>WNFY01009833.1_pt1 | contig 12596 bp, 8 predicted proteins | sample 5400091 | NCBI WGS metagenome assembly WNFY01 (sample SAMN13153364, study PRJNA577476) | soil metagenome | isolation source: 60 cm soil or saprolite under grassland replicate 1 | place: USA:California | collected 2016-06-15 | reverse complement strand
GGAGAACGGCGCGAACATTGTAGGAGCGACTAAGTCATCCTATACCCCCCCCGCGATAACAGAGGCGGATAATGGCGCCGTCTTCGCCGTGACAGTGAGCGACAGCGCCGGAAGCATAACGAGTAATAATGTAACGTTGACAGTGAACCCGGCGCCATTACCAACTCCCACCTCAACTCCGACTCCAACACCCATCTTGCCGCCGGTAAACCACGTGTTTGTTGTGATGGAGGAAAATCATAGTTACCCAGAGATAATAGGCAGCGGAGCAATGCCATATCTGCAATCCCTGGCCGACCAATATGGATTAGCGACGAACTATTACGCGAATACGCATCCGTCCATTGGAAATTACTTTATACTCACGACTGGGCAGATAATCACGAACGATGACAAATACACCTCGACAGTCTTTGATGACAATATTGTGAGGCATCTCCTGGCTAACGGTAAAACATGGAAAGAGTATACGGAAAACTTGCCATCTGTGGGCTATGTCGGTGCAGACGGCGGAGGATATGACCAGCACCACAACCCACTATCTTATTTCTCGGATGTGAGAAGCAGCACCGAACAGCTACAAAACCTCGTGCCACTCACACAACTGGCAACGGATATGGCAGCAGGACAGTTACCAAACTACAGCTTGATTGTGCCAACGGATGCGCATAATGGTCATGATGGAACCTCGCTTGCGGCAGACCAATGGCTGCAAACCAATATCGGCCCGCTAACCAATGACTCGCAGTTCCAAACGGATGGCCTCCTCCTGATTATATTTGACGAAGGAAGAGGCACCGACACCGCAAACGGCGGCGGACAAGTTGTTTGGATTGCTGTCGGCCCGTCGGTTAAAACAGGATACCGCTCAAGAGCTCTTTACCAACACCAGAACACGCTGAAGACAGTCTGTGATCTCCTAGGCATTGGCTCGTTCTTGTCCCCATCGTTAGCGACAGATACGGCGCCATCGATGGCAGAGTTTATAACCCCGATCTCGACTCCAACCTTAATGCCTACGCCAACACCAACCGATACATTATCGTCAGGTCCAACCGAGACACCGGTCTCAACTGATTTGCCCCTGCAAGCTAGGCCTCAACACTAGCCGCTGCTTCGGAGCACCGTTGCGGTAAGACCAGAGTAGGCAAGCCTGTTCAGTGCGACTGGGATCGAATGGTTCTTTTGCTCTGGACCAATGTGAAGCTTTTTCGGACGCCACGCGGCGGTTATTTTTCGTTGACTAGACAGCAAAAAACGGTTCCATTAGGCATCAGAAAACCACCGTCAGGCTTCTCGTGATGGCAGCCGCGAACACCGCGGAGGCGCTGATCTTTCTTCATGTGCCAAAGAGCGCGGGCACGACGCTTAATCGGCTGATCGAATGGGAATATCCTCTCTTCAAGATGTACTCAGTCGACCCGGTTTTGTTCCGGTGGTCGAGGGCGCGCCTCTGGCGGCTCCCTCAGCGGCAGCTAAAGAGGTTTCGCGTCTTCAAAGGTCACATGCCCTTCGGACTTCACAAGCTCCTCCCGCAACCAGCCACTTATATCACCGTGCTGCGCGGAGCTGTGGAACGGGTTATATCCGCCTATTACTTCATGAGCAACTATAAGTTGCACCCGAATTATTGGAAGTTCCGGCGGGAAGGCTGGACCTTGGAGGATTTCGTGCGGCGTTCGCCAAGAGAAAACGTGCAAACCAAAATGATCGCGGGAGCTGATTACGACGCACCGTGCACGGCAGAGATCCTGGTGAAAGCGAAGGACAATCTGCAATACTTCAGTGTAGTAGGTCTTACCGAGCGTTTTGAGGAAAGCCTGGCGTTAATGAAATTGCGCTTTGGCTGGAAGCTCGAGTCTTACGCCAGCTTCAATGTAACTCGCACGCGGCCAAAGAAGCGCGATCTGCCGCAATCGACTCTCGATCTAATCGCCGAGCGAAATCGTTTCGACATTGAGCTCTATGAATGTGCCGCCAAAATTTTTGAGGAGACGATTAACAAAAACGCAGCGGAAGTCGGTCGCGTGGTTCGAGAGCTGGACATGGCACGAATCCAAGATCCACTGCGCGCGGTCCTCTTTTCGATGGCTGCAGCTACACGGAAGGCGATTAACAGAGCTTATTCGGCGTTGTAGCCCGCTGTCAAGTTCAATGGTTCGCTCTCGCCCCCGATGAGGAGAACTTTGGCGCGGTAGGACTCAAAGACAACCTTGGCGTGTTCATTCAGGTATACACGCGCCTCTGGGCTGTCCAATTTCGAGAACCCTCCGTAAGGCACGAAAACAAGCCAGGTGCGCCGGCCTCGGCCGGTTACTTCGCGCAACTCCTTCAAACTACGAATCGTCGGATAACCACGAAACTTGTCCATAAAGCGGGGCTCGGCGAATTTCTCATTGTAGGTTATTTTCTTCGCTAAGATGGTGTCGATATAGTAATCACCCCGAATCCCGGCGTAGTGTTCAAAGATGTGGGGGATACCCGAGATGATGAGGTCACCTGGCTGGAAGTGGTCTCTCACGTATTGGGCAGCGCCGCGGTGGTCGTAGCGATACGTGTTCATCCGTGTCATAAATCCGGGGGTAGCGGCCGGGCTGGAAAGCGTGTATAGCTTCATCAGCCATTCGTTGCTTTGAACGAAGAGCAAAAGGAGCATGGCGACGCCCGCGGTGTGCGCGAAACTGCTAGCAACCGTAGAGTTACATTCGCGCCGGGCAAGCAATAACAGCCGATCATAGAGGGCAACAGCCGCAGCTACTCCAGAGAGAATAAGAAGCGGTTGATAGTAGATGCAGTAACGCGGCGATAGAACTGCAATTAAGTTCGTGTGGCAGAAAACCAGGGCGCCAAGTACTGTAACAACGTAGCGGAATGCGCGTTGGCCCCAGCAGAATGGGATTCCGGCTAGAGTCATGAGAGTGAAAAAGACATGGTTCTCCGACAGCAGCAGATGATCGACGTAATACGTTGGCTGCCAGCCATACTTTAGAAAGAAGAGCGAAGGACCGGAGAGGTTCGCATTGCTGAAGCCTATTTGCAAATACGGGGACGAAGCGAGTGTGCGCCAGGAGAGCTCAGCGATCACCAAGGCAGCCATAAAGAAAACGCAGCGATAGAGATGCCATTCTTTGAGCCACCACCATTCGCCCCAGCGCACAACGAGCAAGGCAAGGAACAAAGCGGGCAGGATAAATACACTTCCCTCCCATGACAGATAAGCCGCGCAAAAAGTCACGGCCGCTGCGGTCAGATATTTGTGTGGGAATGGACGAACTCTGATCCCTTCGTAAAAGAACCAAAAGGTAAGCATCGCCATGAACTGGCACTGCTGTGGGTGAAAGGCATTCTGCGCCCACCGGATATTCATTGGAAGACAGGCGTATATGAGTGCGGCGATCAAGCCGGTTCTCCAGTTGAAAAGCCGGCGGCCCATCAGTGCGATGATCCCGATGCACAGTGTGCCCATGATGAGAGCGGGCAATCGTATCGCCCACTCGGACTCGCCAAAGAGCAGGCTGGTAACGGCCATCGGATAGGGAACCAACTCATAGGTGGTAGCCGGTTTAATGGCTCCCGCGACCCTGTTGAATGGGAAACCAAGTTCCCAAATACCTTTCGATCTCTGAACCAGGCCGTACTCGTCATGGTCGAACGACATGGCGCCGTAATCATTGTAACGGAACGCGAAGCCCAATCCTATGATCGTGGCCAGGAGTAGGTAAGGCAGCGCATCGGCAGACACGGTGTTTTTGATTTGCCGAATTCGTGCGCTGAGATCTGCTGTTGTCCGCCGGCGAGGGAGGAAGTGAAGTAAACGAACTGCCAGAAGGACCACAACTGCCAGCGCAACAAATTTCGGCTGGAATGGCCACTCTGTTGGAAACCGAACGTCGTATCCTGGAAGAAGCAGGAAGAGCAGGCCGACGGTGATTGGCGCATGAAATAGCGCGTCGCGAGCGAGAGCGTATCGAAGCGACTCGTTCCTCGTAGCGGCCACGAACCGCGAAGCGAACAACCACAGGGCTATGGTTCCGACGACCGTTAACAAAATCACCGCGGAGGGTTTGCCTATGGCATCAAAGTCAGAAAGGTTTACTGGTTTCCCCAGCTGTTGGGTAAGGTAACCCCAGGGCGCGGATCCATTGCTGCCGGTTACTGCAGCGAGCTTCTTTTGCGCGTTTTGCTGATCGCTCACTCGCCAGTCCGAATTAGTCTCGAATCCTCGTGTGCTACCATCTTTTTGAACCATGAACCCGCTTGCGAGAAAGCTGGCTGGACCCAGATCATTACGGACTGCCGCGACGATTTTGTTTGGGCCTTTTTTGATCCAGTAGCTGATATCATACGCGTCAAGAGTCGGCTTCTGCAACGAAGTGGCCATCGGTTCATTTCGACCTTCTCCTTCTCCGATGGCTCAGTCGTCAACTTGGGTAAACGCGGCACCTTCGGTTCCTTGAATGGAGAACTAGCCGAGCTGGTGATAAGCTTGCCATTCACAAGAACATCGAGGCTTCCTGAACTAGCCACTTGAATCCACGTCTCCTGACGAGCTCTTTCCGCATACACGGAGGTGGAAAAGATTGCCTCCCGCCGCGCATTTTCGGCTGTGATCCACTTGCCGGAGAGCGGGAGTTGAAGCAAAAGCGGATTCGTGTCCACCCAGGCAGTGTGGATCCGATGTTCAAGGATCGTGGCTCGGCGCGCATTGGGCCAAACCTGCTCCTGCACCAGGGGAGAGACCCATTCCTCTGTACCCTCTACGATGCCGGTCCTTGGAGTAACTCTCCAGTGTTCGTCCGAAATAAACGAGCCGGTTTTACCACCAGGTTCTTTATAGCCGCCGTAAACAAGAAGCTGCGCAGAACCTGGGTAGGAATTCCGAGTAACTGAGATGGCAATGACGTTTGTGCCAGGCTTTAGAAATTTTTTGACGTCATAGATTTGTGCTACCCGCATCTTCGGATTGGTTTCAGTGCCGACTATACCGTCATTGATAATGATTTTGAAGGAGTCGGTTGCTGCGACTTCCAGCCAAGCCTGCTCGGGCGCAGCACTTAGAAAAATCTCCCTTCGGAAGTAAGCCACTGGAGCAAACTCGGCAGGCTCTATCCATTGGGCGGCGCCGAAGTCCAGTTGGTACTGCCGATGCAAGGGACTGGCGAAGGTGCGCAGCACGAAGTAACCAAGCACGCTCCCGCAAAGCAGCACCAAGAGCAATGACCATCGCCGCGCGCGTGGCGGCAAATCTCGAAGGGGCTGCAAGAAGGAGTCCATTATATTAGTTGCCTAGTTACCCGTCAATCGACTCATTCCCCAGAAATTCAATAACATGTCCTCCTTAAGCGAATGGATGTAAGAATTGCGGGCCTCAACATCCCGCCCAAGCTTGGTATAACAATCTCCTGCCAGGGAATAAGCATTCGCCAGTATCGGTAGATCACCGCTTGCCCGAAGCACGCTCTTGACCACGTCGAGCGACGCTTGATAGCGGCCGAGATCATAATTTCCGCGAGCGATGAGGAAAGTGATTCCTTGCTGTTGCACGGGCTCTTCGACAAGGGCTTGCTGCCACTGGGTCACAGCTGTACCAATACCTCCGCTACGGTAGAGGGCGATGCCAAAATCCACACGGGTGCGCGCCGACTCACGTCGCGCGACTGATGCCACAGCACCGCGCCCGTCTGCAGCACGGCCAAGCTCGAAAACTGCCGACTCATATTCCCTTGCTTCCTTAAATTCCCGAGCCTTGCTGATATGCTTCTCCGGGGAATCCTTGCTCGAACCGGACAGCCTTTCGAGGTCTCCGATAGCTGCGTAGATATTGCTATCCTGCGCGCGCCACCGATCGAACCACATCGCCCTGCGATAATATGTGATTGCCTTTTCCCTGGCACCTTGGGCCTGCGCAGTGCAGGCACTGGCAAAATAATGCTGTCCGATGAGCGACGGCGTTAGCAGAATGATAACTACGCCGACTGGAATTCGGCTCAGCGCCAGCGCCCTCATTCTTTCCTTGGCAGGCAGTCGGGCGATTGAATAGATCCCAATCAACAACGATCCGATTCCCAAACAATACCAACCAAGACCGAGGAAAGAAGACGCAGTGAGAAAGCGGCCCCAAAGGGTGTCAATTTCAAACCGCTTTGGGTAGTCTTCAGCGGATCCATAATTGGGAGTAAGGTAAGTCTTTGCAAAATCTCTGATCATCGGAAGCTCCTGAGTCTCGGCAACGAGGCGGCCAAGCAAAGCCGGCTGTTGAAAAGCAATCTGGCATGGCGCCGCCACCCACAACGCGATGAGGATGGCGGCCGCAAGCGCCAGGTATCTGGCCGAACGCCTGCGCAAAACAAGACCGGTTGTTAGAACAGCGATTCCAACTACTCCGTATGAAAGAAGAGAAAAATGGGGGATGAGTTTGACGTTTCGCAGCAGGGGCAGCTGAAAACCGAAAGGGTGACGGCTGAAACCGAAATAAACCCATTTCAGTACTGCCGAAGCAAAAACCAGAACACTGCCCACGATCAGGAGCCAATACGCCGCCCAAAATTTAGCGCTGGTCTCTGCCCATACGGCCAGTCTTTTCGTTATTTTCACGAGTTCCGTTTAAGCTTCTTCGCCCAAGAGGCCGCAAAAGGGGAAAAAAAAGCCAGTCCCTCTCGCGCCTGACGCACTTCCTCGACTGAAAATGTCTTAAGCGCAAGTAACACCAGCGCGTAAACGAGTACCGCTAGCCCTGCCGCGCCCAGTTGCCAGAGAAGCGTCGCGTCACGCCCAGCGAAAAGCACGAGGGTCATGGCAACGCCCGCTATGAGCGGCCGCCAGATGACGTCGCTCAATTTTGCGCGGAAACCGAGGCGCGCCAGTTGCACCATCCAAATGGTAACAATCACTGTTTCGGCGCAAACAAACGCAATCGCCGGACCGATAAATCCAAAGACTGGTATGAGGAGAAAGAGAAGGAGAAGGCGCAGACTTGATCCGACACAAGTGCTGACGAAGAAACGTTTCTGCTGGTCAAGCGCCGCGAAAAGATATTGAAACAGAGTCGAAAGGAAGAATGGGATCAGGCCCAAGCTCAGAAGTTGCATGGCTGGAATGGCCGCCAAGTACTTTTGTCCCAGCGCTGTTCTAAGGATTGGTTCGGACCAGGCCATGAAAAACGAGGCCACAGGAACGCTGATGAGCATAAAGAATTTGAGACTCATCCGGTAAGCTTCTTCAAATCGGGTGGGGGAGAAAAGGGCGGTGCGGGAATAGAGCGGAAAAAGAGGCATCGACAGGGTTTGTGGGATCACCCGCAGAGCCATGCTGATTCGATAAGGCCCGCTGAATAATCCGACGGCAGTGAGATTGGACAGCCAGGTAAGAACCAGGATATCGAGCTGGAGAGCAAGTTGACGAAGCATCACGCCTCCGCCCAACGGCAGCGACGAAAGGATGAGCGATTTCCACACCGGCACATTGAAGTAGAGCGGTACGCGGTCGCAAAAGCGCGAGACCATCAGGTGGTAAAAGTTCCAGAGGAACACGCTTGCGACAAGGTGGGCAACGACAAAGCCTAACAATCCAAATTGCAGCTTAATACTCAGGAACACGAAACCAAATAGAAAAACTTTGTGGAGGACGAACCCGAGATGGACTAGCTCGTTATCTTCAAATGCGCGTAGCACAGCAGCGTAACCGGCTGAATGAAAAGTCGCCATGGTAGCCAAACTCATGACGATCACGCCTACTTTGACGTCAATGCCGAAATGTAGAAAAGGCACGGCCAGGCAAACCAGAAGACACATCACGCCCGAGATAACCCAGATAAGCGAAAAGGTGGCGCCAGCTACAGGCACAAAACCTTCGCGGTCCCTCGCCACTTCGCGGACCAGCATCCGGGGCAATCCGGAGTCGGCGACGTTACTGACGAACATGGCAAACGCCAGAACAAACGAATACTTGCCGAATTCTCTGACGCTGACCGCGTGAGCAATGATCAGGACTGTGGCCAAGTAAACGAAGCCACCGATCACTGAACCGCCGATTCCGAAAAGCGCGTTTTTTACAATCCGCTGCGACTGCTTCATGGCAGCCACTTCCACGTCCCGCCCATCGCTTTCTGTAGCTCGGCGTAAAGCACGAGCCGCCTCGCCCGGTCCACCTCCAGCTCCTCCTGCTTTCCGATAAGTGCCAGCTCCGCGTCAATTGCGGTCAATGGCTGCGTGATGCCCTGCTGCTGTTGAGATTGGGCAACGCGCAGATCGCGGTCGAGTTTCCCGGCTTCTACCTGCAACGTAAGAATCCTTTCGCTCAGTGCGTAGATTTCCCGATAAATTCTAACAAGATCACTGGCCAGATCGTTGCCAACAGCGCCCAGGCTAGCTTGCTCCGCGTGATAAGTGTCCCTGCGCGCGCGCACAGTGTCGAGTTGCATCCCGAAGTCCCAAATCGGGATGTCGACAGTGACGCCACCGACAAAGAGGTGAGCATCGCTGCTAAAATCGGTGACATCAACCGCTGACCCGTGCAGAGTGACGGAGGGGTAAAGCCGAAAGTTTTCCAGGCGGTAATCCTGCTTTGCCTTCTCGATATTCGCCCGTTGCACCTGGAGCGACGGATGCCGGGCAAGCATCGTGTGAAACAACTGCGCCGCGTCGGGTGGCGCAGGCGGCTCAGGAAGTGTGCTATTCAGGCGAATGTGGGCTGAGGAAGGCAACCCAAGAAGCCGCGCCAGTCCTAAGTAGCCCGCCGTGGCTTGCTCGTGAAGTGTTTTCGAAAGAGATCGGGCGCTATTGAGCTGCCTTGTAACTACCTCGACATCGATCGGAAGGAGTAATCCCTTCTGCTGTTCTTCTTTGTGGATATCGACAGATCGCTCCGCCAAAGCTACTCTATGGTCAGTCGGCTCGATGCGGTTCTCCGCTGAAACGGTGTCAACGAAGACCTGCGTGAGTCGATAGATTACATCTTCACGAGTAAGATGTGCGGTCCAAGCGAGAGCATTTCTTTCCGCGGTCTTAAGCTCGACGGCTGGCGCATCGTTGAAGCCAAAGATGCTACCATCCTTAAAAAGAGGATACTCCAGTTTGAGGCCAAAAATACCCACCCCGGCGAGATCCACGTGCTTATTCGTACTGATTCCAGCTCCGGTTGTACCGGCGTTGACAATGCCAAACTTGCTGGTTCGGTCGCCCGAGAATGCCTCTCCGGTGGCTGATCCCGTCAAGTTCGGCCAAAGTGAGGCTTGGGCGGCGCGAATCTCCTCGCCAGCTGCCAGCAAATCGAAGCGACTGGCCTCGAGTTTCGGGCTTTCACCCAATGCAATGGCGATGCAATCTTGAAGCGTGAGCGGATGTCGGGGAAGGTCCGGATTGTGAGCGCTTATTTCTCGTGCTGGTAACCAAACAGGCAGGATTAGCAGTAAGGCTGCTAGCGAAGCAGCCAGGTTATTTCCCAAAATTAGATTTCGATGTGGAATGGACTTTGTCATTTTCTTGTAGGTATAGCTGACCAACTGTCACGACTTTTTCCCCTTCGTTTAAGCCACCCGTTACTTCCGTCATAGCATTTACGACGATCCCTAAACTCACGTTGCGAAGATTGGCGTGCCCGCGGCTGTCAACAACAAACACCGACGCCCGATCGCCTGACGGGTTCATTATTGCAACGCTCGGTATGGCGGTCACATCCTTGGCGGTGCGATGGATATGCGCGAACCCCGATAACCCGGGCTTCAAGCGGAAATCTTCGGCATGCAGCGTTAAAGGCACTTCAATAGCAGTCTTGATGTCGGCATGCAGCGTTGAAGGCACTTCGGTAGCAGTCTTGATGTACGGGCGATTTTCAATTCGTATGTAGACAGTGAAAGTGCGCGTCACAGGGTCGATGTTCGGATCGATCTTAAAGACGTTGCCCTGAAAGGTTTCAGCCGGAAAGGCCGGGAAAGTGACTTCGGCTGGAAGATCCACCTGCAGCGAATGAATTTTCTCTTCCGTAACCTTGGCCGCCATCAACACCTTGTCGATTGCTCCAAGTTTCATCACAACCTGATCATTATGGGTCGTCTCATCCGGATTTACGAGCCGCTCGAGCACGATGCCTTCAATGGGAGCTCTCATCTGGACGCGTTCAAGCGCGATCTCCGCCTCGCGGAGGCCCATGGTTGCCTTGGCCAGCTGTTCGTACGCATCGGCAAGTGCAATCTCTGCTTTCTCCAAATCGAGTGGCGTGCCCATATGCTGTTTTTCGAGAGCTGTGTAGCGTTCGACTTGGCGCGTTTCGTTTTTGATTTTGATATTACTCGTTTCAACAAACTGGCGATTAGCATCGAGTGTTGCCTGAATTAACCGATCGTCCCAGCGAACAAGGAGCTCTCCCTTTTTAACGATATCGCCAACCCACACAGGGACCTCGAGGACTCGAGCAGCGATCTGTGTGGTAAGGAGGACCGTGTTGAATTGCTGCACCGTGCCGCTTCCTCCGATGACTTCTTCAAGCGTCTGTCTTCGCACCGGAATAGTTTCTACGGGCGATGGCGCATGCGCGAGGCGAGCGTTTCGAGTGTCGGTGGCGATCATGTGAAGCACGGCTTTAAACACCAGCAGACCAAGCAAGCAACAGACAACCAGGAAGATCCAGTAGGAACGTTTTCGCGGAGCAAGAACGATCTTTTGGAGCCTTGCGAAAAGAGCATTCTGCTCTGAGTTTTGTGCGCCGCCCTCCGGTACAAGCGGAATGCGAGCCGTTTCTTTTTTTAGCTCGGGCATAACCGCGATTCCCTCGGTCTCGTTTTTCGGCTCCAAAGAAACTGGATTTGATACGGGAACAGCCGGCACGGGTACCGGCGGTGGTTGGGATGGCGATACGGGGACGGACGGCGGCGAGCCGATCGGAGGCGGGATAGGTGACTTATCCGATGGCGGGCGGGGCGGCAATTGAATTCGGGCTGTTTCGCGCGGCTTCAGATTTGCGGCAGGCGGCCTCACCACAACATCAGGCGCTAACTCAATATCAACGCTCTCTGCATTCGGATGGTTACAGTTGGTCATCACGCGGGATTAATTTTCAAAAAATACTCTGCAAAACAGATCGCTGTCACCTATTAAATGCATTTTTCCTGCCTAAAAGAAATAGCTTCGTGAACCCTTCGATTCAGGCCAGCAGGTCATATCCGCGGTTACCATTAATTTTGCCGCGAATAAACTCTCCGAGCGGCGCCGCCCTCGACAGAACAACACGCGCGTCGACATCGGGCGCATCCGCTTCGCTGCGGGCGATATGCGGCTGATCAACTAATAATTTCAGTTCGCTTCCAACTTTTTCGCGTGTAATCTCGTACGCGATTTGTTGCTGGATGGACATCGCGAGCCGGCAACGCGCATTCTTAATCTTTGGATCTGAGTTTTGTGCGCCGCGGCCGGGAGCCGGTGTCGGTATTTCGGGAGCACCTTTCATCAGATCAGATTCGAGTTGGAGACAGCGCGCGGCGCTGTTTCCCGGTTCTGAGACACGGTGCGATTTTGTTGATGTCGTACCCATAATGCCACCAGAGCTGCCGTGATCGTGCCGAAGATCAATAGTTCATAAAAGCTAGACCGAACATTCCCCATGCTGAATAGCGCGGGAAGGTCTTTGTGCCTAACCCCCACAACCAGTACCAAGGCCGAGCGGAATTCTTTGACCCACGGCCAGAATAAAGGAATACCAGAGGCCGTTGCGTTCCATCCGAGCTTGGTGCCGGTGCACACGTCAATGAGAAGATGTGAGCTGTATGCCAAAAAATAAAGAATGGCGCTTCGCCAAAAATTGGCAGCTATCCGCCACACGCAGCTGAGAGCAAGCGCAACAAAAATGGCTGCTGCGAAGCTGTGCGTGAAGCCATGGTGCAAGGTATTCGCGTTTGCTCGGGTGCCAAGGCCGAAGAGAAAATCGACGTCAGCCAGGTTCGCAAGCAATACTAACAAGACCAGCTGCGGAAAATATTGGCGGCAGGCCGTGGCAAGGCTCACCTTTAAACGCGCTGTCAAAAGCAGGAAAGTCCAAAATCCCGCGAAACTGTGTGCTACTGGTGAAGCCACGGGATGAAAAGCGTCAGGGTTGCTGGGGCGCAAACGCATCGTGTTCAGCTTGGATATCGTCGGACTCCGGCTCGCCGAGAAGTCTCTCGTAAATACGCTCGATCCTCTCGCAGATTCTTCGCCAATCGAAATCGGCAAGGACGGTCGTACGTGCATTCGCTCCTAGTTTGGCCGCCAGAGCGGGATCCTTCAGCAGGGTGATGATCCCTTTGCCGAGCGCTTCGCAATCGTGATTCGGCACAATGAATGCATCATGCAGGTGGCGCAAGCCTTTGGCTGCGCCTTCAAAGCAAACGATTGGCTTGCTCGCTAACATGTAGTTTAAGAGTTTAACCGGATGGCCCGGGCATTCCGGGCGTGAAATCACTGTCACGCTCGCGAGCGCCAGATAACTTGGCAAATCGTCAAGGGAATGGGGCGCGATCCACATGATGGCATCAGAGATACCGAGCTGATCGGCCAGCTTTTTGTGTTCTCTTTGATGCGATTCGGAAACCAGGGGACTTACCATCATCAACAAAGCGTCGGGCTGTT
>WNFY01011736.1_pt1 | contig 12603 bp, 13 predicted proteins | sample 5400091 | NCBI WGS metagenome assembly WNFY01 (sample SAMN13153364, study PRJNA577476) | soil metagenome | isolation source: 60 cm soil or saprolite under grassland replicate 1 | place: USA:California | collected 2016-06-15 | reverse complement strand
GCGGCGCGAATGAGAGTCTTCAACGCCTCCTCGTCTATCTTCTCGCCCTCGTGGAAGTCGATGGCACGCCTTGTGTTCCCGTCAAGACTGGAGTTGAAGAGGCCCGAAGGATCCTTCAGAGCCGCCCCTTTGGCGAAGGGCATCTTCACGACGTTCTTGTAAGTCTCGCCTGTGCAGATCAATCCGTCGTGCGACCACACCGGAACCCCTCTCCACTTCCACTCCTCGACCACTTCGGGATCGGCTTCCTTGACTAAGGTACGGAGCCGGCTGAGCATCTTGCCCCGCCAGTCGCCAAGCTCCTTGATTCTCGCGTCTATCAGCTGAGAAGGAGACTTGCTTTTCTGCGACCCGCTCTTCTTCATGCCCGTTTCTCCTCCTTAGTCCCGAGGCTTTGATAAATGTGGGTGAATTGTGCTGGCAGACTTCAATCGATCCGCGCCAAGACCTGCTCCAGGTTTGCAAAGAACTGCTGCCACCCGTACTTGGCGCCCTGGTAGGCTTGCTGCTGATCCGGCCGGAAGCCCGACTGCTCCATGCGCAGGTGAGTCCCCGTCGTCGTAGGGGTGAGAGTCCAAGTGACGACACTCTCGAGACCATAGGCCGCCCACGTGTAAGACAGCGTTTTGTTCGGCTCGACTGCCAGGACCTGACAGTCGACAGCGCCCCAGTCTGCGCGAAGATTGAAACGGTGGTCCACGACAGGCTTGAAGTCGTTCTTCATCAGCCACTCCTCGATCAGGTGTGGTTGCGTGAGCGCGCGCCAGATCTTTGCCGCCGGATAAGGGATCTCACGTTCGACAACGACGGAGAGCGTTTCGGTCGCAGTTTTGCTCATTGGTCCATCCTTTTGAGTAGATCTTCGAGGTGGTCGAATCGGCTTTGCCAGAACCCAGCCATTTGGCTTGTCCAGTCGATCAGCGGGGCCAAGGCGCCGAGTTGCGCGCTATAGTGCGTCTGGCGTCCTTCATGCCGGTCGCGCACCAGCCCCGCCTGCTTCAGGACCCCGAGATGCCTTGAGACGGCCGGTTGCGAGATCCCGGCCCGAGCCGTCAGGGCCCCGACCGTCTGCTCTCCTTCGCGGCACAATCGCTCGAAGATAGCCCGCCGGGTCGGATCGGCGAGCGTTCTGAAGAGCACATCGTGGGCGGTCGACATCATGACCAATAACCCTCTAGCTATTAAACAGACTAATAACCAAGGAGCTATACGTGAGTCAAGCGGTCACGTGAGGGCGCAATAATCGCCGTTACCGGGCCCTAAGCCACGGGTGCGCAATTACGGCCGTGCAAGGGAAACGGCCACGAAATGCTGGCATACATGGGCTGCTTTAGCGCATTTTCTCCGGCGCGAGCGCATTCCGGAACCGGCATGATTGACTAACATACAGACCGGTTTGGCTATGCATAAGGCATAACTATTCCGTTATGGCTTTCGGGACCTGACGGCATGGGGCCGCATGCTATCCCCTCCGCCGCCGACAGGACGCTGCCTATTCTACTCTCCGGCACTCCCCTCATTCCCACTCGATCGTGCCCGGCGGCTTGGAGGTCACATCATAGACGACGCGGTTGACGCCCTTGACCTCATTGACGATGCGGGTAGCCACGTGCCCGATGAAGGCCATGTCGAAGGGATAGAAGTCGGCGGTCATGCCGTCGGTCGAAGTCACCGCGCGCAATCCCACGACGGAATCGTAGGTGCGGTAATCGCCCATGACGCCCACGGTGCGCACCGGCAGCAGTACGGCAAAGGCCTGCCAGATGTCATCGTAAAGCCCGGCGCGGCGGATTTCCTCGATGAAGATGTCGTCGGCGCGGCGCAGGATGTCGAGCTTTTCGCGCGTGATCTCGCCGGGACAACGAATGGCGAGTCCCGGTCCAGGAAAGGGATGCCGCCCGACGAAAGCCTGCGGCAAGCCGAGCTCGCGGCCGAGCGCGCGCACCTCGTCCTTGAACAATTCGCGCAGAGGCTCGACCAGCTTCATGTTCATGCGCTCGGGCAATCCGCCGACGTTGTGATGCGATTTGATGGTGACCGAAGGCCCGCCCGTGAACGACACGCTTTCGATCACGTCGGGGTAAAGCGTGCCCTGCGCCAGGAAATCCGCGCCGCCGAGCTTTTTCGCCTCCGCCTCGAACACGTCGATGAACAGGCGGCCGATCGTCTTGCGCTTGAGCTCGGGATCGGTCACGCCGGCGAGTGCGTCGAGAAACAGCGCGTCGGCTTCGACGTGGACGAGCGGGATGTTGTAGCTGTCGCGAAACAGCGCCACCACTTTTTCCGCCTCGGCAAGCCGCAGCAATCCGTGGTCGACGAAAACGCAGGTGAGCTGCTCGCCGACCGCCTCGTGGATCAAGACGGCGGCGACCGCCGAATCGACCCCGCCGGACAATCCGCAGATCACCCGGCCGTTGCCGACCTGCGCGCGGATTTTCTCGATCGCCTCCGCCTTGAAGGCGCGCATGGTCCAGTCCCCTTTGCAGCCGGCAATTTTGCGCACGAAGTTGCGCAACAGCGCGGCGCCGTGGGGCGTATGCACCACCTCGAGGTGGAATTGGGTCGCGTAGAACCGGCGTTGCTCGTCCGCGATCATGGCGATGGGCGCATTCGGAGAGGTGCCGACGACGCGGAAGCCCGCGGGCAGCCGCGTCACGCGGTCGCCGTGACTCATCCACACGGGATACCGCTCACCCTTGCGCCACACGCCTTCGAAGAAGGGCGAATCCTCGGTCACCATCACCTCGGCGCGGCCGAACTCACGATGGTGGCCCCCTTCGACCTTGCCGCCGAGTTGCTGCGCCATCGCCTGCTCGCCGTAGCAGATGCCGAGGATCGGCACGCCCGCCGCATAGATCGCCGGCGGAGCAAGCGGCGCATCGCGATCGAGCACCGAGGCCGGGCCGCCGGACAGGATCACGCCTTTCGGCCGCATCGCCCTGAAGGCCTCGTCCGCCCTCTGAAACGGCACAATTTCGCAGTACACCTTCTCTTCGCGAACCCGTCGCGCGATGAGTTGGGTGACCTGCGAGCCAAAATCGACGATCAGAATCTTGTCGTGTTTGGCCAGCGGCTCGGAGCCAGCGCCGGACGCGACCGGGGAATCGAGGAGCGTCATTTCGACCCTATGTGCGGGGCCCGGCCTTACCGGTCAAGGGCGGTGGTTCGGCGCTCCTGTAAAACCAAGAGGAGAGAATCGTGGAAACTCCCGCAGACCGGGCTTTTCCCAGGGCCGTTCTCCAGGCAGCTTCGCCGCATCTATTCGTCGCCGACATCAAAGCGGCATGCGACTTCTTCCAAAAGCTCGGCTTCCTGACCGTTTTCAGCTACGGCGAGCCGCCCTTCTACGCGCATGTGCGGCGCGATGGGGCGTTGCTTATTCTGCGCTGCGTTGACGGGCCGGTATTCGAGGGCGACATCCGGGAGCGGGAGCTCCTGCTCTCGGCTGAGATTGGCGTTCGCACCGCCGGCGAGATCAAGCATCTCTTCGCGGAGTTTCAATCGGCCGGGGTCGCGTTCAAACAAACGCTCGAGCGGCAACCGTGGGGGGCCGCAAATTTCATCATTAAAGACCCGGACGGAAACTTACTGCTGTTTGCTGGTCCCGCGGATTAGAGGCTGCGCGCGTTGGAGCGGGGCGGTCGCGGACTTTGCTCTAGCGCCGCCACACCAGCACGGAAACGTAGAACCCGTCCGTGTCGGTACGGCGCCGAGTCATCAAAATCCTTCCTCGGACATGAGCGCGACGCGTCGGGTCAAGGCCGGTGTTTCTGCCACGCGGCCGGCTACCAGGCGTACCGAATCGTGCCGGTGCCCGCGTACGCGGAGGAGCGGGAAGCGAACTCGCCGTCGAATTTGGCCAGCAGCGTGACGCCGTTGGCGAGGCGAAGCTCGGCGCCGGCGGAGTGAGCGCGGAATTCTTGGCCGGCGTCGCGCCGTTGACGATGAAGCTCGCGCCCGGCAGCGTCTGGAACACCGCGGCGAGGGTCGGGTCGCTCATTCCGTCGTGCGCCCACGCGACACGCGCGCGCATGGGCCGGCGCCTCGTCCGCCTCGATCGGGTCAGCTCAGCCCTTCAGTTGCTTATTGCACTCGCTGTAATAGCCGCCGCCCTTTTGGATCCATTTCAGGCCGCCGTTAGCATTGGTCGCCTTGTTGGCGTTGTATTGATCGAGGCAAGTGTGCATCCGGGCCTTTCCCGCCGATTCGCTCGAATACTTCGGGGAAACCGCCGTTGGAAACACGGCATTTCCGGCCGGCTTCGGCGCCGTTGCGGGAGCAGTGGCCGGAGGGGCCGCGGCGGGAGTGGCGGCCGTAGCATCGGCGCCGCACTGAGCTTTGCGGAAATCGCGCCAATTCTGTCCGCCGAGGGTGCCCGCGGATTTAGCCGCTTGATACTTGGCGCTGCACTCCTTCATCGTGAGCGCTTGGGCCGGTTGCCCAGAAGTCACAATCGTCGCGCAGGCGAGCGCCACGAGGGTTGCGCACGTCGCGATCTGGCGGATCGTCATGGAAGCCTCCCTACATCTTGTTGCAGAGCCATCCTCTGCCCATTTTCTCCGCCTCCGCAAGTGCATTTGCAGGGTCACATGAACGGCTGAAGGAACAGCTCCCAAAACCGCGCCTTCATCCTTCGGCGACTTCACCTGCTGCCTTGCAACTGTCATTCGCGTGCGCGATGCTGCGCCGGGTTGGGGCAAGTCAGGAGGCTGATATGGGCTTGCTCGACGTTCTCAACAGTATTCAAGCCGGCGGTGTCTCCAACGATCCGCGCGCGCGAACTGCGCCGGCAAGCCAGGGCATGTCGCCGACGGCCAAGGCGCTGCTGGCTCTACTCGCGGTCTACGCGACGAAGAACATGCGCCGCGCCGACGCGCCGCCGACCCAGCCCGCCGGTCCCGCGGGCGGTAACATCCGCGCCGGCGTGCCGGGCGGACAAAGCGGCACGCCCAGCGGCGGTGGCGCCCTTGGCGACCTGCTGCGTGGCACATTGGGCGGAATCCTCGGCGGCGCCGCCGCGGGAACGGTGCTCAACGGCGGACTCGGCGGGCTGCTCAAGCAACTCCAGCAGAGCGGCCAAGACGATGTCGCGCGGTCATGGGTCGGCACCGGCCCGAACAAGACGATCTCGCAGGGCGATCTCGCGAGCGCGCTTGGAACCGACACGCTCGACACGCTCTCGCAACAGACTGGGATGGATCGCGGGGACATCCGCGCCCCCCCCCGCCGACCGAGCTATACCGCGCGCCGGATCGGAACCACCGGCGCAGACGAGGTTTTGGCATTCGCCATTGCCGATGCGTTCTACGCCGTGCGGCCGCGCCGGATCAGCACCGCCACGTAGAACCCGTCTGTGTCGGTACGGCGCGGGGTCATCAGCACTCCCTCCTCGGAGATGAGCGCGGCGCGACGGAAGACATGCGCGCGCTCGTCGAGCGCGCTCGCAACCTCGGTCGGCGGCACAAGCGCAAAATCCCCCTGCCGCGCAAGAAACCCACGCACCTGATCGCCGTTCTCCTCCGCCAGCAGCGAGCAGGTGACATAGGCGATGCGCCCGCCTGGCTTCACCAGCGCCGCCGCGCGGTCGAGCACCTCAACTTGTTCCTCGAGCCGCAGTTCGAGCGCCCCCGGGCGCACGCGCCACTTCGCGTCGGGATTGCGGCGCCAAGTGCCAATCCCCGTGCAGGGCGCGTCGATGAGCACGAGATCGGCGCGGTTTTGCAAATCGGCGAGCAAATTTTCCTGCGCGCGGGGCGTTCTGACCTGCACGTTATGAACACCCGCGCGCTCGAGCCGCTCATGAATCGGGGCAAGCCGTCGTTTGTCCGAATCCGTTGCGTAGAGTTGCCCGCGATTTTCCATCATGGCGGCAAGCGCGAGCGTCTTGCCGCCCGCGCCGGCGCACATGTCGATCACCTGCTGGCCGGGCTTGGCGGCGGAGAGCAGTGCGGCAAGTTGCGAGCCTTCGTCCTGCACCTCCACCACGCCTTTGATGAAGGCCGGCTCGGCATGGATCGCAGGGCTCTTGGCATCGGCGTCGAGCGCAAGGCGCAGACCGAGGGGCGACCAGCTCGTGGGCACGGGATTGAGATGGGCAAGCGCAGTGCAGACCGTCTCCCGTTCGGCTTTGAGCGCGTTGACCCGCAGATCAAGCGGCGCCCGGCTGGCCAGCGCCGTGCCTTCGGCGATGCGCTCCTCGCCGAACACCCGTGCAAGATAGGGATCCAGCCATTGCGGATAATCGCCCGCGACCCAGGGCGGAGCGCTCGCGAGATCAGCCGCGGCAAGGCGTGCGCGCTCGTCCGCGCTCAGCGGGGCCGGCGCAAAGCGGCCACCGTCGGCACGCGCGGCAATCGCATCGCAGTCGAGCTTGCGCTCGAGCCGCAACATCCCGAGGACAACCGCGCGCGGGCGTTGGTCGCCCATGATATGGGCACTCGAGGCCCGCCGCCGCAGCGCGTCGTAAACAAGGCCGGCGATCGCCGCACGGTCGGCCGAACCGGCGAAGCGGTGCACAAGCCCCCAATCCTTGAGCGCATCGCCTGCTGGGCGTCGCCGCGTTTCGATGTCGGCGATGACCTCAATGGCCGCGGAAAGGCGAGCGCCGGGCGTCATCAGATTCCGAGCAGGATGCGGATCATGAAGATCACCCACATGGCCATGAGCACGAGTGCACCCACCCCGAAAACGGGGCCGCGCCGGCTGACGTCGTTGTCGGTGATGTGGATGTAGGCATGAACGAGACGCAGCGCGACGAATATCCACGCCATCACGACGAACAGAAGATCGGCATGGCGCGTCATCCAAGCGAGGATCGTCAACACGTAGAAGAGAACCGGCACCTCGAATTGATTCTGGTATGCGTTGCAGATCTGGGCTACCTGCGGCGGCCAGTTCGGCTCCCGCAAGGCGACGTCCTGCGGCTTGACCGCGCCGACCTTAAGCAAATTCGAGCGCACATAGCCCGTCCAGAAGAGCAACACGAAAGTGAGCGCGACCTCGACGAACAGCGGCAGCAGGACGGCCTGGATCGACATGGGGGCGAGTTCCTTGAGGGGGCGCGCCTACCTTGACGAGCCGCGGCGGCGAAAGCAACCGCCGAAGGCTCAAGCGTTCACAGCCGCGCGCACACTGCGCTATCGCCGTCGGCAATCGCCGCTGTGAGCCAGGCGCCGCCTGAAAACAGCAAATCGCGATAGCTCCGTGTCTCGGCGTCACGGAAATGCAGATTCGAGTTGATCAGCACGCCGCGTCGGCGAAACGTCCGCAGATAGTCCCCTGCGGGAAGGGATTAGGACCTCGAGGGATAATTCGGGGTCTCGCGCGTGATGGTAACGTCGTGCACGTGGCTCTCACGCATGCCCGCGGCCGAGACGCGCACGAATTCGGCCTTCTCGTGCAGTTCCCTCAAGTTCTTCGCGCCCACATAGCCCATCGCTGCGCGCAGGCCGCCGCTGAGTTGATGCAGCACGGTCGCGACCGCGCCCTTGTACGGCACCTGGCCTTCGACGCCCTCGGGCACGAGCTTGAGCGTATCCTTGATGTCCTGCTGGAAATAGCGGTCGGCAGAACCACGCGCCATGGCGCCAACCGATCCCATGCCGCGATAGGTCTTGTACGAGCGGCCCTGATAGAGAAAGACCTCGCCCGGCGTCTCGTCAGTGCCGGCCAGCAGTGAACCCACCATGGCGCAGTCGGCGCCGGCGGCGAGTGCCTTGGCGAGATCGCCGGAATATTTGATGCCGCCGTCAGCGATCACCGGCGTGCCGGTCCTGCGCGCGACCTCGACCGCATCCATGATGGCGGTGAGCTGCGGCACGCCGACGCCGGCGACGATGCGGGTGGTGCAGATCGAGCCCGGGCCGATGCCGACCTTGATCGCGTCCGCGCCGGAGTCGATGAGTGCCTTGGCGCCTTCACTGGTGGCGACGTTGCCGGCAACCACCTGCACCGCATTCGACTGCCGCTTAATGCGGGTGACAGCCTCAAGCACCGAGCGCGAATGGCCGTGTGCGGTATCCACGACCACGAGATCGACGCCCGCTGCGATCAGCCGGGAGGTGCGCTCGAAGCCCTTGTCGCCGACGGTGGTCGCCGCGGCGACCCGTAGGCGCCCTTGCTCATCCTTGCAGGCGTGCGGATTCGCCACCGCCTTCTCGATGTCCTTGACTGTGATCAACCCGACGCAGCGATACTGATCGTCCACCACGACCAGCTTTTCGATGCGGTGCTGATGGAGGAGCCGCTTGGCGTCGGCCTGGCCGACGCCTTCCCGCACGGTAATGAGCCGATCCTTGGTCATCAGCTCGGCGATCTTCTGACGCGGATCGGTCGCAAAGCGTACGTCGCGGTTGGTGAGAATCCCGACGAGCTTGCCGGCGCGACCGTTGCCGCCGCCCTCCACCACCGGGATGCCGGATATGCGGTGGTCCTGCATCAAGGCCAGCGCGTCCGCGAGCGTGGCGCCGGGATCGATGGTCACCGGGTTGACCACCATGCCGGACTCGAACTTCTTGACCTGGCGGACCTGCGCCGCCTGCTCGTCGGGCTCGAGGTTGCGATGAATGACGCCCAGCCCACCGGCCTGCGCCATCGCGATCGCCATCTTGGCTTCGGTCACGGTGTCCATGGCCGAGGCGACGATCGGGATGTTCAGCGGAATGTCGCGGGTGATGCGGGAGCGGATGTCGGCGTCGGACGGCAGCAGTTCCGAGAGTCCAGGCTTCAGCAGGACATCGTCGAAAGTGAGCGCTTCGCGCAGCGTTGCGTTGGATTTTTGCTCCATCGCCAACTCCAGTGGCCCGGCTCGCGGGCTTGCTCGCCTGCACCATCACAACGGGATGATGCCTCAGGCGCCGAACCGGCTGCACGGGGTGTGACGGCCGCTTTGGGTTGGCGCCGGTCGATAGCACGGCTCGGCCGTGAATCCTAGCAATTTGGCGGCAATTCCCCGAAAGCAGCGATATCTGGCCGCCATCGCTTCATCGCCGCGGCCTTCCTCGGCTCGAATCAGGGCCGCCAGCCCGGCGGCGGCCCGTGCCGTTCGATCGCGTCCACCAGCTCGCGATGTTTGCGGTCCTCGCGCTTCATATGGACCGCGATGACGGCATGCAGTGACGGAACCAGGAAGGCGGCGGGAAAGATGAACCCGAGCAGAATGCAGGGCACGATCAGAATGAGATTGAAGATCGCCGCGAACGGTTGGCCGTTCAGCAGCAGGCCGAGCGGCGGCAGAAGAACCGCTAGCAAGTAGATCATCGCCAAACTCCTGAGCCGAGCGCCAAATTTATGTGGGGTGGCGCCCACTTCGGCACAATGGGCGCTGGTCCGAGCCCGCACCGATTCTGTAACGTGCCCCAATGCCCGACCTTTCCAACCATTCCGCAACCCCGACGCCTGCCCGCTCGCCTCGCGCGAACGCACCGATGCCGCAGCGCTAATCCATGGTGGCAAAACGCATCGTGCCGCTGATCGTGGCGGTCGCCCTGTTCATGGAGAACATGGATTCGACCGTGATCGCCACGTCGCTGCCGGCGATCGCCGCCGACATCGGCACGAGCCCATTGACGCTCAAGCTTGCGGTCACGTCCTACTTGCTGTCGCTTGCGGTCGTCATCCCGATCAGCGGCTGGACCGCCGATCGTTTCGGCGCGCGCACCGTCTTTCGCGGGGCGATCGCGGTATTCATGCTCGGCTCGATCGGCTGTGCGCTCTCGGATTCGCTCTATCAGTTCGTGATAGCGCGTATCGTCCAGGGTGTGGGCGGAGCAATGATGACACCCGTGGCGCGCCTCATTCTCGTGCGCAGCGTCGACCGGCGCGAGTTGATCAATGCCATGGTCTGGGTCACCCTGCCGGCGCTCATCGGGTCGCTCATCGGTCCCGCGCTCGGCGGCTTCATTACGACCTATATTTCCTGGCACTGGATTTTCCTGATCAACATCCCGATCGGGCTTGCCGGCATCGTCTTGGCGACGCTCTTCATCGAGGATGTGCGGGCGGAGAGCCCCGATCCGTTCGACCCGGTCGGCGCAGTGCTCGCCGGCCTCGGTATCGGCGGACTCGCGTTCGGCGGCTCCTTGCTCGGGCTCAATTTGCTTCCGACCCCCGCCGTCATTGCCTTGATCCTGCTCGGCGCGGTCGCGGCCTATGCCTATGTCCTGCATGCGCGACGCAGCCCCGCCCCGGTGCTCGACCTTTCCTTGCTCGCCATTCCGACCATGCGCGCCGCCGTGGTCGGCGGCTTCATCTATCGCTCCGGCATCGGAGCGATGCCGTTCCTGCTTCCGCTCCTGCTCCAGCTCGGCTTCGGTCTGACGCCGTTCCAGTCGGGGCTGATCACGCTGTCGAACGTCGTCGGCGCCATGGGCATGAAAACTGTGGTCCCGATCATTCTCCGGCGTTTCGGATTCCGCCGCGTCCTGGTGGTGAATGCGCTGGTCAGCGCAATGCTGGTCGCGGCGTGCGCGACCTTCACGCCGGGCGTTTCGTTCGCGTGGATTGTCGGCATTTTGATCGTCGGCGGCTTTTTCCGCTCGCTTGAATTCACCAGCCTCAATACCATCGCCTATGCCGACGTCGACAATCGCCGCATGAGCAGAGCTACCTCGCTCGTCGCAGTCGCCCAGCAGGTCTCGATTTCGGTCGGCGTCGCCATTGGCGCGCTTGCGGTGGATCTGACCTTGTGGGCGCGCGGACGTGACACGATCACGGCCGCCGATTTTCAGCCTGCCTATCTCACCGTCGCCGTGATCGCCGGCTGTGCTTTCTTCGTCTTTGCGCGGCTGCCGGCCGACGCCGGGGCGGAGCTCGCGCGCCGCACCACGGCTCCCGCGGCTGGCCCGACCGAGGCCAGCGATCAGCGAATGGGATGAGGAATCACGGCTGCCCGCGAAATCCGGTCGCCAGCAGATAGAGCTCGGCCGAATCCGATCGACTCGCGGCCGGCTTCACGTGCTTCACGTGGGAAAAATCGCGCTTGAGCGCCGCGAGCAAGCTCGCCTCGGTGCCGCCTTGCAGCACCTTGCAGAGCAACGCGCCGCCCGGGGCGAGCACCTCGCGCGCGAAATCGGCCGCGGCTTCGGCGAGCGCCATGATTCTGAGATGATCGGTCGCACGATGCCCCGTGGCGTTCGCCGCCATATCCGAGAGCACGACATCGGCCGCCCCGCCGAGCAAAGCCTTGATTTCGTCGCCCGCGCTCGCATCGAGAAAGTCGCGCCGGATGAAGCCGACACCGGCGATCGGTGCCATCTCCAGACAATCGACGGCGACAACTTTCCCCTTCCCCTGCGCGCTGCCGACGCGTCGCGCCGCGACCTGGCTCCAGCCGCCGGGCGCGGCGCCGAGATCGACCACCCGCGCGCCTGGCTTGAGCAGATGGTGCTTGTCGTCGATCTCGATGAGCTTGAAGGCGGCGCGGCCGCGAAAACCCTCGCGCTTGGCGCGCGCCACGTAAGGGTCGTTGAGTTGTCGCTCGAGCCAAAGCTTCGACGACAGCGAGCGGCCCTTGCCCGATTTGATTCGAACCTTGAGCGGGCGCTTGCTTGGGGTGGCGTTCATTTTGCGACTGGCTTTGGACCGAGGCTCAGAGCCATCATCAGGTCACGGCGCCCTCGCCTGGCTGTCCCACACGCCGTCGTCGCGCATCATCTGCACCAGCATGCCTTCGCGCAACCCGCGGTCGGCGACCCGCAGCCGCTGACAGGGAAAGGCGCGGCGGATGGCGTCGAGAATCGCGCAACCGGCGAGCACGAGGTCGGCGCGCTCGGCGCCGATGCAGGCGTTGGCGACGCGATCTTCATAGCTCCAGCCCAGCAGGCGTTCGATCACCCGCGTCACTTCGCCGTCGACCATCCAGCAGCCGTCGACGCGCCGGCGCTCGTAACGTCTGAGCTCGAGATGCACGCCGGCGATGGTGGTTACCGTTCCCGACGTGCCAAGCAGATGGACGTGATCGCCGCGCAGCCCGCCATACTCGGCCACAAAACCATCGATCAGGGCGGCAACTTCCTCGATCATGGCCGCGTAGATTTCGCGCGTGACCCGATGTCCACCGTGGCGCTCCGCGAGCGTGACGACCCCGACCGGCAGCGACGCCCACGCTTTGATCTTCGGCAGCGGCGGCCCGCGTCCGGTCGGGGACGAACGGTCGAGCCAGACGAGCTCCGAGGAGCCGCCGCCGATGTCGAACAGGACGACAGCGTCCGCGCCAGGATCGATCAACGGCGTGCAGCCGGTGGCCGCCAAGGTCGCTTCGGTTTCACGATCGACGATTTCGAGCTCGAGACCGACCTCCGCGGCGATGCGGGCGCGGAATTCAGCACCGTTGGCCGCCGCACGACATGCCTCGGTCGCAATCAGCCGCGCCCGGGTAACGCCGCGATTTCGCATCTTGTCGCGGCAGATGGTGAGCGCTCCGATGGCACGGTCGACCGCCGCATCGCTGATGCGGCCGGAGGTCGAGACGCCTTCGCCCAGCCGGATGATGCGGGAGAACGCATCGACGACACGGAAGCTGTCGTGGGTCGGGCGCGCGACCAGGAGCCGGCAGTTGTTGGTGCCGAGGTCGAGCGCGGCATAGGTCGGAGCAGAGCGACCGTC
>WNFY01014582.1_pt1 | contig 12605 bp, 7 predicted proteins | sample 5400091 | NCBI WGS metagenome assembly WNFY01 (sample SAMN13153364, study PRJNA577476) | soil metagenome | isolation source: 60 cm soil or saprolite under grassland replicate 1 | place: USA:California | collected 2016-06-15 | reverse complement strand
TCGCGCTCGCACTCACAATCGAATCGGGCCAACCAACGCAAATAGCGCTTGCAGGAAAGAACATGGCCAACCCACCGTAGCAACAAACCGCTACCGGAGACTTGACACACGGAGATCCTTCATAGAAGGATAATCAATTTTCCGGCGCACCGCAGTCCAGTGTTTGAAGCTGTCCTGAACCGCTAGGCTTGGTGATTTTTACCGTGGGCAATCACCTCATGGCGCTGCTGAGCGAGGAGATCGCCGGTGCGTTCCCCTCGTGGGCCAAGTCGCAATCACAATACGCCGACCTCGACTTGAATAACGTCGTGGCCTTGACCATGCCCCAGCCCATTGTGGTTCAGGCGGTCCGCACCGGAGGAATCGCGCTCGGCAATCTCACCCTCGACATCAGCCGCGCCTCCGGCTTTTATCCTGATGTAGTCATGGGCGGACCCGATCCACTGCGACAATTGCGCAGACTCGGAGTTCTTGAGCCGCAAGCGCGTTTCTTCTCAAAAAATCGCGGTCGCGCCTTGTTGGTCCGCAAAGGCAATCCGCTCGGCATCAACGGACTGATCGATGTAGCGCGCGTCGGGGCGCGTCTCGCGCAAGCTGATGCGACCGAGGCGGAAGCTCGCGCAGGGAACCGCTCCTCGATCGAACAGCTGATCGGGAAGCCCGCAGCCGACGCCTTCTTCGAAGCGGAGGCAAAGTATTTTCCAGTCCGCCTCGGCATCATGCACCGCGATATCCCGGAAATGATCGCTCGCGGCTATGCAGACGTGGGGCTCACGCAGTATCACCCCGTCTCCTACTGGACGCGGGTATTTCCAAACCATTTCGAATTGGTCCCTATCGTCGGAGCGGAGCGGTTCCCCGTAAAAATCGCTCTCAGCCGCGTAACTGAACCGCTGCGGCCCCGTGCGCTCAAGGCGTTCGAGGAATTCTTCTTTAGCCGTGCAAGAGACGTTTATCCAAAATACGATTTCGCGCGCATGGATGACGACGAGTATGGAGGCGCTCTGGCGCTCGACTAATCGGCAATAAATCGGAAGGAACGCGCGAGCCGAAGCTGCCTTACTTTAACCATTCCCTGAGTTCCAGATAGCCTTTTGGATCGGGTGCCACGAAAGCGCGCATCTCCATGGCGGCGAGTATCTCCTTGCCCCAAGGCGCGTCGTTCATCGACAGCACCAGTTTCTTGAGGAGCTCGACATCCGAAGCTGAAATTTTCGGTGACGCAATCAGCGCCCAGTACGGGAATTTCCGCGTCTCGTGAAGGATCCTGCCGCCCGCCTGTTTGAACTTGACGGCCTGGCGGGGATTGACTATGCCGGCATCCACGAAGCCGTTTTCGACGGAGAACACAACCACTTCCTGAAGGCGCGCCTCCTCCATCTTGGCTTCCACGTGCTGATCGCGCAGTTCGGCGGCGCCCATCTTATAGACAATTCCGTTCTTGAGTGGATGCATCACCCGTTTTCCCTCAAGCTCTTTGATCGTCCTGAGCGTCGAACTCTTGGAGACGATGAATGCCGAGTAGAACTGTCCTTCCGCGGATGCGACCAAAGTGTAGTCTCGGGTTGCCATTGCATCGGCGGCGATATTGACCGTACGAATCCAGGCCAAATCCGCGCGGCCTTCAGCGAGCGTCTGCTGCAAAGCGGGAAGCCGCGTCGTGGGCACCAGCGTCACCGGTCGCTTGAGCGCGGTGCCAATGCGCTTCGCGAATTCCTTATACCGATCGGCCATCTCGGTCGGGGAGCCCTGGGCTTCGGCGCCTTCAGTCACGACCAGCGTAATGCTTTGCGCGGCGGAGTAAGGGGCCCAGGAAAACAACGATAAGAGCAACGAGTTGGCAAATATTCGTCGGCAAGTCGATTTCCAGGCACTACCACGATCGGACGGGGTACGCAGGCGACCAGCCGAGATTCGGCCATCTTCTACATATTGTGGATTCTGCGAAACCTCGGACAGGCAGATCGCTGAAGGTGTGTAGTATCCTGTCCACAGAAAAAGACGCCCAGAAATGGGATTGTTGCGGGGCATAGTGTTCTCCAATTAAGTCTGGTCCCTATTTATATGAGGGGACATGTCCTCTCGTCGTTTCCTATGTCGTTGTTGTAGATAATGTGAATTAATAAAATTCGATGAACATCGCCGAGGTCCACGCCTTGGCGTCGTCCGTCTGGCGGCCGTAAAAGTACACGGGCCGGAAGCCGTGCGGACCGTTGGCGGGCTCGATTTCCAGCGTGCCGCCGATATCGCGCGGCAACGCTCGATCCGTGACCCGCTCGACGGCGAGGAATAATTCGGTGCCGCCGAGGTCTTTGCGGAGGGCGCCGCCCTTCAGAAGCTCCGCGCCGCTGATCTCCCAATCAAACGTGGGGCAATGAACGAACGGGTTGCCCTCAAGAGGATTGCCGACTTTCACGTAGCCGTCGATCCGGCCGGAGATTCGGATGCGGCAGTTCGCCAAGTTGCCGATATCGATGAGCGCGCAATCGGCGTCGCCATAAGTGTCCGTCCGGATACCGATGTCGATCGGGCCGGCGCGCCATATCGATTCCTCGGGGTGCTCGAAACCGCCGCCGGCAAAGGCGTGGATGGTGCCGTTGACGATGCTGATCGTGCCGCGCCATTCAGCCCAGCGGTAACGGTCGGGAATGCGCGCCCCGCCCCAGCGCACGCGGATACGGCGTTCGGAATAGCCCGCCTCATTGTGCAAGTCGCGGCGCCAAATGCAGCCGCTATGATCGTAGGCTGCGATCTCATCCCAGCCGGCGCTTCCCAGGAAACGGTATTCGATCTTGGCGGGCCCCTTGCTTTGGAATTCGTCTCCCTGCAGATGCTGGCCGCAACGCGCGAGCCCGACCAAGCGTTCTCCGGTAGCCGCGAACGTGTGGCGAGCGCGCAGCGCGCGGCCTATGGTCGCGCGGTCGAGCTTCTCGGCGATGATGCCAGTGATGCCGCCTTTGGTGCCGAAGACCTGCGTGCCGGGGAGCCCTCCGCCGGGACGCCCGCGGTGCTCGTCGCCGCTTGCCGAAGCGCCGAGCTTGTAGCCGCGCCGGATAACGTCTTGGTAGAGCCACCCGAAGTGCCCCCAGGAAGAGCTGATCTCGATCAGTCGCTCCAGTTTCGGGTGATGCCAATCCGGAATGTAGCGGCGCCCGCCGACGTGCGGCATGATGAGGTGATTTTCCGGATCGTGGCAGTAGGCGAGCCACAGCTCCTCGATCGGCCAGCGGCCGACGTCGACGCCGCTGCCCTTCATGTCCTCGTTCCAGGTGAGGGTGCGGTTGTGCTCGCCTTTGTCGTTGTACGGAAAATCCGGCTTCTTGCCGTGCAAGAACACGACGTTATGGTCGCCGCCCGCGGTCGAGCTGCCGCACCATTCCTGGACCGGATAGCACACGAGCTCTCCATCCTTGTGGAATTCCTGCATCGTTTTCACGCCCAGCTCCCAGTTCGCGTCGGTGATCTGGAAGTCGTTCGCGGTGTAGCTGATGACGTCCAGCCCGGCGACGTCGCGCCCGTAAGCGGTGTTGTACGCCGGGCTGTTGGTGCCGACCGTGTCGTGGGCGTGCACGTGCAGATCGCCGTAGAAAATCCTCGGGCAGGGAGCGCGCTCGTCGATCGTGACGTAGTGCACCGCGTCGGCGACGTCGAGCGCGCCGGGCAGGCGCGCCCTGATCGCGAGCTCGCCGGGCGCGCGCGGCAAATCCTCGATCACGGCGCTCGCCCACCGCTTTGACTGAAGCTCGACCGTGTTTTCGTAGACCGTTTCCCCGTCGAGCGTCGCGGTGATTTCGACGGTTCTTGCAGCGTCGACGCAGGCGTTGCCCCAGCGATCATGGGCGCTGACGCGCACCACGAAGGGCGTGCCCGGCGTCGCCAGCCGCGGCCCGACGAGCGCAAGCGCCGCAGGGGCGCCCGGCACGATGTCGACGATGACGTCGCCCGGGACCGCAACGAAGCGCGAGGTGCCGAGCGGATCGACATAACAGCGGAAACGGAACTTGTCCTCGACGAAGGTCTGGACGCGGGTTCCCGGCCCGCCCATGCGGCGGTCGCCCAGGCGGATGATGATGTGATCGCTGGCGTTGAGATAGCCGTCCACCGTGTCGACGATGACGGCTTTCTGAAAAGGGCGCTCGTGGCCCTTCTGGTCGAAGCGGACCTTGAGCGATTGCACCGTCGCCGGACTTTGGCCCTTTGCCAGCGGTCCCGCCTGGTATTCGGCCGAGACGTAGTTGGCGCCGCGGGGATCGACCGTCTGAAAGAGCGCCCAGTCGGAATAGAATTTGAAGGTCGCCTTGAACCAGGCGCCGTCGGCGACCCCGCAGGCGCCGACCTCGTAGTCGAGCGCGAGCTCGTTCCAGCTGCCGGCGACGAGGCGGTCGACGTTGCAGCTTACCTTGCCGACGAAATGCCGTGACTTGTTCGATTCGTAGAGCCCCTCGGGAGCGACATAGTCGCCCAGACGCTCGCGCAGTTCTCTCTCAGTCAGTTTCTCCTGCCTTGTAGTGCGCAGGTCGGTCGGCTTGTTCATTTCGGGCTCCTTGGGACGCGGGAGGTCAGCTCGCCGCCCTGAATGGCCATGGCGCCGCCGGATCCCAGACGGGAACCCCCAAAAGGGCGTACCACGGCGCCATGACGACGATGCCGTAGGCGATGGCGATCAGCACGGACACCCAGCCCACCTTGGCGTAGTCGGTCATGTTGAAGGTGCCGCTGCTGTAGGCGATGACGGCGGCGGTGATCTGCGTCGGAAGAATGTAGGCGAAGGAATCGGTATCGGCGACCAGCATGGTGAAAGCGACGGGATGCAGCCCGAGCTTCGGCGCCATCGCGAGCAGCACCGGGGCGAGCATCGTGACCGCGGCGACGTTGGAGAGCATGCCAAGGCGGATGATGTGCGTTCCGACCATAAGGATCAGCAGGATGGCCCACCAGGGATGACCCTCGGCAAGCGGGTGAACGTGATCGGCGAGCCACTTCGCCAGCCCGGAGGTGGACATCGCATCGGACAGCGACAGGGCCCCGGCGAGCAGCAGCAGGGTGCCCCAAATCGTACGGTCCTGCAATTCCTTCCACCTGAACTTGAACAGACCCGGCGTGAACAACAACGCGAGCCCTATCAGCGCTGCGTTGTGCGATGCGACCTTGTGCCACTGCTCGGTCATCCAGGCGAGCGCGATCAATCCGAACACGAGGAGGATAAGCCATTCGCTTTGAGTTGTCCTGGGGAGCTCGCGGCGCTGCTTCTGCACGGCTGCGAACCCCCCGGCGATGGCGACGCCGCGCGTCTTGAAATAGCGCTGCACCCACCATTGGGTCAACGCGAACATGCCGAGATACGGCCACTGCAGCAGGAACCAATCGAAGTAGGAAATGCGCAGGCCGAGATTTTTCTCGAACAGGCCGATCACGACGAGATTCGGCAGGTGCGCGGTCATGATGCACATGCCGCTGATCATCGAGCCGTAGACCAGCGTCTGAATGACGATCGCCTTCTTACCGTCGCGTTCTTCACGGCTGTCGCCGAAGAACTTGGTGACGCCGTTGATAACGGGTAGGAGGGTGGCGGCGCGGGCGTTGGCGGCAGGGATGATCAACGAGAGGACCAGATTAACCGCGAACATCGCCCAGATCACGCCGTTGACCGTCCTCACTTTCATCCAATTAAGCAGAGAAAGCGCGACACGGCGATCCAGGCCGGCAGCCTGCATGATCGCCGCGAAGATGAAAGCCGAGAGGCAAAGGAACGCCACCGGGGTTACGAACCCCTCCGCGGCTTTGGAAAAGGGCTTGGCGGCGCCGCTCATGACGAGCAGCATCGGGATAAGCAGACCCGAGACGCCGGCGGGGAGCGCTTCGAAGACCCATATGGTGCACGCCCACGCCATGACGGCGAGCGTTGCCTTGCCCACCTGCGGCAGGCCTGCCGGAGCGGGCATACCGAACAGGATCAGGAAGAAGATCAACCAGGCGAGGGCAAAACCGATCAAGGTCTTGCGGGGAGGCAGCCCGGCAGCAGCGATGTTTGCGCGAAACTGCTGGAAGAAGTGGAAGCTGAAGACCGATTCCCAGATCCCCGTCGATGAAAACTTTTTCGCTCTTCTTCAGCGACGTATAGTACTCGCGCAGTATTTGCAGCACCTCCGGGCGGCTGAACTCCTCCGGGATATCGGCGCCCTCGGACAGTGCCTTGCGCAGCTTCGTCCCCGACAGCTGTAGTCTCTGGCTTTCGTCGTGCGGGCAGGTTCGTGCCGAGGCCATACTGCCGCAGCGGTAGCACCAGAACGTTTGATCGATCTTCAGCGGTTTGATCCGAAGCGAGCCTTCCGGAATCTCCTCGAAAATGCGTTGGGCGTCATAGGGACCGTAATACTCTCCGACACCGGCGTGATCTCGTCCGACGATCAGGTGGCTGCAGCCGTAGTTCTGCCGAAATACCGCGTGCAGCAATGCCTCGCGTGGTCCCGCATAGCGCATGTCCAGCGGATAACCGGCTTGAAGCACCGCATTTTTCGGAAAATATCGATCGATCAATACCGCAATCGCCCGGGAACTGATCTCCGCCGGGATGTCGCCCTCCTTAAGTTTGCCGAGCAAGGAATGGATCAGCACGCCGTCGCACACTTCCAGCGCAATCTTGACCAGATACTCGTGGGAGCGATGCATGGGATTCCGGGTCTGGAACGCCGCGACCGTCGACCAGGCGCGCCCTTCGAACGCTGCGCGCGTTTGTGATGGGGTAAGGTAGATGTCCGGATATTTGAGCGGAAAATCGCCTTGCGAGAGCACTTTCACCGGTCCGGCGAGGTTGACGTCCCCTTGGGCCATGACCATGCGAACGCCCGGATGCGAGGGATCGACCGTGCGGAATACCGTCCGGCATTCGTGCGCCTTGTCGATCGAATATTTCTCCGCGACCTTCATGGTTGCGACAGGTTCCAGGGATCCGGGACCCACCAGTGCGATTTCGGAGCCGACTGCAATTCCCGCCGCCGACGCCGCGTCAGCCGACAAGGTGATCGGGATCGGCCAAAAGAGGCCGCTGCGAAGCCGGTAATCGTCGCAGACGCTTCGCCAGTCCGCCTCGGTCATGAATCCGTAGAGGGGAGAAAAGCCGCCGATCCCGAGCATCGCCAGGTCGCCCAGTTCGCGCGACCTCATCGCGACGCGCGGGAACTTCGCCGCTCGGGCCCGCTCTTCATCGCGCTCCTTGTCGACAAGGAGCAGCGGTTTCAGCGGAACGTCGCCGTGAGGCTTAACCAGCCTGGACATGGTCCCAAAGACCCACACATTCCGTAAAGGGTACCAATCGCCCTGCTATTAGTCCATTTCCAATATGCGCCCCGACACGCTGCCACCGCTCGGCGGTTGTAAATAGAAGTCCCAGTGCAGAACATCGATGGCAACGACGAAGTACAAAATTGTGACGACGATCGAGATGAGCCCGCCGATCATCCCAAAGATGAACATCCTCTTCAGGTTTGCTCCATAGCCCGCCGCTATGCCTTGCGCGCCCGTGGACGATGCCATGGCGAAGCTGAAGCTAAGCGCTGCCCCTGTAATCCAGATAAACGCAACCGCGCCATACTGCAGGCCATGCCAGTTCTTGAAGGCGGCGATGACGAGCGGCATCATTACACCAGCGGCGGCGGTATCGGACAGTGCCTGGGAGAGCAGGTTCGACGCCGCGGTAAACGCGACGATCGATACCATATCGCCAGAATTGACGAAGGGTTCCAGCCACTGCGCGAAAACCGTGCTCGCCCCTGTTTGCGTAATCAGGCGGCCGAGCGCGACGGAAGCAGGCCAGATGAACAGGATGGTTATAGGGAAGTGATCGATCAGCGTGGATATAGACAGTATGTTCTCGCCCTTTGAGTTTTTGGACGGCATGAAGAAAAGAGCGGTAGCAATAATGAAGAAAAGCGGCGAGAGCTGCAGCCACCTGAAGGCTAGGCCCTGCACGTATTGCACATACAACGGCCGTGTTAACGCAAGTACGACGATAAGCAGGAAAGCAAAACAGACCACTTTTTCCTCATAGCTCATCGGCCCCATGCTCCTCAGCTCTTTCGCGTAATATTCCCGGCTGCCTTTGAATGTCTTGATCTCCGGTTTCATAAAGAAGTACATGAAGACCGACATGGCGGCCATCACCAGTAGGGAGAGAGGCAACATCCTTGCCAACCATTCTACGAAGAAGACTTCGTGGCCAATATATTTTTCGAGGAAACCGAGCGTCACTACCGCCTGCCCACCGCCGAGCGGCGTGGTCATGCCGCCCACTGAAGCACCCCACGACACCGCGATCAGGATATTCGAGGCCGCTGCGCTTCGATATCTCTGGTCGAACGTGGAGAAGCCGGCATAGGCGAGAGAGGCGCCGGCGATCGGGATGAAGATGGCCGCCACTGCCGTGTTGCTGACGACAAAACTAACTACGCCGCAGAACAAAAACCAGGCGACCATCTGTATTTGCACGTCGTTACCGCAGAGAAGCAGGAATCGCAGCGCCATCCGCTTCGCGAAACCCCAGCGCGCCCAACCGGCCGTGATCATGCAGGTCCCGACGATCAACAGCATGAGTGGATGGACATAGAGCTGCAGGGCATTATCTACGGGCATGAAGGGGTATACGGCGGCGACCAGGAGGGGGACCAGACAAGTCACCTTGATATCCATCGTGCCTTCTATCCACCAGTACACCATCCAAAACAGGATTCCGAATCCGAACCGCGCGGGCAATGGACCGAAGGCCGGAATAGCCAAGGTGATAAGCAGGATAGCGGGCCCGGCCAGTACCGGGAGGATGCGCCTCGCTAGGCTCGCCGCTCCTCCTGAAGTCACAGCTGTCGTCATGGGTTCCTCCTTTGAATCCCCTGTTTCACCTTCTCGATGTGAAGAGGCGCAACGGCTTGTTCTTTGCCTAATGGATAAAGCCGCATCTTCATTATCGAGGCTTTTTGGAGCACTTCGGAGACGGTCAAAACGCGAATCTGGACCGCCGTTTCAGCCGAAACAGCGCCTCACCAATAGACGCGAATGTGGTATACAGCCGCGGCCACCGCCAGCCCCAAGACCAGGAACGGCAGCCAAGAAAACAACTTGCGAGCGTTTTTCACCGAGTTTCCCGGCTCAGATCCTGAACGGCAGGGGAAAGAAAAAGTTGATCACGTAGAGAACTCCGACCGCTCCGGTGACCGCTCCGAGCATGAGATTGAGGAGGTGCTCCGGAACATAGAGCTGGGTTTTTGCGGCCGCCCAGGAGCCGAATATGCCGCCTGCCGCGGCGAAAAACCCCCACGCCCACTCGGGCTGAATCGCCTGGGCGCCGGCCAGCGGAAGAACCACGCAATAGGTGAACAAGCCCACTGCGGAAAGGATCACGGCGTACGGAATCGTCGCGGCGGGAACGACGTACATCGGCAGCTTGTAGACGATAATCAGGATCGGAACGATGAGAAAGGCCCCGCCGAGGCCGAGCGCGGACGAGATCACGCCTACCACTGCGCCGACCGCGAACAATACCCAGAGCTTCAGCGTCCATTTGTGTCCGAGATAGCCGATGGTCAGACGGCCGTTGGCGGTCGTGAGCGTTTCGATGCGGACCTGGTGCTCGCCGTTCCCGAAGGGCCCCGCGCGTGTGGCCGCCTCGACCGAAAACCCGCCAGAAACCTTGTTCAGAAGCTGTGCCCCTGCCAAAACGAGCATAAGGCCCAGCGCGAAGCGAAAGGGATCGGCGGCGACGAGCAAGGTCGAACGCAAGAACGGCCCGACGAGCCCGCCGATGATCCCGCCGGCGCAGAGCCAACCCGCGAAGTCCAGGTTCCATTGTCCGGTTCGGCGAAATCCGAGCAGCGCGCCGATCGGATTGACGAAGGTGAGCAGCAGCGTCGACGGCGTGACGTGGGGATTGGAGAACTGCAGCACGGACGTTGTATAGGGCAAGGCGAAGATTCCCGCGGCTTGTCCGACGAGCGCCATGGTGTATCCCGTCCATGCCCCCATCCAGATGACGTGCCAGACGGGCACACGTACTTCCGCGAGCGGATAGGGCCGATCCCCGTTCGGCACGAATCCGTGCTGCAGCTGTGCCGAGAGGTATCCGAGTATCAGCGCGCCGATGATGAAGGGCGCCTGCTGAAACAGAAACTCGCGCGCGATCGAGGATAGCGCGCGAGCACCCACGGTCACGGAATGGGCATCGGAATTCATGCAGGCCGCTAAAGCGCCGCCTTCCCCGCGTAGCGGCGCTTGACACAGAGATACTCTTTCCAGTAGCGCCACGCGCGCTGCCCCATGATCATTTCTTCGTGGGGGTGTCCAATGGGGAACTGGTTCTTCGGGATGTCCGACTCTTTCCAGAGGCCCCGGCGCTTCCTCTCCTCCCGCTGGTCCACGAGCCAATCGTTGTAGCTCTCGTAGACGATGTGCCCTTCGGGGGCGTCCAGCGTCGCCGCGCGAGTCCTGCCGTCGAGCTCGCGGTACAGGGCGATCTGCTCTTCGCTCAATTTCGCTGGTGCGACATCGGACTTGTACCCGGCTTCCTCCAGCTCCTTGCCGGCGGCAGCTGCGAAAATCTCCTGGTCGCGCAGGCTCAACTGTCGCTTGTATATCCCGAGGTACTTGTCGCTGGTCGCGTGGCCGAGCGGCTTATGGTCCTTGGTTGCACCGCGGGCCTTCGCCAGATCGGTCTGATAGAACTTGAGCATCGAATCGGAGAATTCTTCGCCGAGAAACCTGCAGACGCCCTGCAATATGCCAAGGGGGTCCGTGACCAAATCTTCGTACCGGAGATCGAGCCATTGACCCGCGCCGAGTTTCTTGCGCCACGGCTTGACGGCGTTCTGGCACAAGGCCCAGCTCTCGGCCGCGCAGAAAATGTTGGTCGGACCGAAGGCCGAATCCAGATAATCTGCACTCGCGTCACGGCCGTCACGGGTGATGAAAATGAACTGGGCGTTTGGGAAATCCTCAAGAATTTCCTTCACGAAGAACAGATTGTGCGGCGTCTTCTCGCCCCAACGAGGCTTGTTGCCGGCGGTTCGCGCGAAGCGTTCGTGCATCGCACAGTAGATGCCGGCGAAACTGCGTTCTTTGAGGTCTGCGAGAATCTCGTCGAGGATCGTTCGGGGGTTCACTTTCATGCCCCAGAACGGTGTCTTCAATCCGAATACCATTTCTTCCGCGAGGGTCCGCAGATTCTGCTCCTTGGACAGGTCCCCGTAGGAGTACAGGTACGGCCTGAATCTCGGGTAGTACCAAACCACCTCCGGAACTGCGATCCGCGGATGACAACCCAGCATCGCCATGACGAGCGTCGTGCCGGAGCGTTCCGCTCCGATCATGATTACCGGGCGTTCCTCAAGTCTTATCGGCATTGGGTGTTTTCTCGGGAACGCTGCCGAAGAGAAACAACGGCTGCTATTGCTTCGCGACCTCGAGTTCGCCCATCCACTTGAGAAGATCGAGGAATACCTGCGGAGAGGTTTCCTTGAAGCCGGTGAGCCCGATCTTCTTCAACATCGCTTTCCCGTTTTCGCTTGAATCGAGCGCGACCAGCGCGGCGCGGAGCTTCGCAACCTGCGCCGCAGAGAGCTCGGGCGAGGCGATCAGGGGCATATTGGGCATTTCCGCGCTTCTCGCGATTACCCGGCCGCCGTTCTTCTCCCAGGTCCGTCCTGTTGCCGAGACGGAATTGACCACGGCTACGTCGAAAAAACCATTCTCCATGGACCAGCCGATCGCGGCCTGGTCGCGCATCGCACGAACTTTTTCGTTGCTCATGGCGATCTGGTTGTCGCGTAGCATAGCATTGGCTGCCCGCCAAACGTTGGAGTATTGGTCGGGTGTAACGATGCTCTTGCCTTTGACATCGGTGATCGACTTGAGCGGTGAATCTTTCCGTACGATGAAAAGGACCTGAGAAGGCACTTTTTCCGTCACCACCGGCTGGTAACCGAAGTCGCGAATGGCCTGGGCCGGAACGTCATTCGGGCGCGCCAACAGCAGCGCATAGGCCTGCCTTTGCAAGGCGGTCAGCAGGCTGTTGCGATCGCGCACGGCGACTATGGTGACAGGCAGGCGGAGCGTTTTTTCGACTACTCGACTGAGCTCTTGGAATCGGAGGATGGTTTCAGTGGCATCTGCGTTGGCCGCACCGCCTTCGTTGATGGCCAACAGGATTTTGGGCTGGGAATTGGCCGCGGATGGCTTCTGAGCAAGAGCGCTTGTGCCCGCCCCAAGCGCTAGGGAGAAAGCCGCGAAGCGGGCGAATTTCAAACTCTGGTACAAAAGACTCGGTTTCATTTTTCCTCCAATCGTGTGCGTTCCTCGACAGCGGCGTAGTCAATGCGCCTTCGGAAGTTCCGCAGGCCACGGCAGAGGGGCGCGGACTTCAGCAAAACCGACTCCGCTGCTGCAGAGGCAAAGAATCGCGCTCGCAAATCTTGGAAAGCACGAATCCGAAACGACGACGCATTGCCGGTCCTCCGGTTCTCCCATTGCCGGTCCTCCTCCTCCAGGGGTTTGGAGACGTGAATGGCGTGAAACCGGGTACCAACCCAAGCGCCTTCGCGAACGACTCCGAATCAAAATCTAAC
>WNFY01008099.1_pt1 | contig 12607 bp, 15 predicted proteins | sample 5400091 | NCBI WGS metagenome assembly WNFY01 (sample SAMN13153364, study PRJNA577476) | soil metagenome | isolation source: 60 cm soil or saprolite under grassland replicate 1 | place: USA:California | collected 2016-06-15 | reverse complement strand
GGCGATGCTGGAGCGGGTGGAGCAGTACGGGAACATCTATGCCGATCCGCGCTCGCCGCATGTGCCGGGCTGGTCGACAACGGTGCTGACGCGTCCCGTGATGATCGAGCGATTTGGGGCGATGCTGGTGGCGCATCCGGAGATTTTCCAGAGCCGGCGGCTGCTGGAGGAGTGCAGGGGCTTTGTGCGGCGGCCGGATGGCAGGAGTGCGGCTGCGGAGGGCTCGCACGACGATGCGATCATGGCGATGGCGATGGCGCTGGCGGTGAGGGATACGGGGTCGGGGAACACGCGGCGGGGATAAGGCCGGTGCATTCTGCCCTCCCACCTTAGCCGCAAAAGCGGCGGCGAAGGTGGGGCACCCGGCAAGTTTCGAAGTTTCAAGGTTTCGAAGTTTCAAGGTATCAAAGTTTCAAGTTTTCAAAGTTAAGGACAGAACAAGAGCAAAAGACCCACATCTGCTGACTACGGCAGATGTGGGGCACCAGGCTTTCTTTCGGATGACAAACTAAATTCAAAGTCAACTACCCCACCCAGCCAAAAGATGGCTAGGATGGGGCACCCTCAAGTTTGGACACTACCCAAGTTTTCTGCCGGACGGGGCGGGCCCAGCTTTCTTGTAGAATCCTGAGCACGAACGCGCGGAGGCGGGCTTGGCGGTGGCGGCGGTACAGCATGTGAGGCGGATGCGGGGCGGGGCGCAGAGTCATCTGATGCGCTGCTCCGACGGGAACTTCTACGTGGTGAAGTTCCAGGGGAATCCGCAGCACACGCGGGTGTTGGCGAATGAGCTGCTGGCGACGCGGCTGGCCGAGGCGGCGGGGCTTCCCGTGCCGGCGACCGAGGTGGTGGAGGTGGACTCGTGGCTGATCGAGCATACGCCGGAAATGAGGTTTGAGCTGGCGCACGGGTCGACGAGGTGCACGCCGGGGCTGCAGTTCGGCTCGCGCTTTGTGGTGCCGCCGATGCAGGGGATGGTCTTCGATTATCTGCCGGAGCATCTGCTGGACCAGGTGAGGAACCTGCGGGCCTTTGCGGGGATGCTGGCGCTGGATAAGTGGACGTGCAACACCAACGGCAGGCAGGCGGCGTTCTGGAAGAAGGGCCGGGAGCGGAAGTTTACGGTGTCGTTCATCGACCAGGGCTACTGCTTCAATGCGGGGGAGTGGTCGTTTCCGGATGCGCCGCTGCGCGGGGTCTATGCGCGCAACGACGTCTATCGCGAGGTGACGGGCTGGGAGAGCTTTCAGCCGTGGCTGGGGAACATCGAGAGTATGGACGAGCAGGCGATGTGGCGCTCGGCGGAGCTGGTGCCCACGGATTGGTATGGCGAGAGCTGCGAGATGGAGCGGCTGGTGGAGACGCTGGCGCGGCGGCGCTCGCGGGTGGCGGAGTTGATCCTGGAGTTCAGGAATTCGGGCAGGGCGCCGTTTCCGAATTGGAGGGATACGATCCAATGAGCCGCCCCAGCAAACCAACGACAGGCTTGCCGGGGACCCGGGTCGCCAGCCACACCTTGTTTCCGGAAGTGGAAGGATACGGACCAATGAGGGAAGACGGTTGTGACGAAAGCGGCGAGAGTTGTGGTGGGGCCGGGAAAGAGTTGTAGGATGGCGGGGTGAAGAAGAGAGCGCGGAGACCGTGCGAATTCCTGCTGCTGCGGTATGTGCCGGACGCGGTGAAGGACGAGTTCGTCAATGTGGGCGTGCTGCTCTATGAGAGCGGCGGCGGCTGGGCAGACGTGCGCTTCACCCGGGACTGGAAGCGGGTGAAGTGCCTGGATCCCGATGCGGACGTGGAGACGCTGGAGGGGTTGGAGCGGGAGATCAAGGAGCGGATTCTGGAGGGGCCGGCCAGCCAGGAGTGGCTGCTGAAGCGGATGGAGGACAGCTTCTCGAACGCGATTCAGTTGACTGCGACGAAGGCGGTGCTGGCCGATTCGCCACAGGAGGAGCTGGGGCGTTTGGCGGAGATGTATCTGGAGCGGCCCAGGCGAGGCCGAGGCGAGGCGGCGGGGCGGATGCAGATCTACCGCACGATGCGCGGCGAGTTCGAGCGGCAGGGCGTGTGGGGCCTGATGCGGCACAACATCGCGGCCAGCCAGTACACGCATAAGGGCGATCCGCTGAAGATCGACGCGGCGTACCGCCCCAACGGGATGGTGCACATGTACCACGCGCTCTCGCTGGAGTCCGATGTGAACGCGGCGAAGGCGCTGGCCTTCAGCTTTCCCCGGCTGCGCGAAGGGGTGATGCGCGCCGAGGGGGCCGAGACGGCGTTGACGGCGATTGTGGAGAGCGAGCTGGATTTGGAGGATGAGGGCATAAGCTTTGCGCTGGAGACATTGAAGGCCGGCGGGATTATTGCGGCGACTACGGCGGAGCTGCCGAGGATTGCGTTCAGCGTGAGGCAGAAGATGGGGCTGCAGTAAAGGCGAGGTTTCAAGGTAAGTACAAGATCAAAAGCAAAGGCAAGATCAACTGCCCCACTCAAGCAAAAGAAGCTTGAATGGGGCACCGCTGAGGCTTGGTGCCGAAAGGCCTCTCGTGCGGCAGTAGCGATTTGAGCCGTGCTGGGGTGCTTCGCTGCGCTCAGCATGACACCTCAGAAAACTAAATCGATCTCGGGGACGCTTCGGCGTCCTTTTTGTTTTGGCTTTATTTGGCGCTGGACGAGCCGGCGCGGGGGAGCAGATGAAGATAGCGGAGAAGATCTGGGAGCCGGTGCGGCAGGCCGGAGTGCGCGTGCTGGGCGGTGCTGCGGCGGCAAAGCGGAAGACGGCCCCGCTGCCGTCGGCGCTGCAGACATTTGGGGCGCGGCCGGAGCTGTTGCCCAAGCGGACGCCGGAGGCGCTGCGGCGCTTTGCCGAGACGCCGATTGCGCGCAAGGCGATCAACACCATCAAGGACCGCGTGGCAGGGATGAAGTGGCGGGTGCAGCCGCGGCGCGGGCGGGTGCTGGACGAAGAGATGGCGCGGCGCATCCAGCTGCTGACCGAGACGCTGGAGCAGCCCAACCCGGACGATTCGTTCCGTTCATTCGTGGAGCAGGTGCTGGAGGACGTCATCGTGGGCGGCTTCGGCGCGATGGAGCTGCGGCTGACCGGCGACGAGCAGAGGCCTCTGGCGCTCTATCCGGTGGATGGGGCGACGATCCAGATAAGGGCGGACTGGAACGGCGAGCCGGATTCGCCGCGGTACGTGCAGTCGAGCGGACTCTACCCCAGCACGCCAATAGCAGGCGCACTGGGGGCCCCATTGAATGGGGTGGCGGGCAGGATCGAGCTGAACGACAACGAGCTGTCTTATATACGGCTCAACGCGCGCAGCCATACGCCATTTGGACTGGGGCGGCTGGAGGTTGCGTTTGAGACGATCCATCAGTTCTTGAGCGCGCACCGCTTTGCCGCCAAATCGAGGGCACCGGCAAGGTACCGATTCTTACGGCGGAAAACAAGCCGGAGGTGCTGCGCTTCGGCGTGGGCACGGACGCGGACCTGCGGCTGGCCTGGCAGGAGTTTCTGATTCGCGTGATCGCCGGCGCGTTCGATTTGCCGCCGATGTTTCTGGGCATTGAGGGCGACGTGAACCGCTCGACCGCGCAGGAGTTGTCGGGTTCGGCGTTTCGCACGGCGATTGTGCCGACGGCGCGGCTGCTGGCTGAGCACATCACGCGCGACGCCATCGACAAGCGGCTGGGTTGGAGCGACCTGGAGTTTGTCTTCCTCGATCTGGATGCGACCGATCCGCTGGAGCAGGCGCAGATCGACCAGATTCTTTTGAACTGCGGGGTGCTGACGGTGAACGAGGCAAGGGCGGCGCGAGGATGGCTGCCGTTGCCAGAGCCGCGCATCCCACATCTGCTAAATACGGCAGATGTGGGGCACCACCGGATCGATGAGAAGGGAGAGGAGAACGCATGAGGATGCGGTGGGAGGCGATGGCGCTCGAGATGCCGGAGGTAAAGAACCATCCCAACCGGCGGAGGTTCCGGGGAGTGTTGACGGTGGCGAATGTGCCTTCGGACCGGGCCCCGAGCGGGGCGAGAGGGCACAAGGTGATGCTGACGGCGGAGGCAACGGAGCGGGCGTTGCCTTCTCTGCTGGGCATGGCGGTGGACTATGCGCCGGAGCTGGACCGGCACGACGCGAAGACGAAGGTGGGGATCATCACCTCGGCCGACCTTCGTCCCATCAAGCCAACTACGGGCTTGCTGGGGACCCCGCGGGCGGCGGCGGGCGAGAGGCACTGCCTGGATGTGGGCGGGTATCTGTTTGAGCGCGACTTTCCCGAGGTGGTGATGGAGATGGCGCGGCGCAGAGGCCAGTTGGGGATGAGCTACGAGATCGCCGACGTGAGGGTGGTGGACACGGAGGCGCCGGTGTGGGTGGCGACGGACTTCAAGTTCACCGGCGCGGCGGTGCTGCTGCGGGAGAAGGCTGCGTATCAGGGGACGAGCATGGAGCTGGTGTGATGTTCCAGTGTCCCACCCGCAAAACAAAGTCAACTACCCCACCGTAGCCAACAGACGGCCAGGATGGGGCACCCTCGAGAGTGATTGAGATTGAGGCAGGATCAGGCCGGCGCGGAGCCGGCTTTTGTATTTGGAGGAGAGATGGAAGAGGTGAAGGACGAGGTGCAGAAGGACCCAGTGGCAGATCACCCCAGCACGCCAACAACAGGCGCGCCGGGGACCCCGACGTGCGCGGCGCAGTTGAGCAGCGCAGCAGAGGCCCTGGAGCGGGTGATTGGAAAGCTGGAAGCGCAGTATGAGGCGCTGAACCAGAAGATCGACCGCATTATCGCGACGGTGGAGAAGCAGGCTGACCGCCCCAGCAAGCCAAACTGCAGGCTTGCTGGGGACCCCGAACAGAAGAGCGGCGAGGCCGCGGTCGAGGCCAGCGCTCAGGCAGAGGCGATGGAGCGCGTGGCCAATCGCTGCCAGCGCAAGACGCTGCCTGCGGTGGTGAATACCTGGCTGGCCAAAAGCGGCGTCGGCGAGGGAATGCAGGTTGAGTCCTCCACGCTGGACCGGGCGCTGGGGGCGTTGACGATCGAGCAGCGCATTGCGGTGAAGGCCGAGCTGGCGCGGGCGGGAATGATCGCCTGAGGCGATTGGGAACGGTATATCTCGCTTTCCCACCTTAGCCGCGAAAGCGGCGGCGAAGGTGGGGCACCCGAAGTTTTCTCCCAGGTTAGCGCAAAAAGCGGCGCGAACCTGGGGCACCAAGACACCGCGATAACGCTACAAAGGCAAGGTCAACTGCCCCACTTCTGCCAAAAGAAGGCAGAAGTGGGGCACCAAAGCAGCGGGTGCATGCCTGCAGATCCCACATTTGCCAACGAATTGCACATGTGGGCCACCAATTTTTGCAAGACCGGGGCACGGAAGGTGCGACTCACCCCAGCGAGCCAAAGCGGGCTTGCTGGGGAGCCCGGAATAAAGAGGCCGGCGAGATCCGGCAGAGAAGGAAGACAGAGAATGAATACGCAATTTGTGGACCTGCACGCCGCGGCTGACTTCATGGCACCGGGCGCAATTGAGATTGATCGTTATCAGAGCGAGATCTTCGACATCGTTCGCCGCCGCGGCGCCTTTGGGCAGCGCATCTCGAGCGTTCCGGCCACGGGGCATCCGTCGCGCTACTTCGAGCAGACGGCGATTGCCGCTCCGAGCGCGGCCAACGGCTTCGTGGATCCGCGCAACATCGTCGCGACCGTGAATACGCCGACCCGCGTTGAGCGCTCGGTTCCGCTGAAGGCCCTGGTTTCGCAGATCAACTACAACCTCTTCGACTTCGAGGTGGGCCAGCAGCAGGAGCAGTTTGCCTTCCTGCAGGCGAAGGACCTGAAGGACTCCGTGGACGGCCTGATGCGGACCCACGATGTGGCGCTGTGGAACGGCAACGACACCTCGCTGAGCGCTCCGACGACGCTGCAGTATTTCGGCGCCGCGGGGCAGATCGCTGCCGGCGGCAACGTGCACACGGTTGCCACCACGGAGAGCATCGTCGACGGGCTGAAGTCGCAGATTGCCGCCATGGTCGCGAGCTCGAACTATGAGGTCCGTCCGACTGCGATCTATGCCAATCCCGTGCTGCTTGACCTGATCGACCGCGAGATGAAGGCGGAGTTCAACGTGGTGCTTTCGACCACGCAGATCGCCGGCGGCATGACGGTGAAGACGCTTTCGACCCAGGCGGGCGAGCTGCCTCTGATTCCCGAATGGGCCCTGCCGTACACGGGCACTCCGGGCAGCGGTTCGGCGGTGCTTCCGGCCTACATCGTGACCGAAGAGCTGATCGAGTATCACTGGCTGACCGACGCCAATCCGCGTGTGTTCCAGTTGGGCATGACCGGCTCGCTGGCCCGCCAGTTGGTGGTGGCCAAGTTCGGCGCCGTTGTGGTGAAGGGCGCCAGCTATGCGCACGCTCTGGTGAATGTGAACCGGTAAACCAGGAGCGTCGGTGTCCCGGGTCAGCGCCTAAACCCACTTCTGCCAAAAGAAGGCAGAAGTGGGGCACCAGAACCGGCGCGGACCTGGGGCACCGCATTCGATGAGAGAGTCCGAAAGGCAGCGATGAAGGCTGGCGCAGGAGATTAAAGATGGCATATCTGAGCGGGGATGAATACACGCTATACGGGCTGGAGGCGACGACTCCGGACAGCCTGGTGAGCGCAGCGTCGGACTTGATCGATGCTCATTGCCGAAGGAGCGGCTTCGGCATTGCGGAGTATACGGAGCGGTTTCGGGTGGGACGGTCGCGGACGGTGCGGCTTACGTGGCTTCCGCTGATCGCCATGGACGGAGCCGGATCGCCGATTGTGCAGGCGCGGGGACGCTATATGGGGACGAGGGGCGATTGCGCCGAGGGCGCGGCCCTGGTGAACGAGTTGGCGCAGGTCTTCGCTACGCCGGATGTTTGGTTCAATGTGCCGGCCAGCTCGCTCGACGTGGACACGCGGAGCGGCGAGGTGATCGTGTGCGGCGGGCCGCTGTCTCCGGCGCTGAGCGATTTGGAGGTGACGTACACGGCGGGCTATAGCGAGGTGCCGCAGGCGGTGAAGCAGGCGTGCGCCAAGCTGGTGAAGAACGCGCTGGCGACTCCCGCGCTGAATGTGTCACGGCAGCAGATCGACAGCATGTATGTGCAGTACTTTGCGGATTCGCTGATTGACGCCGATGTTCGGCAACTGCTGGCGCCGTTTGTGGCGCAGAGGCTGGCGCTGTGAACGCCGGGGCGGGAGTGGAGCGGGCCGCGTTGGCGATGCTGCGCACGCTGGGTGGATCGCGGGTTTCGTTGCTGGTTCCCCAGCCTGCGGTTGCCAATGGCCAGAGCGGGCTTGGGCTGAGCGCGCCGGCGGCGAGCGAGGTTGGACTGGATCCGGTACTGCTGCGGACGAATGCGGCGGGTGATTCGCGGAAGCTCGTCGCGGCGGTGGCCCCGTCGACGGTGCTGAAGGCGCTGGATGAGGTGCAGGCCATTTCCGCCGGAGAGAACGCATTGAGGCGGACGCTGGAGAGCTCGCGTATGCGCGTGGGCGAGAGCGAGTACCGCATCGTGGCGGTGACCGCGAAGTGGATGGGCGGCACGAAGCTGTTATATGAACTGGAGATCGAGGAATAGATGCAAGCCGCAAAAGATACGTTTTTGAAGACACTGTCGGCCCGGCTTGCGCTGCTGAATCCGAGCCGGACGGTCATGGTGGATGGGGCGTCGCGGCCCGCGATTCTGGCGGTTGAGAACGAGGCCGCGATGCCGGGGATTGATCAACTCCCCCACTCAACGAAAGGAACGTTGAGTGGGGCACCGGTGCTGGAGGCTTTCCTGCTGAACTGGGAGGCCGCGACCCATGTGATGCCCGAAGGCCGGCTGATGCAGATGGACTGCAAGGTGAGCTACGGCAGCAAGGGCACGGATGGAATGATGGGCACGGACCGCGGCCGGATCGTGAACGCCATGGACGCTGAGCTGCAAAGGATCTGCGAGCCACGGCAGGCGGCGAAGAGCGATTACGCGCAGAATCCGCCGGCGGCGCTGGGAACGAACATCTTCTGGACGCGGCCGGTGTTCGCGGAGCCACGCGGGGCGAACGGTGTGCTGCTGCGTGAGACGACGATCCGGGTGTTCTTCTTTGCGGAGGTGGCGTGATGGAGCGGGCCGCGATGCAGGAGTACTTTGGCGAGGTGCGCGCGTATTTTGCGCCGGTGAATCGTGCGACGGAGACGGGCACGGTCTTTGATCCGTCGGCAGCCTTCGATTTGGATTCTCCGCCCGCGCCTTGGGTTCCGCTTGGCGTGGTGCGCAACTTCGAACGCATAGCCAAGTCGACTATGGGCACGGTGCGCAGCGGAGCCGCGGGCGTGGCGCAGTCGCAGTACCGGAAGCTGACCGATGCGCGGGTGAGCCTGGATTTTTGCGAGTGGGGCAAGCTGCAGATGGCGCTGGCGGCGAGTTCGCAGCATATGAATGTGCTGGAGAGCAGTGGCGCATCGCCTAGCGCTTCAGGCGGCGCGGCGAATGCCGGGCAGCCGGTGCTGGCGGGCTCATCGGCGACGCTGATTCTGCTGGACGCTTCGGCGCTCGGTAACTTTGCCGCCGGCGACCTGGTGGTGGCGGACGTGGATTACACGGCCGGAATGACGGAGCTGGGAACGGGCATCACGGGCGGCGTTGCCGCCGCTGGAGCGGTGTTGGACAGCGATGCGGTGCGCCGGTTGAGCTTTAACGTGGGACGCGTCTCCGAGGTGACGGCCGATGGTTTGCAACTGGATGCGCCGCTGCTGGGAGGAGCTCCGGCGGACGGAGCAAAGGTGCAGAAGGTGGTTGGCTTTGTGGACCACGAGGGCGGCGGATTCGTGCAGGAGTGGTCGGCAGTATTCGCGCTCGAAGAGGTGAGCGGAGGCCGCGTGTACTTCTACTATCCGCGTGTGCAATCGGCGGCGAGCGCGGAGGAGACGGTGGCGGCAATTGCGACTGGGGTGAGTGCGACCTTGCTGCATGCTGAGTTTGCGGCAATGGGCGCTATGGACGCGAACAGCGGCGCGAGCGTGGTGTGTTACCGGAGCTATATTCCGGCGGCGGGGACGCCGGCGTACTAGGGACAACAGCAACAGACCCACTTCTGCCAAAGGAAGGCAGAAGTGAGGCACTACAGGCAACTTTTAAGAACAAGAGCAAAGGAAAAGGCAAGGTCAAAAACCCCACTTCTGCCAAAGACGGGCAGAAGTGGGGCACCAAAGAGTAGTCAACTACCCCGCCCTAACCAACAGAAGGTTAGGACGGGGCACTCGAGAGCTTGTTACCAAGGTTAGGGCGAGATGAAACTGACGATCGACAATTTGAACGGCGCGGGAGAGATCGACTATAGCGGGCTGCTCGATGCCGAGGCGCCGCCGAAGATTGTGCGTAAGCTGAACCGGCCGCCGGTGCTGACGATTTCGCTGATGTGCAGCGGTGGGGGAATCGATGCGAAGGCGGGAAGCAAGGTGCGGCTCTATCGCGACTCCGGCGGATTGTGGTTCAGCGGCTATCTGGCGGATGCGCCGCAGAAGCTGTTTGCGGGAGCGGCGATGGGTTCGCCTGTCTTTCGGGTCGTGCTGCATGCGCAGGGAGAGATGTCCACGCTGGATCGCGTGGTGTTGAGCGAGCATGCGGCGATGGGCGGCTACAGCGCAGGAGAGGCGATTGCGAGGCTGACGCGGGAGGCGAATCCGGCGCTGGAGATCTCCGGCTTGCAGGATGTGGCGCGGGCGGGGACGATTACGGTGGAGACGGGCGAGCTGTGGAGCGCGGCAGCCGGACAGGTGGCCGATTGTGCGCGCGCGGTGCTGACGGTGGAGGAGCGCGCCGTGAGTCTTGCGCCGGTGGGAGCGGTGGTGCGGGAGCTCGCGGAGACAGATGCGGGCTTTGTTCCGGAGTCGCTGAAGATCAGCGCGGATGGGCCGGAGGCGAACGACATCACGGTGATCGGCGGCACCGAGCCGGCGATGTATGCGCGCGACTGCTTCACCTCGATGGGAACGACGAAAGTTTTCTCGCTCTCGCAACTGCGCTATGCGCCAAAGACGGCGGTGCAGGTTGAAGACGATTTCCGCGGCACGACGCTGGACGCGACGAAATGGGCGAACGACGCGGCGGTCCCGCTGACGTTTGTGCCGGGTGGCGTGGCCTGCGCGGGAGCGGTGGCGCTGCGATATCGCGACAGGTTGGAGATCGGCGGGACAATTATTTTGGAGCAGACCGGCATCAGCTACGGCAGCGGCACGGGCATTGTGGGCGGATTGTACGACGGCGGCTTCGGCGTGAACCATTGCATGGCGGGCGTGCAGATCAACGGCGGGCAGATCCAGCCGGTGACTCAGGGCGTGGTGAGGGCATCGGTTGGAGCGCTTGCGGCAAACCGGCTGTATGAGTTTCGGACGATCCTCTCGCATCCGGAGCCGATAAGGGCGGGGCAAGCTTATGCGAGCAGCGTGAATCATGGAGCGAACGCGCGCAGCTCGCAGGTTTGGAGCGGGACCACGCGCGTGACGCTGACGATGCGCACGATCAACCCGGATGATGCTTCGACGATGAGCGCGCCGCAGGTCGTGATTTATGACGGTACTCTGCAGAAACGTGTCTGCGTATGCAGACTACGAGCCGCTGTGGGGAACGAACCTGACATGCACGCTGGGCCACGCGAGCGCGACCAACCTGGGAGCGGTGTGGGTACAGTCTGCGGCACCCAATCAGCCGTGGCGCACGCGGGTGATCGGCGATGTAACCGCGGGCGCGGAGTGCTATTTCAGCGGGAGAGAATTGCATTTCACGGCTGCGAGCCAGCCGGTCTTCAACGAGAAGATCGAGGTGCTTTACCGGACGCAGAGACTGGCTTGCGGGCGGGTGATCAGCGCGGAAGGCGCCGAGGCGCTGGCGAACAATGAAGACTCAGGGACGCGGGCGATGGTGATCCAAGTGAGTGCGCCAGCGCCGCGGACGTCGCTGGACTGCGAGCAGGCTGCGCGTGCGTTGCTGGACGATATGACGCAGGCGGGCTACAGCGGCGAGTACGAATGCCTGGTGGAGCAGCTTCCTCAGGGAGCGGACGATGTGCAGCCGGGCGAGCAGTGGCAGATCAGCGCTGCCTCGTGGGGAGTGGATTGCACGGCGATTGTGCGCGAGGTGGAGATCGAGTTTCAGCACCTCAGCGATTCGCATTCGGCGTTCAAGCTGCGCTTTGCAAATGATGCGGCGGAGATTTCGGGCGTGCGATTTGCGCGGGCGAAGCACAATGCGCTATTGACGGTGGTGTCCAGCGCGCTGGGAGAGGATGTTTCGGCCCGGCCCGCGGGACTGGCCGATGCGCGCATCTCGAACTGGACTGCGAGCTCGATCACGGTGGATGCCGGCGCGGCTCCGGTTGCAGGCGGCGGGATTGAGGTGCGCGTGGAAGGAGATTGGGGATGGGGAACCGGGACGGACAAAAACCTGGTGGGACGGTTTACCACGCAGAGCTTCAATCTGCCGTTCACGGGAGTGACGCAGGCGTTTTATCTAAGACAGTACGACGCAAGCAATCCGCGGCGGTACTCAACGTATTCGACCGTACTGACCATGGAAGTGTAAAAGACGGAAGTGTGAAGATGACGAGCTTTGAAGAACGCGTGCTGAGAGACCTGGGCGAGCTGAAGGCGCACATGCGCTGGATCGTGGGCAACGGAAACGAAGGCAAGATGCAGGAGCTGGAGAACAGGATCCGGCGGAATGAGGCATCGCTGCAACGCACCGCAGGAATCGGCCTGGCGTGCGGGGTTCTGCTGACGATCCTGCACCTGGCGCTGGACTCGATGAAGGTGATCCATCCGTGACGACAAAGGGAGAGTTTGTGCGGCAGGCCTACGCGGCGGCAGTGAAGAGCTCGGAGCGAAGCGGGATGCCGGCGATGGTGACCGTTGCGCAGGCGGCGCTGGAAAGCAACTGGGGGATGTCCAGGCTTTCGCTGGAGGCGCACAACTATTTTGGAATCAAGGCGCATGGGAAGCATGAGCGGATCCGGATGTGCACGCATGAGTGCGAGGCGGGCAAAACGGTTGAGGTGAAGGCGGAGTTTGCTAAGTATGGGTCGCTCGAGGAGTGCATCGAGTGCCGCGATGGGATCCTGCTGCGAGGCGCGGTTTATGCGGGTGCGCGCGAGGCGCGCGGGGATGAGGAAGGATTTATCCGCGAAATGGCGAAGCACTGGGCGACCGATCCGAGGTATGCGGAGAAGTTGCGGGCGATGCTGGGCGTGGTGAAGGGGATGGTGGAGAAGAGCTGAGCGGTGAGTGGACGTGGGACAGTTACAACTCCTGATGCTGGGCTGGCGGCAGACCTTCGGGTCTGCCGCCGTTTTTTTATGCGCTAGAGCGATTGCCGGGACAGGTATCCTGCTCTCCCACCTTAGCCGCGAAAGCAGCGGCGGAAGGTGGGGCACCCGCAGGTACAACAGCGAAGTCAACCCCGGTTAGGAAGGGGCACCCGGCATCCCACGTCTGCCAAATTCGGGCAGACGTGGGGCACCACTACTCGATCGGCTGGTTCCAGTTTTCGAGCGCGGACTTGACGACCATCATGAAGCGGTCG
>WNFY01004646.1_pt1 | contig 12609 bp, 12 predicted proteins | sample 5400091 | NCBI WGS metagenome assembly WNFY01 (sample SAMN13153364, study PRJNA577476) | soil metagenome | isolation source: 60 cm soil or saprolite under grassland replicate 1 | place: USA:California | collected 2016-06-15 | reverse complement strand
CCTGGGCGCCATCGGGGCGCACGAGTGGCGGCGCCGGGGCGTGCCGGTCAAAGCGCTCGGCGGCGCCGTTCACCCTGCCTACGGCGTGTTCGCGCCCGTCCGGGGCGAGTACGTGGATCTCGTCGCGCGCGCCCTCGCCGACCGGGCACCGCTCGCCGGCGCGACCGCCTTCGACGTCGGCACCGGCACCGGCGTGCTGGCGATCCTCCTTGCGCGGGCGGGCGCCCGCGTCGTCGCGACCGACATCGACGCGCGCGCGGTGGCGTGCGCGCGGGAGAACGCGGCGCGCTTCGGCGTCGCGGGCTCGATCGAGGTCGTGCTCGCGGATCTCTTCCCGCCCGGGCGGGCACGGCTCGTCGTCGCGAACCCGCCCTGGGTCCCCTCCGCGGCGCACGGGCCGCTCGACCGCGCCGTCTACGATCCGGGCGGCGCCGTCCTGGCGCGGCTCCTCACCGAGCTGCCGGCCCACCTCGACGAAGGCGGCGAGGCCTGGCTCATCCTGTCGGATCTGGCCGAGCGGCTCGGCCTCAGGGCGGAAGGCGCGCTCGCGCGGATGTTCGCGGCGGCGCGCCTCGCGGTGGCGTTCACGCTGGAGGCGCGCCCGACGCACCCGCGCTCGCGCGACGCCGCCGACCGCCTCGCTGCGGCGCGGGGCGGCGAGAGGACGCGGCTCTACGCCTTGGTCCCGCAGGCGAGCGCGAGATCCACCTCGATCTCGGGCGGTCGCGCGATGGACTGATCGGGCGACGCGCTGGCCACCGAGCGCAGGACGAGATCGACCGGCCGGCGCGGCGTCGCCCGAGTCAGGCGACCGAACCCCAGCCGGAACAGGAGCTGAGGCCAGCCGCGCTCCCCGAGCGCCTCACGGAGGCGCGCGCGCACCGGCGCGACCTCGATGGCCTGGCTGAAGAACGACGCCGAGAGGCCCAGGGAGACGGCGCGCAGCAGGATGCGCTGGATGGTCTGCCCGGCCACGAACCACTCGGCGGGCGTGTCGGCCCGCGTGCAGAGGGCGAGCAGCGCGCGCGTGTTGAGCGCGTACTGCCGGTCTCGCCGCTCCTCGCCCGAGAGCCCGGTGCGGAGCCGCACGAGCACGCGGTGCAGGACGGACGCGGAGTCGGAGTAGCCGTGAGCGTACCCCGGCATGCCGTCCATCTCGTCCGGCCCGTTCGAGCGCGACCATGCGGCGAGCTCGGAGCGGAAGCGTGGGCTCGACCACTGCTGGCGATCGCCGAGGGCGACCAGCTCCGACACGAGCGGCCGCGCGCTCCGCTCGATGACGCGGAGCGCGCCGCCCCGGAGCGCGGCCTCGCGGACGAGCGCGGTGACCACTCCGAACGGCACGTCGCGCGAGTCGAAGGAGAAGCGGTTGGTGCGGCGGGCCGGGATGGCGGCGAAGAGCTCCTCGTCCTCCATCGTCGGCGACCGGCGCTCCTCGAGCCTGAGTCGCGCGAGGAGCCCGTCCCGGCGCGCGCCGGCGAGGATCTCGACCGACGAGGCGTACCCGAAGTGCTGTGCTGCGACCTCGAGGTTGTGCGTGGCCGCGCCGCAGGCGATCACGAGCTCGCGCCCCTGCGGGTCGGCGACCTTGAGCGCGCGGCGCCAGTCGCCGTACACGCGGACCTCGGGACCCTCGATCTCGAAGAGCCAGGGCTGGGCGTTGTGGCGCGATGGCGCCAGGATGGCGTAACGCAGGAGGTGCCGCAGCCGCTCCGCGGGCCCCGCCCACGCTGGAAAGGCCGTCTTCCGGGCAGCCTCGGTGTCCACCCGCGGTCTCATCGTCACAGGTGCCCCCACGTACGACTTCGAATGTCCGTGTGGACACGAGGGTAGGTGGTCATGTGACATCCGAGCAAAGCCCCGGGTGGAGCGTAAGTACCGGACAATGCCCACTTACAGCGAGATTTATTGATCTAAATCAAATGTGGCCGGGACACGGTTTGTGGCGCAGCGCGCCCGCGGTGTTAGAAGCGGTCCGCCATCGTCACCGAGATCCTGATCCTCCTCGTGCTCGTCCTCGCGAACGGCTTCTTCGCCGGCGCGGAGATCGCCGTCATCGCGATCCGGAAGACGCGGCTCCAGCAGCTCGTGCAGGAGGGGCGCCGCGGGGCGCGCGCCGTGGCGGCGCTGCGCGACGCGCCGGAGCAGTTCCTGGCCACGGTCCAGATCGGCGTGACGGTCATCAGCGCCACCGCCGCGGCGTTCGGCGGCGCCACCATCGCCGCCCGCCTCGCGCCCCTCGTCGCCCGCGTGCCGCTGCTCGCGCGGTACGCCGAGCAGGTCGCGATCGCCGCGGTGGTCGCGCTCGTCTCCTTCCTCTCGCTCGTCCTCGGCGAGCTCGTCCCGAAGTCGCTCGGCCTGCGCGCCGCCGAGCCCATCGCGCTCGTCGTCGGGCGCGTCCTCCTCGCCGTCTCGTGGCTGGCGCGCCCGCTCGTGCGCGTGCTCACGACCGCCTCCAACCTCGTCCTCGCGCCCTTCGGCGACCGCACCACCTTCACCGAGGCGCGGCTCTCGGCGGAGGAGCTCGCGCAGATGGTCGAGGAGGCGACCCGCACGGGCGCCCTCGACGCCGGCGCGGGCGAGATAGCCTCGCGCGCCATCGCGTTCGCGGGCCTCACCGCCGCGGACGTGATGGTGCCGCGCGGCCGCATCGTCGCGCTGCGCAGGGACGCCTCCGAGGAGGAGCTGCGGCGCGTCCTCCTCGAGGAGGGACACGCGCGCGTCCCGATCTACGAGCGGACGCTCGACGAGGTCGTCGGGTACCTCGTGGCGCGCGAGGCGCTCGGGCTCGTCTGGGAGAAGGGGCTCGTCGTCCTCGAGGACCTCCTGCGGCCCGTGCACTTCGTGCCCGAGACGGCGCGCGCCGTGCAGGTGCTGCGCGATCTGCAGGCGCGGCGGACGCACCTCGCGGTGGTCGTGGACGAGCACGGCGGCGTGGCGGGGCTGGTCACGCTGGAGGACCTCGTCGAGGAGCTGGTGGGGGAGATCCTGGGCGAGGCGGAGGAGGCGGCGCCCTGGGTCGTCCGCGAGCCGTCGGGGAGCGCCGTCGTCCGCGGCGACGCCCCCATCCGCGAGGTGAACCGCGAGCTCGAGCTCGACCTGCCGGAGGGCGACGGCTACTCTACGGTGGCGGGGCTGTGCATCGCGCTCGCGGGCGGGATCCCGGCGCCCGGCGCCCGGCTCGAGACGCACGAGGGCGCGGTCCTGGAGGTGATCGAGGCGACGCCGCGGCAGGTGCGGCGCGTCCGCGTCACGGCGGCGCCGCGGGAAGCTCCGCGATCTCCCTGAGCTGCGCCGTGCGTGGCGCGAGCTTGCCGTGCTCGATGAACCACCGCAGCGTGTCGCGCACCGACGTCTCGAACGGCCGGATGACATAGCCGAGCTCGTCGGCGGCCTTCGCGCTCGTGACGTAGGTGTAGAGATGGGATGACGCGAGGAGCTGCCGGGTGAGGTGGGGAACCTTGCCGCGCGCGGCGTCGAGCGCCTCGCTCGCCGCGGCGAGCACGTACCCGAGGGCGTACGGGACGCGGCGGGGCGCCGTGATGCCCGCGAGCTGCGCCACGGTGCGCATGAGCTCGTCCAACTCGAGATTGTGCCCGCCGAGGATGTACGCCTCACCGGGACGCCCGCGCAGGAGCGCCTCGACGTGCCCGCGGGCGACGTCCCGGACGTCGCAGAACGAGACGCCCCCCGAGACGTACACGGGGTACTGCCGCCGCGCGATGGCGAGGACGAGGCCGGCGCTCGATCGGTAGACGTCTCCGGGGCCGAGCACGAAGGCCGGCCGCACCACCACCACCGGGAGCCCGCGCCGGAAGGCGTCGAGCGCGGCGCGCTCCCCGCGCGCCTTCGAGACGAAGTAGGCGATCCCGAGCGCCTCGGCGTTCGACGGCGACGCCTCGTTCATGACGCGCGGGGTGGCGCTGCCGCCGAGGACGGCGGTGGAGGAGGTGAGCACCGCGCGGTCGACCCTCGCCTCGAGCGCGGCCCCGAGCACGATCTCGACGGAGCGCGCGTTCACGGCGAACAGGCGAGCCTGGTCGTCGGGGCGGAAGTGCACGACGCCCGCCGTGTGCACGACGGCGTCACAGCCGGCGAGCGCGCGGGCGACCGACGCACGATCGAGGACGTCGCCCACGGCGCGCTCGACGCCGTCCAGCGCGTCGAGGTTGTCCGTGCGGCTCCCGGAGCGCACGAGCGCGCGTACGGCGTGGCCGCGGGCGAGGAGCTCGCGGGTGACGGCACCACCGATGAAGCCCGTGGCGCCTGTGACGAGAACGCGCATGGATGCAGCGTCGCCAAAGGGGGGCAAACCCGCAAGGGGGTAACGTGGGTCGCTGCGGTTTCCGCTCCGTGCACGTGCGGGAGCCGCACTGCGACCCTGCAGCGCACGTGCGACCCCGCGTCCGCGGATTCGAGGGTGACACTCGAAGTGAGACTCGCTAGGCTGCGCGCATGCGGAAGCTCCAGGACCCGCTCGTGCTGGCAGCCGCCGGCGGCCTCGCCTTGACCCTGCTCGGCATCCTCGCGCTGACGCTCCTGGTCTAGCCGGGTCAGCGCTCCGACCGAGATCGCGAGCAGTAGCGCTCGACCATCCGCAGCAGGGCGCCGAGCTCGAACGGTTTCGCCAGGAACGCCTGTGCTCCCAGCGCCGACGCGGACTCTCGCTGCGTCGCGGCCGTCATGAGCACGACGGGGACCGCCGCGAGCGCCGGGGTCGCGCGCATCTTCACGAGCAGCTCGGCCCCGCTCATGACCGGCATGACCATGTCGAGCAGCACGAGGGAGGGGCGGCCTCCTCCTTCGAACCACGAGAGCGCCTCGGCGCCGTTGACGACGTCCGCCACGTCGTACCCGTCGAACCGCAGGCACTCGCAGACGCTCTCGCGGATTCCGTCGTCGTCCTCGACGAGCAGCACCGTGTCACGGGAGGCGGCGCCCGGCGTGGTCACAGCGTGCTTGGCGGATCCTGCGCGATGGGGAACGCGGGAGGGGCGATCGGCCCCGGCTCCGATCGGAACGCGGGCCCGCTCTCCGGCGCGCAGCCGAACGCGTGCCGCATCCGGCCCACGAGATCCGCGAGGTGCGCCGGGTCGCCGATCGCGCCGTCGCCCCTGAACGAGCGCGCGATGTCCGGGTCCTGGAGCATCTTGGGGGTGGTCATGTGCTCGCAGACGTACGAGGGCGTGAGGCACTGCCGGTGCATCGCGAGGTGCCACTCTACCCAGTTCGACGGCTCGCAGCGATCGCGGCGGAGCTGGTGCAGCACGGGGCGCGCCACCACCGGTCCACCGACGGCGAGCACGAGGATCGCGGTCAGCCCGCCGAGGACGAGCCGCACGCCTCGCCCGGACCGAATCGCGGGCGGGCGCGACGCAGGCGCGACGAGGTCGCTGCGGCAGTGCTTGCAGCGGATGGCGGCGTCCTGGATCTCCTCGGCACAGAACGGACACAGCTTCATGGCCCCTCCGAAGGTCGTGGACCAATGCGCTCCTCTTCATCTAAGCCCCTCGCGACGGCGGCGCCTGCCCGCCTGCGGGGAAAGCGTGGGGGATGCGGATGAGTGCCTGGAAGGAGGCTTCTGCTACGCTTCGGGGCGGAACCGCCGCTCCACGCGCTCGCGCAGGAGCGCGAGCAGCTCGCGTTCCCCGATGCCGCCCGCCGCCCCAGTGACGATCGAGATGGCGGCGTCCTCGGGGACCCGCGCTCCCGGCGCGAGCAGGCGGCGCCCCGCTCGAAGCGCCAGCGCGCCGCGCGGGAGCTGCACGCCCGACGGCGCGAGGCAGAGCTCGTCGAAGCGGCGGAGGAGCGCGCGCGCGGTGAGGCGGGCGCGCTCCGCGGGCAACAGCTCGAAGGCGAACGACGCGCCGGCGAGGCGGACCCGCTGCTCGACGACGAGCCCGATCTCGACCGCGAGCGGCGCGAGCGCCTCGAGCCCCTCCGGCGGCCCGTAGCGCCAGAACGACCTGAGCACCGCCGCGCAGCGCGGGCACGCGAGCCCGTGGACCTCGCCGAGCCCGCCAACGCGCAGGACGTGGACCGCGTAGACCTCGTCGCCGCACGCCCCGCAGCGCTCGCGCGGGCCGAGCGCCGCGAGCACGCGCCGGGCGAGGTCGTCCACCGGGGAGCGCCCGAGCGCCGCCCGGACGCCGGCGCCGAGGTCGAGCGCGGTGAGCTGGAGCCCGGCCACCACCTCGTCGCCTGCCGCGCGCAGCCCCAGCTCGACCTGCCGCGGGAGCCGCGCCAGGGCCGCGGCGAGGTCCGGCGCGCCGGGCCAGCCGGCGCGGAGCGCGTCCCATCGCGGCGCCAGCTCGTCCATCGCCGCGAGCGGCGGCGGCGGGACCACGGCCGCTTCGCCGAAGAAGGCGAGCAGCGTGAGCGCGGCCTGCCACGGCTCGCCGCCCGCCGCCTGCGCCTCGAGCGCGGAGGCGAGCGACCGCGCCGCGCCGGCCGGGCGGCGCGCGTCGAGCACCGGCGCCCCGCGGCGGACGAGCGTGCTCTCGGCCAGGACGTCCCACGCGCGCGGCCGCGCGCCGCCCCGTGGCGCGGCCGCGAGCGACGCGCGCCTCACCTTCGCGAGCGACCGCGCCGTGAGCGCGAGGCCGCGGAGCCGCTCCAGCGCGTCCTCGCGGACGGCGCGCGCCTCGCCGGCCGCCGCTGCGCGCGCCTCGGCGAGCAGGTCGCCGCCGGACCGAGCCCGCCGCGCCGCCTCCTCGCGCAGGCGCCCCGTGCCGGAGCCGGCCAGGCGGGCGCGCTCCGCGGCGAGCTTCCCGCGCGTCACGTCGATCACGGCGATGCGGCGCGCGAGGTGCGCGAGCCGCTCGGCCTCGGTGAGGTCCGCGGCGCCGTCGCGCGCCCCCACCCGCTCCGCGAGGAGCTCCAGCGCCGTGCGATCGCGTCGCCGGTACGCCTCGCTCGCGCGCGCCATGAGGTGCGAGCGCCGCGCGCGCTCGGCGTCGTCGCCGCGCGCCAGGTCGGGGTGGAGGAGCCGCGCCAGCCGCCGGTACAGGACCTTGAGGTCCAGCTCGGCGCCCTCCGCCACCGCACGGCCGCCATCCTCCCGCTCCGCGGCGGGCGCGGTGTCACCGCGAGGCGCCCCGGTCCGGCGCGCGGCCGCGCCCTTCACGGCACGCGCGCCGCGGGACGGCGGCGGCGGCCCCTGCCGCGCGAGCTCGAGGAGGCGCGCCACCTCGTCCGCGAGCCGCTGCACGCGGCGCCGGAGGCGCTCGGCCGCGTCGAGCTCCGCGAACGCGTCGCTGGTCGCCTCGAGGTAGCGCGCCTCGAACACCGCGAGCTCGCGCGCGAGGACGTCCACCTCGCCCTCGAGCGCCGCCACCGCGTCGAGGAGCCCCGCGAGGCGCAGCTCCGCCGCGAGCAGGTCGCTCGAGGGCGGCGCCCGCCTCCGAAGGACGATCGCGCGGGAGCGCGAGGACATGGGCGCCGTTGTACCGCGAGCGGGGCCGCGGCCAAAGCTTCGCCCGGCCGCGCCGCGACGGCGGGTGCCGGCGCCGCGGCTCCTACGCCGCTCGCTCGCTCACCGGCACCGCCGCGGGCCGGAGCGTCGCGAGCTTCCAGACCGCGTACGCCCACAGCCCGAAGCAGAAGTACTGCGCGGGGGTGAGCCCGAGGTAGCGCGCGTCGGCGTACGGGACGTCGCTCGCGCGCAGGAAGTCGAAGAAGAACCGCGTCGTCCCGTACAGGAGCGCGAGCAGCGCGAGCAGCCGCCCGCGCAGGATTCCGCGCCGGTCGAGGGCGAAGAGCACCGCCGCGAACGCGAAGAGCGCGAGCGCGTCGTCGAGGCCGAGGTCGTGGCGCGTGCCGTAGAACCCGAGCGTCCTGGCGGCGCTCTCCGGGAACCGGACCGCCAGCGGGAAGGTCGTCCGCACCCCCGGGTGATCGTGGATGACGAAGCAGCCGAGACGCGCGATGCCCCAGCCCGGCGCGACGCCCAGCGCGAACGCGTCGGCGTAGTCGTCGAAGCGGACGCGCCGCCGCCGGAAGAAGACGACGGCGGCGACGACGCCGCCGAGCAGGCCGCCGAACGACGAGAGCCCCTCCCAGAACGCGAGCGCGCGGCGCCAGTCCGAGAGCTCCTCCGGGTGATAGAGGAAGAGGTGAACGAGGTGGCCGAAGACGACGCCGGCGGCCACGCCCCAGACGGCGAAGTCCGAGAGCGGCTGCGGATCGAGCCCGCGCCGCGCCGACTCGCGGAGCGCGATCCGTGCCGCGAGGTACACGCCCAGCGCCGCGAAGACGCCGAACGCCTGCAGCGTGAAGGGGCCGAGCTGCAGGCTGGGGAGCTCGAAGTACGGGATCACGATGGCGCGAAGTATCGACCCGCCGCTCCCCCGCCGTAAAGGCGTAAAGGGCGGCGGCGAGCGGAGGGGCAGCCGGATGAGGCTGCCCCGGAGCGAGCGGGGAGCATGAGGGGGCGCAGCTTCATCGCGCCCCCTCATCCAGAATGAGCGGAGGGGCAGCCGGATGAGGCTGCCCCGGAGCGAGCGGGGAGCATGAGGGGGCGCAGCTTCATCGTGCCCCCTCATCCAGAATGACCGGAGGGGCAGCCGGATGAGGCTGCCCCGGAGCGAGCCAGGGTATGGGGGCCGGCGAAGGCGGCCCCCATGTCAAAAACCCTCTATGCCGGGCGAGGAAAGTAGACCATCGCGAAGCTGTCGCGCGACAGCCCGGTCGTCCGGTGCAGGACGGCGCCCCGCAGGCTCGCGAGCGCGAAGCGGGCGCGCGAGAGCCTGGCGCGGGTGAAGTCGGCGCCACGGAAGGTGGAGAGCGCGAAGCGGGCTCCCTCGGCGCGCGCGCCCGCCAGCGTCGCGCCGGCGAACGAGCACAGGACGAAGCTCGCCTCGGACAGGTCGGCGCGGTCGAGCACCGCGCGGGCGAGCGACACCGCCACGAAGCGGCCGTCCTCGAGGTCGGCGCGCTCGAGGCGCGCCTCGCCGAGCGCGCAGGCGGTCCAGCTCGCCTCGCGCAAGTGCGCCCCGTCGAGCGCCGCGCCGCGCAGGTCGCACAGCACGACGCGCGCGCCCGCGAGCCGCGCCCCGCCGAGGCGCGCGCCGCGCAGGTCGCAGGCGAAGAGCGTCGCGCCGGTCAGATCGGCGCCGCTGAGATCGGCGCCGCGCAGGTCGCGCCCGCGGAGCGACGCCCGCGCGAGGTCCGCACCCGCCAGGTCCGCCCCCGCGAGCGTCCGCGCGCCCTCCACGAGCGCCCGGCCCGCCTCGGCGCGAGCCGGCTCCGGCCGCGCCCGGCGCGGGCGGGTCGCCGCGGAGGAGCGGTCCTTCACCGGCGGGCGCTTGGCGCCCTTCACCGGCGGGCGCTTGGCGGGGGACACTTCAGATCTCGAGGCCGACGCGGCCGACCACGCCGATGGTGTTGCCGCCCACGTCGTAGGCGGTGGAGGGTCCGTTGGCCGTGCCGGGGACGTTCACCGTGCTCTTCGTCAGGTCCCAGCGCGAGAAGCCCCATGCGCCGAGGACGAGCCGCACCGGTCCGAGCACGTCGAGCCGGAGCGACAGCCCTGGCCGCACCCCGAGGAACGGGAGCCAGGTGCTCTGGGTCGAGCCGGCGATGTTGTAGTAGCGCTGGCCGCCGACCTCGCCGAGCAGCTCGACGCGCAGGAAGGACACGTCGAAGCCGAGGCCCGCCATGGGCGCGAGCGTCGCGGTCCGCGTGGAGGCGTAGTTGAGCCCGCCCTCGTACAGCGCGCCGAGCTCGAGCAGGCCGAGCTTGAGGACGGCGTCCCCCCCCACCGCGTTGAACGATCCCTTCAGCAGATCCCGATCGGGCGCGCTGCTCAGGTTGTTCTTCAGGCCGAGCGCGTCGTACCGCTTCCACCCGCCCCACACCTCCACCGTCAAACCGAAGACGTCGGCGCGGGCGGCGATGGGCGTGGCGAGCGCCGCCACAGTGAGCAGCAGAGCGAGCGTCCTCGTCCTCGTCATGGTTCCCCCCCTCCTCGACCAAGGGTTATCACCCTGGATGCGATGCGGCGAGGCCCTCCCGGGCCCGCCCGGTCGGCCGGTGCTATGCTCGCCGCGATGTCCGCCCTCGATCCCGTCGCCTTCGTCCGCGCGACGCGCCCCTTCGGCGATCTGCCGCCGCCGCTCTTCGAGCGCGCGGCGCGCTCGCTCGACATCGGCTTCTTCCCGGTGGGCACGCGCCTCGTCGAGCGAGACGGCACGCCCCTCCGCCACCTCTACATCATCCGCAAGGGCGTGGTCCGCCTCGAGCGCGAAGGGCAGACGCTGCAGCTCCTCGAGGAGGGCGAGGTCTTCGGCTACACCTCGCTCATCGCGAAGAAGGCGACGCTCGACGCGATCGTGGAGGAGGACCTCCTCGCCTACCGCATCCCGGCGGAGGAGTTCGAGCGGCTCCTCGCGGACGCGCGGTTCGCGAGCCACTTCGCGGCGGGCCTCGCCGAGCGCCTCAAGCACAGCCTGGCGCGGACGCAGGTGACGACCTTCCAGGCCGACCTGGGCGTCGCGGTCGAGAGCCTCGTGCGGCGCCCGCCCGTCCGCGTCCCCGCCACCGCCACGGTGGGCGAGGCGGCGAGGGTCATGCGCAAGGAGGGCGTGTCGTCGGTCCTGGTGGACACGTCGCCGGCGGGCATCGTCACGGATCGTGACTTCCGGAACAAGGTGCTCGCCGAGGGGCTCGGACCCGGCACGCTCGTCACGGACGTCTACTCGACGCCGCTCCGCACCGTCGCCGGCCAGACCGCGATCTACGAGGCGTGGCAGACGCTCCTCGAGGCGGGCGTGCACCACCTCCCCATCGTGCGCGGCGACGTGGTCGTCGGCGTCGTGACCGCGAACGACCTCCTCAAGAACAGCGCGCAGGGACCGGTGCCCGTGCTGCGCAGCGTCGAGCGGCTCCGCTCGCACGAGGCGCTCCCCGGGTACGGCCGGCGCGTGACGGAGATGGCCTCCTCGCTCCTCGCCGGCGGGCTCGACGCGACGGTGATCGCCGGCTTCGTGGCGCGCCTGAACGACGCGCTCCTCGGCCGGATCCTGCGCTGGGCGGAGCAGGAGCTGGGGCCGCCGCCCGCCCCCTACGCCTGGATCGCCTTCGGCTCCGAGGGCCGGATGGAGCAGACGCTCCTCACGGACCAGGACAACGCGCTCGTGCACGGCGGCACGGCCGCGGACGAGCCCTACTTCGCGGCCCTGGCCGAGCGCGCCAACTCGGATCTGGAGTCGGCTGGGTTCCCGCGCTGCCCCGGCAACTACATGGCGCGCGCCTGGCACGGGCCGCTCGCCGAGTGGGAGGCGCGCTTCTCGGGCTGGCTCGGAGAGCCCAAGCCGCGCGCCCTCCTCCAGGCCGCCATCTTCTTCGACTTCCGCCGCGTCTACGGCACGCTCGACCTCGCGCCGCTCGACGCGGTGCTCGCGCGCGCGGCGAAGGCGCGCGTCTTCCTCTCCGCGCTCGCCAAGGCCGCCCTCGAGTTCCGGCCGCCGCCGTCGCTGCTCATGCGGCTCCGCGGCGAGGAGATCGACCTCAAGCTGCAGGCCATCTCGCCCATCGTGTTCCTCGCCCGCCCCTACGCGCTCGAGGTCGGGTCGCCGGCGCGGAACACGCTCGCGCGGCTCGACGCCGCAGTCGCGGGCGGCCTCATCGGGAACGACGTGCGCGCCACGCTCCGCGAGGCCTACCGTTTCCTGCTCGGCCTTCGCCTGCGCGAGCAGATCAGGATGCTCGCGGAGGGCAAGCCGCCCGTGAACACGCTCGCCATCGGCGCGCTCTCCTCCATCGAACGGAGCCGGCTCAAGGACTCGCTGCGAGCCGTGCGCGAGTGGCAGGAGACGGCCGCCTACCATTACCGGACGGATCTCTTCTAGCGTGCTCTGGCCTTCGCCACGCTGGGACGAGGTCACGTACTGGTCCCTCGATCTGGAGACGGGCGGTCTCGACGCGAGGCACGACCCCATCCTCGCGGTCGGGATGCTCCCGGTGCGAGGCGGGACGATCCAGCTCGGCGAGGCGTTCGAGAGCCTCGTCCGGCCGGAGGCGGGCGACGCCATCGGCGCCGCCTCGGTGCGCCTCCACCAGCTCGTCCCGGGCGATGTCCGCGACGCGCCGCCACTCACGGACGTGCTGCGCGCCGTCGACGAGCGGCTCGCCGGCGGCGTCCTGCTCGTCCACCAGGCCGCGATCGACGTGCGCTTCCTCCGGCGCGCGCACGCCGCCATGGGGGTGCGCTGGGCGAAGCCGCGCGTGGTGGACACGGTGGACCTGCTCGTGCGGGTCGCGAAAAAGGCACGCTTCATCGACCCCGACGCCCAGCACCAGCTCCCGTCGCTCAACCTGAGCGACTCGCGGCGGCGGTTTGGGCTCCCCGACTACGCCGCGCATCACGCGCTCACGGACGCGATCGCGACCGCCGAGCTCTTCCTCGTGCTGCGCCGCGCGCTCGGCGCGCGGACCTTGCGCGACGTGCTCTAAACGGGCGAGCATGATTCGCGAACACGCGAGCGAAGCGAGCGCGCCGGGGCGCTGCCGGAGAGGCGGCGCATGCCGCCTGCGGCAGCGCACGGGACCCGGCCAGCAGGGAGGGGCCCCGACGAGCTTTGCTCGGCGGGGAGGGGCGCAGCCCCTTGC
>WNFY01005243.1_pt1 | contig 12611 bp, 7 predicted proteins | sample 5400091 | NCBI WGS metagenome assembly WNFY01 (sample SAMN13153364, study PRJNA577476) | soil metagenome | isolation source: 60 cm soil or saprolite under grassland replicate 1 | place: USA:California | collected 2016-06-15 | reverse complement strand
TGGGCAAAGGAGTAGCGCAAACTACTTCACTGTGGACGGAGTAAGCGCTAACACTGGAATGACTTTTTCCGCGGGAGGTGGCTTTATCCAAGGAGTTAGTCAGCAACTTTCGGGATCAGTGCCTGCGCTGACCGTTTTGGGCTCGACTAGCAGTCTTGTCTCCATCGACGCACTGGAAGAGTTTAAGATCCAGACGTCCACCTACGCGGCCGAGTTCGGCAGGGAGCCAGGCGCCCAAGTGCAGCTCGTCACCCGTTCTGGAACGAACGATTTCCATGGCACGGCGTTCGAGTACCTACGCAATGAAGCCTTCGATGCTAATGACTGGTTCACCAATTCGCGACCACTGACCTCACAGCAAATTGCGCAAGGGCTTACAAAGCAAAAGCGAGCTCCGCTAAGACAGAGCCAGTTTGGAGGGACGTTTAGCGGACCGGTTTTTCTGCCACGCTTTGGTGAAGGCGACAAGGCTTATTGGAGTGGACGAAACAAGACCTTATTCTTCTTCTCCTACGAAGGCCTCCGGTTGCGGCTACCGTCAACAGTGAATGGGTTCGTGCCTTCAGTGCGGTTGCGGCAAATAGCGGCGCCGGGGTTTCAGCCGATCCTGAATTCGTTTCCGGTACCAACCGGACCCGAGGCAACAAGACTAGTTGGCGGAGTGAGCGTGCCGTCTGGTTTCGCTCCGTTTGCGGCGAGCTATTCGAATCCATCGAGCGTAAATTCAACGAGTATCCGCATCGATCATCTTGTCAGCAGTAAGTTTACGTTGTTTGGCAGATATGGCGAAACAACCTCAAGCACCTTGGGTCGAAGAAGCGGCTTAAATATCCTTCAGGGAGATAAGGGCAATGTTCGAACGCTGACGTTAGGCGTTACGCAAATTCTCACGCCGCAGTTAAACAATGAATTTAGACTAAATCTTAGCAGGACCAGGGGCCAATTCACTAGCTTTATGGATAATTTCGGCGGAGCTATTCCTATTGATCCGTCAGTCCTTGAGCTGGGTTACAGCGGAGTTGGGATAAAGAATGCGACGGCCATTTTCATAGTGCCGGGAGCTGCGATGTCTGCTACGGCAGGTGATCAGCAGGACTCGTACCAGCGCCAGATCAATGTCGTAGACAATATGTCTTGGGCCAAAGGTATGCATCAGTTTAAATTCGGCATTGATTACCGGCGACTCGCTCCGACCTACGGCCCCGCACAATATTTTGCACAAATGGTAGTTTCAGGCGAATCTAACCTCGTTCTGGGAAATGTGTCGACTTTGGTAATTCAAGCAAGAAGAGGTGTACGCCCACGATTTAACAACCTGTCTTCGTATGCTCAAGAAACGTGGAAGATCTCACCGAGATTGACCTTGAGCGTTGGCCTTAGATGGGAGTTGGACCCAGCGCCCCATGATGCAAATGGCCTGAAACCCGCTAATGTGGTTGGCGTGATCAACCTACCTACAGCTACCTTAGCCCCGCCAGACGCGCCGTTTTACAAGACTTTTTGGACGGCCTTCGCGCCACGTGTAGGAGCTGCTTACCAACTGAACCAAAGCGGTGGAAGGGAAACCGTATTGCGCGGCGGTTTTGGGATTTATTATGACCTAGGAAGCGGCCAGGCGTTACAGGGATTCGGTGGATTTCCCTTCATCGCCAGTAAAGTTCAGCGAAACGTGCCGTTTCCAGTCCCGGCGTCTCAGGCCGCGCCTCCGGCTTTTTCGGCATTGACGCCAAATCAAAGTTTCTCTGCATTGGACCCGGAGTTGCGATTGCCCTACACGCTACAATGGAACGTCTCTCTGGAGCAGTCTTTGGGCAAGAACCAGACTGTGACGGCTTCGTACGTTGCCTCGGCGGCGCGCCATCTGCTCACGGTGCAGAATCTGAATAATCAACCTCTTAATCCTTTGACTGGAGATTTGCTTCCACGGCCGAACGCCAATTTCGGAAATATATCCTACATAACAAACGGCCCCACTTCGGATTACCAATCGTTGCAGGTGCAGTTTCAGCGTCGGATGACACGCGGTTTGCAGGCCCTGATTAATTACACTTGGTCTCACGCGATCGATGAGGCGTCGGATGAAGTTAGCGATGGCACGACCTTAGATCGAGGCAATGCCGATTTTGACGTTCGCCACATCTTCTCCGTTGCAGCTACGTATGATATTCCTAAACTTAGGGGATGGCCCGTAGTTGCGCCCGTTTTCCGAAACTGGTCGCTGGATTCAACTTTGTACATCCAATCGGGAACGCCGATTAATCTAAATGCCGGGAATGTGCCCACGGCCGATGGCAGACTCGTCAGTGTTCGTCCCGATTTAGTCACCGGAGTACCAATCTGGATCAGCGACCCTGCTGCGCCAGGGGGCCGCCGGATCAACATTTCAGCATTCAGTATCCCGCCTACGTTCCCGGGAACGGACTTCTTTGTCCGACAGGGAACACTGGGGCGAAACGTCGTCAGGTTGCCCGGGCTTTATCAGGTGAATTTGGCGTTAAGACGGCAGTTCGATCTTTCGGAGCGGTGGAAATTACAATTAAAGGCAGAAGCATTCAACCTTTTCAATCATCCACTTTTCGGCGGCTACGATGCTAACTTCGAACCTGGCAGCAGCACGTTTGGTGTGGCCCAGACTACGCTCAACAGATCACTCAGTGGACTGAGTTCGCTCTACCAAATGGGTGGGCCGCGGTCAATGCAATTCTCATTGAGGCTCGGTTTTTAACTCGGAGTCGGAACTGTTAACCGGATTAACGACTATTCTGACATCGAGGTGAGGTAGTGAAAAAGCCATCGTGGTGTGCCACTTTCCTTTCAGCTACAGCATTAGCGCTATGTTGGATCACGACTGTTTCGGGCCAAGCCCAAGAAACAAAAGCGTCTAAACAGCCGCTTCGTGTGCTCTTTATTCAGGGGAAGAAAGACTACAATCACGGAATTCGCGATCCTGCCCGAGATAGAGACTTCAAACAGTTCTTGGAGAAGAACTTTGTTTCTGTAAAGTCTTGCGAAGACTCCGCATTTACCCCAGCGGTGGCTAATGACGTAGATGTCATTGTCGTCGACGGTGATATCAGGGATCATGTGCCCGCGGACTTCCATCGACCGATGGTTCTTCTTGGATCCGATTTCGAGCCAATTGGAATTCCAGAGAGTCGCGGTTACAAACTCCGGAATTCCTGCCGGTATCTGACTGAGAAGCTATACTCATTAAAGTTAGATCATCCGATTTTTAGGGGACCCTTACCAGTAACTCCAACGCTCAATGACGAAGTCAATCCCAACACGGGTAAGCATGTTCGCACTTGGAAGGCGTGGAGTCCTTTCAAGGGAGGCTATAGGGACTTCGTGATGGGGATTTTAGTGGATGGAGTCCGTCTGCGTGGTGCCGAGGATTCGGAAATCATCTCGGGCGGTATGAGTTTCTATGGTGATGAAGTCGTGGCTCTCGCGCGCGAGGCGAACTTTTTCATCTGGGGGCTCCCAGCCAGCCCGTCTCAGATGACTGAAGAAGCGCAGCGGGTGTTTGTAAACACAATTGTCTACATGAAGCAATTCGATGGTGCTACGCAGACTGTCTGGCGAAACTACAACACCCGAAACTTAATGCCAGTATGGTTCAATATCTTAAAAATGGACAGCAAGGTGCCTCAGTTAAGCGATCAGTTCCAACGCCAAGTCAATGTGCTTTTTCCTCCTCAAGTCGTCAAAGCTTTCGGTGCTGACGTTGAGAAATACCTTTCGTTTTATAGATCGAACATCGGGTATTTGTATGTACCTCATGGAACCAATTGGTACACGCTCGATGAGGAGGCACGAAGCGTCGGCGTCCCGAACTATGATGTGGCTTTCATAAAGAAGTGCATTGAGTTGTTGCGTCTGCCTACGGAGGCGGCTAAAGCGAAGCGCCTGCTGGAGCGTTACACCTGGCTATCATTGTCTGCTGACGATCGCGCTTGGCAAGAATGGTTTGAAAAGAACTGTGACAAGCTTTATTTCTCTGATTATTATGATTATCACTTTTACACTGGTCCCGCCGGCTTAGGCCCCGCGCCAACTTCTGTCCAATCCGCTATTCAAGAAATCAAGATGGTTGAACCGAGTGAAGCCGCTCCGGTGAGCGTGGGCGCAGCCGCCGTTGGAGACGCGCGCTCGGCTCCAGTTGGAAGTTTTGGAACACATGGCGAAGTGGTTGAGCTTGCCTATGAACAAGGCGGGTACGTTACAGACAAGGGTAACTTGGTTACGTTGGTTATTCGGTTGAAGATCGCAGATGGATGGCATGTCTACGCACGATCTGGCTTTGACCGAGATGCTGGCGGGCAAGTTGAGCCGACAAATATCACCGTAATACTGCCATCAGGCGCTCGTTGGTATGGTGATTGGCAATCGCCGTCTAGCTATGAACGCGAGAAAACCGGAATATTTGAATATCGCGGTGACATCGTCTTCAGCCGCCAGTTATATTTTGCTCGCGTTCCAACCGAAAGTGAGCGGGATGTACAAGGACGGGTGAAAGTACCCCTAAGAGGCACCGTGCGATTCGAGAGCTGTGGTAACGGACGTTGCTTTCGCCCCTATACTACGGTTCCATTTGAGGCAAGAATAATCGTCCAAGACAGATAGACGTCTATGCGTTGTCTTGCAAGGCTGGAGACTCGATGAGTCCAAGTGACGCCAGCCTTTCCCAACCTTCAATCTGCGGATCCGTATAGCCCAAGCGAATCGACAATCCCGGATCTTCTTCGAGAAAGCTGACTTGAAGCTCTCGCTCGTCGCTCAACGACACGTTCGCCTCATTCTCAACCGGATTATCCGGGCCGCTGTTAGCATTCAACATGGCGAGACGTATCTGCTGTTCACTGAATACCTCGATGAAACTCAAGGGTTCGGCATCGTTATTAAAGACGTCGAGCGATGCCACCGGAATTCCATTGACGGATACGCACAAACGCTCCGGTCGATGGTGATAGGTGTCCAGAAAGCGCCTATGGAAACTCGCCAAGAGCCTAGTCTTATCCTTCTCCTCCCGAGTATCGGGGTGTGCGATGGTCTCAAACTCTTCACGCCCTCTCACAGTTTCCTCCAGCGCACTTCCGCTCATCTCGTCAATGTCTGACGGTCGCTCCAATACTGAACTACTGTTACTCATAAGATTGCGCAATCATCCATTCGTCCGATCGTTTGTAATTGCAGGTCAAACCTAGGGAAGGATTTTCGCAGAAACGTGGCGGAAGTTTCGTTATTCAGTATCTCACGGCCCGCTGCACAAATCAGCGTTCACGTTTGGTTCTGCAGGCCCGCAGATAACTAAGGAGTGCAATTTGGGACGAGCTATTGGGCGGCATTGCTATTTATCCAAAGTTAAGCCGAATTAATTGATAGAATCATCAAGAACCCTGGATTGTTTCGCATCGGGTGATTCATAATGCCTTTTCACAAGGAAGAGCTACAGTGATCAGACAGATGTCCCAAGTGAACTATTTCTCGCCAGTCCCGCCTACGCCGGGCAAGTAGCCCTTTTCTACTTCGCCCTTTCATTCGTTCATTAGTCCCGTCATTACAATTGAATATGGATCAAGAGAGTAACAATTCTAGTTTGCATTTACCTTTGCACGCCGTGCGGCGCGTGGTGATTAAGCTGGGCACCAGCATCGTCGCCAACGAGACGGGTGGGCTCAATTCGGCCTTGATTGGGGCGATCGTGAGAGAGATTGCCAGATTTCGAAGCACCGGGAAGCAGGTGGTGCTGGTCTCTTCGGGAGCGGTTGGTTTGGGAGCGTGGCATCTGGGTTTGCCCCGCGAACGAAGAAACGATGTGGTCACCAAGCAGGCTTGCGCCGCAGTGGGTCAGAGCTTGTTGATGCATGCCTACGAAGCCCTCTTTCGCGCGCATCGGATCAAGATAGCCCAGGTGCTGCTCACCGAGGAAGACTTCACCGATTGGGATCGTTATCAGAATCTGCGGCGCACCATGGAGAAGCTGCTGAAGCTGGGCGTGCTTCCGATCGTGAATGAGAACGACACAGTGTCGATCGCGGAACTCAAGAGCATCGGTAAGAATGGCCAGAGAGTTTTCAGTGACAACGACCGTCTGGCCGCGCTGGTGATGAGCAAACTGGGAGCGGATCTGCTGATCCTGTTGACTGATGTGGATGGGCTGCTATCACGAGGTCCCGGGAAAACCAACCAAAGCCCATCCGTAGTTCCCCTGGTAACTGAGATCAATGCCGGAGTAAAGGCGCTGGCTGCGGGTCCTTCGCAGCTTGGGCGCGGCGGCATGATCACCAAGCTCGCTGCCGCGGAGTTGGCCATGCGCGCCGGAGTCGTAATCATCGCGAACGGCACGCGGCCAAATACGCTGTCATCCATTTTCAGCGGTGAAGGAATTGGCACGGTGTTCGTTTCATCCTCGCGCTTGCGCGGTAAGAAGCGTTGGATTGCGTTCGGCAGCAACGCTCGTGGAACTGTAGAGATCAACCAGGGTGCACGCGCAGCTTTGGCTCGCGGCAGAGCCAGCCTGCTGGTCTCGGGCGTGGTGCGCGTCATCAATGAGTTCGCGGCGCAGGATGTGGTCAGCGTAGTGGATGACGAGGGTCGCGAATTTGCACGCGGCATCGTTAACTTTGCTAGTGACGAAACACTGCGGCTCACAACGGCGAAGAACGGACAGAGACAGCGTGCCAAGGATCGGGTGCTTATCACGCGAAATAACCTGGTGGTGCATCATGGGGACGTTCGTCAGCCTGCGGCGCGCGCGGAATCATAAAACCCGGATCGTTACCGGTTTTGTGGCTCCTGCCACCTGATGTGCGGTGGCGGCTTCGCCCCCACCGGAAGTACTTGCTCATATTTGACTGGAGCTGCACCCCGATTTGGGGCATAGCCCCAGAAAGAAAGAGAGAGATGCGATCGGAAGGTCAGAGACCTTCCGCAAATCGGACGGCGAAGCCGAAGCGAAACCTCATCTTTCTAGGTTTCAAGGGCATAGCCGGCACTTGATCGGATGGGAGAAAAGATTTGAGTAGCGCAATTCTAGAAACCGAATCGGTGGTCGACGTTGCAAGGAGCGCGCGGGCAGCGGCGCGTAGGTTGGCAACTCTGCCGGCCGAAACCCGCAACGCGATTCTGCTGGCGGTAGCGGGGGCGATTGAGCACCGCGACGGAGAAATACTCTCAGCCAATGCGCGCGATTGTGCGGCGGCGCAGATAGAGGTCAACGCAGGCCGCATGACGCTGGCTCTCGTTGCTCGCTTGCAGACCAGCGAAAGCGGCGTTGCAGACATGGCGGCGAAAGTGCGCGCTGTGGCGGACCTGCCGGATCCAATCGGACAGACGCTCGGAGTAACTGAACTGGCGGAGAATCTGACTCTGCGCAAGGTATCCTGTCCGCTCGGTGTGATTGGTGTCGTCTTTGAATCACGGCCGGATGTAATTCCACAAGTGAGCTCGCTGTGCCTGAAGGCGGGCAATGCCGTGCTGCTTAAAGGAGGCAGGGAAGCCGCCCTTAGTAACGAAGTTCTGACCAGGATCTGGCGCGACACTTTAGCCCGGTTCAGCGAGGACTTGATTGACTCGGTTAGTTTATTGCGTACCCGCGATGACGTGAATGCGATGTTGGAACTCCGCGGGTTAATCGATCTCATCGTTCCGCGTGGCTCGAAAGAGTTTGTGAATTACATTGCGGCCCATAGTTCAATTCCGGTGCTCGGTCATGGCGCAGGAGTCTGTCATTTATATATTGACCGCCAGGCAGATCTGGAGAAGGCGTGGACCATAGCCATCGATGCCAAGACGAATTATCCGGCGGCGTGCAATGCCGTCGAGACGTTGCTGGTGCATGAAGAGTTAGCCGGGCGGTTTATTCCCGAGATGATCAAACGCTTCGGCGGCGCCGGCGTGGAAGTGCGCGGCTGCCGACGCACTCTTGAATTGTCGGGTGAACCAGTCAGGCTCGCTACGGATGAAGACTGGGCGGCAGAGTATTCAGATCTGATCATCGCGGTGAAAGTCGTTGACTCTCTTGATGACGCTGTCACGCACATTGACCAGTATGGCTCTCAACATACAGAAGCAATCATCACCGAAGATCGAGACACGGCAGAACGCTTCATGGATTTGGTTGACGCAGCGGGTGTCTATCACAATGCTTCGACGCGCTTTGCCGACGGTTTTCGCTACGGGCTGGGAGCGGAAATAGGAATCAGCACCTCTAAGCTCCATGCGCGCGGCCCGGTTGGTTTGGAAGGTTTGGTGACCTACAAGTACAAGCTCTTCGGTGATGGACACACGGTTAGCGAATATGACATCGAGGAAAAGGGAGTCGCGAAATGACGGGCGATAACAAATTGAAAAGCGCGGAGCGAACTGCAAATCAGGCTAAAAACTCGCTTGACGGTGTTCGGCTCGCTTTCATTGGAACTGGAGTCATGGCCGAAGCCATCATTGCCGGACTTCTCCGTCATAAACTAGTCAAGCCGGATCAAATTATCGGTAGCCATCCCCGAGCTGCTCGTCGCGAAGAGCTATCGGGGAAGTACGGAATCACGATGACCGTGAATAATCGGGAAGCGGTGAGCCAAGCTCAAGCAGGCGATACGGCCAGTGGTCCTTCTATCGTCATCCTCGCGATTAAGCCACAGCGAATCATGGGAGTACTAAAGGATTTGAAAGATGCGATCCGAAGTGAACAACTGGTGGTCTCGATTGTGGCTGGCGCGAAGCTAAAAACGATTGCTGACGAGTTGAATCAGCCGGCGGTGGTGAGGGCCATGCCCAACACACCGGCACAGATTGGTCAGGGCATCACTGCGTGGACGGCGACTTCCGCAGTTAGCGAAGCGCAGGTGACGCAGGTCGAGACAATGCTGGCGGCGCTCGGCAAGACCGTGCAGGTGGAGAACGAAGGCCAGATTGATATGGCCACCGCTTTGAGTGCCACCGGACCCACCTATCTCTTTCTGGTAATGGAAGCACTCATTGATGCCGGTGTGCATCTGGGTTTCTCGCGTCACGTGTCGGAAGAGCTAGTAATTGAAATGATGCTCGGCTCCGTGCTCTTTGCTAAAGAGTCGGGCAAGCATCCGGCAGAATTGCGCAACATGGTTACCTCGCCTGGCGGGACTTCCGCGGCGGCCATCTATCAAATGGAGAAGGTTAGTCTGCGCCCAGTGCTTTCGAAAGCTGTCTGGGCCGCTTATCAGCGCGCGGTGGCTCTCGGTAGCGAATCGCCTCATCCCTCAGACGGGTGGCATGGATCATCAAGCAATGAACGCAGCTAACTCACACGTCTTCAGGTGTAACTTCCCAATTGTGATCTCTTATTAAACGCTGAGCCCCGGCTGTCTCTGGCCGCAACGCCCTCAGCAGTTTCGCCTAGAAGAGACTTTCCCGCCGCCTCTCATTTCAAGTTAGCTGCCTCCTGAACGTCCTATACTTAGAACCATGCTTAAGCTCTGGAAACCTGTGCAAAGCAGCCATGAAGACCTCTTTATCGAGCGCTACCAGCGTCTGCTGGCCTGGTCTCTGAAGCTTACCGCCCATGATCGCCAACTGGCCGAAGACCTGTTGCATGATGCCTATGTCCAGTTCACTTTGAACCGGCCCGATCTGGCTGCGATTCATGATCTCGACAGCTATCTGTATGCAATGCTCCACAACTCGCACGTGTCGCATTTGCGCCGGGCGCTGAATGTGCGTAGCACTTCGCTCTCGATGGTCGAGTTCGACTCGCTGGAGATCGGTCTGCGAGTCACCGATGTTCAGGATCAGATCAAAGTCCAGGATGAGCTGCGACTAATCTGTCATTACGCGACGCTGCGCAAACAGAGTTCTAAAGCCGGCAGCGTCCTCATCCTGCGTTTCTTTCATGGGTATTACCCTTCAGAGATCGCGCAGGTCTTGCGGAGCAACTGGCTGACTGTCGCGAAGTGGCTGCAACTAGCTCGCAACGAAGCCGCGCTCTATCTCCAAGATCCGCAAGCCCTCAGCTTCATCAAGAACAGTTCCACTGAACCAAAACCGCAACTCGGATTTGCCAGAGCGACCGAGGACCTGCTCTCTGAATTACGCCAAATGATTTTTTCAACCAGACAAAGCGAATGCCTTTCACCAAGACGCTTACGCGAACTCTATCGCGCTGCCGACGGCGAAGCGATTGACAGTTCCACGCTCGCGCATATTGTCAGTTGCCCGGAGTGTCTAGACAGCGTCAATCACATCCTGGGTATTCCGCCGCTTAATCAACGCTACCCAACCGACATGACAGGCCGTGACAAGCGGCCGAGAGACGGCTCGGGGGGGTCTCCGCCTCCCGCCGGTGGCGGGAAGGATTTGATTACGCGTTCCGTTCGCCGCGTGAAAGAGACCTTCGAGCATCGACCGAAGGAGTTGCGTATTGCGGTCAATGGTTTTGTTCAGGTGTCGCAGCGAGTGAGTTCGGATCGGATGGAGCAAACCCTCAGTCTGGATTTGGAGGAGAAGCCTGACTTTGTCGAGGTCTTCAGCGAGCAGTGGATCAGGTTGCTTCTGATGAATGTCGAACCGCCACCAGACGGCGCCTTTGAACAGCATCGACGAATTGACTTGAGCGAAGGGCGCAGTCTGATAGCGACGCTGAACTTCAGCGGGCCCTGCCCAGACCTGCACGTCATCTATGAAGATCCGACCCGGCCGGCGATCGAAGCGGCAGTGCTCAACCCGGAAGAGAGCAGTCCTGCTGTGAGTGACGGTATTGATCTGCCAGTCCCGATCAGCGCGACTGGCCTATGGCCGAAGTTGCGAAACAGGTTGTCAACCTTTGGACTTCGGACATTCGACTCTGGACTATTCTTCCGTCCCGGGGCTGTCACCGCCTTATTTGCTCTCATTCTGATCGCCGCCGTGCTTCTCTATTTGCGTGTGCCAACTCGGCCGCTGTCAGCTACGGACGTGCTGCAAAAATCAATTGTTGCGGAAGAGAGCGTCGCCGCCCGTGCGAATCAAGTCGTCCATCGCACCATCAATCTCGAGGAAAGAGTGTCAGAACCGGGAGCGGTAGCGACCGGGCCGGCGGCCAAACTTTTGTCGCGCCGTAGACTCGATCTCTGGGAGAGTGGAGCGCAAAAGATGAAAGCGCTGCGCGTGTATGACGAAAAGAATCAACTCGTCAATGGTGAATGGATCAAGGGCGGAACGTCGCGTGTCCTCTCGCATCATGGCGCAAAGCTCCAGTCGGCGACGGATCGTAAGATCACGGAAGCGTCAATCGCTTTCGCCGAGGCGTGGCAGCTTTTGCCATCAGCGCAGACCTTCACTCAACTCGTCGAGCACACCTCTCAGTCAACCATCAGTGAGAGTGCTACTGAATATACGATCGATTATCAACGCGAGCCGACATCGGCTGATGGCTTGCAGCGAGCCACGCTCGTGCTCAGTCGTCCCGATCTCCGCGCGGTGAAACAGACTCTGCTGGTCAAGCAGGGAAGTGAAATCCGCGAATATGTCTTCAGCGAGTCGAGCTTTGAACAGCGTCCGGCCAGCGCGGTAGCCCCGGCGGTATTTGAACCGGATCCCGAATTGCTTTCGGGAGCGCAACTCGAAACTCGAAACTCCAAACTCGAAAACGCCGCTTCGCCCTTAGCCCTTACCCCTTCGCTGAGAACGCGCAGCGCAAGGATGAGTTGCTGCAATCCCTCAGCTCGTTTCGATCGAATCCCGCTGTCAAGATTGAGATCGCTACCGTAGCCGAAGCCCTGAAGCGGCAGAAACAATCTCCAACAACGCCGGTAACCACTACTGAAGTGGAAGGCGGCAAAGGTGAAATCCCGGTTGACGCTGAGTTGCGGCAATACTTTTCCAAAAGAGGCGTGAGCGCCGACCAACTTAATCAAGAGATTCAACGCTTCAGTGCGCGCGTGCTGAACCGTTCATTTCAAGCACGCCGTCATGCTCTGGCGATGAAACAGATTGCGGAGAGATTTTCGTTGGACGATCTGCGCGCACTTGATCCACAGGCCAGGGCCAACTGGCGCGGCATGCTCGCTCAACACGCGCGTGCGTTGCAGCAAGAGACGGCCGCCCTGCAAAGGGAGTTGGAAGGTGCGTTTCCCTCCTCAGCGACTGGGCGAGAACCCGTCGCGACAGCGACCAGCAATGACGAATCCCTGGTGCGCGCGGTCCAGCAGCTTTTTTCGCTCGCTGTTAGTAACGACGACAACATGCGCCGGTCGTTCGCGATCTACGCGGGAAGGCAAGGCACCGCGCCCGTGAAGACTACGCAGTTCTGGCAGTCGCTCAAAAACGCTGAGACCCTGGCGGCGAGTATCAGTAAGCAATAGGCAGTAGGCGGGAGCACTAACTCCTCTCCCTCTGGGAGAGGTTGGGTGAGGGCCTAGCGCGGAGAGCGACTTTCGTCCCAAAGGGACGTTTGCAATTAGCACAGGGCTTCAGCCCTGGGATCGAAGCGGACGAAATTATTTATCCCCTCTCCGCGAGCGCGGAGGGGACTAAGGGGTGGGGTTATGACGCAGTAAGCCCTCACCGCGGCCCTCTCCCAAAGTGAGAGGGAGTTATTGAACCGGGAGCTGTACCGACCGGGTTCGCAGATCTAATCGTCGCTGTTTGATGTGTCT
>WNFY01004645.1_pt1 | contig 12611 bp, 6 predicted proteins | sample 5400091 | NCBI WGS metagenome assembly WNFY01 (sample SAMN13153364, study PRJNA577476) | soil metagenome | isolation source: 60 cm soil or saprolite under grassland replicate 1 | place: USA:California | collected 2016-06-15 | reverse complement strand
TCGACGAGTTGATGGCCCAGACTCATGTGAGCACCCTTCTCATCGCCGATGATGAAGCGCTGCTGCGCTCGTTTCTCAAACACGGTCCTCTTTTTTTGCGCCTGAGATAGGACATTAATTAGGCAGGAATCAATAGCGATGTTTTTCACGCCGCCCTCACTGAGCAAAGGACTGCTCGACGACTTGACAGACCAAGGTGTGGATTTCATTACTCAGAGTTTCTTTGACCCCGCGTGCGGCGGTGCGGCTTTCCTAGCCCCGATCGCATTGCGCATACGTGATGCTCTTGATCGTAGGGGATCTACTCCACGCCAAGTGCTACGGCACATCGAAATCCACCTCTATGGCACGGACATAGATACCACGTTGTGCGAGTTGTCGAAGCAGTTCTTGCGCATGGCTTTGTACGAGGAGATTCGAAAGTCTACTTACACCCCCCACTTTCGCGTTCACCAAGCAGATTCCTTGACTGAGCTCGCGTCGATGTACGGAACCATCGACGTGGTGGTCTGCAATCCGCCGTACCGCAAGATTGCAGCAGACGAGATTGGGCATGTCATAGGAACATACGGCGAGGTCATCGAAGCACAACCAAATCTTTACGGACTGTTCATCGGATTATGCGTCCGGCTTCTACGAAGGGGCGGCTACGCCGCATTCGTGACTCCGACAAGCTTTCTGTCCGGCCAGAATTTTCGCAAGCTGCGCACTTTCTTGATGCGTAACACGGAAGTGGCGCACATCGGAATGGTGAGTGATCGCGAGGGCGTCTTCATCGACGTAGAGCAAGAGACGGCACTAACAGTACTGCGTCGGTGTTCAGAAACCAACCGAATGCAAGCTAGGGCCAAGGTGTCTGTGGTGTCGGCCACCGGACATTACAAGAGCGTTGGACAGTGTCTTTTGCCGAACTCGGGTGCAGTTTGGCCTATTCCGCGCGCTGTTGGCGACGTTGCACTCCTTAAAGCTGCAAGGAAGACGAAGCATCGGCTTTCCGACTACGGGTACCGGGTTCGCGTTGGATCCTACGTCTGGAACCGTGACAAGCGCCCCCGTTACAAGTCAATCAAGGCGGTCAAGCGTGCGAAGGCTCGTACCGCCTTGCCACTGCTGTGGTCGCGGGACATTCCGGAAAAGGGGCGCGTGCATTTCGATGATTTGGAGATGGCAGACGATAAACACCGCTTTGTGGATTTAGGCGACAAACGTCATCGTTCGTCTGTTACGCGACCAAGTCTCGTAATGCAAAGAGTCACCTCGAACGACCAGCCACGACGTCTCGTCGCGGCGCCTGTACCCCTGAGCTTCTTGGTGAAGTACGGCGGGTTCGTCGGAGAGAACCACATCGTCATCTTGGAGCAGGTAGCAAAGAAGCCAGTACTGGGCTTAGCTGATATGGCCAAGCTCCTGGGGACCACACCCGTGGACCGTTTCTTCCGCTGCATCTCGGGCGCCACCAATGTGTCGATATTCGAATTGGGGCAACTGGCATTGCCGGACCCAGAGAAAGTTCAAGCGGAATTGAAAAAGGGGAGTTCCATGGAAGAAGCAGTTCACCGCTCATATGGTCTTGCATACAAAGGTTAATCTCACACCCCAAAGACTTTCACACCCGACCCATGAAGCGGCCATTCGAGACTTTTCTCAAACGCCAAGCCGACCAAGCCGAGGCTCGAGCAAGGCTCGCAGGGCGCGCAAAGCAGTTTGGGGTCAAGCCGGTTGATGGAAACAAAGCGCCTCCCCCACCGAAGGCGACCCCACCCCCGTCCGACCCATCGCCGGAAACTACGCACCCTGCCCGACCCTGGGCAAACGTGCGTGCAAGCGGAGCTGGACTGAAGCTCTACGCACGGTCAGAAGGATATACGGAGGTGCGGGCCCAACCATGGGCACAAGGGCTCGTCTCAACTTTGCTTCAGGCTGCCGACCAGGGTGGCGTGCATTTGTGCTTGGTGTGGCCGGTCCGCTTCGACTCGTTGGTCGTGTTGCATGCACTAGCAAGCATCGAACGGAATTTCGCCGGGGACCTTCGCGGGATGAGATCGCTACTCTATCCCGGTACCTACAATAGCCGCGCAGAGCTCCAAGGCGCACTTGTTGATCGACTCCAGTTAAGCGATTTCTACCGATCACTTTGGAACGTGGAGGAAAAGGCGACCAGGATTGCAGCACACACACGCTCCCAATCCTTTGAGGCTATGCTCAGTGCTTTGAACGATATCCGACTGTACCACCCCGAGGTCGAAAATCCGACTCTAGGGGAAATCATTCCTGTGTTCATGTACGAAACGGCTAGACGCTGTTGGGCGGCTGTAGTCCAGAGCCCACTCGAGCGTTCTTTGAGAAAAGTCGAACACCGTGCTCATCGGACTAGTATTCGTGACAAGGTTAATGCTGAGTGGAGCAACGCGAACAAGGCACCGGGCGCACTGATGGTCCTGCACTACACCGCTCGCAAGAACACATGGAAGGATGCGCTTGGGGCGCTAGGTCTCCGTGGTGAAGGCAAGCCGGAGGTGTTTCTTCTCGACGCAACCTCGTCGGCCGACCAGAGGAGCTACAGCGCGGTTCGTCGCATCCCAGATTTCTTGCACTACGCCGTGGACAATGGTTATCAAAACGTGGGCTCTGTTGTCATTACAGACGACCCCAAGACCTTTTTCGTTTTGCGGGCACGCCTCAAAGAACTGAAGTGGGAGCCGAAGACTCATACCTGGGCGGCCGAGGCCGATGAAGCGGTTCTCTCCACGAATGCAGTATCAGCGGATTGGAGTGCAGAGCAGCGCTCCAACGCCAATTTCAGTGTTGGCGTTGTTGATCGCGATGCCTCGGAGGTTGCCTTAGCGTTTCAAAAACTTGCTCATGAGGCGGGTAACGAGGATAGCGTGGGTCGCCACGCGGTGATGGCCGCATACTTGTACGTGCTGCGCTTGTCCAATATGCCTGCAGGCTACAAGGACCTCACCGCCGAGGCTGTTGAGAGTGGCGGGGAAGACTTTGGAAGCCAGCGTAACGCCTGGACCCCAGTGCGGCTAGGTCTTCAGGAAGTGCTGCAATCGGGGACTCTGAACACCAAGCGCGCTGAAGCCGATAGAGCAATTATCAAGGCTGAACAACTAATTGACGACTGGACAGACGCAACCCCTATGGCAGCGAGGCTGCTTAGGGAAGTACAAAAGCACGCGGTTGAGGGCCAGGAAGGCCTTTCCATCGTCTTGCCAAACAAGAAATACATCTTGCTGGCGCACCGCTTCTTGCAGCGTAAGCTTGGCGAGCAATGGGCAACCGCCGAAATTCGACTGGATTGGCACACCTTGGCTTCCGTCGACAAAACGCTCACAGGCGAACGCCGCGGTCGGCATTTCGCTTTCGCAGGGGTCAACCGAAATGTCCTACGGGTGCTTGTGACGCACCCCGATATCCCACACGGAACGACCGTATTAATTTCTTACAAACAGGCCGATTCCACACTCACGACACTCACTAGCATGAAGTCGCTCGAAGCGTTTAAAGCCTACCGCGGACGGATGGGGCTCTTAGCCCAAGAGCTTGAGCGTCGGCTCAAGGAGATTCCTAATCCACTGGTAATCGGAAATCTCGGCGAATTCACGATGACCTTCCGTCTCGACGACAACGAGCCCGAAGCCGCGGGCGAGCAGGCCTACTATAAGTTCGAACTCGAAGGCGGTGGTCGAGCCTATGCGTCAGGGTGGCTTTACCGATACGAACCTGACGAAGACCCGTTTTTCCGCCGGGTGGCGGCGAGCTCCATCCTGGAGGGTGACTTTATCTTTGAAATGAGCGACGAGTTGCGCAGCAAGCTTGAAGCTGCTTTACAGCTCAAGAGCGATGGTCTGGGCTCGGTAGTCTACCCGGCGAGGGCTCTACTAAAGCTCTACCACGATGACGTAAAGAGTCGCTGTGATCTGCTCTTTAAAGCAACGAAGCGCTCAGCGCTAGCTCGGGAAATTCACGCCAAGATGATGGAAATCGATCCTAAGGCGGTTGAGTGCCGCCAAGGCCGTGTCTACTACTGGCTCGGAATTCAAGCTGAAGGTGAAACCCGGCCCCACGCATCCAAGGATTCCAAGTTCTTCAAGATTTTTTGCAAAGCGCTGGAAATTAGCGATGAACAGGCGATGCATCACTGGGACTTTATTCGTAACGCTCGACGCTTGAACCAGAACTTGGGCAGGCAGCTTTCCGCGAGATACGCGGAAATCCTGTTCCAGCCAGAAAGCGCCGCGGTGTACCGCAAGGTTCCAGAAGCGGTCATCAAACGGCTGCAACAAGACGCCTTGCGCTGTGTCTATCGCGTTGAATGCGTCGTTCCACCGCAGAAATAGGCAACGGTGTGAGGATCTGAGTTGAGAGAATGCAAATGGCTGTACTGAGCAGGAATCCTCGCGAGGTTCACGACGCCTATAAGGAGGCTGTTGTTGACAGTCTGTTGAACAATTTGTCAGCACGGCTAGCGGGTCGAGGAGATTTCTACAGGGTCATTTATGGCAGCAAGCCAAGCGCTACCCTGATGTCAGAGTTCATCGTCCCTATGCCTGCTGACGAGCGAGTTGGTGACGAGGAAGCCGACCCGATCCGAATCAGTGCTCACGGCGTGGACTTTCAGATTCGCGCGGACGCCAAGACAACGAAGATTGGGGTCAGCGTCAAGGGTACCGTGTATGTCCGTATTCTGCCGACCGAGGACGAAGTCAAGTCGGGTGGACGCCTCGAAGCAACTTTTCCGCTGACTCGTGAGGCGCGAACTGAAATCCGCACTCGCATAAGGGAGGCGCTTACAAAGCTTGCAAGCGAGCTGCCTGGAGGTAGCAAGCACGCGGACTGGCGAGTCAAGAGTCAAGAAGCTCGTAGGGGCATTTACGAGGCTATGAGCATTCCGTTCGACAACAGTCGCGACCGCAGCCGGCCTGAGTTAGAAACTCCAGAAGAGCTCGAAGATGAACAGGAATCAAACGAAACCATTAACGAGGAAGGTGAAAGCCGAGAGATTCAAGAGGCCCCTGTTAGTTCAACTTTGCCAGACCATCTGGCGAGCGATATGCCGCCCCCGCCCAAGTGGATGCGCCTAGAACTTCAGCTCCCATCTTTCGAGTTCATGCCCGATTCAGCTGAGTCGGACGCCAAGAAGGCAAGCGACGCACTAAACGTCGCGATCGAAAAGCAATTGGCAGCTTGGGCAGCGAGCACTGACGAACCTTATGGAGGGCAGCTCTGGGGTTACCGTCGAGGGCTGCCAATTCGCCCGTCCCACGTGCGGGACTGGAAGCGCTACTTGGAGTCGGTTAGAGCCTCCACGCTCAAGGTCTTGGTTCCAAGAATTGACCTACGCTGGGTTGTGTACGCGCTTCCCGACCCCGTGGATTCGGCGCGCTTGACCATTCATGTCGCCCTAGAGAATTGGACGGCGCCGTTGACCAAATCTAATTTCAAGGAGTTGGAGCCGTCCGTTTTTCATATTTCGATATCCGTCGCAGTGCCAGCAGCCGTGCACCGGTTCTTGCGTCTTGACCGCATCAAGCCGTCATACCGATACAACCAGTACTTGAGGTACCCCGCTCTTGGGTTTAATGGAGGCGTCATATTCACGAAGGAAGGCGATCAGCACCTTCTCACCACCACTTGGTCACCGAGATATGTGCTTCCGCGAATTATTCCGACTGATAGCGCAGTTGAGCGCCGCATCGAAAAGCTAGCCCAACCGGATTGCCTGGCTGGCCTCAAACCCTTGCTTGATTCCTACGAGGTCTGGCTATCGAGTGTTAAGAATTATCCAGTGGATCAGGGGTTGGATGGCCCGAACGCTGCAGAGCTCGAGGCCCAAGAGAGAGACAAGCTTCAGAAAGACCTGAAATCCTGGCGCGACGAATTTGGTGCGATTCGGTCAGGTATAGAAATCTTAGAGGAATCACGAAAGCATTGGACTGGCCCCGGTATTCAGAAGACACCTCTCGGTATTCCGTTCGAAGCTTGGGTGTCGATGAACGCTGCTATGAAAAAAGTTGCCGAAGCCAAAAACTATAAAGAGTGGCGCTTGTTTCAACTGGCGTTCATCCTAGCGTCTATTCCGGCGTTTGCAACTCGCATACCCGAGTTCCACCGTTTCTATACGCCAGAAGTAGCGGAGCACGCCAACGCCGTGACGCTGCTCTACTTTGCAACCGGTGGCGGAAAGTCTGAGGCGTTTCTAGGACTTCTGGCGTTTGTGCTGTTCCTCGATAGGCTGCGTGGCAAGCTCCGCGGTGTGTCCGCCTTGATGCGCTATCCGCTGCGACTGCTCACCCTGCAGCAAGCGCGTCGCACTTTTGCAACGATGGGCGCGGCGGAGGAGGTTCGATACTCACGTGGGCACCCAGGTGACCCGTTTTCTCTGGGGTTCTGGGTTGGCGGCAGTAACACCCCGAACTGGCACGCCGAAGAGGGCTACACGGATGTGCCGACAGAGGTTGAGGTACAACCGGCCGATGAGCCGAAACAAAAGGAGGTCCAGCCTTACAAGGGTGCACGCGAGCGCTGGCTCAAACTCACGACCTGTCCGTTTTGCGGAAGCAAGAATGATCATACCTTGGCCCTCAGGCGCCGTTCGGGTGATGGAGCCAATGCTTTGGGCCATTTCTGCACGTCTCCAAGTGGGGAATGCTCTTGGAACACCCGGTTCTCAACGCCTACGCCTTTGCCCTTTTACATAGTCGACGAAGACATCTACGACCTCGCTCCGTCAGTGTTGCTAGGCACGGTCGACAAGTTAACGGCCCTTGGTCAGTCACAAGGGACCATCCGGAAGTTCTTCGGAATGTTTGGTTTTGCCCCGCTGCTCGAAAAAGGGAGTGAGCGGATCTTTATCCCTCTCAAGGTCAGGGACTGGGATGGCTGTCCTGGAGCTACGACGCAAGCACTGTTCCCGTCGTTTGGGACTGGTGAGAAGAGGTTCTTTGACCCGTTTCCGTCACTGCTTATTCAAGACGAGGCCCACCTACTCGATGAATCCCTGGGCACCTTCGCTGGACTCTTCGAGTCGGCGCTAGAGGCGGCTCTTGACCAGCTCGCACCTCTGCTCAAGGGCTACCTTTCCTATGAGCCTGATTCGTTGGTTCGCAGAAAAATCAAAGTCATCGCGGCTTCAGCAACAGTTTCCGAGCCGCATCGCCAGATGCGCAACCTCTATCAGCGACGTACTACGGTGCAGTTTCCTCATCCCGGACCAGACTTATACCGCTCTTTCTACGCAGCACCCAAACAGCCAGATAGCGAACCGGAGGATGCCGAGCGTGTGGCGATACCCGACGAAAATGTGGAGGTGCGAGGTCATTGGGGTCGCGTTTACTGCTCTATCCTGACCAACGGGCATCGGCATACCGTGGCGATGGCTTCGGTCCTTGCGCATTACCACCTCGCGGTAACGGAGCTGTACGAGAGACTACGCAGTGGCGATCCTGCCAAGCAGAAGCAGGCAAGGGACGAACTCATAGGGTGGGTCTCATCCGGGCCCCTAAGCGCTCAGTATGTCCGGTTGCTCGGCTCTGTGGACGTCGAGACACTGTTGACGTTGGTCGACTTGCATCGTATCGCATTGACGTACGTGACAAACAAGAAGGGCGGCGACCAAGTTATTGACACAGAGAAGGTTCAATTTGAAAAGCTCCACAACGCTGAGGGATTCACCGGCCACGTGCTCGCCTCCGAGTTAATCTCTGGAGCGGTCTCGGCCGCTGAGATTCAGGAAATTGTTCGACGCGCCGAGGCTCGAGTTGGGGTTAACCAACCCTTTCCTGATTTGAATGACACCCTTCGCTCCGTCATTGCGACATCAGCCATCTCCCACGGAGTGGACGTGGAGGAATTCAACGCGATGTTCTTCGCAGGGATTCCATCGGACATCGCCGAGTACATTCAGGCCTCCTCTCGGGTAGGTCGTACGCACGTGGGTTTCTCCTTGCTAATTCCAGTGCCGCAGCGATACCGAGACCGATTCGTGCTAGAGATTCACGATATCTTCCACAGATTCCTGGAGCGAATGATTCTTCCCGCGGCTGTTGACCGGTGGGCTGAGAAAGCTCTGGTGCGCGTGATGCCCAGCTTCTTCCAGGAGTACGTATGTGGCATGAAGGCTATCGAAACGTTGGTTGCAGCCGATGACGACAAGAAGCGTAGTGCGCCCATATACTCGATGGCAACTGATGTGCGGGACTTCCTAAGCAACCCCTTAAACGTGAAGGCGGTCGAAGCTTTCATGGAGAAGGCGCTCGGTCTGGCGTTCTCACCGTCACCTGAAGGCAAAGACTACTACAGGGCTTTGCTGAGGGACCAACTGATCCGCTACCAGCAGGACCTCAACGTGGACCGGCTAGTAAACGCTACTCGTTTGGTGAAGTTTTTCGAAGCCCGGAGCAACCTACTTCGACCCATGACGTCGCTGCGCGATGTCGATCAGCCGGGTGTCATTCATGAATCGAGGGTGGATGCAGCGTCGAAACGGGTCAGGGATGACGTGACGGCGCGCGCAATGCTATTTATTCGGAGAGGCTCAGGCGCAGACATCGACGCAACTGACCCGAAGGCGGAAGCCAAAGAATAATTGACTGGAGACATGAGGATGGCAGAAGCCAAGACCATGACTCGCTCTCGCAACCAGTTAGCGACCGCGTATGCACCTGAGAGCTTTTTTACATTCGAAGGCGGTCTTGGGGCGTGCATTTCGCATTCTTCGGCGGGAGAGCCCATCCCACTATCCGAGTCCACTAAAGACCTGATTTTTGAGCGCATGAACGACCTGGGTCGGGCATGGTTCAATTCGGCCATATCTGTCCGAGACGGCGACCTAACCAAGCCCCGGGTGATACCAGCGCAATGTGTCGATCAAGTACTTCTCGATCCCACTAGGTCAGAGTTTCAGTTGCCTGGAGAAGACCGGATCTACTTGTGCCGTCCCTCACATATGGAGTACACACCAGCTCCATTGAGCTTCGTGTGTCGCACGTGCGGAGTTTTTAAAGATTTCGAGAACTTGGCAGAGCTGGACAGAAATCTGGGGAACATGACACCCGAGCATTGTCCGAATCCGAAGAAAAAGGCGCAGTGCGACTGGGAGCAGGTAGATGTCATCTTTGTTCACTGGTCGGGACACTGGGAGGGGCCATTTCCAGGACAGTGGCAGTGGAGCGACAAGGAAGCGAAGGTTGTAAGGAGACGAGATACGTGTGTTTGTGGAAGTCAGCTTTTTCGACTGAACAGGAAATCTGCTGGGATCGGTGACTGGTTCTTTGAGTGTGCCACGTGCGACAAGCCGCTTTCGCCGAAGTGGCTACAAAACGACAGAGATACTCTGCGGATGATTGGCCCAGCAATGAGGCCGGACCGCTTGACGGAAGTCCGCATGCAGGCCACACCCTACCGAGCATCGAGCGCCTACTACGTCAAATCGGACCTCTTCATTGACTTTAAGGACGGTACCCAACAGCTCTTAACTCGACTGCGGCCTGGCCGAGAAGAGGAACTGAAGGACTTTGTCGCGAAGCAATACGGGTTTGCCGCTAAGGCAATCACAGACAACGACGTAGAAGCGGCTTGCGCCGGGAAGACGGGCTGCGCCAAGGACTTGGCTGACTACAAGGCGGCTGCCAACACAATTCGCTCGGTTGAACCTCAGTTGGCTACGATGACCGAGCCGACACGAAGTATAGTCAAGAAGCTCCTGGATCAGGCTTATGACAACCGACAGCACATCGTCGACGACCTGCGCAGGCGTGCCATCTTGCTTCCCAAAGTGGACCTACCCTTTGGAGTTGTGTCCAACATTAGAGAACGGCAGTCTCGGTTTGCATCCAAATTCGATCCCGTCCGTCTTTCCATTGAGTATGCCACGCTTCGAAGCACGCGCTTGGATGTTGAGACCAAGACCAACGGCAAGAAGCCGTACGTATCTTTCACTCGGCTCGACGAAGACTTGGCCCCGGAGGACCGCGACCAGACTGATAGACAACAGGTAGAAGCTCGCGATCTGCTAGACAAGCTGGGGGTTGAGGACATGGGGCTTATTCGCGAGTTCGATCTGTGTCGCTTTAGCTTTGGCTATTCGAGAATGGAGTCCACGCCCATCTTGCGGGACAAGCGCGGCATGGATATGCCGGTCCGGCTCAACCTGTTTCCACCGGTGAAACACAACGACAGCATGAAGTACCCGGTCTACGTAGTCCAGCAGGGAAATGAGGCGTTGCATGTCCGGCTCAAAGAAACAATTGTTCTGAGGTGGCTCCAGAGTCTGAACTGCCCCGATATGTTCGCCCTCAATCCCGGCGAAACGATCGGCGCAGGAATTTTGGGATGTGCCCAGCCTATGGGACCGTTTCTAGACAAACTTCCGGAAACGCAATCGCCGTCCGTCTATTTTTACCTTTATACCTTGCTCCACACCTACTCGCATCTGCTTATGAAGCATATATCTGAGTACTCAGGCTTAGACCCTGGCTCGCTGGGTGAGTACATCTTTCCCGCCGACTTGACCTTTGTGGTTTATCGCAATGGAACGACGATGGATCTCGGGAACCTCTCTGCCATGTGGCGTAACTCTGGAACAGCGATGCTCGCAGCGATGCTCGGATCGAAGTCGACACAGTGTGGCACCGGATCGCTTTGTACACACAGAGGGGGTGCCTGTCCAGATTGTGTGATGATGCCCGAGACATCTTGTATCGCAGGCAACAAGCTCTTATCGCGATCTGTTTTGAGATCGGTCGGTGGGCGTCCCCGATTTGATGTCCGAAAGGATTCGATTCGCGGATATCAGGATTTCGTTAAGCCGTAGAGATCGTCGCCCGAATTGTGCTCACTAAGCCGTCCCAGCCAAGCATACTGGAACAGAAGTTGTCGGAGTGCGGCTGGAAAACAACGGAGTTGGAGCCGCCGGTAGGGCAGGCCTACCTTGATGCCTCTTTCGTAATCCTCATTGACGCAATGAACACATGCCCACCCCAAACCCCTCCTCCGAAACCACCGTCCCCCATCCCAGCGAGGGCCTGATCACGCTGACCCACGTGATCTACGCGCTGCACGCGTTCAGCGCAATCACCGGCTTGCTGAGTTCGGCGCTGATCCTCACGGCCTTTCTCACCGGCTGGCCGTCGATCATAGCGGTGATTCTGAATTACGCGAAGCGCGCGGAGGTGCGCGGGACGTGGCTGGATTCGCATTTCGGCTGGCAGATCCGCACGTTCTGGTACGCGTTCGTGTGGCTGCTCGCGGGCGGGGTGGCGTTCTTCACGCTGGTCGGGATTCCGGTCGCGCTGGTGGTCTGGATTCTGACGGGCCTGTGGGTGCTCTACCGCATCGCACGCGGCTGGATGACGCTTTCGGCGGAGAAGCCGATGCCGCAGCAGCTATAGCAGTCCCAGGGCTCCGGAAGCGCAGGTACAGCTCGCGGCAGGCCCAGGCGTCGGTGGCGGCGTAGGCGATCTGCGCGGCGGAGAGCTGCGGCGCGGCCCAGTTCGAGGTCTTGGTGCGCTATCCGCATGGCCAAACGACGGCTTCCGCGCTATATTCGCTATTCGCAAACAGCGAATACAGACCCGTGTACCACTCGCGCAGGAATCCCCAGATCGTCCTCAAGCCGCAGGACCTCGTGGTTCTTCTGCGGCTTTCGCTCGCCAAGGAGCAGATGCCGAGTTATGCGGCACTCGCCTCGGAACTGGGCATGACGGCCTCCGAGGTGCATGCCGCGCTGGAGCGCGCGCATGCCGCGCGCCTGGTGCGCAAGGACCGCGGAAGCCCGCCCGCGCTACTGCGCGATGCGCTCCGGCAATTCGTTCTTCATGGCGCGGCCTATGCCTTTCCCGCGGTGCGCGGCGAGGCGACACGCGGTTTGCCCACCGCCTACGCCGCCGCGCCGCTCCGCGACCTGATCGCGCAGCCCGCCGCGGAGCCGCCGCCGGTGTGGCCGCATCCGAAGGGCGCGGTGCGCGGCGCCGCGTTGTATCCGCTCTATCCGAGCGTGCCGGGCGCGACCGCGAAGAACGCCGCGCTCTACGAGCTGCTCGCGCTGTTCGACGCGCTGCGCTCGGGGGCGGCGCGCGAACGCAAGATGGCGAGCGAGCTGCTGTCGGAGCGCCTGGGATGAATCCGAACGATCCGAATGTTGCGATGGTCGAAGCGGTCGCCGCACGGCTCGGCGCGTTGCGCGAGCGCATGGTGTTCGTCGGCGGCTGCGCCGCCGGACTGCTCATCACCGATCCGGCCTTGCCTGCGATCCGGGCGACTGAAGACGTGGACGTGGTCGTCGAGGTCGCAAGGCTTTCCGATTACCACAAGCTCGAGAAGGAGATGGCCGCCGCGGGATTCGAGCGCGACATGCGCGACGGGGCGCCGATCTGCCGCTGGCGGTTCGGCGAGGCCGTTCTCGACCTCATGCCGGTCGACAAGAAGATCCTTGGGTTCGGCAACCGCTGGTATCCGCTGGCGGTCCGGACGGCGCACAGCGCCACATTGCCGAGCGGCGCGGAAATCCGGCTGATCCGCGCGCCACTCTTCATCGCAACCAAGCTCGAGGCGTTTCTCGATCGGGGCAAAGGGGATTTCCTGATGAGCCACGATCTCGGCGACGC
>WNFY01004934.1_pt1 | contig 12618 bp, 13 predicted proteins | sample 5400091 | NCBI WGS metagenome assembly WNFY01 (sample SAMN13153364, study PRJNA577476) | soil metagenome | isolation source: 60 cm soil or saprolite under grassland replicate 1 | place: USA:California | collected 2016-06-15 | reverse complement strand
TTTATTCAGTTTCAGTTTGGGCTCGACATTATAAATTAAGCGACAAATGTTATCTTCAACAATAAAATAAAATCAGCTTCGGTATCTGGCGTGACGGAATACAGAATATCCTGCCATCGCAAATACCGATTCGTTGTGCGCAAACTGGACCTTTATGGCAAGAACATACATCATCGGAATACTAATTTCTATAGTGCTGGGATTGTTTTTGCTGGTTAGTGTTTGTCTATATGCTTGTTATCTTTTCTTTCTTGGTATTATCACAATCATAACGCTGCCAATTACTATGGAACCAGAAATAAATGAGATTATTGAAAATTAATTATCGCCTCAGTTTAAAATAAAATATTAAATGAGTAAGATGAATAAAAAATTGCTTGTGCTTTCTGTACTGGTTATTATTTGTTTAAACAACCTCAAAGCACAAAAAATTAATAGCTCGGCTGACGCAGTTACCAAAAATTCAAACCCGATTAAAAACGAAGTTTTTAAAAAAGGTGAATTTATTACAATAAAAGGAAGCGATGGCACAATCTGCAAGGTCTACGCTGCAGGGCCGGAAGATGCAAAAGCAGGTATCCTCTTTGTTCATGATTATTTTGGTATCAGTAATGCCGCAAAGGAGTCGGTGGAACGGCTTGGCGCATGGGGCTATCGTACCATTGCCGTTGACTTATATAAAGGTAAATCAGCAACAACCAATGATTCTGCAACAACGTTAATGAAGGCTAAAGACCGTGCTGAAACTGCACACATACTTAGAACCGGGATTGATTATCTAAAGAAGCCAAGAAGAAAGCTGGCCGCGATCGGATTCAGTGCAGGAGGCATAGACGCAATGAATGCAACATTGATGGAACCTGAATTATTTAGTGCAACTATCATTACGTATGGCGGTGATTATGATAAGATTGATAAATCAAGACTTGCAAAACTGAAAACACCTGTACTAGCAATAACAGGTTCATCGGATACGTGGCCTCTACAGGCAGCAATCAATTTTCTTACAAACGAGAAAGACAAATTATTGGAACTCTATGTTTATCCCGGGGCTGACCATGGGTATGCGCAACCGCTTTTTAATGGAGGAAAGAATTATAATGCTGAAGCAACAAGGATTACCTGGATGTTAATGAAAGATTTTCTTTTAAGGCACTTAAATTTTTAAATCGAATTAATATTCCAATTCGAACAAAGCCCGCACTCAATTTATTTTTTTCTCAGACAAACAATATTAAAGCAACAGCAAAGGGAATGCTACTACGCCCTGACTTCACCAAGCCGTGAACGTTAGTAGCACAAGAAAAATGAAAAATTTAGATTATAAGATAAGTAAACTTCAATCAAAAAATAATACACTTCGTTTAACCTATTATTAGCTGACGAAACAATAGAAGCACTTGAAAAATATATTTATAATTCAGATGTTTATGTTGTAACGAAAGATAAACAATTACAACCAATCGAAGTATTTGCTTTATACAAAATCAGTGATAGGGAAATTGAAATTAAAAACATTGCTGTTTCTGAAGTTTACAAAGTAAAGGAATAGGAAGTTGTTTAATAAGTTAAATTAAAAGAATTGCAAAGAGAGAAAATTTCAACACTATAATTGTAGGAACACCGGATTGCGGTTTTAAAGAAATAAAGTTTTATGAACAAAATGGATTCACCAAATATGATATTAAAAAAAGATTTTTTTGTGAAAAACTATTTTGAACCAATAATTGAAAATGGAATAATGTTGAGAGATATGATAATGCTGAATCAAATCTTCGAAAAAGTACTACTACTAACATTGGTTTTTAAAAAACAAAAAGTCCTCATTTTGCTGAGGACTTTTTACGTTGATACAATCGTGTCAGGAACTAAATAATTATTTAGGGCCAATTACTGAGCAACGATAAATCTCACCGGTATTCACCAATGTAATTTCGGGGTTGCTGCCAGATGCCGCCTTCAAAACTTCATTGTCAGAAAAAAACTGGTGTGGCGTAAAGCCTGGATTGAATACAATAAGCTTTTGCAACCATAACGGATTGAAATCATCAGTTGGTATTGCATCAATTACAGAATTAAAATCCTGCAGCTCATCCAGATCATTCGAAGCATAAATAACATTGGCAGCAGCATTACTTTCAATAATTTTTTCTGCTGCATCATCAGAGAGCTCCATCATGTTTACAGTAAATAACTCACCATCATAATAAACATCCCTTGCATTTGACCGACCATTATCGCTTTCATTTGAAACAGTGCTTCCCGACAAGCTTGATTGAGGTTGCGGTTTGCTTAAAGACGTTTTGTTGCAGGATGCAAAGACTGCTGCCACCAGCATAAATGTTAGAATTCTCATTTTGTTTATTTTTAGATTAATAAAATACAGTGGTAAAGAAATTCTATTTTGTAAAAATTTCTCATTAAATCAGTTGCTAAAGAGTGGAAGCTATTTGTTGGATGAAAGAGTTGCCTAAATTAACAAACTCTTTTGCAAAGACAGTCGCCATCAATGATAAGCAGCTTCACTCCATTTTTCGTCGTTGATAAATGTGAACTAAGAAATAAAAGAGCCTTTAAGGCAGTGAACAATGTGACCTTTTTCACACACGTAATTTGCTAAATATTCTTTTGAATATTTTACCAGTCTAATTCGCGTCCTTGGAAATTGAATCGTTTGCCAATGTGCAACTCCGGTTTCACCTTTATGTTCAACCTTTTCAATATTAACAGAAGAAAGTTTTATGCTTTCGTAATTACAAGCGCAGAAGTGACCGTGAGCATTACAGTACTGATGATTTTACTAATTGTTTTTTTCATGTTTAATTGTTTAATTGTTTTGCCTACTCTGAATCAGGATTTTCGGCTCCTCCTTTTCATTGCGTTGATACCTGTACCGGCGCTATTGTTATTCTTTGTATTACATAAAATAGTTTTGTTTTTAATTAGCTTAACAGATTTATTACTACAAAGTATTAGAGCCAAAAAAGAGACAACTTCAAATTTTATCTTTGTTATTAATGTTATATCCCATTTCTTTAAAAGCCTTTTTTAAAGGCTTCTGAAGATTTGTAACTCTTCGGGGGAAAGGTTTCCGGCGCCCGGCAAGTTTCTTTCAACAACAAATTTTTTCATACAAATAGTTTTTTCTGATGAATAACGATCACAAAATTGCAATGACTATTCTTATTTGATGACAGAGGTATTCCCTATTTAATCCTGAAAGATTCCCTGTTTTATAATTATGCTGAGAAGGAAAACAGAATTTGAATACGGAGAGTTTACGATTTTAATGTACTGTGTCGTTAGGATTACAGTTCCTGTTTCAATCGTCATTTTAATGGGTTAGGGAGTTATGAGTTAAAATAAATCCAGCTCTGGCCGGGTATGATCAATACACCTCCCATTGCTGTCCCATGCATGCGGCACCCCTGAAACGGCGCCGAGCCAGACGTTAAGTACAGTATTAAAGCGTATGTCCTTTACCGGCAGACCAGACTTGGTTGAAAATATTGAATTGAATTTGGCTGCTGTTTTTATTGAGTATTTCATAACTCATCTGTTTTTGTGAAATAAATAAAAGCCAGGCTGTATGTCCATACTACCATTAGCATCTTTATTTTTGTTTGTTTAATCAGTTAAGGCAAAAATTTGTAAGTTGTTTCGTTGCAGGAAGAAAAATTTTTTCTGTTACCATTTTTCGTTCCTGCAGTATCGCTGGTATCATATTGTGTAACCACAGAATGATTTGTTGCCTGTTTTTTGCATAACCAAACTGATTGCTGTTCATGGTTATTTCTATTTGATGATGAGCTTTCATGATTTTTTATTTTAGAAGTTGCAGAAGTAAATTTTGAACTATTCTTTCACAAAAGAATATTGCTGCCAACAGGAATAGGGAGTGTCTGCCACTAGGTATTATCCTCTCTTATAATTTCGTACTTCTTGCATTTCGCCATCATAAACTCCTATTGTCTTGAGATGAGTTTCGTCCTGTGTATACACTATGTGCACGGGTTGGTCATCAAAATAAACTTCCGCCACGCTTATAATTGTATAATCATAATAAACGCTTTTTACAATGTCCCTTATTTGACGAGGCAATTTCTTCTCGCCATAATAACGGATTGTATAGAGAGAAACGCCCTTGCGATTGTAGGCGATCCTGGTTTGAACTGAGTCAACGGTAAACGTGGCGATATAACCATCATCTAATCTTGACCAATGTTCACTGGTTATTCCTTTGAATGATTTTTCAAAGTTTTTGACTGCACGGGGAGGAATGCCGCTTAAAGCATTGTCATCCTTTTTTTCAGTTGTAGTATTATCTATAGCAGAAGTTGAGAAACTGGGTGCATCACTTGCTGATAAACCTCCCATTGCAGATTGGGCATTAGCATTGTAAATTAATGTGACCGCAGCAACGACAATAGCCGTCAAAGTTTTAAGAACGTTTTTCATTTTTTTATTTTTTATTTTTGTGATTAAAAGAGAGTAAAGAAAAGAATAGCTTATATAAAAATTTTGTAGCAATTACCCACTGGCAAACATGGAGTACCCAATGGCTGCAATATGAATGCAATAAATTTTATCATCTGTAACAAATGATTGTATCCAGTGATAGGGTTTATCTAAAAGATTAATGGCTTCGCAAGAAGTTTCGGAAATGGCTTGTAACTCTCCGGGGGAAAGGTTTCCGGCGCCTGGCAGGTTTCTTCCAACAACAAATTTTTTCATACGAATAGTTTTTATGATGAATAACGATCACAAAATTTGGAATAATCCTTTTGTTTGATAACAGAGGTATTCCCTATTTAAGTATGAAAAATTCCCTATTTTATAATTTCCCGGCGAACGGCTTCTTTGACTGCTTTTACACGTGAGTTCACATCGAGCTTGAAAAATATGGAAGAGATATGATGATCAACAGTTTTGGGAGATATAAAAAGCCTGTTAGCAATTTCTTTGTTTTGCAAACCTTCTTTTAGTAGTAGTAAAACATCTAGTTCCCGTCCGGTTAAAAGTGCAGGGTTTGATTGGGTGGATTTCCTTATGCCACGTGGAATGCTTTTAATACCCGCGGTCCTCATTTCTAATTTCATTTTTTCATACACAGCATTGGCACCCAGCTCCTGAATGATCGTAATTGCTTTTCGTTTATCATCATCATTTCCTTCAAATAAAGTGAGTGCTTGTTGGTAAGGGCAGCCTAATTGTTTCCATAAAGCTGCTGCTTTCAAAGCCATCGTTTTATTATGTACCTGGTAACCTTCATAAAATTCCAGTGTCTCTACATACTGTTCTCTGGCTTTAAACAACCAGTAAGCAAATTCGTTAAACTTATACACACGGTCTGTGTGTTCAAGCAAGGTTATAACGCTATCAAGATTTTCTTTTTCTATAAACCTCGTTCCTGTTATCCATTCATATTCTAACAGCGCTATCATTACAGGTGCAATTCTTTGCATCTCCATCGTTTCAAATGCTTTTTCTTTTGCTTCCATCAAAAGAGAAAATAAGTCGCTGTCTCCTCTTCTCATTTTTATTGTAGCCAAAACAATGAGAACGCCTATTTTTACAACCGGTGGCTGGTCTTCATTTTTAATAAGATTGTCTGCGATGCGATAGGCTTCATTCCAATTTCCGCTTTCAAGATTCAGTCTGGCGTTGTATGCTAATAAATATGTTGTCCACGAATCCAGGTCTCTTTCTTCGCAATATTGAATGCCCTCTTCCAGAATTTTTTTTGCATATACATAATCTTTCATTTCCACTGCATTGCTTCCAAGGTTTGTATATGCACGGGCAGCCTGTTCTTCATAAGAATTTTTTAAAGCAACGTCAAGGCTTTGTTGCAGCATTTCAATACCTGTTTGCCTGGATGAACGAATTCTCATTTGCACCGTACCTACATTGTTCAACGCATGAGAAAGAATTTCTTCATCGGCTAATTCTTTTGCCATCGCAATTGCTTTCTCGCCCCAAAATATGGATTCATCACCCTGATCGGAAAGCATTTTTAATTGTGACATATTACTGAATGCCATTGCTTTCGCTTTTGAAGAAGGTTGATCGGCCAGTGCTTCAATAGCCTGCCCTGCGTAAGTTTCTGCCTTTTTTCGGTTGCCTTCAAACCACCAAAGCCTCGACAAAAACCGGATGCAATTACCAGTTTTTTCTATATCATTTTTCTCCTTTAAAAGATTCAGTGATTTTCCTGCATAAATAATGGCTTCTTTTATTTGATTTGTCAAATAACATTCATACGCATATGATTCATAAAACTGAATTAATGTATCGGTATCATGCCCCTGGTAATATTCTATTGCAGTTAAATACAACTTCGACGCTTCTATATGTGCACCTACGGCAGCTGCCTGCCGTGCAGCCAAAGGAGCATAATGAACCACTATCTCATATTCATTTGCATTTTTCGCATGATGAACGATGCGTTCGATTTCCTTGTTCTCTTCAAAACTTTTTTGAAACAGAGACAGAATTTTTTTATTAAGACTTACTCTTACCAGCGGTGAAAGAGATGTTTCAATAGTTCTTCTGAATAATTCATGTTTAAAGAAGATGAGTCCATTATCTATGATCAGTATCTTCAAATTAAGACAGTTTTCAATTGCACCGGCATAAGAAGGCTCAATCCTTTCAAGATAATTAACTTCAAAGGCCATGGGAAGCACTGATAGTATTTCCCATATATGCTTTGTTTTTTCATCCAACCGGTTATAAGCAGATAATACGGAGTCCCTGATATTATCCGGAACACCAAGATTATAACTCGCTAATATTTCATTTACATAAAATGGATTGCCACCGGAAATGCTGTAAACATCTTCACCTTTGTATCCTTTTTCTTCAGCCATTTTTTCAACTGCTTGTCTGGATAAAGGGAGCAATTGCATACGGGTAAATGAATCAGGATTCAATTGACCCATAACATTTTTTAAAGGATGACCGGAATGAATTTCATTGTCGCGGTAAGTAAGAATAAACAGGCATCGCAACTGCATAATCCGTCTTGCAAGAAATTTTATAAAGTCCAATGTAGCTTCATCCGCCCAATGTATGTCTTCAAATATAACCAGGCTTGCTTCTTTTAAGTTTTTTAACTCATAAAAGAGTTCTGTAAAAAGTGCGGTCCGGTCTGTAATATCACCACTGTTTTCACGGATCTTATTTTGAAGCTGCAAGAGTATATCGTATAAAGGCGCCAGTGGACGCGGCGCGAATAATGCATCACAGGTTCCCTGGTATATATTGCTCTTGTTTTTTACCTCTTTGCAAAAGCTTTTACCAGCGAGGTTTTACCAATACCGGCTTCACCATTTATAAAGATGCAATGTCCTTCACCGGCCTTAACGTTTTGAAATGCTGTCTGCAGTGAAGCCAGGAATCCCGCTCTTTCAATCAGCTCCATATTCTTGTTTATAAAATGAGAAGGAGGATATTTTAAAATAGGGAAAACCCCTTACATGAAGCACCACAATAAAAACTTGCTTTGCAGGAGTAATTCTATTTCGCCAAAATTAAAAACAATTTATTATGCAATTTATCACGAAAGTATCGCTGTTACAACTTTATTCGTCGCTTTTAATTTTGTTTCCTTTCATCTGTCTGCACAACCAAAGGAAATAAATACTTCTTTTCATACTACGGAAGCAAAAAACTTTTTATTGATGTTCATCAATCAGAACCAGGTAAAGTGAAATATGAAGATGTTGCTAAAGCACATGCTAAAGACTTGACTGTTGAGGGGAAAATATGGTGTGCAATTTTTAAAATATTGTTGATGAAGATAAAGGTCTTATATATTATCTCTCATCTTCCAGTGATACAGAATCTATCCGAAAGACACATGCCGAAGCACATGGAATGTTACCGCGCCATAACATCACGGCTAAGTTCAGCAGAAATTGGGTTTATTATTTGTAAACTTATTTTAAATGATAACCAAAAATATAAGGTTATATAAATATCCGAAACCGGGCAAGGTAACAGGCTTATGTATAAGATTAGATATAGACACAAGCAATATTGCTCAGCTCATCATTATAAAAAGCACTAAATGATGACGTGATTAAGAATAATAGGTGGCTGCTGTCAGCATCAGCCACTAAAAAGGAGGAAGCCGAAAATCCTGAAGCAGAGTAGGCGAAAAAATTAAATATTGAAAATGAAAAAAACAATCAGTAAAAACATCTATGGCCTCATGCTCATAGCAAGTTTTTCGCTTGTGATGACAAGCTGCCAGAAAGAACAGAACGTTGGCTTTAAAAGTAGTAGCAATGTGCAGGGTAAAACCAACTCAGATGCGAATGCACAACTTGAGATTTCTACCTGTAGTCCCATCCCTGACATTTTGAATGTGCCTGAAGGAAACAAGTTCGTGTTGCAGACCTTCGCCAGGGGTGTGCAAATTTACGAGATTAAGCGTAGTGCAACCGATCCAAATGTTTTTTCGTGGGTGAATATTGCCCCCTTTGCAACCTTATACGCCAGGCCAGACTTTACCAACCTCCTGATTAATCATTTTGCAGGCCCAACCTGGGAATTTATAAAAGGTCCCGAGAAAGGCGAAAGGGTGGTAGCAACAAAATCGCAGGGAGTTACCGTGGATCAAACCGCCATCCAATGGTTGCTGCTGAAGGCTGTTGATTCTCTCAGCACGCCGGATAATAAGGTGACCTTCGTTCAACGAATATGCACTCATGGAGGCTTAGCACCAACAACAATAGCTGATGAAGCACACCTTGGTCAATTGGACAGCATACCCTATACCGCTTCGTACCTTTTCTATACAAAGAATTGACCTTTTAAGAAGTCATTTAAAACTATAGATTTCAATTTCTTCTCCCCGTTTGTCCGCACACAAACGGGGAGAAGATTGCTGTTGATTGCTTCCCGGTTACAACCTTTGTACCCATACGAAATTTATAAAATAATTTTTAGAGAGCTTCTTCCTTTTTCCGCAAAGTCTCTCTTCAGGTTTATATAAGCTGAGGACTTTGCGGTACCGAGCCAACGAAACAAAAATTTTATTGAACAAAAATTAAATGATATACATTGGAATCCCCAATGGGATTTTATGCACCTCCTCAAATTGTTATTGATGCAAGAAAGCACGGTGTTGAAACGAGACCAATTGATGTAAATTATTCTTTGTGGATAACACGCTTGAGGAAAAGGTAAATAAATATTGGGCTGCTTTACGTATCGGTTTTAGACACGTAAAAGGAATACCGGATAAAGATATGCAGATGCTTGTATCAGCAAGAAAGAAGATGTTTACCAACATTAATGAAATATTAGATACAGGAGTTCCGGTATCCTTTTACTAAGTGTGGCTGTTCACTATTAGACGATTCGTACAACCAATGGCTGTTTTCATCAATCTTTTGTTTTGCTTCTTTGTACGTCATATATTTTTTTCTTTTACTGGTTGTTTTGAAACTACTAAACTAGCTCATTATGTTTAAAAATCTTCACCAACTGAATTGCTACGATGCCAGAGGGTAAAGCAGCCTGTTTGCCCTTATTGCGGACACGATAAGTGTTATGTCATTGAAGACGGCAAACGCTTTAAAGGCGGCTCTAAAGTATGTTATAAGAAGTTTTCAGTAAATCAATTAAGGCATCTGCATAAACAAATTTATTATCGAAGTTTGCTTCAGGATGATTCTTTAACTTTAACCTACCCTGTTTTATAAATATGATTTCTGTCATTCGAAAAAAAAGATTATGTCTTTAAAATCGCGAAGAGAAGTAATCAAAACATTGGCGTTGAGCAGCAGTGCAATATTTTTATCTCCCCGCAGCCTCTTGTCATGCAAAGGTTCAAAAAAAGAACGGCTCGGCGTGGTTTTGGTAGGGCTTGGATATTATAGTACCGATTTGCTCGCACCGGCGCTGCAACAAACGAAGAACTGTTATCTCGCGGGTATCGTTACCGGAACTCCTTCAAAAGCCGAAGCATGGAAGAAGCAATATAATATTCCTGAAAAGAATATTTACAACTATCAAAGTTTTGATACAATCGCTAATAATCCTGAAATTGATGTAGTGTATGTGGTGCTGCCACCTTCCATGCACAAAGAATACGTTGTGCGGGCAGCTAATGCAGGTAAGCATGCATGGTGCGAAAAACCAATGGCATTAACCGAAAAAGAGTGCCGGGAAATGATTGATACCTGTAATAAGAACAGGCGATCACTGGCAATTGGTTACCGTTTGCACCATGAACCCAATACACAGGAATGGCAGAGGATAATACAACAAAAATTATTGGGTAATGTAAAAGCTGTAAACTGCGCCGCGGGTTATTACGAAAGCCGCACCGATCACTGGAAACAAAAAAAGGAAATGGGTGGTGGTGTATTGTACGATATGGGGGTATACGCCATACAGGGTGCAAGGCTGGGAACTAATATGGAACCTGTTGCCGTTGCTACTGCTAAGACTTCGACAACACGCCCTGAAATTTATAAAAATGGTTTGGACGAGACTACTATTGCACGACTGGAGTTTTCCGGAGGTGTGATGGCTGATATTAAAACCAGTTTTGGTGAAAATATCAATTTCATTGATATCAGATGTGAGAAGGGCGAAATTAAAATGTCACCTTATTCAGAGTATAACGGCCTACAGGGCAGCAGCCCTATAGGCCCTATACAACATTCTTACGATGTTCCCTGGCAACAGGCTAAGCAAATGGATGATGATGCCTTGGCAATTATGCAAAACAAACCTGTGGTGGTTCCGGGTGAAGAAGGGTTAAAAGATATCAGGATCGTGGAAGCCATTTACAAATGTGCCGCCAGTGGACAAAGGGTTCAATTATAACTTTGCAGAAAGTTCGGATCCGTGATTTAGGTAGTCGTTTGCGATTATGCAGAGTTATTTCATTTAAAGGATTGGGCGGGGGTGTAATTTACCGTCCTTTGTGCATTAAGAACGGGGGCACTTCGGAAAATTTATTCTTCCGTTTACATCCAATTATTACACGTTTTATTCTCATTACTCGACATGTTTTATTAGCATCCAGAAGAGGCCGTGAATACCTCTCACAAGGTAGAAGCCTTCATTGTAGACAGTTTAAAGAGAAGAGTGAATTTCTTCTTTAAAGAAAAATGACCCCTGTAAATAGCGTTAGAATCGCTTACAGACAACTATGGTTTGAGTTAAAAAAGAATGGGAAAAATGATAAACGTTGCTTTGAACTACGCGTAATTTAACTTGTTTGGAAAGTTGATATTGTTGTTGACCCTTTATCAAATTACTTGAGAATTAAATAACTGAATTTATTTCATCACGTACACATTTTGTAAACTAAAGTACAGAAGCTCTCTATCAACATCAGTGGCACCATACGCAGCAAGGAGCGGCCATCAGTGCAACAGTGACAATAGCTTTTTCATGGAGCCACTCAATCATGGCTGCATGGTCCTTGGTGTAAACGTTAAAGGTTCTTACATCTCCCGGGAGTTGCCCAACAGACACATAATGCTGCCGTGAGCCAACATCAATGCCTGCTGCACTTGCATTGACAACAGCCATTGAAATACTGTTTTGATTTTTCAATGTTTAAAATTTTTAAGTTAAAAAATAAACCAGCGCAGTGAAATGTATCTTTATAGTGAAAGATTGTTCCATTCGGGATTCCTGGAATCCAGGATCACCATTTGATTTTTCATCCAGGCGTATGTTAATAAGAATATGCACCTTTTTATACATTTCTACCAGAGTCCGGGAGGGGCTGTAGTGCACCATTCTAAAGCAAGGCTTTTAAAGCACTGGTACTATACTAAAGTTAGATAATGATTTTATGAGAAGTCATATTGGGGTTCGGGCTGATAGCCTGCCCTGAACTTGTTTCAGGGTTAATAATTAAATTGCAAATCTTATCTTCAACAAAATTTTTTCAATAAGGCATTTGTAAACCAAATGCCTGTATTCCAATGGCGACATTCCTGTAATTTTTCTAAATACTTCACGAAATGCTTTCACATCCGAATAACCAACTTCATACATTACCTCATTAATTGTTTTGCGACTGGTTTCAAATGCTTTTTTTGCCGCTTCAATTTTTACTCTTTGCGCATATTCAACAGGAGTATTTCCGGTTGCTTTGATAAACCTTCTATCGAAGTTTCGTCTGCCGACAGCAAACCTCGAAGACAAATCTTCAACAGATATTTTTTCATCCACTTTACTTTCAATATATGCCTGTGCTTTTTTCACCATTTCATCCCCGTGCAACTTCTGACCTTTAAATATTATAAATGCTGACTGACTTTGCCTGTCCATTTCAATCTGAAATACTTTGGAACAAAAAATTGCTGTTTGCCTGTCATAATATTTTTCTACAAGATAAATCATCAGGTTCAGGAAAGAATAAGCACCACCATTCGTATAAATTCCATTTTCATCAGTAATCAATTTATCAGTTTGTAAATTCACTTTGGGAAATGCACTTCTGAAATTATCCGCAGCAGCCCAATGTGTAGAGCAACTTTTTCCATCCAGCAAACCTGATGATGCAAGCAAAAATGCACCGGTGCATATACTTGCTATTTCAGCACCGTCTTTATATTGTTTCTCAATCCAGTCAAT
>WNFY01004641.1_pt1 | contig 12620 bp, 6 predicted proteins | sample 5400091 | NCBI WGS metagenome assembly WNFY01 (sample SAMN13153364, study PRJNA577476) | soil metagenome | isolation source: 60 cm soil or saprolite under grassland replicate 1 | place: USA:California | collected 2016-06-15 | reverse complement strand
AGGCAGTCGTACTTCTTGATTGCGCATGGAGCACAGGCAGAAACGTCGCGGCAAAGGCAATAACAAGCGACAAATTTCGAATTCGGCACATGGACGGGGCCTCCGTAAGACTTCACTCCCGTTGCGCTCGCGCCTCTTAGTACCAGCGATACGGCGTTCGAGCGCTTCTGGGCGATGCGTGTGCATAAGTACGCCCCCGAAGCTGTTTGCGTACAGGTTGGTTACGGTAGGCTACCGGTGTAAAAATCCAGTGTTGATAAGGTGTTACGAAGAGAAAAGAAAGCAGCGGTAGCATACGGTGACCGTAGGCTGCAAGCGCATCCGCGGGTAAGAATTCAGTGTTGACAACGTGCTACGAAGGGAGGTAAAACCAGTAGACATCGATACCTGTACCGGTAACGTAGTTTCAGTCGCTCATGCCAGCTCGTGGACTGGAGTCTATGGCCACTCAGCACAGTACGGTTCTGGACGCCGTTCCCGATCGATCCGAGATCCGAAGGTTATTGGACGATATTCTTCGTAGTGCGCCGTTTAAAACCAGCCTCCAGTGCCGGAACCTTTTGCGCTACATCGTTGAGCACAGCCTTTCAGGTTTAGACGATTCTCTACGAGAACGAGTGATCGGGATCGAAGTGTTCGGTCGTGCTACCGATTACGACACCGCCGAGAATCCAGTGGTACGCTTGCGCGCCGCGGAGATTCGAAAACGGTTGGCACAGTACTACCAGGCCAACGAAAGCGTACCGGGTGATTGGAAAATTGAGGTCCCGACGGGATCATACAAGGCGTATTTTCATCCGGTAGGGCCTCATCCAGCCCACACCGTTGACGGTATGGAGTACCCGCGACTGGCAGCCGTTGTGCACGAATCTGAAATTTTGCCCATGAAAGCGTCCGGGCGGAGACTTCGATGGATGCTACTTTTGTTTGCCACTGGCGTTGTGGTTGCAATTGCCGGTATGGTGGTGAGACGCACGGCCTCTACACAAAGGAGCGCCTTTGACCTGTTCTGGGAACCAGTTTTACTGAATTCGAGGCCGGTGCTGGTGTGCACGGGCATCAACCGCGTTTATCGCTTATCAGAAGATGCCATGGTGCGCTCTCGCAGCGACCACATAGCTTCCGAGGTCGACACTCCGACCGCGGAAATGTTGATTCCAAGACCCGGCATCAAGTTCACAGCTGAAGACTTTGTCCCCGTGTTGGACACATATTTGACCATCGGCGATGCATCGGCATCTACGCAGATTGCCACTCTGCTCACATCTCGTCACCACGGCTTTGACTTGCGCTTCGGCAGTGATCTCTCGTTCGGCGATTTGCGTGAGGGCTCCGCGGTTTTGGTCGGAGCGTTCAATAACAGCTGGACCCTCAACATGACCGATAATCTTAGGTTTGTTTTTGATAATGGGAACACGCCACAAATGCATATTCAAGACCGGTTCGACCACTCGCGTTCATGGGGGCCCAGATATTCCAACGGGAAGCTTATTGAGGACTACGCAATTATTTCTCGCATCCTGAATTCGAAGACGGGAAGCGTTCTCGTGACAATTGGTGGTCTCGATCATTCCGGGACTGCGGGCGCGGGTAACTTCGTCACGAGCCCACAGTTGATTGCAGGTTTTGTAAAGCAGGCGCCCAAGGACTGGAGCAGAAAAAATGTCCAAGTGGTCCTCCATACCAATGTCACAGACGGTATGCCAGACTCCCCCACAGTAGTCGCGGCATACTACTGGTAAAGCGTCCCTTCGGATGGCCCAAAGGCATTGATAGGTCGCCCATGCGGACTATGGTGAATCGAGTATGGTGAATCCCGCCTGCTTCATGAGAGCTATATCTTGGCGGATCTGTTGGAGGAGCGATCGAAAGGTTGATAGCAGGTCCCGACAAACAGTTGGCCCTTGCCGGGCCAATCCGGATGTCGGTTCTTCTCGCGAAAGACATCGTCCTAGCTCGCAATAATTCGAAACGAAAACGCGTACTTACACGGCGGAACGTCGGGTACTTGAATTTCCAGGCCCTGTGTTGTCCGCATCCACTTGAGCTCGGCCTTCGCTCCAAGCAGTTCTACCTTCCGAATTCGGCCTGAATAGTGCGGTGAGTTTTCTGCGAGGGACTTGATGAGGATCTTCCCGTCAGTTGGCCAGCCCAGCGCGATAGCAAAGAGCACTTCACCTTTCACCGTGAACCGTATGTCAGTATCGTCGAATTTGAGTTGAGTAAACCTGTAACTGAGCTTCTTCTTCGCTTCCGTCGAAGGCCCTTCGCCAAAGATCTTCCACGGGCGCGTGCCTTTCACCGCGTCGCTATTCACCTGCTGCCAATCCGCAAGTTCATTCAAGAACGAGATCTCATCGCTGTCCGGCTCTCCATGGCCCGGCAGCGGGATACTCAGGAGAAGGTTCCCATTCTTGCTGACGATGTCCACGAAAAGCGGAATGATTGAAGAGGCCTTCTGGTACGAGTGGTTCTCAAAGAGCTGCCGGTTGTAATGCCAGTTTCCGATGCACATCTCAGTCTGCCATGGCTTCTCCTGCAGCCCCTTCGCCATCCCAAACTCGAAGTCGCGGGTTAGCGTGCCCCAGACCGGTTCGGGAACCTCCTTGAGATCAACCACTCCTTCTAACCGGCCCGCATGGGCCTGCATGTTCTTGTTGTAGTAATAGGCCATGATCTGTGGCGCGAGATCAGGAATGCCCAACCATACCTTTAGATCAGGCGCCCACTGCCCACCTTCGTCGAAGGTGAACTGGGCGCCATCATCGAAATTCAGAATGTCAGGGCTGTAACTATCAACAACATCCTGAACGCGCAGAAGGAACTGCTGCACGAACTCCGGACATGGCGTGTTCTTGGCGTGGGGCATGCCGTTGAGCATCTGAGGATCCATGCCCTCCCACCATTTTCCTTTGCCGTCGGCAATCGTCTGCATTCCATCGTAAGGAACTCCGGCCAGCGGTCCGGTCTTATCGCTTTTATATCGAACGGGAAGAAATTCATCCCACGTCCGATGAGGTGTTCCGTGATAGCTCACGCCAAATCGCAAGCCATTGAAGCGAGCGACCTTGGCCCATGTGCCCACGATGTCACGCTTCGGACCTACATTGACGCAATTCCACGGCTGATGCTTCGAATTCCAGCAGTCGAAGTTGTCATGGTGTGTTGCGAGAGCCACGAGATACTCCGCTCCCGCGCGTTTATACAGATTGATAAGTGCCTCTGGCTGCCATTTTTCCGCTTTCCACAGATGGCAGATGTCTTTGTATCCGAACTGGGAGGGATGGCCGTAATGCCTTACGTGGTACTCATACTGAGGCTGTCCCTGGATGTACATGTTTCGCGCGTACCAATCGCCTTGCTCAGGCACGCATTGCGGACTCCAATGCGCCCAGATTCCGAATTTCGCGTCGCGGAACCAGTCGGGGCAGCGGTACGATTTCAGAGATTCCCAGAACGGTAGGAACGGGCCATCTGGCACCTGTCCGCGAAAGAACGGCGATTGCCCGAATGCCTTGGAAGCCGCAGCCAGTCCAAGTGCGCACGCTCCACCCTGCAGAAGTGATCGACGTTTCAAGGTCGCGTACCTCCTTCAGTGCGCATTCGAGATTTTAGTTAGTCCTCTCGAGAGTCACCAGCACCACGTCGTTACTATGCATCGGCACCGCGAAGTTGTACGACCCGCTCTCTCGAACGCGAACAATACGGTCGATTTCCGGGAGGTCGCGCGTCAGCGACTGCAGTTGCTCGAGCTGCGAAGGTGTCAGGTCCTTGGGCGCTCCCATGTCCACGTAGGCTGAATACGCGTCATTGGCGCGAAAGCCGGTTCGGTAAAGCTTCAGTCGATAGCTACCCGGCTTCAAACTGCTGAAACTCACCGCCGCCGCGGGCGCGGGCTCGGCCGGAACGATGCGGCTGTAATACGGCCGGTTGCTGACCTTCTGTTGCGGCTGCTCAAAATCCCAAATCACGGCAGAGACGTTGCCGTCCTTTTCAGCCGCAAACACCTGCGAGTCCTGCACCGGAAGTTCGTCGCCTTTGACGGTGTGCAGGTACTTGTACGCGAAGTACGCCGGTTTGCGGATGCCCTCACGGTTCAAGAGCCCGAAGCCGCCATGGAACGGCGTCGGTGGCGGCCCCGGTTCTTCGAAAAGATCGGTGTATGTCCAATAGCTCATGCCCTGCGCCAGTCCTTCGGTGCCCTTGAGCTTGCTGAGAATGTACGGCGCGCTGATGTACGAGTCATGCACAAGATCGCGCGGGGTATAGCTTGTGCTCCATTCGGTGAAGTAGAGCGGCAGGTTGGGAAATTTTGATGCCTTAATCTGCTCGCGAACCTTGCGCACATCTCCGACAATGGCGTCCGGAGAGGGCGCGAGTTTGGTATCTTCCTTCCCGTTCTCGTCGAGAAAGCCACCGTCAACGCCATAGGCGTGAGTCGTGACAAAGTCGACCGCAGCGCCGCTTTGGGCAACGTGGTCAAGGAACTCCGGCACCCAAGCAGCGCCGGCCGTTGACGGACCGCCGACTCGCAAGTTCGAATCGATCGCCTTTACCGTATTCGACGTGAGGTCGTAGAGCTGGAAGTAAGCGTTCTCGTCGGCGCCTTCCCAAAAGCCCGACAGGTTCGGCTCGTTCCAGACCTCGAAGAACCATGTGCGGACCTCATCTTGGCCATAGCGTTGCTCAATGTGGCGAATGAAGGCATCAACCAGGTCTTTCCACGCGGCCGCCACTGGATGCGAGGTATTGCCCTGCCAGTAAAAAATCTTGTTATCCGAAGTCTTCATCGCGTTGGGCGTGAAGCCCAACTCAACGAACGGTTTGATGTGCCGGGCCAGTAGGTCGTCGTAGAGTTGGTCAATTTTCGTCCAGTCATAGATTGCCTTACCGTTCTCGATGCTGAACGTACCTAGCACGTCGTGGAAGATAGCGTGAAAACGTATGTAGCGAAATCCGGCTTCGTCGACAGCCGTCTTAAGTTGTGCCTGACTATCACTGCGTATGAGTGTGCCCGGGAAATCGGACCCAATGGACAAATCGAAAAATCGATCAAACGGCTTGGTGGCGCGAGCGACATCAAGGTTAATATGGCGGACGACCGGCTTAGGTGGTTCCGCCGAGGCGGCGACCGTAAGAAATATCAGGAGCGAAGCGACTATGAGTAGACACGTACTGCGTAACATCTTCATAATTTTTCCTTCATGATCGGATGTTGATGAATTCTTTCGTGCGAACAGTTCTCAATGGCTCATTGCGATGACAATGTTAATAATAGTGTACGGAGGTACGACCACCGAAAATGAGTTACCAGTGCCGGTGATTGGCTCGCGGGTTACAGGATACTTGTCGGTAGGGCTGTTCTGGCCCCAGTCGAAACGGAGGCCTTCCGTGGCGAGCTTTGCCCCTGCAATCTGCAACTTCACGGTGGATTTCTCTTTTGGGCTCTTGTTGATGAGCATTACGGCAAGGCTGCCGTCGCCGCGCCTCGCCGCATGCGCCGTCAGAAGTCCGGCATTGCTCTTTGCCTCGACCAGTTGATCGTTGACGTTCGCGAGGAGATGGACCATCTGGATGCCGTAGTACGCGGACCCCTGGACGTTCTTCTCGTCGAGAAAAAAGTTGCCGTGAAGTTCTGCCCAATCGATGTTCGCGGCACCCATTTCCATCAGACTCGCGTAAGCGTCCGCAGCGAACAGACCCTCGGTCACCGGGGCGGTCACCTTCGCATAGGGGCGGGAACCTATTTCGGAGACGATAAACTGCACTTTCGAGGCATTCTCGCCGCCATACTTGCGCAGGAGTTCGACGAGTCCGCTGCCGATTTTTGGTAGCTCCTCTTGCGGAGCCCGCAATAGACTGGCTTCGTCGAGAGTCTTCCAATCGGGTGGAAGAAGAGCGCCGGCGTACCAGTGCAGGATCACGAAATCGATCACTGTGCCACACTCGGCCATGACTGCCGGATTCCATTCGGCCGCCTTCTTGTCCACGTTGGGATTAAGGAGGACGGTGCCAAGTTTAATGCTGGGATCGATGGCCTTCATGGCCTTCGAAAACGCGACGACGCCTTTCCCATAAGCGCTGGGCGAGAGCGCTGGATTACCATGGCGAATTTTGTCGGAATCCTTCCCATCCACGGCATACGGCGCATGAAGATCTTCTTCCGCTCCGCCGTTCAGTTCATCTGAATAGTATCCATTCCCGAACACCTCGTTGCCGATCTCCCAGTACTTGATGGCGAGAGCCTTGGGATGGCCGATGCGCAGGAGGTTGAACCCGTCGTCTTCCGCAAGCGGTGGCGAGGCCCGCATAGTTGCCCAGTAGCCAACCGTCTTCCAGTCGTAGCCAGTGGAGTCCTTGCCGATCACTTTCTCGTCAGCAGGATCGCCATTGCTATACGCGACCCATGCCGCAGCCTCCGCAGGTTCTCCTCCACCTGTTCCCGCGTGGTTGCTGCCATAATTCACCGTAATGACAGCAGTCCCGTTCTGCACGTAATCGAGCAGCATGCCGAAGTTACCGAAATTGTTATTCGGCGCGTAGTAACCGTATTTCGGAGGCTCTTCGGCTTGCCGCTTCGTGGGTTTGTAGTTCGACCAGTGATAGTTGTCGGCGGAACCTCCACCGGGATAACGGAGGGTATTAATGCCGGCGGCGTTCAGCATCTTTACGGCTTCCGGATTCACCAGATTGTTGTCGGAAACAGATGTATGAATCCCAAACGCCCGGTATCCGACGATGTTGCGCAACTTCGAGGGATCGACTGAGACTTTGACGGTTGCGATGCTTCCAGTCTCGGCCGGTGCGTTGGCGACGTCGTGGTCCCCGCGTGGGCCCGTGCTGGCGTCTTTGCGATCGACACGAGGTGCACTAGTCGGTCCCGCCCAGTCGCCGCTGGCATCGGACTGAGAACGCGCAGCCAGAGAACAGGCAAAACTCAGAACGGCGACGAGACCGTAAACTCGAAGCGAACCAGTTTTGGTCTTGCATGCTCGACGCTGTGAATTCGTCCCGATCATTTGATTTGCCCTTTCGGCGAATCGCAAACAGAGTTATGCCTGACTTCGCCGTAATAAAAATCGGGATGGCGTAAGCTGCCATCCCGAGAAGGAGGCATCCGGTGCCTCTCCATGTCCTGTGGAAAGAGCGGCTGCCATGAGGCGACCGTTCGAACCGGTTAGAAGTTGTACCTCAGCGACATTTCCAGAACGCGGCGACCAAACCTCTCATTGGGGACGCCGTAATACCACTGCGGAATAGTGTTCTTGGGGTCCACTTTGACGAGAGCACCCGTGTTGAAGTTTAGGTTGATGTTGTTCGCATTGTTCTGGTCGAACGACTTCAGCGCGTGGTTAAGGAAATTGATCCCCGTGAACTTGATCTGCACGTTCTGCCGCTCGGTGATCGTTATCGTCCGAGACAGAGACACATCGCTGGTGAAGTACGCCGGACCACGCAGATCCGGCCATTGATACTGCCCCTGTCCGCCCAGAGCAATGAGGTGGCCGGCACTGTCGAACTGCGGATCCGCGGGCAGAGAGAAGCAGCCCGGGTTGATGTACTGAGCGCCCGAGAACCCGTTGGTATTGGCAGGATTACAGGTAAGCCTGGGCATCAAAGTGTACGCAGTGCCGTTTTTGCCGTCGGCATTACCAAGGTAGTACACGGTATTTATCGTATTCAGCTTGTTGTTCGAATTAGTGGGATCAGGGTTGGTCAGAGTGTTGGTTCCGTTGAAGTTGAAGTTGGCAGAGCTGCTCTGCTGTAGCGGAGCGCCAGTCTGCAGGCTCGTAATGCCAGAGATCATCCAGCCATTCAGAAGCCCGCCTAAGAAAGGGCCGCAGTGCACCAGGTCTTCACAATCGCGGCCGCCGTGCATGAGTCTGCCCAAGTCGTAGGAGTAGGAGGCATTCAATACGTGCGTACGATCCTGGCTGAGAATTCCGTAGTCGTTGTGGATGTTGACCGGATCGGGTGTCTTGCCGATACCCATCGTCTTCGAGAACGTGTAGTTCAGGTTGTAGTTAAAAGCTCCCCGTTGCTTGGACCATGACACTTGAAGGGCGTTGTAGTTCGCCCAGGCGCTATGGCGATATAGCGACAACTTCTGGTATTGGGTGTACGGCTTGTAGTCCTGCTTCAAGGTGTCACTGGTGTTAATCGTGGAGATATCAAAGGATTTGCCGTAGTTCGCCGCATCCAAGGGGTTCGGGTCCGGGTTCATGAACGCACCAATGGGGATGATATTTACATCCTGCAGTGGATTGATCAGGTCGGCGGTCTGGCTCCCGGCATACGAGACTTCGAGTACCGAGCCCTTAATAGTTTGTTGCGAAATAGTGAAGTTGTAGGTTGTGGTTCGCGGTTCCGTATGATCGTTGGGCAACACCGCACCAGCGCTGGTCACGCCGCCACCGGTGCCGGCGCATGGTACGGTTGTGGAGCTGAGTTGCGAAAGGAACGCCGAGTTTTGGTTAAGGCTGCACGAACTCCCGCCGGCGGGGCCGTTAGCACCAGGAGCGCCCTGCAGACCATCGCGATAATAGTAGACGCCGATGCCACCACGAAGCATGGTTTGGCCTTTGCCGAAAACGTCATAGGCCAAGCCGAAACGCGGCGCGTAGAACAATGCATTGGCCGTGCGCCCCGAAAGCGGAATAGACTTATCGATCGCGTGCCAGCGCATGCCGGGCAGGAACGTGACGCCGGCTGCCACATCGGCTTTGTACCAAGCGTCCGTAAAGACAGGCTCGCCAAACTTGCCGGTATTGTCCGACCATGGAGTGTCATGCGTGACGCGCAAGCCAAAGGTAAGTGTTAGCCTTTTGCTGGCCTTCCATTCATCTTGGCCATAGAAGCCGAGACTATAGCCGGCCGAGTCGGACACGGTCGCGGGTGCGTAGCTGAACCCGGCCGCGTGGTCGAGCATAAAATCAACTACGGGATCTTGCGACGAGTTGATCTGAGTAGGTTTGCCGCCGGCATCGGACGGACCATTGAAATCCGAAATTATCCCATAGAAGACTGTGCCGTTTGGCCCGGTCCCTTGGTCAATATTGTTCCCGCGGTCCCCTTCCTTTAACCAACTGATGCCGGCTTTCAGGGTATGTGTCCGATAGACCTTGGTGAGATTGTCGCTGACTGAGGGCAACAGCTTGCGCTCGAAGGCGAACGCCCTACCAGTATCGAGCAGCATTGGGATGCCGAAGTCAGTGCTCCACCAGCTGTTTGCAATGCTGGGCAGGATAGGTGATGCGGTGGGAAACTGAGAGGGGTAGTTGGTTGCCTTTTTGTCCACCAGCGCTTTGTTTCCGATAGAATTCGGAACGTTCAGGTAACCCAAGCTCGCGAGAAATTCGTTCGTGGTCGTCGCATTGAATACTTTGACCAGGTTGCCGGAGAACGTGCGAGAAAGATTGGACGAGGAATCACCGCCGAGATAGGGAATCGAGTCGCCCGCGACCCACCAACGCATAATGGGGGAACCATAGAGCTCGTGCTGCTGATTGACGCTGACGTACAGCTTGGTTGAATCGTTAAAGCTGTAGTCTGCGCGAGTATGGAACATATACCCATTATTGGTATTCAGTAGGCTTTCCACATAGTTGTAGGTCGCAGCTGAACTCGGTGTGTTATTCGGTTTCGGAATCAGGCCCAGCAGAGCCTTGGCGCCCGGACCGATATAACTGGATATATCGCTGTTCGTAATACCGCCGACATAACCATTCACGGTGTCGATCGAAGTGACCGGCTGACAGCGATCGGCACTCATGGGCCAGTTGGTTACTACGCTGCATAGTGCCTTGTTGTCGGCTAATGTGGGATCGAAAAGACCCTGGCGCATGCTCAAAGTCGGCACTTGCGCCTCGACGATGCCACTCGTCGTCTGCTCGGGGAAGCTCTGGTTGTAGTACTCGAAGCTTGAAAAAAACACCAGCTTCTTGTTGGTAAAGGGAACAGGGCCGCCAAATTGACCGCCCGGATACCAGTAGCGATCCTGAGGCTTGCTGATGGTGGTTGAGCCGGTACTCGCAATTTGCTCAAGGCGTGACTGGTTCGTGTGGTAATCCCAGCTATTCAGAGCGGCATCACGGAAGTGTAGATATAGGCCTCCGTGATATTCGGTGGAACCGGACTTGCTGACGGCCGAAATCACGACAGGACCCGTCATGCTATCCGCGCCGTACGAGGATTTCGTGACCTTGACCTCCTGCACCATGTCGGGGTTGATGGTTTGTGTGGCATTGCAGGCGCAGCCTGGATCGAGAATATGGGCGCCATCCGACACAAGGTCCGCACCGCCGGCACGCTCGGGCGCACCATTTCCCACGAAGCCTCTACCGACCGCGGAACCAATACTGGCGATCTGGGTATCGTAGGAGGTCTTGTTCTGGTAGCCGTTGTAGCTGGTATCAACATTGAAGCCGGGGAGGGTTCTGACCAGTTCGGTGACGTCGCGTCCCTGAAGCGAGAGGTTTCCGATGTTCTTAGTGTTCAGCGTGCTCGACAGGTCGCCAGAATCCGCAACTTGAACTTGAGATGCGTTCGCTTCGACCGTGACGTGTTCAGCTGTCGAGCCAACACCCATGGAAACATTCAAATTGCGGCGATCTCCGGGACTGAGGTGGATACCGGCTTGTTCTGCAGCCTGAAAGCCTTGCGATTCAACCCTCACGGAATAATCGCCGGCCACCGTGCCGCTGAACGCAAAGAAACCCTCAGCATTTGTGGTGGTACGACGAACGTCTTTGCTTGCGGTGTTGGTCAAGGTGACGTTGGCGCCAGGAATAACGGCGCCGGTTTTGTCCGCAACTGTGCCAACGACACTCCCCGTCTGTTGCCCCAGAAGCGACGTAGAAAACGCGGTCAGAACCATCGCCGTCAACATCGCCATTAACATAGACCTACGCATATAGAATTCCTCCGGAGACTCCCCATAGACTTGCTGAGAGGAGAAAAGTCCCAATTGAGTGGTGGTTCTGGAATATGCTGCCAAGTCGTCGCCACACGAACAGAAACTCATTCCTCATCTGCTCGCTTGCGACTTCGTCCGGAACTTGCGTCCGGCCCAGCTCATCGTGGAGCGTCATTCCAGTTGTATTAGTCCGCACGAATTCTGACGAGGAAGGCGTAGTCGGTGAAGTTCAATGTTGTACTCACGCGGCGCTACGTCGTACGTCATTGAAGCGACGTGATGTACAGGCAGGAAAGTACGTGTTACACCAAGTCAGAGAATGTGTGATTGAAATCACACTCAACCACGGATTTTGAGTTCCAATCTTCGTGATTCCAGAATACGTATCTTCTCGTGGTGATTCCAAAAACTGTATGCCTTGAGTGCCCGTCAGAAGTGAATAATTGAGCTTCGCGGAACTCGTAAACAGTTGAATGTTGCGCAACTCCGCAAAACCTCGGCGTTGTTTTAGTTCTTTGCTGAACTCAGAGCGCTTGCGGGCCGCGCCGCGAGGTTAGATCGACGACTTGGGAATTGCCGGTCGCGTTCGCGAAACGTTTTGTCAAACTGATGATCAAAGATCGTTGGGCTCCGGATTTTTCGAAGCCCGCACCATAAAAACCCCACAGTCGCTGGTAGACTCGTGATCATCAAGGCATGCACTGATGCATAAGGAAGCAGATTTCGGTCATTCAACGCGATCCCAGAGCTTCGCATTTAGGACTTCATTCGCCAGCCTCCTGTTTTGGCTTACGCTGTTGACGGCTGCGCCCCTTTGGTCTCAGGCTTCTCCCCACCAGCCGAGCCTCCCGGAAATTGAGCAGCGCGCAACCGAGGCTCGGGAAGCCAAACAGTTCGACGAAGCCGTCAGTCTCTACCGCGAAGGCCTCAAACTCAAACCAGGCTGGAAAGAAGGAAGCTGGTATCTGGGCACGAGCCTTTATGCACTGAAGAGCTATCCCGAAGCCCGCGATGCCTTCCGACACCTGGCGATATCGCAGCCCGGCAATGCGCAAGCGTGGGCATTAGCCGGAATGTGTGAATTTGAGCTCAAGAGCTATGACCACGCTCTGGAGTACCTGTTGCGTTCCGAAAGCGCCGGATACGGGGAAAACAAGGAACTGGCGTACTTGATTCGCTTCCGTATCGCTCTGCTGCTGAACCGTGCGGGAGACTCGAGAAAGGCGCTCGATCGCCTGATGCTGATCGCCGCAGAGGGCACCTACCCCGAAGTTATCGAGGCCCTTGGCTTGAGCCTGCTCCGGGCTCCGCTGCTTCCATCGGAAGTCCCCGAACAGGATCGCGATCTGTATGTAAGGGCTGGCGAAGCCATGAACGCGTACACAGCCCACGATACCCAGGACGCAGCGCGGCTGTTCGAGGAGCTCGTAAACACCTACCCCGATCGTCCCAACGTGCACTATGCGCTCGGCGCGTTCCTGATGGAAAGCGCTCCCGACAAAGCATTGCAAGAATTTCTCCGCGAACTTGAACTTAACCCCTCGCATACGCTAGCGCTTTCGCAAGTGGCGAGGCTCTATCTGAAGCAAGGGGATGCGCAAAGCGCTGCCTTATGCTCGCCGTGCGGTGAAGGGAGATCCTGACGCTCCCGTGCCTCACAGGGTGCTGGGCGAGTCGCTACTCGAGTCGGGAGAGACTTCGGCGG
>WNFY01004638.1_pt1 | contig 12621 bp, 12 predicted proteins | sample 5400091 | NCBI WGS metagenome assembly WNFY01 (sample SAMN13153364, study PRJNA577476) | soil metagenome | isolation source: 60 cm soil or saprolite under grassland replicate 1 | place: USA:California | collected 2016-06-15 | reverse complement strand
CGCGCCCGGGTAGCTCTCGGCGCAGTCCTCGAAATCACGCACTAGGTGAGACAGGCATGCCTGGTTCCCGGCGATGTGCTCCCACCGGGGATGAAAATAATTCTGGTACCGGCCGGAGACCACGATCCCGGCGAAATCCGGCAGGATCCCGGCATCTGCCATGCAGTCCAGGCTGCGGGTGCCCAGCCAGAAGGCGGAGTACTCCTCGGTGAACGCGCCGTGGACGTACTTCTTCTCCCCGGCCGGCCCGGACCGCAGCGTGGTCTCATCGAACCCGGCGACCGCCGCGGCGGTGATCAGGGTGCGGATCAGCCGCACCACCTCCGCGGCCAGGCCCGCGGCCTGCCGCAGGCAGGAATGGATGAACCCGTCCGATACGGCAGCGCCGGCCACGTCGGCGATCAGCTGCCGGCACCGCTCCACCGGGACATGCTGGAAGATAACCAGGTAAACAGCCAGGGCCCGCAGCCGCGGCCCGATCGACAGGGCGGAATCCGGGACACCCGCCGGGCGGGCCGCGGCATGGGTCCGGCCGCAGGCGCACCTGGACTCGTGCAGGTCGTGCTGCACCCGCTCCGCCGCCGCGGCCGGGATCTCCTCCTGCTGATACGACCGGGCCACCCCCAGGTCAGCGGCATCGGCCAGGTCCCGGCCGCAGGAACAGGCACCCTGGGGATGGTGATCCTCGGTCCGGTCCGGGACCTCCCACGTCATGGACGCCCCCGGGCTGCCCGGCTGCTTCCCGCGCTTCTTCTTCTTCTCCGCCCGCTCAGCAGCACGCCGCTGCCTCCTGGGCGGCTTCCGCCCCGGCAGGTCATCTGAGCTCGGCGGCATCGAGGAATTCCCGCTGTTCCGCGACCCCGCGCGCTCCGCCCTCTCCAGCTGCGCCCGAAGCCCGCCGACCACCGCCTCCAGCGCGGCGATCTGCTCCGCCTGCGCCGCGATCAGCTGCGCCTGCTCCCGGATCAGCGCATCACGCGGATCAGCAGGCGGCTCCCCGCGCGGCGCATCGGTCACAGCCCGCAATCATCCCGGAAACCACGCTCACCCACCACGGCAACACCACGCCCGACGCTGGAACGTAACCCACGATTACTCGCCGCAACACCAAGCCCAAGGACCTGAATGTTTACCAGCTAACGACGCCCGATGGCACGCTCAAGTCATTCCCGTACGAGATTTCCTGTGCGCCCGGGTGGGTAGTTTTCCGGTAATCAGGGGTCCACGGATTAGTTTATCCGGAATGCCCGGAAAACAATCTTGCTTACGGTGGGGGTGGTCTGAAGCTCACTGCTTTCATTAATATCTGAGGGGAGATTGAGGGGGGAATAGATGCGTTATTACAGCCTATTTGGCAGGTATGGCCAGACGGCCGGGCGGGGGCGGCGGGCGGCAGCGGCTGCGGCGCTGGCCGGTTTCGGGGCGTTCGCCGGGCTGGTCCCAGCGCAGACGGCGCAGGCAAGCGAGTGGTACCGGCCGCTGGTGTTCCACCCGGCCAGCGAAATCTACGGCAGCGCCCCGGCCGGGCAGGCCAGGGAGCGGTGGTTCACGTTGGTCAATTCCGGGCTCACGTTCGCGGACAGGCTCACGTTCACCATCACCGGGCCGGGGGCCAGCGGGTTTACCCTGAGCCGCAACCGCTGCGCGGGGGTGAGCTTGCCTCCGGGCGGGTCATGCTCGGGAGTAGTCCGGTTTTTGCCAGACCAGGCCGATCAGTACCGGGCCGGGCTCACGGCGCGGGGCAGGAGCCTGTTCGGCTTGGGCAAGATCACCGCCACGTTGCCGTTGTCGGGGACGGGGATAGCGGCGGTCTCGCATCTGGTGTTCAACCCGGCGACCCATGACTACGGGAAAGTGCCGGCCGGGCAGAGCGCCACCGAGACGTTCACGCTGTCCAACGACGGCACCGCGGCCGCCGACGCGACCACGATCACTATGACCGGCGACACCGCCGCGTTCCCCGCCACCGCCCACACCTGCAACGGGCAGGACCCGGCCCCCGGCCAGCACTGCAGCCTGACCATCGAATTCCAGCCCGCCGCCGCCACCGGCTACACCGCCCAGGTCGACGCGGCGGCCGCCGCCGACCACGCCACCCTGCCGCTGACCGGAACCGGGACCGCCGCCCAGGCCCAGTCGGTCCTCGCCGGCGGTAACCACAATTGCGCGGTCAAGACCGATCACACCCTGTGGTGCTGGGGAAACAACTTCTCTGGCCAGCTCGGCGACGGCACCACGACCAACAGCCCGGTCCCGGTCCAGGTCAGCGGGCACGGCACCGACTGGGCCACCGTCACCGCCGGCCAAGGCTACACGTGCGCGGAAAAGACCGGCGGCACCGTGTGGTGCTGGGGCGTCAACAGCTCCGGCCAGCTCGGCGACGGCACCACGACCAACAGCCCGGTCCCGGTCCAGGCCAGCGGGCACACCACCGACTGGGCCACCGTCTCCGATGGCCTTGGCCACACGTGCGCGGAAAAGACCGATGGCACCGTGTGGTGCTGGGGGTGGAACATCGACGGCCAGCTCGGCGACGGCACCACCACCGACAGCCCCGTCCCGGTGCAGGTGAGCGGCATGTGAAATGCGCGGCCGCAGTTGCTTCTGGGCCTGGTACTGGATCCCGGCTATCGCGCCGACATGGCCGAGCTACGCCCGAGCTACGTCCGGGCGACGCGCGGTCTGCGTTACCGACGGGGTCACCGAACGCGCCGACGGCGACCGGCAGTTCGACGACGACGGACTGGCCCGGCTGATCACCGGGTGGGCGGGGCTGCTCGCGGCCGTCATCGCCGACCGGACCCGGGCCGCCGTCGACGACTTCGCCGCCGTGCGGCCCCACGACGACGTGGCGGTGCTGGTCTTGGCCGCGCGGCCCCGGGACGCCTATTTCCGGCAGATCTCCTCCACCAGCATGACCACGCCCTCGCCGATGGCGGTCTCGACCGCTCTCAGAATCCGATGGCCTCGCGGAGCAGCAGGACGGTGCCGCGCTCGGGGTGGGGTTCTGCGTTGAGGATGAGCAGGCGGTTGATGGCGCTGGGCTGCCCGTACGCCACCTGGGCACGGGCGCTTTCCAGCGGGAGGCAGTGCTCTTCGACGCGGCGCAGCGCGGTGCTCAGGTCGGGTACCACCTTCTGCGCCCCGACGATCCAGATCGCGCGGGCGGCGCCGCCGGCGTAGCCGGGTAGCTGGCTTCCGCTGGCCGAAGCGACCACGAGGGAGCCGGTTTCAGTGAGCGCGGCGACGCTGCCCACGCTGACGTCGGGGCTGGCGATCAGCCGCCGGATGTCGTCGGCGCCGGTGACGCGGTCCATGGCCAGGACGCGTGGCCTGACGGCCTGGTACCGGCCGCTGGTGTTGATGTCCTTATCGATGCCAGACAGGCGCAGAGTCTCGCTGGCCCCGGTGAACACGCTGGTGCCCTCGGGTATCAGATCCTTGACGCGGGTGCGCGCGGCGGCGACGTCGTCGAGGATTTCGACGGCGAAACCGTGTGCCGTCAGCGCGGCAGCCGCTCGCTCCAGGCGCTGCTCGGACGCCGGGTCGGCGAACAGCGTTGCCGGAATCGAGGTAGTCATGGTGCCTCCTGGGATGGTGTGTTCTTCTCAGCAGTTCTTGTCAGCAGGACGACGACACAACCCGCCGGAATGTCACGTGCCGGGCCGGCCTCACAGTCCGGTGCGCTGTCTCGTCGGACTGGTGAGAGCAGATCCGACCAGGGAAAGGGCGGCACCATGACCACCCCATCCGGGCCAGGAGATGGCCAGCTCGATCCGGGCCTGAGCGCGATCATGAGCGAGCGGCGTCAGCTGGTCAGCCTCGCCTACCGCCTGCTGGGCTCGCTAGCCGAGGCCGAAGATGCCGTCCAGGAGACCTACGCCCGCTGGTACGCCCTGTCCCGGCCGCAGCAGGACGCCATCGAAACCCCCGGCGCCTGGCTGACCACGGTCGCCAGCCGCATCTGCCTGGATCTGCTCCGCTCGGCCCGGGCCCGGCGGGAACGCTACGTGGGCGAATGGATCCCCGAGCCACTGCCGGACCGTGCGGAGCAGCTCAGCGGCCGGCCGGACAGTACCGTGGCTGACCCGGCCGACCGGGTCACCCTGGATGAGTCGGTCAGCATGGCCTTCCTGGTCGTGCTCGAATCGATGACCCCGGCCCAGCGCGTCGCGTTCATCTTGCACGACGTCTTCGCCTACCCCTTCACCGATGTGGCCCAGATCGTCGGCCGGACCCCGGCGGCGTGCCGCCAGCTAGCCACGTCGGCCCGCCGCCGCATCCGCGCCGCGCAGGCTCCCGCGACCCCCACGGCCCGCCAGGCCCGCATTGTCAGGGACTTCAAGCAGGCCTGGGAAGCCAAGGACATCAACGCCCTCATCGGCCTGCTGGACCCCGACGCCACGGCGACCGGCGACGGCGGCGGCCTGGTCAGCGCCGCGCCGCGCCCGATCGAAGGCGGCGAGCAGATCGCGCGCTATATGGGAGATCTCGCCAGCCGGGCACCGGGCAACCTAACGTTCCTGGAACGCACGGTCAACGGCCAGCCCGGCCTGGTGGCTCAGCAAGACGGCCTCACCGTGGCCGTGTACGCGTTCGAAATCGTCGGCGACCGGATCAAGCACATCTGGGCCGTACTCAATCCCGACAAGCTCCGGCCCTGGACGACGAACTGACGCGCGTCTCCCGTCAGCCTTCCTGCATCGCCGCCATGATCTCGGCCGCGATCGGCGGGGGTGACTGGAAGTCCCAGGCCCGGAACAGCACCGCGTGCGGCACGCCCATGGAGCGCCCCTGCCACGCGGTGAACCCGGTGATCATCATCCGCGGCGCGGGATGGCCGGGGAGCCCGGCCAGGTACTGCTCGTGTGCCTCCAGCGAGGCGATGCCGCGCTCCATCGGTTCCCCGGTGACGTCCACGCCGTGGGTCGGCCGCGGGTCTCCGCCCACGAGCAGCCACCGCGCCGAGTGCGGCTGCAAGCCCTCGTCGAGCAGTTCGGGGAAGACCCAGCGATTGCCGGCGTCGCGCAGCGCATCGAGCGCGGCGAGGCCCGCCACCCGGTGATCGGCCTGGTTCAGCCCGGCGGGGAACTCGACATCCCAGGACCCCACCACCACCGCGTCGGGCTGGCGGCGCCGGATGACGCGGGCGATGTCGCGGCGCAGGTCCAGGCCGTACTCGAGCATGCCATCCCGGTGATCGAGGAATTCGACCTCGCTGACGCCGACCGCCCGCGACCCCGCGATCTGCTCCTCGGTGCGAAGCTGCGCGGTCCGCTCCGGCGGGCTGCTGTCCATGCCGGCTTCCCCCCGGGTCAGCAGCAGGTACGCGACATCCACCCCGCGCGCCGTCCAGGACGCGACGGCCGACGATATCCCGTACTCCACGTCGTCCGGGTGGGCCACCACGCACAGCACGCGGCGGAAAGCATCGTCGGCGAACGGAGGTACCAAGTCAGTGGCCATGCCGAGAGCGTAGCGGCTGCCCGGCAGATCCGGGATCAGCCGCTCCGTGCATAAACGCGAGATGCAGCGTCGCTCGCTGCTCAGCTCAGCCGGCTTGCGGCGTGTCATGGATGATGCGTTCGCGGAGATCGGGAAGGTGCCGCGCGGCGATTACGAAGTCGCTGTCGTCGTGGAGCACGATGAGGTCATGGTGTACTGCCGTGGCGCAAATCAGCAGGTCCACGGCTGACAATGCCCGATGGGCGCCATGGCGCAGCAGGCGGTATTGTGCCGACTCAATCCACCGCCAGCCGCCCTTGGGAATCACGGCATCGGGGTATAGCGAGCCAAACATTTCCGACATCTGCTCATACTCATCGAGCGTGCGGGCCGAACGGCGGAACTCAACACGCTGGGGTTGACACGAACCGATTACGCCCAGCGAAATGACCTCTGCCCAGGATGTTCGCAGCGAGGCGTCCCGCAGAATTCGCCAGAGGGCGGACGAGTCGAGGAGATAGCGGATCACGCCGTATCTTTTTCAGCTGTCCGCTGACGCTGCCATCCCTCGAAGTCCCATCCTTCCGCCAGCGTTGCGAAGTGCTCGAGCGCCGCCACCCGGCGGTGCCGGGCGGCGAATTCCCGCAAGGCCAGGTTGACGGTGTCCTTCTTGGTCTTCGCGCCGGATAGTCGCATGGCCTCGCCCAGGGCGTCGTCATCGATGTCGATCTGCGTCAGTGTCACCACGAGCCTCCATCAGCGATGGACAGTGTACATAACTAATGTACATCATCAACATCAACGTCTGCCAACGACGCGAAGAGCCCTCCGGTCGAGGCAAAGGCGTCGGCCCGGGACGGCGCGGCGAGCGTGCTTCGCATGAACCATCTACGTCGGCCATACGTGGTGATTATTACAAAAGGTATGCGTGCCGACACAAACTGCTTACCGTCAGGGATCCCCTCCGGCGGGTCATCGTCGGCCTCAGAGAAAGCTGAACAGTAACAATGTCACGTGACGACGACGATCTGACCGCTCTTGCTTCCGGCACCTGGTTTCCGCGCGGCGGCGTCGAGGCGGCAGGCCGCGTCGGCCAGGACGCCGACGCAATGGCTGAGCAGGTGCTCCGGCTGTGGCAGGCTCCGGAGACCCGGCGCTTCCTCCTGCGGCAAACTGCCCGCGGCTGGCCGGAGAACCTCCATATGCCCGACGTCGGGAGACAACCCGTTCAGTCCTGAGGGAAGGCGGCGATATGCCAGGCAGCGCGATAGCAAGATCATGCTTCCGCGGGCTCAGGAAAGCCCTGCACACTCACTTTCGCGACGAATCGATACGCAAAGGCTATGAGGATGCCAGGGAGCAGATCGTGGATCTGCTCGGCAGCCAGCCGGACGTGCCAATCACACAGGACTCGCTGGCGGGTTTCCTCAACGGATTCCTTCTTGCCTGCACGCAATTCGCGACCGTCGAACTTATCAACCAGCAGAACGACGAGATGTTTCCGGTCATCGGCGGCGTCTACCTACTGGCGGCGAGAGCCCCGCTGTCCTGCAAGCCCGCGCAACTGGACGCGCTCAAGACCGTGTTCTTCACGCGGCTGAGCGGTCCGCTGCGCGCCGACCGCCTGCCGCAGTCACCAGACGTGCGCCAGCAAAACTCGGCCGCCGAGGATGCGATCCGCCGTATCTTCGCCACGACGCCAGACGTCCCGATCAATCGCGAGTCACTGGCCGGGTTGGTCCTAGGCGTCATGTACAGCCATCGCCACATTCCCGCCGACGGGGAGGTGCTGGCGGCGATCATGGCGGCGGCCTGCCTCCTGGCCGACCAGTCTGACGCCGAACCGATCCGGAGCGACGGTCCCGGCCTCTGGTAACGACCCACCCGAGCCCGTCCGCTCTACAAGTCCAAGACAAGAGGTGTCCGTGGTGCTGCCGATCCCTGGCGTGCTGCCGTGACTACTGGGAACGGGCCCGCGGCGCCTTCATTCGACGTGGATGCCCAGTTCATTGCCGAAACGACACGGGTTATTTTCGTACGCGGCCCAGCGACATGAACGTGGCATTCACGCCGTATGACCTGGTATGGGTAGTGCCAGAGTGGCCAGAGTCCGCCTTGACGCCCGTGCCGTTCTCTGCGACGTCAGCGTGGCCAGCCAATCGCATCGAACACGGCGATCGGGTCGAGGTAGTCCCGCCAGTGCACGATCTCACCGCCGCGGAGCGTGAGCACGGAGATATACCGGTTGGAGTACCGGCGCCCGGTACCCACGACGTGGCCGTCGGAGGCGTACTCGAGCACCACGACGCCCTTGGCCGCGTCGTGGTGAACGGCCAGGTCAAAGCAGCGGTCAAGAACGATCATGGTGCCGTAGGGGCGGTATAGCTCCGCGACCGCGGCGCGGCCCTCGATGCGCCGCGGGTACCCGGGAACCGTCACCACGTAGTCGACGGTGATGTCCTCGGCGAGGAGGTCGAAGAAGTGGCCGGGCTGGACCAGCCCGGCCAGGCCCTGTTCGATGATCCGGAAGAACGGATCGAGCGCGGCGAAGTCCGCCAGGTTGGCGATGGGTGCCTTGCCTGTATTGCTCACTCGTCCATGATCACAGGTTCAGCACGAGGCGCGCCGTGCACGAACGCGAGACGCAGATCATCATGCAGTCCCTGGCCTGGCGCTCCTCCTCGGTCAGCACCGAGTCGCGATGATCAGGCACACCGCTGAGCACGGCCGTCTCGCAGGTGCCGCAGGTTCCCTCGGCGCAGGACGACAGGACCCCGACCCCGGCTTCTTCGACCACGTCCAGGATCGAGCGGTCCGGCGGGATCGTCAGAGTGAGCTCGCTGGCCGCCAGTTCCACCTCGAAGGCCTCGGCACGGACGGGCGCGGTCAGCGGCCGGGCGCTGAACCGTTCCACGTGCAGTGACCTGGCCGGCCAGACCGCGCAGCGCGACTCGACCGCGGCCAGCAACGGCTCGGGCCCGCAGCAGTAGACCAGCGTGTCCGGCTGCGGAGTGCCCAGCAGCGCGTCCAGGTCGAGCAGCCCGGTCTCGTCCTGCGGCGCCACGGTGACCCGGTCGCCGTACCGAGCGAGCTCAGGCAAGAACGCCATCGACGCCCGATACCGCCCGCCGTATAGCAAATTCCAGTCGGCCCCGGCCGCCGAAGCCGCGGCGATCATCGGCAGGATCGGCGTGATGCCGATCCCGCCCGCGATGAACTGATATCGGGGCGAATCCACCAGCTCGAAGTTATTCCGCGGCCCGCGGACCCGTACCGTATCTCCCGCCCGCAGCCGGTCGTGGACGAACCGCGAACCGCCGCCGCCCTGAGCGTCGCGCAGGATGCCCAGCCGCCACAGGTGGTGGTCGGCCGGGTCGCCGCACAGCGAGTACTGCCGGGTCGGCACCCCGTCCAGGATCAGGTCGACGTGCGCACCCGGCGACCACCGGGGCAGCGGGCTGTCCGCGATCTGCCGCAGGGTCAGGGCCACCACCCCGTCCGCGACCTCGTCCTTGCCTTCCACCCGCACGTCCGCCTCGAACTCCCGGGTGAGCACGGTCATGCTGGTCGAGTCGCGCCGAACGGTCTCCACGTGCGCGTGGTGCTCCGGCTCGGCGGCCACCGGGAACGACAAGTGCAGGTTGTCCCAGACGTACATGTTCGGCGTGGTCCGGTAGCGCACCGGCGGCGCCGCGATCGTGTAGTCGCCGAGCGCGGGCAGCCCTTCCTCCAGGGCGACCTTCGCCTCGAGCCTGGCCAGCGGCGCCCCGAGGCAGCCGTGCATCCCCTCGCCGAACCCCAGGTGCCGGAACCGTCCCCGCCTCACGTCGAAGCGGTCCGGGTCGGCGAACCGCCGTTCGTCGCGGTTCGCGGCGCCGTAGACCAGCACCACCCGGCCGCCGGCCGGGATCGTGACGCCGTGCAGGGTGACGTCGCGCGAAGCCGTTCGGCCGACCAGTTGCAAGGGCGTCGCGAGCCGGATCGCCTCCTCGACGGCGTCCGGGATGAGCGCCGGGTTCTGGAGCAGGATGGCGCGCTGGTCCGGGTTCTCGGCGAGCAGCTTGAACAGCGTCCCGATGAGCCCGGCGGTGCTCTCCACGCCGCCCAGGAACAGCACCATCATCAGGCCGAGGACCTCCGAGGCCGGGCCGAAGTCCTCCTCGGCGAACGGCACGCCGTCGATCTCGGCGGTGACGATATGGGTCACCAGGTCCGCGCGCGGCCGGGCGCGCCGCTCGTGCAGCAGGTCCATGAAATAGGCCTGGATACCAGCGGTGGCGGCCTTGGCCACCGGGGTGAGCCGGGAGTCGTCGGGCTTGCGGTCCTTGAGCTCGTGCACCCACCGGTTGAGCTGCCCCCGGCCCTGCGCGCGGGCCGCGGGCAGGCCAAGCAGGTCGAAGAAGACCTCGTTCGGCGTCGGCCAGGCCAGTTCCCGGGCCAGGTCCACGGTGCCGCGGTGCCGCCAGGAGTCGATCAGGCCGCGGACGACAGAACGGACCGCGTCCTCTCGCTCGGCGATGCGGTTGGGCAGCAGCTGCGGCTGGATCATCCGGCGGATCTGGTCGTGCCGCGGGTTGTCGATGTCGGGCAGGAACCCGGGGCCGCTCTGGTCCCTGGCGGTGTCGTCGATGTCGATGCCCTCGTAGGACAGGAACGTCTGCGGGTCCGTCGCGGCCGCGCGGACGTCGGAGAACCGGGACAGCGCCCACCAGTTCCACTTCTCGCTGTAGAACACCGGGGCCTCGTCGCGCATCCAGCGGTACACCGGGAACGGGTCGGCCTGGAACTCCTGGCTGAACGGGTCGTACTCCATCACCCGTGACGTGCTGATGCTCATGGCCCGACCTCCGCGACGCGAAGCTAAGATTGGACAAGATTGGAATATGTTAGATCGTTCCAATATGTACAGAATCCCTCGCCGGGTGGCTTATGTCAAGGGCCGACGCTGCCCTGCGTTCACCCCAAGCTTCGGATGGGCGAATAAGCTAGGCTCGTTCGGTAGATCGTTCCAACGGCCACCACGGAGGTCCCCGATGCCGGTCAACGGCGAGGAGCCGGCTCCCCGGCCCACCATCCGCGACGTGGCCGAACGGGCCGGGGTCTCCAAGTCCCTCGTCTCCCTCGTCCTGCGTGGCTCGCCGAAGGTCAGCCCGGCGCGGCGAGCAGCCGTGGACCAGGCGATCGCCGATCTCGGCTACCGGCCCAACGCCGCCGCCCGGACCCTGCGCGAGGGGAGCAGCCGGGCTATCGGCGTGCTGCTCAACGACGTCCGCCACCCGTGGTTCGTGGACCTCCTCGACGGCCTGATCTCCGTTCTGGAGGCCGACGGGAGGCACGTCGTGCTCAGCGGCGGCGGCCGGCTGGACCGGCGGATGGACGACTCGGTGCTGCGCGGCTTCCTCGGGCTCGAGGCCGACGGCTTCATCCTCGCGGGCACCCAGGCGAACTCGCCGGTCATCGCCGAGATCGCCAGCGCGGTCCCGACGGTCACGGTGGGCTGGCGGGACATCGACCTGCCGCGGGTGGATGCGGTCGCGAACGACGACCTGCTCGGCGCGACGCTGGCCACCCGCCACCTGATCGACCTCGGCCACCGCAGGATCGCGCACATTTCCGGGCGCGTGTCCGGGACCAGCAACGTGGTGCCGAAACTGCGCCAGCAGGGCTACGAGGACACCATGCAGGCCTGCGGATTGGGCGGGCACATCAGGGTCGAGTGGGCCGACTTCACCGAGGACGGCGGGTACCGCGCCACCGTCCGGCTGCTCAGCAGCCCCGAGCCGCCGACCGCGATCTTCGCCGTCGACGACCTGACCTGCGTCGGCGCCCGGTCGGCCGCCTCGGAGATGAACGTCGACGTGCCCGGCAGGCTCTCACTGGTCGGCTACGACAACACCTACCTGGCCCGGCTGCGGTCGATCTGGCTCACCAGCGTCGACAGCGCCGGCTTCGAGGCCGGGCGCCTCGCCGCCCGCACCCTGCTGGCCCGGGTGGCCGACCCGGCCCGCCCCGCCGAACTCCACCTGCTGCCCCCGGCCCTCGAGGTCCGCGGCTCGACCGCGCCCCCGCCAACCGAACTCACCAGCATGCCCCGTTAGCCCCGCACGCCCAGAACGTGCGGCCGCCGGGCTGACCCGGCCATTATCAAGAACTTACTCAGGATTATTGCCCCTAGAAAGTAGATATACAAGCCATAATACGGTATTATGTTCTATAGAAAACATCATGCCGAACGGGTGGTGGTACATGCCTCCGGAACCGGTTTCCGCGGAACCAGAGTGGGACGATGATCCTGCCTGGACGCGTCCGGATCCGATGACGGCGGCCGAGCTGGAGGCAGGGCTGGACCGAGTCTGCGAGCACGACGAGCCGCCCGGCCCGGACGAGTTCGAGGACTTCGAGCCGCTCACCGCGGAGGAGCTGGCCGAGATCCGCGAGGCCGCCGCCGATGAGCTGCTGGCCGTAGAGACAGCCACCACCGGGCGGCGGGGGCCCGGCCAGCCCGGTTCCGCGCGGGTCTTCCCCGGCGAGTCGTCCAGCCCGGCGGCGTCGTTCGGCCCGGGGATGCCGCTGGATGTGCTGCCCGGCTGCGCGGCCCTGGCGCTGGCCGCGGACGCCGCGGCCGGCGAGGACGATCGGTTCGTCGGCGTCTCGGAGGCTGAGCTGATCGGGGTGCTGTGCGCGTGGGACCGGGTCGAGGCCCACGCCGCGGCCCGCAAGCTCGCCGTCTCGGCGGAGCTGGCCCGCCGCAACCCCGCCCCCGAGGACGCCGAGTTCACCGCGGACCAGGTCGCGTATGCGCTGGGCGAGTCCCGCGGCCGGGCCGGGGACCTGGTCGACCTGGCCCAGACCCTGCACACCCGACTGCCCGGCACCGCCGCCGCGCTGGACGACGGCACCATCACCCGGTACAAGGCCGAGATCATCGCCCGCGCCACCGCCCTGCTCGATGACGCCGAGGCCCGCGCCGCCGAGGACAAGGTGCTGGACCGGGCGGCCCGGCTGACCCCGGGCGGGCTGCGCGCCGCGATCGCCACAGCCGTGATGGAGGTCGCCCCGGAAAAGGCGAAGGAACGCCGGGAGGCGGCGGCGAAGGACGCCCGGGTGGAGCGGTGGGCCGAGGACTCCGGCAACGCCGCGCTGATGGGCTGCGAGCTGCCCCCGGATGAGGTGCTG
>WNFY01005279.1_pt1 | contig 12632 bp, 11 predicted proteins | sample 5400091 | NCBI WGS metagenome assembly WNFY01 (sample SAMN13153364, study PRJNA577476) | soil metagenome | isolation source: 60 cm soil or saprolite under grassland replicate 1 | place: USA:California | collected 2016-06-15 | reverse complement strand
AGTGCGCCGCCCCCCCACCACCCGGCATCCCCTTGCTCTTGTGCATCAGCAGCAGCAGGGGCAACGAGAGCACGAAGACCGCGGCGAACAGCAGGAACAGCTGCTCGAACGACAGCATCATCGCCTGCCTGGTGACCTGCAGGTCGAGAATCCTGAGCGCCTTCGCTTCCACGAGGCCCGGCGGCGTGCCGGTGGCGGCGAGGCGCGCGCCGATCAGCGCCAGCCGCTCGCGCGCCGCTTCCGCGTACGGCGTCACGTTGGCGATCAGGTCGACGCGGTGGATCGCCTGGAAACGCTGCACCAGCGTCGCCGACAGCGCGATCCCCACGCTGCCCCCCAGCTGGCGCATCAGGTTGAACAGCCCCGTGCCGTTGGGGATCTTGCTCATCGGCAGGTCGGCGAGCGCGAGGTTCGTGAGCGGCACGAAAATCAACCCCAGCCCCACGCCCCGGAGAATCAGCGGCCAGAAGAAATCCGGCATGCCGCTGTCGGTCGTGAAGTGGGCGTGTTTCCACATCGATAGCGCGAACAACCCCACGCCCGCCAGGATGGAGAGCCGTCCATCGAACTTGCCGGCGGTGCGCCCCATCACGGCCATCGTGAATGCGCTCGCCAGCGCCCCCGGCAGAATCACGAAGCCCGTTTGTTCGGCGGTGAACCCCTGGAGGCTCTGCAAGTACACCGGCAGTACGAAAATCGTCGCGTACAGGCACACCCCCAGCGTCATCCCGAACACCACGCCCACGGCGAGCTGCCGGCTCTTGAGGATCCGCAGGTCCACCACTGGATCCTCGGTCGTCAGCTCGTGCCAGACGAACGCGACGAGGCACAGGGCGCTGATGATGGCCAGGGTCGTGACTTCGCCCGACTCGAACCAGTCGAGGCGCTCGCCGCGCTCCAGCATCGTCTGCAGCGACCCGATGCCGACCGCGAGCCGAGCGCGGGAACTCCTCGTAGAGGATCGCCTGGGAGGTGGACAGCAGCGCGCCGCCGCCCAGCCCCTGCACGATGCGCCAGAACACCAGCGTCTCGAGCGAGTGCGCGTTGCCGCAGAAGAAGGAGGCGATGGTGAATAGCGTGATCGACGCCGCGAAGTAGCGGCGCCGCCCGAAGTACGCCGACAGCCACCCCGTGATCGGCAGCACGATCACGTTGGCGACGATGTACCCCGTGGAAACCCAGGCGATCTGGTCCAGCGTCGCGCCCAGGTTCCCCATCATGTGCGGGATCGCCACGTTCACGATACTGGTGTCCAACAGCTCCAGCACCGACGCCAGCGACACCGTGATGGCGATGATGTACTTGTACTTGTAGCGGTCCGCCGGGACCGTCCCCGCCAGGGGGAGTGTCGCAGCCGTCATCGCCCTATCGCTTCGTCGTGATGGTGACCTCGACGTTCATCCCCGGCCGCAGCGGGTGCGCCGCGTCCGCCGGGCCGTCGGGCCGGATCCGCACGGGGATGCGCTGCACCACCTTGGTGAAGTTCCCCGTGGCGTTGTCGGGCGGCAGCAGCGAGAACTTGGCCCCCGTCGCGGGCGACAGGCTCTCGACGTGCCCGCGGAAGTGCCGCCCCGGGTACGCGTCCACGGTGATGTCCACCGGGTCGCCGACCGCGACGTCGGACACCTGCGTCTCCTTCATGTTGGCCACGATCCAGGCGTCGTCCAGCGACACCAGGCTCATCAGGGGTTGGCCCTGCTGCACCAGCTGGCCCACCTCGACGCTCTTCTTGCTCACCACGCCCGCCATCGGCGCGGTGACGCGGGTGTAGGAGAGCTGCAGCGCCGCGAGGTCGCGCGCCGCCCGGGCCGCCGCCACGCGGGCGTCGGCGCCGACGAGCCCCGCCTGCGCCGCCGCGAGCTGCGCGTCAGCCGCCGCCACCGCCGTCTGCGCCGCATCGAGCTGCTGTTGGCTCACGATCTGCTGCTGCGCCAGCGGCAGCAGCCGGTCCAAGTCGGCGTGCGCCTTGCGCGCCGTCGCCTCCGCCTGGCGCACCTGCGCCTCCGCCTGCCCGACGCGCGAGCGCGAGCTCACCGTCGCCAGCAGCGCGGCGTAGTCGGCATCGGTCTGGGCCAGCCGCGCCCGGAAGTCGCGGTCGTCGAGCACCACAATGGTGTCGCCGGCCTGGACGCGCTGGTTGTCGACGATGCGCACCTCCGCCACGAACCCGCCGACTTTCGGTGAGATCGGCAGCATGTGCCCGTCCACCTGCGCGTTGTCGGTGCTCTCGTGGGTGCGGCTCCAGATCAGCTTGCGGACGCCGCCCGCGATGAGCAGCACCAGCACCACGCCCAGCGCCAGGAATACGATGCGCCGCCGCCCGCCGGGCACCGTCGTGGCATTCCCGTTGGCCGGCGGAGTGACCCGCGGCTCGCGGAGGGGGGATTCGGGTTTCGTCACGTCTCGTTCGATCGTCGTCGCCATAGATCCGTCGGTGAGTGATTAGTGGAGGCTCTGCGCGAGGCCGACCGCCCGCGCCAGGTTGACCCGCGCCGCCGCAGCCGCGAAGCGCGCGTCGATGTCGGTGTCGCGGGCGCGGATGAGCGAGGCCTGCGCGTCGATGACCTCGATGTTACCCGCGACGCCCGCTTTGAAGCGCTCGCGCGCCTGGGCCAGCTCGTCCTGGGCGAGCCGCAGGCGCTCGGCCGCGATCGTCTGTTGCGCCGCCGCGGCGCTCAAGTCCAGAAACGCGCCGCTCACATCGGCCGCGATCTGCTGCTTCAAGTCGCGGGTGCGCACCGCGCTCTCGCGCGCCACCGCCTGCTGTTCGGCCGCCCGGCCCTCGCGGCGGAACCCGTCGAGAATCGGCAGCGACACCTGGACCGCAATCTGCCCCGTCCCGATCGACGACGGCACGGTCGGCCCGTTGCCGCCGTAGTCGGCCTCGAGTCCGATGCGCGGCAGCCGCTCCGCCGCGATCGCCGCGGCCGCGCGCCGCGCCGCGTCCCCGCGCGCCGCTTCGGCCGCGAGGTCGGGACGGCGCGCCACCGCCAGCGCGATGGCGCTGTCCGGATTGGCAGGCGTCTCCGCGGCGCCGAGCCCGGCGGTCAGCGTGTCCGTCAGCTCCAGCGGCGTCGCCGGGTCGAGCCCCAGCGCGCGCGCCAGGTCGATGCGCGCCCGGTCCCGCTGATTGCGCGCCACGACCAGCGCACCTTCCGCCACCACCAGCTGGGTGCGGGCGCGCGTCACGTCGATCGCGGCGCTGACGCCGGCGGCGCGCTGCGCCTGGGCAAGCCCGACCAGCTCGGCGGCGATCGCCGAGTCGGCCTGCCGCGCTCCGACGACCGCTGCGGCGCGCGCCGTCCGCAGGTAGGCGAGCGCCGCCGTTCCCGCCGCCGCCTCGCTCGCGGCCCCACCCTCGGCGATGACACCCGTGGCCTGCGCGCGCGCCGCACGCACCCGCCCCACACTCGAGAAGTCCAGCAGCGTCTGCGTCACCTGGAGGCGCGAGTCGTAGGTGTTGAACGGGCCGATGAGGGTCGGCAACCCCGCCCCGGGAAACGAGAGGTTGATGCCCAGCGAGTTCTTGTTGAAGGTGCGGTTCACCCACGCGGCGCTCGCCGTCACGTTCGGCAGCAGCGCGGCCCGGGCCTGGCGCACCCGCGCCTGCGCCTCATCGGTGCGCAGCCCCGCCAGCTCCACGACCGGCGCGGTGCCGGCGGCGCGCCGCACCGCGTCGGCGAAGGAGAGCCGCACGGGAGTCGGCGTCTGCGCGGCGGCGATGTTGGCGGCCGCGAGCGCGAGCACGATGAGACTAGTGACTTTTCGCGATACCATGGAGATACAGGTCGATGTGAGTGTCGAGGAATTTCACGACGTTGAAGCCTTCCGGCATGCACTTCCCGAATGCCATGCGGGCGACGGTGGCGTGCATCAGCGGCGACATGGCGAGCTTGGCCGCGACCAGGACGTCCACGGGCCGGAACTCCCCGCTCGCGATGCCGCGCTCGATCACGCCGGCCATGAGGCGGTGACCACGGGTCACCACTTCTTCGTAGTAGAACTTGGTGAGCTGCGGGAACGTCACGCCTTCGGCCATCATCAGCTTGGCGATGCCGGCGAGCGCGGTCTCGCCGATCAGCCGCCAGTATTCGCGGACCAGGCGCTCGACCAGGTCGCGCGCGCTGCCCGTGAACGTCTGCGCGAGCGCTTCCCCCTTGGCGATGACGGGCACGATGGTCTCGCGCACGACGGCCTTGAACAGCGCTTCCTTGTTCTTGAAGTAGAGGTAGACCGTGCCCTTGGTGACTCCCGCGCGCCGCGCCACTTCCTCGAGCCGCGCGGCGGCGAAGCCGCGCTCCACGAACACGTCGAGGGCGGCGGTGACGATCTCCGCGGGCCGGGCCGCCTTGCGGCGCTGCCAGCGGGGTCGGGGTTTGCGCGAACGTCGGGCGACAGCAGGCATGGGAAACCTCGGTGTTAGTTACTGAACGGTCAGTAACTAAACCAGGTTCCCGCCACCCGGCAACCCCGAGCTAACACGCTTTAGGAATTGGATTTACGATAATAGTAGATGAGGCCGGTGGTCGGCGGCACCACGCCGACCTGCCTGAGCATCGCCACCACCTGCCCGCGGTGGTAGCTGGAATGGTCCACCGCGTGGCGGAACATCTCGGCGAAGCTGTGCCGGAACTCCCCGCCCGTCGACGGCTTCACCGTCCGCGTCTCGGCGAGCCCGGCGTCGGAGAGTCCGTGCAGAAACGTCCGGCGCTCCGCCTCGACCTCCTCCCAGCGCGCCCGCACCGCCGCCAGCGAGCCCAGGTCCCGGCCCTGCAGCACCGCCGGATTCGGCCGCAACAGCCACCGGTTGAGCCACAGCTGCTCGGCCCAGACGATGTGGGCCAGCGTCCCGTGGATGCCGCCGAAGCTGCTCTTCAAGTCGCGATGGTACAGTTCGTCGGAGAGTGCCGCCGCCGCGTCGAACAACAGGCGGTTCGCCCAGGCGTTGTAGCCGAACAGCTCGCGCGTCTCGTCCGCGGTCATGAGGCCCGCCAAGAGGTAGTATTATGTAGCAGTCTACCCGAACTCGATGCCCACGGAAGCGCAGGCCCAGGCCCGCCCCACCCGAGCCGCCGCCCTGCTCCTGGCCGCCGCAGCGGCGATCTGGGAGCTGGCGGGAGGCATCGCGCTCGGACCCGCCGCCGGGGCTATCTGGGGGATCCGGCTGGCCGAGGCGGCCATCGCGCTCGTCGTCGCGGCGCTGAGCGGTTCGCGCCGCAGCGGCGCGCAGCTACGGGGCCTCACCTTCGTGCTGACGCTGAACATCCACGTGGCGAGCATCGCGGTCGCCGTCCTGATGCCGAGCCGGGCGGAGGAGGCGGCCGCGATTTCATCCGCCGTCGTGCTCGGCGCCGCCCTGTTCGCGCCATGGTCGTGGCGCTGGCAGGCGCTCCTGGCCGGCGTGATCGTCGTGACCGGGGAGGCGACGCAGCTGTACGTGCGCGGCGCGGGGGGGCCGCCGGCCGGAACCCTCCAGGTCGACGCCATCCTGTTGGTCACCGCCGCCGCGGCCAGCGTGCTCGGCGCTCACTTCGCCCACCGCGAGCGGCTGCGCGTCGCCGCATCCGAAACGCGCTACCGCGGCCTGTTCGAGAGCGCCAGCGACGGCATCGCGGTACTCGCCGTGGACGGCATCATTCTCGAGGCCAATGCCCGCCTCGCCGACCTGCTCGGCGCCCCCCAGGATCATATTCTCCGACGCCGTCTGGGCGAATTCTATGCGGAGGCCCCGGGCGTCGGCGAGGCCAGCGTAAGCCGGGAGTACGCCGCCGCGATGGGAGGCGCGCTGCGGCAGCTCTCGCAGCGGCTGCGCGTGGCGGACGGGCGCACGGTAGACGTCAACATCACGTTCGCGCGCATCGACGCGCCCCAGGGACCGGTGGTCCAGGCGATCCTCCGGGACCTGACCGAGCACCGCGCGCTGGAGCGCCACCGCGTTCAGGAACAGCGCGTCGACGCGATGGCCCGCCTCGCCGGCGGCCTGGCCCATCAGTTCAACAACCTGCTCGGCGGCATCCTCACTCACGCCTCGCTGCTGCGCGAAGATACATCCACGGCCGCTGTCGCCCGCGAGATTGATCAGATCCTCGAAGCCGCCCGACGCGGGCGCGAGCTCACCAAGGAGCTGCTGCGGTTCGGGGAGCACGACGTCGTCGCCCTCGCGCCGACGCCTTCCACCCAGATCCTCGAGAGCATCGCCGCGCTCGCGCGCACTACCTTCCCCGCCGATGTCGCGATCGAAGTCCACTCCCAGAACGACCTTCCCCCGATCCTCGGCGACGCCGACTACCTCGAGCACGCCGGCGTCCAGCTCCTCCTCAACGCGCGCCAGGCGATGCGCGGCGAGCCCGGCGACCGGCTGGGGCTCACGGCTGCCGTAGAAGTCGTCCGGTCGCCGGACAAGCGTTGGGCGGGCGCCCGGCCCGGCCGCTACGTGCGCTTCTCGGTCTCGGACACGGGCCAGGGAATGGACGCGGCCACCGTGGAGCGCGTGTTCGAGCCGTTCTTCACCACCAGGCCCCTGCACGAGGCGACCGGCCTCGGGCTCGCGACCGTGTACCGGGCGGTCAAGGCGCACGGTGGCGCGATCGGCATCGAAAGCACGCCGGGCCGGGGCACGACCATCCACCTCTTGATCCCCGTCGCCCCCGCCGGCGGAGCGCCGGTGGCGGCTGCCCCCGCCGCCCCCGCCGCCCCCACCACGCCGGCGCCGACCGCCACTGCTCGTATCGGCGGCACCCTGCTGATCGTGGACGATGAGGAGATCGTGCGCACCGCACTGAAGCGCGCCCTCACGCGCTTCGGGTACCGCGTGCTCGAGGCCATGGACGGGCCCACCGCCATGGCCGCGATGCAGAGCGCGGACCCGCCGGTGGACCTCGTGATCCTCGACATGGTGCTGCCGGGCGGGGGCGCGGGCGTGTTCGAGCTGCTGAAGGCGGTGCGGCCGGACGTGAAGGTGCTCGTGTCCTCCGGCTACAGCCCCGACGCCGAAGCCGTGCAGGGCCTGGCGGCGCGGGCGGACGGGTTCCTGCCCAAGCCGTACGAGCTCCCGGAGCTCAAAGCGGCCGTCGGTAAGGCCCTCAAGGGCGCGGCGTAGGGGAGGGCGCCTACTTCGCCGCCGCGATTTCGCCGGCGTCCATCACGCTCGCCACCACCTCGCGGTTCGCGATCACCTGGTCGTCGCCGATCAGAGAGCCGCGCACCACCCCCCGCGTCACACGGACGTTCCTGCCCAGGATGCTGTTCGCGATGGTGCTGTCCTCGATCGTGCTGCCGGCCTCGATCGTCACGTTGGGTCCGACGGTGGCGCCGCGCAGCGTCACGCCCGGCTCGATGCGCACCGGCGGGACGATGGTGCAGCCGCGGGCGGCGGCCGCCGCGGGCGGGAGCGCGCGGCCCCGCTGCAGCAGGTGGCGGTTGGTCTCGAGCAGCGTATCCACCTTGCCGCAGTCGTACCACCCCGTCACCCGCGCCGTGAGCATGCGCCGGCCGTGCTCCACCATGTACTGGAACGCTTCGGTCAGGTAGAACTCGCCCCTGTTGGGTGGCTGGGCGAGGACGTGCGCGATGCCATCGAAGAGCGTGCGCCAGTCGGCCACGTAGTACAGCCCGATGTTGGCGAGCTTCGAGATCGGCGTCGCGGGCTTCTCGACGATCTTCGTCATGTAGCCGCGGCCGTCGGTGACGATCACGCCGAAGCGCTGGTAGTCCTCGACCTCCTTGGCCCACAGGATGCCGTCGGCGTCGGCCGTGCGCACCAGCGACAGGTCGGCTTCGAACAGCGTGTCCACGAAGACGATGAGCACCGGCCCGTCCACGTAGGGACGCGCGAGGTTGATCGCCCCCGCCGTCCCGTCCAGCGTCTTCTGCTCGACGAATCTCGCCTTGACGGCGTAATGCTCGACGACGTAGCGCTGGACGACGTCTTTGAGGTGACCGGTGATGACGATCAGCTCTTCCACGTCCAACCCCGCGAGCGCGTCCATCACGTAATCCATCACCGGCCGGCCCGCGACGCGCACCAGCGGCTTGGGCACGCGCCGGGTGAGGGGGAGCAGGCGCGTCCCCTTCCCCGCCAACGGGACGATGACCTTCACCTAGGCCCTCCCGTAGCGGTCCTTGAGCCGCACCACGTCTTCGATCTCGGGCGTCGACGCCTCGAGCAGGTCGCTGGTCTCGACGGCCTCAAACTGATGGACGACTTTGGGCGCGATGTGGAACGCTTCGCCCTCGCTCATGCTCCGCTCGATCAGCGTGTCGCCCTGCTGCAGCCGCAGGATGATCTCGCCGCGCAGCACGTAGATCGACTCGTCCTTCTTGTTGTGGTACTGGAGGCTCAGCACGTGTCCCGCCTCGATGTGCAGGATCTTGCCGGCGTAGCGGTCGGTCTTCGCCCAGATGAGCTCGTGGCCCCAAGGCTTGGGCACGCGATAGGGGAGGTCGGTCATGGCAGCTCCAACTTGAGTGACGACGGGCTCGTCACGCACACGTTCACGCACACGCCGCACCCCACGCAGCCCTCGGGCTTCAGGACCGGCCGGCCCTGGGCGTCGAGCGCCAGCGCCGCCTCCCCCACCGGGCAGGACCGGGCGCACACGCCGCACGCCACGCCCTGGAAGGTGATGCAGCGCTCGGGGTCCAGCTCGAGGCGCCCCATGCGGATCGACGCCCAGCCGTCCTCCGGCGGCACCAGCGCCCGGGGCTCGCACGCGTGGGCGCAGGGCATGTCCGCGCACACCACGCACGCCTGGCGCGCCATGTCGATCACCGGCGTCCCCGCAGCGAGCCCCGCGCCGGCCGGCGCCGTCACGATCGCGTGCACCGGGCACACGTCGATGCACGCCCCGCACCGCGTGCACGCCGCCACGAACGCCACCTCGGGCAGCGCGCCTGGCGGGCGGAAAAATCGCCGCGGTGCGACCCGCTCCTCGGTGCGCGCGACCACCTCGCGGAGCAGCCGCCCCAGCGTGTCGCGGAAGAACCCGCGGCGGTCGCTCTCGCCGCCCCACTCCGGGCCGATCAGAAGCGTGGCTCCAGGCTGACCTGCCAGCGGAACGCGGCGCGCGACAGACCGGGCCGCGGATCGCGGGCGAAGTCCCAACGGTTCACGATCACCGGCAGCTCCACCCGCAAGGTCCATTCCAGCTCGCCCACGCGCTGGCGCGTCTCCAGCCCCAAGCCGCCGTCGTACAGCGTCGTGGCCGCGCGTCCCGCGGGGGAGGACGGGATCGCCAGCGAGTCGACGAGCCCGGCGTCGGCGAACGCGTACACGGTCACGGGACCGAAAGCCTTGGCGCCCTCGACGTTGATCGCCAGCGCCCAGCGCCCGCCGACGCCGTCCGCGAAGCCGCGCAGGTTAGGCCCCCCGGGCGCGTGATAATAGAACCCCGGCCGCACCAGCAGCGCCCCGCGGCTACGCAGCAGCGGATTGGTGAACGTGGCGTAAGGATCCGCGCCCCCCACCGCGATACGACGCTGCCGCACCGGCGGCGACTGGCCCCAGTAGCCGCCCGCATACAGCCGCACGCCGAGGCGCGTCCCCAGGAGGAAGGGCCGCCGCACGCTCGCTTCGGCGCTGCCGCGCACGAAACCCTCGAAGTCGTAGCCGTTCGTCGCCGTGATCCCCGCCCGGGGGTTCCAGTATACCACCCCGCCACGCAGCGACGCGGAGGCCCGCCACACCGCGCTGTCCTTCGCGATCGTGGTCGCCACCCACGGCCCCGCCTCGAACGTGCCGGCGTCATCCCACAGGCGCCGGTCCACGTAGCCGATGTCGGTGGTCGCCATCCACAGCGCGTCGAACCCCGCATGGGGGTCGCTGCGCTGCACCAGCGTGCGGCGCAGCGAGCGGTCCGCGTGGAGGGCGGCCCCGGTGCGGCCCTCGACGCTCCACGCGGCGACGCTGGTTTCCGTGCGCGGCCCGAACGGGGCATGCGCCACCGGATTCGCCCAGCGGAAGTAGAAGCCGCCGCGATGCGTGGCGTCGCCGTCCGTCGCCATGGAGATCATGTCGAGGTTCTGTTCGAAGCGGCCCAGGTAGTTCTGCCGCGTGCGAAGGCCCACCGTCAAGCCGCCGAAATCGTTCGACCACCCTACCGGCAGCAGCGCCGTCACGAGCTTGTCGCGGCGCACCGTCTCGCGCGTGGGATCGTCGAGGCGGAGTATTCCCACGCCCCCACGTCCCCACACCCCACGCCTTTCTGTATTGTTGAGCGCATTCCAGTCGTGAGACCGGAACCGCGGGTCGAGCCGCAGCCGCCCCGGCCGGTGCGCGGACGTGAACTCGACGCGCTCGGTCTCCGGCTGGCCGGTCGCGCGGGCGTAGATCGTATCCTTATCGCCGATCTCTACCGGCATCCAGCCATCGCCGAGCCGGCGGATGGTGACCATCGTGCGCCACCGCCCGTCGGGTAACCGGGTACGCCGCACCTTATCCAATCGATAGTCGATGAGCACCGTGCCGTGCAGCCACTGCCCGAACAACCAGCCCAGGTCCTGGCCCGAGACCTCCTCGCACACGGCGCGGAATTTGGCCTCGTCCACGTGCTTGAGCTGCCAGCGCGCGTAGTACGCGCGCAGGATGCGGCGCATCGCATCGTCGCCGACCACGTAGCGCAGCTGCTCGTAGAACAGCTGCGCTTTGCTGTAGATCATCGCGTTGTAGGTCGGGAAGTCGCGATAGCGCTCGCTCACCATCGACACCGGCTCGCTCCACCGGTCCAGGTCCAGGGACAGGATGTTCGCCTCGAGCCCCGGATACGCGGCCCCCGCGCCGTGCGCCTCGAAGAACCACGCCGTCTGGAAGCTGGTGAACCCCTCGTCCAGAAACCCCTCGCGCCACTCGTTGTTGGCGAGCACGCCCATCGTGTAGTTGTGGCCCACCTCGTGGAGGATCAGGCCCAGGCCGGCGCTCCCGTCCATCACCATCATCGGGAACTCGGTGCCGCCGCCCTCGATGCGGTGCACGTTGGTCATTTGTGGCCACGGAAACCGGCCGTACAGAGTGTCGAGCCACGCCAGCGCCGTCTCGGTGTTGCGCACCGCGATGCCGCCGCCCCACGTGGCCCGGTCCTCGGGCAGATACAGTACGTGCACCACCACGCCGCCGAAGCGCCCTTCTTCATATACGTACTGCGGATTGAGCGAGAAGGCGAAGTGGTGGACCTGCTCGGCCCGGAACCGCACGGTCTTGCGGCCGGCCGCTGCGTTCGGGCACTCGGAGAGCCCCCCCCCCGCGCCCTGATGATAGAAGTCGCGCTGGTAGGTGACCGCCGTCAGGAGGTTGGCGCGCTCGGGCCGCCATCCGGGATCGCCGCACACCGGCACGCCCGTCGCGCCGATCACCTGGTCCGCCGCCAGATCCAGCGTCACGTCGTAGGTCGCGAACTCGCCGTAGAACTCCCCCGCCGGATACAGCGCATGCGCCTCCCACCCGTAGCGGTCATACACCACGACCTTGGGATACCACTGCGCGAAATCGAAGCGCCGCCCCCGCCGCCCCTGGCGCCGCGGCAGCGTGGACGGACGCCCCTGCCACGCGATCTCGGCGACCAATGAGTCACCCGGCGCGAGCGGCCGCGGCAGCGTCCAGTGCGCCACCGTGGAGTCGGGCGCGAACGGATAGTCGGGCGCCAACGTGGCTCCCATCACCGTCGCCGCGGTGATGCGCTCGAAGGCGTAATCAGGGTCCTTCATGTGCTGGAACCGCTCGCGTCCCTCGGCCGAATCCACCGCGGCCCAGCGCGAGTGCGGCCGGAAGGCGTTCAGATACTGGTGCACATAGAAATCCCGCAGCACGTCGGGCGAGCGGTTGACGTAGATGATCCGCGCCTGCCCCGTCAGCACCCCCGTGGGCTCGTCCAGCGCCGCCGTGATGCGGTAGGCGACCGCCTGCTGCCAGTAGCCAGCTGTGTCGGCCGGCCCCTGCACCGCCACTAGCCCCTGCACCGCCACTAGAAGAAGGAAAGGGAGCATGGGAGAGGTGAAGCTACACAGCGCGCGCGTTTTTGCTCCCTCGCGCGTGAATCGGATGACGGCTCCCCCGCGGCCCCGCCGCAGGTTGGGCGTCCCGGCGGCTCGTGCCGCCGGCTCACCTGAACGAGGAGACGTCAATGAAGACCCTATTGCTGCTGGCCGCGCTCGGCGCGGTCACCGCCGTCACCACCATCACCGCCTGCGATCGCCGCTCCGGCCCGACCGAGAGCGGCGCCCGCGCCGTCACCGCTCTCGTGGAGCTGCGCCTCGGCACCTTGGTGCAGCGCTACGACCTGCGGGTCGAGCGCACCGACGACGGGTTTGCTCCGTCGCTCACCCCCATCGGTGGGGCCCGGCCCGTGGGCAAGGCGCTCGCTCGGCTCGCATTCGTTCGCAGTGGTGCGGGCCCTGCGGATCCAGTGGTGATCGCCACGCCACAGGGGACCGTCACCACGCGGCTCACTTACCGGCCACTCGGCCCCTGGCACGTGCTCGATCGTGCCGCCATCTCCGTCGCCGCGCCGCAGTTCGGCGCAGGACCGGAATTCACCGTCGCGGTGCTCGAGCCGCGGCTCGTCCGCTAGGAGGTGGCCCATGAACCGCACCACTGCATCACTGCGCGTGCGCTGGGCCGGCCCGGCGGTCCTGAGCGTCCT
>WNFY01015822.1_pt1 | contig 12634 bp, 14 predicted proteins | sample 5400091 | NCBI WGS metagenome assembly WNFY01 (sample SAMN13153364, study PRJNA577476) | soil metagenome | isolation source: 60 cm soil or saprolite under grassland replicate 1 | place: USA:California | collected 2016-06-15 | reverse complement strand
AGGGAAAGCGGAGGGCCACTCCAACCGTAGCATTGTTGCGCTCGAACTTTCTGTAAAACTCATCGTAATTGTTATAGCGGGCCAGCACTGCATACTGCGCCGCGAAGTCAACCGAGGGCCAAAGGGAGCGGTGCTCACCCTTGGCTCGGAAAGCTTGTGCCCTGGCCCTGAGCTCTGCGGACTGCAAGGCGAGACTGGAATCCGCGGCTTTGGAACGCAAATCCTCAGCCTGGTTGATCTCGGGAAGCGCTGGAACAGACTCCGGCACCGCCTCGAATGAACTGCCGGTCAGTCCAGTCAACTTACCAAGTTGCTCGCGCAAGACATCGATTGCACCTTGTGCTTGTAGAGCCCGTAGCCGGTCACGGGCGGTAGTCAGCTGCGCTTTTTGCTCCTCGGTTTGGCTGTCCACACCGCCTTCTACTCGCTGTTTGATCAGGGCATGAGTTTTTTGGGCATCAGCATAAGTTTGTGTCAGTTTCGGCAACATTTCCTCCCACTTCACTAACTCAATGTATATAGTGACCACTTCTTGGGTGACTTGCTCCTTTTGGTCCTTGGTCTGGAGCTTGCCAGCTCCTATTTCTTCACGGGCAGCATGAACGAATTCACGTAGAGCAGGGTTGATGAGGGCAGATTGGGCGTTGACATTGAAAATCGAAGGAGCGGATCCCTCAAGGCTTAGCGGGAAGCCCCAGGATGCGCCCAGGCCTGAGCCAACAACTACCTGCGGCACATACTGATTGCGCGCTTCGGAATAGGATGCGAAAATGCGCTGCTCATCCGCGGAAGCTTGTGCCATGGCTGTGCTGTGAGTCAGCGCGAGCTGCACGGCCCGCTTGAGCGTTAATGGCTCGGCCGCTCCAATGCCGCTCGCTGAGAAAAGGAAGCCTGCAAGCAAAAGAAGGAAAGGACTCCGGAAAATGCGCCGGGCAGATTTCATAGTTCCACCTTCAAGTCAGGAATAGATGTGATTCTATTGGAACGGACTTCTGCAATGACGAACTAGCGATTCATGCGCTGCAGCGCCTGCTGCGCCGGCTGGAACTCTCTGGCCAGGGCCAGGGCTGATCTATATTCCGCGGCCGCTGCCTGCTTATCGCCCAACTTTTCGGACGCGTTGCCCAAGAGGTAGTGCACCTTGAACGCTGGCGCCTGCTCGACTTTCTTGCTGGAGTTCAAATAGGCGCGAAGCAATTCCACAGCTTCCGGCAGATTGCGCTGTGAATGGATCAGAATCTCAGCTGCATCTACAAGCGCATCGGGACGATCCAGCGGTGCGGGACGGACGTGCATGAGCGCTTGCTCCATCTCGTTGTAACGTTCGCGATGGCGATAGAAGAGTCCGAGATTTAGCCACGCGCTAGCGTTTCCATGACTGGCGTCGATCGCTGCTCGGTATTCGGCCTCAGCCGTTGCAAGATCCTTCTTCTTTTCCGCGACGCGACCGCTTACCCAATGAGCCCTCGCCGGGTCGAGCTGGGCTAGAGGGCTGATCTGCTGCATTGCTTTATCGCGGCCGCCGCCGACAATTCCTGGCGCTTCGAGGTAGAACTCGGCAAGATCGCTGCGGGCATCCACATTGTTAGGAGTGAGTTTGACGGCAGTTTCGAACTCGGTGCGCACTTTTCCTGCTAATCCAGCCGCGGTCAAAAAGCTCGCTTTATCGGCCTTCTCGCCATAAATTCTTCCCAGCCACAGATGATATTGACCGTTTTCGGGTGCCAACGCGACAGCCTTTTCGCAGGCGGAAATTCCACGGTCCCATTGGCCGAGAGAGAAATAAGCTCGGCAAAGCAGATTCTGCGCAACCGCATCGTTTGGCGACGAATTGATTTGTCCGTGGAGCGCAGCGATGGCTTCATCAACACGGCCAGATTCCAGCAGCGCTGGTGCAGTTTCATCCGCTCCTGCGATAGCAGCCGAAGCGGCAAATATCGCGATGCAAAACAAAGCGAACCGGCAGCGCGCTGTCATTTAGTGCACCACCTTGACTGGCAATCGGTCGTGCAGAGGTTTGGCGTTGGCAGAACCGCGTGCCACCTGTGCGCCTTCCGGCACCCCGCTGGTGATCTCAGCCTGAGTCAGATTCGAAATAGAAGTCTGCACAGAACGCCGTGTCAATTCGTTATTCACAATCTGAAAGACATAGGGCGTGTCGTCGTCCTGGCGCAGCGCTTCACGCGGAACCGTAAGGACATTTTGGTGTTCTGCGGTCACGATGGTCACACCCACGTTGATATTGGGAAGGAGCTTGAAGTCAGGATTGGCGACAACGCAGGTAGTCTCGCCGACATTGCGGCTGCCATGGAGTTTGACCGACGCTGGCACCGCGCTGACAGAGCCGGTCCACTGCCGGCTCGGCATTGCATCCCAGGTAAGCTCGATTTTTTCTCCGGGCGCCAGGCGGGCCACATCGGGTTCGTCCACGAATGAGCGGACTAGCACCTTGGATAGATCGGCTTCCTGTAGCACCAGATCGCCGGGATTCAGATAGGCCCCTTGCCGCACGGGAACGGAATAGATCACGCCAGTGAACGGCGCGCGTATGACGAGCTGGCTGAGGACATCCTCTGCAGCGGCATAGGCGCTCTCAGCCTCAGAGCGCTGGGCTTGGACTCGGGCAATCTCAGGCGATGAATAGCGTTTGGTTTGCTTCGATTCCAGTAATTTGACTTGAGTATCGGCAGCGGTGAACTGGGCCTGGGCGTTCCGGACCTCTCCCGGAGAAGCCGCGCCAGTTTGCTGCAGGCGATTCAAAGCGTCGAGATTGCGCCGTGCGGCGTCACGGTCCGCGCGTGCCTTGATCAGCTGCGCATCGAGAGTCATGACTTCTTCTTGGGTTCCGCCATGTTGCAGGGCGCTGACGTCGGCTTCAGCTGCCCGCATCTGCGCCTGTGCCTGCGCAGCCTGACTGCGCGCGCTCGCGGCGTCCAACTCTGCTAGTAATTGCGAAAAAGCCTCGATTTCTACCGTTCTGAGCCATTCAGATTTTGCTGACGATAAATGTACCATTCACGCCGGAAGCGCGAATGTACCACTTAATCCTTTTGATGCAGCACTTTTGCGAAAGAACCGGAAATTCGGCAGGCAGGGCCCGGCTCACGGGACTGCCTTTCGCTTCCATTCATCAGCGATCTCCTTGAAATCCGGCTGATCGCGATAACGCTGAAATTCTTCGGCGTCGAGTACGGAACTATCATGAACGCCTGCGGCAATGCACTTTTTTAATTCCGACAACATACTTTTCTTGTCGGACGTGATCGCGTAAATCCGAGCGCGCTGATAATGTGCCCATGCCGGATTAGCAGATCCGGTAGCTGCCAGCTCAAAGTAATTCAATGCGACGGCATAGTTCTTTCGCTCCATGTTGTCTTGACCGGACTCGTATGCTTGAACAACCAGTCCGCTGAGAGCGCGGCGTTCTATCAAAGAATCCCGGTCATGCTTTGTGGCCTGTCGCTTGAGATCCGCAATACTTGACCGCAGCTCGCCGAAAGCCATCGGATCCAACTCGCCCGTGGGCAACTCTTGCATTTGAGCACCGGGTGTCGCTTCTAGACGTTGCTGCTGGTCGATTTCTTCCGCTTCCTGCTTCTCCGCCTTTCTCAAATCCCGATGCTTTTCCAGTTCGGAAAGTTTTGCCTGTGCTGACGTAACACTCACAAGATCACGAAAGTTGCGCACAACAGCTTGATACTCACGATACGCGGCAAGCAAATCGCGGGTCGCTTCAAACGTCTTTGCTCGCGTCATGCTTGCATCGAGGACGAATTGAATTCGAACTGGATCGCGGGGCAGAGTTCCAGCTGCCATTGCCCGCAGGTCCATCCATTCGAGAGCCTCAAGCCAGACCTCAGCCGGCGCCCACCCGTGAGGCCCTTCGAAGGTGCGGATCATATACTGCGAGCCGCTCGTATCCAGCTTAGGACGAAGTTGCGCAAATTCGGCGTAGTTGAAGTCGGCGTCACCGACCGTAGCAAAATAGGCGAATTTCATTTGAGCAGAGGGCATTGCATTCGTGGGAAATCCGGCAGCGTTGGCGATCACGCCGGCGGCACAAGTGCCGCACGTGAGCGCAAGACTGGTGGCGACTCGCCCCCCGCCGGAGAGGCCCGCGAAATATTGGCGGCCCTGGTCAATTGGCAATCGCTGGTGGGCGTCTTGCCAGATCGCCTGAGCTGCTTCCAGGGAACCACCCGCCGGACCGTTCTTAGAGTTGTTCGACGCCACCACGATATAGCCGAATTTCTCCGCTGCCGCCCGAACAACTTCGGCTGCGGTATCCCCGCGGGCGAATGGATCGAAGACGTAAATAGTTGGCCACTTGCGAGCTACCGAGAAAGTGGAGGGAAGGTACAGAGCATAACTCTGTTTTGGGTCGGAGAGGCAGGTGACACGAGGAATGATCGCTCCGAGAGGAAATGCGTCCGCCGCGTACTGGGCAACCGCAATACCGCGAGATGCTGCAAATAGCAACAGAATGGCTATGTGTCGGTTCAAAACTTTAACTCGTAGCCGAAGGTTAGCGGTATTCGTGGCGGTTTATCAACTGAGGCTCTGCGTGCAACATGATCAAACGGCAGCTTCACTTACAATGCCGATATGCGCAAGCAGCCTCGTTACACGCCCGAGCACGCCAAAGCTGGACTGGACGCGAAATTTCCCGAGATCGAAACCTGGCCTAACCAGTTTCCGGGATACGAGATCGTGATTGACGATCCCGAGTTTACGTCGGTCTGCCCAAAGACTGGTCTGCCGGATTTCGGCGTAATCACGCTGCGCTACATGCCGGACAAGGATTGCCTGGAGCTGAAATCGTACAAAGAGTATTTGCAGTCGTATCGCAACCTGGGAATTTTTCAGGAAAACATCGTCAACCAGGTGCTCGAAGATGTGGTGCGCTGGGCGAAGCCGGTATGGGCTGAAGTTAAAGGCGATTTCCGGCCACGGGGAGGAATCTCGACGGTGGTAGTGGCGAAATGGCCGAGGCCCAAGCAAAAGTAAATCTGAACGCGTGGTATATTCCCCTTTTCCGTGAACCAAGAAAAGCTTCAGCCCAAAACGGCGCTGGTCCTTCTGACCACGCTCAACCTGCTCAACTATGCCGATCGCAATGTGCTGTTCGCTGTCCAGCCATTGGTGCAGGACGAATTCCACATAACCAACGAACAGATTGGCTACCTGACCAGCGCCTTCCTGCTTTGCTACATGTGCGCGGCGCCATTTGTGGGTCCGCTTGCGGACCGCTACTCGCGGAAATTAATCATAGTTTTTGGAGCCATCTTTTGGAGCGGCCTCACTCTATTGACGGCGGTCACTCACACCTATAGGGAGTTACTGGTCCGCCACACGCTCGTAGGGATTGGCGAAGCGACATTCGTAACTATTGCTCCCACGTTCGTTGCTGATCTTTTCGCGGAAGAGAGACGCGGACGCATTCTGGGCATTTTCTATCTCGCCCTGCCGGTTGGCTCCGCCGCGGGATACCTGTTAGGTGGCTACCTCGCGCCACACCATGGCTGGCGTTTCCCGTTTTATCTTGCTGCTGCGCCGGGATTTCTGGTTGCATTGGCCATGCTCTTTGTCGCAGAGCCAGAACGCGGGCGTTCCGATTCGCACAAGGACACGACGGAGCCCCACAGCTTTTTGCACATTATTCAAGGATTGGCACGTAATCCTGCTTATCTGACAGCGACTCTCGGCATGGCAATGATGACTTATTCGCTGGGCGGAATACAGGTGTGGATGCCAAAGTTCCTGTATAGCGATCGGCACTACACGCTCGAACATGCGAACCTGGCATTTGGAACCATCATTGTGGTTGACGGAATCCTGGCAGCACTAACCGGAGGCTGGCTCGGCGATTTCTTATTGCGCCGCATGAAAAATGCCTACTATCTGGTTTCGGCGGTTGGCATGGCTCTTGGCGTTCCATTCATGATTGTTGCGCTGTTCGTTACCGGTCCAGTGATGATTCCGGCGATCGCGGTTGCAGCCTTTTTTCTCCTGCTGAATACCTCTCCACTCAACGCTGCTCTCATCAATTCTGTCGGTGCGCATATACGAGCTACTGCCCTCGCAGTGAATATTTTCATCATTCACATTTTGGGCGACGTGCCTTCCCCTACCATGATGGGCTGGGTTGCAGACCACCAATCACTGCAAGCAGCCTTCGTTCTGCCAGTAATTGCAATGATTGTGTCTTCAGCAATCTTGTTTTATGGAATGCATTTCGCACCCGAGACCGCTTACGAGCGTAAGACGAATCCGGTTCAGGCCCACACGGGATGACCTATTTCCATTGGATCGCAGGCAGTCTTCTCGCCCTGATTTGGTTCTCCCGCGTGGTTGACGCATGGCGCGGCGTGCGTACGCTGGCAGACATTTCACGTCCGGAATGGGACAAGAATCCCGGTGCATCTGGCTCGAGTCCGAAGGTCGCAATCATCGTTCCTGCCCGCAACGAAGAAGGTTCTATTGCTCAGGCGCTTCAGCGTCTTCTCGCTCTCGATTACAGCAACTATCAGGTAATCGCAATCAACGATCGTTCCACCGACAGCACTGGCCAAATTATGGACAGCGTCGCCTCTGAAGCGCGTGGCCGGCTCAAGATCGTTCACATCCGCGAGCTTCCATCCGGCTGGATGGGCAAGGCCCATGCCATGTGGACGGCTGCAAACCAAACCGACGCGGAGTGGCTTCTGTTCACTGATGCCGATGTGATGTTTCACCCCGACTGCCTTCGCCGTGCGATCACCTATGCAGAGACCGAACACGCCGACCACGTGGTGCTGCTACCACGCGTGATCATGAAACGCCCCGGCGAAAAAATGATGGTCGGTTTTTTTCAATTACTATTCGTGTTCGGACACCGCCCGTGGAAATGTGCCGATCCGAAAGCAAGAGACCATATGGGCGTCGGCGCTTTCAATCTCGTGCGGCGGGCGGCCTACGAAGCGGTCGGAACCTACGAGCGATTGCGCTTCGAAGTCGTAGATGACATGAAGATGGGCAAGGTGATCAAGAATGCGGGCTTTCGCCAGCGAGTTGTGCTCGGCAATTTGATTGAGATTCGCTGGGCGCACGGTGCGCGCGGTGTGGTCAACAATCTGACCAAGAATTTCTTCGCAGTGATGTCGTTCCAAGTCTGGCGAGCAGTAGGAGGAAGCATCGCAGTAGCTGTAATGAACCTGCTGCCCTTTCTTGGTGTGCTGTTGGCACCCGGCTGGACGCGGATTGTTTACGGTCTTGCTCTTGTCTCGATGTTTGGGTTATATGCAGGTATTTGGCGGCGCGATGAAATTCCTCCGTGGTATTTTGTGCTGCACCCGGTCAGCACGGTGCTTTTCATCTACACAATCCTGCGATCGATGTTTGTCACTCTGTGGAACGGCGGCGTGGAATGGCGCGGAACGTTTTATCCGCTGGAAGATCTACGAAAGGGACTGGTTTAGCAATAGCCTTTAACCGCAGAGTTCGCAAGGGATTCGCAAAGCTCGCAGAGAAGCGTGCTGAGTTCTTCTCTGCGTCCTTTGCGGTTTTCTCTGCGCACTCTGCGGTTAAAGGCTATTGAGTACAGTCCGACTCCACGTCCTCTGGAATATCGGCTGGCAGGGTCGGTCGCCCCTTCTTCTTGCGCGTACTGCGGCCATGGGGAGCCCGGAATTGCCCCGCGCTGAAGTGTCCGCGTTGCTCCACGTCGAAATTCCTGGATAGCGGCGGCAGGCGAACGACTTCGCCTCCGAGCTGCTTGTTGCTTTCGAGAATGATCTCTGCCCGGTCGTCGTACTCTTTCACTTCGCCCCGAATCTGAATCATTTTGCCGGCGAGCTGGCGTATATCGCCAAGGCTTTTCAAATCGTGTGAAAACACTACGACCGAAAAACTGCAAAGCCGGTAGTCTTCACAAAAATCCAGATAGTGCACGCCACCGGATCCTGCCTCCACGCGCACTACCTTCCCGGTGACACATTGCGTTTCCCCAATGTGTTTTTTGGCCTGATCAAAAGGAATGCATGTCGCCGCCATCGCGGCGGTCGGCAACACGAAAATGACAAGAATCCGCATGGCAGGCTTCACGCGGAGATTGTAATTTTGAATTTGATGTTTAGTACGTAGAAATTGGAAAAATCGTGCTGTTCTTCCCAAAAGAGGAATTCGGCGATGGACGGGCGAGGACGCCCGTCCTTCCATAATCGAAAAAGATCCTACCGGAACGCTTTGACCGCCGCGGTCTCGTCGTCTTTGACGTCAAAAACCGTGTACAACTTGGTGATCTGCAGCAAGTCGTGGACTTTCTTCGTGAGGTTCAGCAGCTTGAGCTCGCCACCCTGATTGCGCACCGTGGTGTAAGCGCTGACCAACTCACCGATTCCCGAGCTGTCAATGTAGTTCACGTCGCCTAGGTTCAGCAGGATCTTTTTCTGTCCCTTCGAGAGCAGGTCCTTCACCTGGTCGCGCAGAACCACGCTGCCCTCGCCGAGCGTGATGCGCCCGCTGCAGTCCACAATGTTGACGCCGTCCACCTGGCGCGTACTGGTTTTCAAGTTCACTGGGAAGCCTCCTTGCCGCCCGCGGTCGTGCCGTGGACGTGCTTGATAAGTTTGATTTCTGTGCCCGACTGGGACGGAGTGATCTGCACGTCGTCCATAAACGAGCGAATTAAGAAAATTCCGCGTCCTGAAGTCTTTAAAAGGTTTTCCGGCTCCAGCGGGTTGGGTATTTTATTCTCGTCCAGCCCCTTGCCCTGATCGCGAATCGTAATCACCAGCTCGCGATCGGTGCGCTCAAATTCCAGTTCGACCTTTTTCTCCGGATCGTAAGCGTTTCCATGCAGCACAGCGTTCACCGTAGCTTCGCGCACGGCCATGGAAATCTGCAACACCTCGTCTTCGCCGAAGCCGCTCTCGGACGCGACGCGGTTGGCCGTCTGCTCCGCGTTGTCCACGGTCTCCAGCGTCGAATCCAATTTGTAAGAGAGCCGGTCTCCGCTCATAAGAAGAGGTTTCAATGAAATTGAAAGTCTATCGTAAGTCTGAAGAATGGGGTGGCGGAAAGGCGAGGGAACCTGGATTCCAGTTTTCAATGACGCAGAATGATCTCCGCAACGGACGACTGGTGCGTTTGATCGGCGTTGCACCGGACTGTCCCGCGGAGTTCGTCACCTTCCGGCGTGGCCGAATTGAGACCTGCAAAGCCAGCGTGATCAAGATTGAACTATCTGCTCACTAGGCGGACTCATGGGTGGGCAGCTGTTGCCTCAATCGCCGAGCGCTCTCTATCGCGACAATCTCTTCGCGAGTGCCGTAGCCGCGGTCGTGCGCCACCTTGCAAACAATGTAGGTTTTTAGTTCACCTTCCTTCCAGCTATTGAAAACGGGCGGTTGCTGGCAAGAGCAGTACAAGACGTATTCGTCCGCAAACCCAGGTGTTCTCCGCCAGAGATAGGACCCGTTGCCATAGGGGCTGAACGCAATCAGATATCTCGTCAAGCATTTCCTGCACTCCACGCAATGGCGAATAAAGGGCATGCGAATTCCTTACTAACAACTTCAGCGTGAAGAACTCGAACTAGCGCTCCAGACCTAATCGAGATAGAGCGCTCGACCGCCGAAGCATGGCGGCGATATGTCGCGGCAAGATCACACTGCTTCCGACAGCGTTAAATTGCGACGCAGAGGACACTGCCGAGCAATGATTGACGCCGGGTGTGGGCGTTGCCAGGAATGCAGGTGCCTGCCCGTGTGCGGGATCGCTGGCTTGACCGGTGATGCGGCCACTGTTGTTGATGTCATTGGCATAGATCAAATGGAGTGAACCGGGCACTGTTAGGCAATTGAGATCCGTAGCGACTCCTTCTCGCCACATAACTGCACGGCTCCCATTTGGGCCAATGGATTGGCCGACGATCTGGCCTCGATCGTTGATGGCGTAAGCAAAACTCAAGCTATCGCCGGGGAGCGGCTTAAGATCTTGCATCCCGGCCGATTCAGTCCAGAGAAACCCATGAAAGGTCGAGTCTGCGGTTTCAGCAAATCCCACAATCTGGCCTTGATTGTTTATGGCAGTAGGTGTGTCCCAAGCGTCTGCTCCGAGGTTGCCGAGGTAGGTTGTGGTGCCGTTTTCCCAGAGCACGGCATGCATGGCACTAAGGTCTCCAACAGCGTTTTCGCAAATTCCTGAAATACCGACGACTTGTCCTTTGTTATTGATTGCCGTAGCAGCGCTATCTGGATCGCTACCCAACGGCGTCAATGCCAGTTTTTGGCCGGGACTCGGTCCCCAGATCACAGCCTCAAACTGGAGCACCTGCGGGAGCACGCAGGTTGGATCATGCACCGGTGTTTCAGCCCAGCCGACAACCTGCCCGACGTCGTTAGCGCCTGAAGCGTATCCGTTTACCCCGCCGAGGGTGGGAAGAGGGCTCATTATCCCGTTCTGCCAGACGAACCCCAGGCAGATGTGCCCTGTGACAGTCGGGAAAAAGACGCCGCCGTAAGAGCAGCTCCATTCCTCATTCAAGAGATCGAGGTCGGCAGTTTCCGCGATGCCAACGACTGCGATCGCATTATGGTTTGGCCATTCGACGGCGCTGTTGGGACCTCCCAGAGTGCCGAGCGGAATTGCGACGCCGTTTTTCCACGTAACGGCGACCTCGGTCTGATTGCCGGGCAAAAACGAGAAGCCAGAAATCAGTCCATCATTGCTTATGCTGATGGCGGCGCTCGCGGCCCCGCCAAGCGTTCCGAGATTGGTTACGACGTAGTTGCTCGAGTTCTGGGCGACGAGTTGAAAGGGAATGAGAAGAGCAAATAAGGTGATCGTTTTTAGATAGCGGAGATTCATAACGGCTCCTTGGAGGCTCGCGCAGTTGCGTGTGCACCCAAAGTACATCGCTCCCGAGAAGAACGTTGGACGTTTGCGGACATCTGCTCTTGGGTTGGCTAGACGTTTTCGGACTTAATTTCGGCGCCGCTATTGGTTCCTGAGGCTGCAGGAATTAACCTGATCTCTTACGACCTGGTAAAAGACCTGACGGAACCATGTCTCCGTGGTCGGCGGTGAGGAGAGGTTCGAACCATGAACGTTGATTGGAAAGCCTTCGGGCGAGCCCGACTCGCGCGCGACGTGCGCTTTGACGGCAGGTTCTTCGTCGGCATCCTGAGCACAAGAATCTATTGCCGGCCAAGCTGTCCGGTTCCGACGGTGGCCGACAAGAATGTGCGCTATTTTGCGACTGCGGCTGCGGCAACGGAAGCGGGCTTTCGTCCCTGCCTGCGGTGTCGACCCGAGTGTTCGCCAGGAAGTCCGGCATGGCTCGGAACTCCGAGCACGGTTTCGCGCGGTTTGCGACTGATCGCTGAGAGCGGCCTCGAGGACGATGGCGTAGAAGGTCTTGCGGAGCGCCTGGGTGTTGGCTCGCGCCACTTGCGCCGTTTGTTCGTTCAGCACTTGGGAGCAACTCCAAGTACAGTGGCCCAGACGCGGCGGTTGCAATTCGCAAAGAAGCTGATTGATGAAACCGTGCTGCCCATGAACCAAGTTGCAATTGCCTCTGGATTTGGTTGCGTCCGGCGATTCAACGCCACGATTTTCAAGGCCTATCGTCGAACCCCGACTCAAATTCGGCGTCTGGCACGGCCAAAAGACGTTCAGCCGGAAAATCAATATGCTTTCCGCTTACGATTTCGTCCTCCATATAACTGGAAGGGGATGCTTGAATTTTTGGCGGTCCGAAGTACGCCCGGTGTTGAGATCGTAAGCAACGGCTGCTATCGCCGTTCGATTTCGTTGGATGGCAAGCATGGCTGGTTTGAAGTTTCGCTCGATGAGCAGGATTCCGCCCTCGTGACGCATGTTCATTTCGGTGATCCTCGCTCGCTCTTCGTGATTATCGAGCGAGTGCGACGGATGTTTGACGTCAATGCTGATTCGGACGCGATTGTTGCGACGTTACGAGCTGATCCGATATTGGCCAACGCAGTCAACGCGCGGCCGGGGCTGCGATTGCCGGGATGTTGGGATCCTTTCGAACTTTCTGTGCGGACGATTCTTGGTCAGCAGGTAAGCGTCAAAGGCGCGACCACACTAGCGGGACGAATTGCGAGAGCATTCGGCCAGCCCCTGCCTTCGATCAACGGACTGACACATCTGTTCCCCACGCCTCATGCTCTTGCTCAGGCCGACTTCAGGAGCATTGGGCTCCCCAAAGCACGTGCTGAATGCATCCGGGCTCTCGCGAAGGCAGTTTGTCAAGGTGAACTTCGTTTTGCTGGCGTGGTGGATTCTGATGCCTTCATGGCCCGCCTGACCCAGATCCCAGGAATTGGGAACTGGACAGCCCAGTATGTGGCGATGAGAGCTTTGGGCGATCCTGACGCGTTGCCTTCGGGAGACATAGGCTTAATGCGGGGCATGGGCATGGCTAGCGCTCGAGAGCTCGAGATACGTGCAGAAGCCTGGCGTCCGTGGCGTGCCTACGCAGCTATCCACCTCTGGAGCATCGCGAGCGGAAAGCGACTTCGCGGGAGGACCTGGAATCGTATTGATTCGAGAAATCTCGCGATCAAAAACCTAGCAGCTCCCGAGTCGCTGTCCGCGTCCTAACCAGAAGAGCCCTCCGCGCCTATTG
>WNFY01018733.1_pt1 | contig 12638 bp, 10 predicted proteins | sample 5400091 | NCBI WGS metagenome assembly WNFY01 (sample SAMN13153364, study PRJNA577476) | soil metagenome | isolation source: 60 cm soil or saprolite under grassland replicate 1 | place: USA:California | collected 2016-06-15 | reverse complement strand
CGACTACGCCTACGCGAGGGAGACCGACAATCAGCTTGGAATTAACTCGCTTCCTTCAGACAGTTTCATCGGTATTGCACCGGTAGTGTCCAGCACTGAAGCCGGCGTGCTCAGAACCAATGCGAACGGTCCGTACGTCAGAGCCAACGGAAGGTTTGTGGCGGCGGCTGGGTCATTCGTTTACGGTCCTGACTTGGATAAAGGTCCATCCGATCTTTCGCTCAATCGAACGTTTCAGCTTAACGGTTTGTATGAGCTTCCATGGCAAGTACAGATCAGCGGCATCTTCCGTGCGCAGAGCGGATTCCATTTCAGTCGCAACAGCACGACGTCGGACCCGGATGGTGATGGGACTTTGAACGGTGTCGATGTTATCGCGGGTCGGAATGCTTTTACGGCGCCGTCGTATGTTAATCTCGACATGCGCTTTGCAAAACGGTTCAACATAGGCGAGCGGGCGAAGATCCAGGTCCTGTTCGAGTTCTTCAATCTGCTGAATCGCCAGAATCCTGCGGCAGTGGAATCAACCACGACGAATGCTAACCTCACCTTTGGTGCCTTGAAGCAAGTGCTTCCGGGACGAGAAGGGCAGATCGGCGTGAGAGTTGAATTCTAAAACCGCGAGCCGCAACGACGGATCGATCGTCATTTTCATTTAGCATGGAGCCGCGAATGGCTAGTGATGCGTGTTAAGCCGTTACGCGATTGCTAACGTTTACATTCGCATACCATCATCCTTGTGAGAATCATCCATGAAAACCAGAAGACTGCTCTTCGCCATTTCGTTGTGTATCTGTTTCTCAGGCATCGTGACTGCGCAAGGGACGCGATTGCTGCGCCACCCGACCGTGAGTCGCGATTCGGTCGCATTTGAATACGCCGGTGATCTTTGGATCGTTTCACGGAGCGGTGGACAAGCGCGACGGCTGACGTCGACTCCAAGCGCTGAAATCGATCCTTACTTCTCGCCTGATGGTTTGCAGATTGCCTTCACTGCTACGGTCGCGGGAAATACCGACGTATTCGTTGTGCCCACGGCGGGCGGCGATCCCAAACGGTTGACTTATCATCCAGGCATCGATCGCGTTCGCGGATGGACTCCAGATGGCCGTCGTGTGATCTTTGCTTCGGTGCGGACCAGCGCGCCGCAACAGTCGTACTTTCGTCTCTGGAGCGTTGGCGTTGATGGTGGATTCCCGGAGCCTTTGCCGATGCCGCGCGCGTTCAGTGCTGCTTACTCCCCAGATGAGAGGCGAATCGCTTATGAAGAATTCACAACTGCTTTCGTTCCTGAATGGTACGAGACAAGTCTTTGGCGTCACTATCGTGGTGGTCGCACCCATCCAATCTCCATAATGAATCTCGCCGACAACTCAGTCGAGAAACTTCCGTGGACAAACAGTAACGACACGCTCCCGATGTGGATCGGCAATACGATTTACTTTCTCTCCGATCGCAATCACACCATGAATCTCTTCGGCTATCGCGTCGATACGAAGCAGATCACACAGCTCACGCGTCACGATGACTTTGACATCATGACGGCATCGGCAGGATCGGACGCGATTGTCTATGAACAGGCTGGTTACATCTATTTGGTTGATGCCGGTACCGGGCGAGCGCACAGACTCAATATCGACGTAACCGGCGATCTGTCTTGGGCGCGGCCGCAATTCAAAAAGGTTGTCACCATGATTCGCAACTCGACGCTCTCGCCGACCGGGGTTCGCGCAGCCATTAAAGCACACGGCGAACTCCGATGCGAGCGGAGAATATCAACTGATGATTGGCGACCCGATTGGCGTCACGCAGCCGCGAGCAATCTCGTTACCATCAACGGCGTTCTTCTCGGCCCCCGCTTGGTCACCGGACGGAACCCAGATCCTGCTTCAGGACAATCATCGGAATCTCTGGACGATCGAAGTTGCTGGCGGTAGGGCGACAAAGATCGATACCGATGACTATCCCGATCCGATTCGTTCATTTGACGCAGTCTGGGCACCGGATTCGAAATGGATCAGTTATTCAAAGAACTTGCCAAGCCATCTGCGCGCGATCTTTGTTTACTCTCTTGCCGAGAAGAAGTCACATCAGGTTACCGACGGACTGGCCGATTCGATCTCGCCTGCATTCGATCAAGGCGGCAAGTATCTCTACTTCATGGCGAGCACGAACTATGGACCGAGTACTGGTTGGCTCGAAATGAGTTCGATTGATCGGCCCGTCCGTCGCGCGATCTATCTCGCTGTGCTCAGCGCAAACGAACCATCTCCGCTATTACCCGAGACTGGCGATGAGCCAAAAGCTGCACCGCCTCAGGAGCCGCGTGCGGAGCCAGCCCCGCAGCCGCAGCCGGCTACACCGCGGACTGTAAATGTTCGGATCGACTTTGATCGGATTGGCCAACGAATACTCGCAGTAAACATACCAGCAGGTGATTACAGCAATCTATCAGCCGGGGCCTCGGGAAGTTTCTATTACACTGAACCGATCATCACGACGGCTCCTGCGGGACCACCTGCATTGCGCTTGCAGCGATATCAACTCAAAGAGCGCACTGCCGCAGCGTTTCTTGAAGGCATTCGCTCGTACTCAGTCTCAAACGACACGAAGAAGGTGCTCTATCAGGCTGCTGCCGGAGGAGGTGCTTCATGGGGCATAGTGGCGACGGATCGCCCAGTCAAAGTCGGAGATGGACCGATTAACGTCGCGCAACTCGAGACACGCGTCGAGCCGCGTGCCGAGTGGGAGCAAATTTATCGCGAGACATGGAGAATCCAGCGCGAATACTTTTACGACGCGAAATTCCACGGCAACGATTGGCAGGCGATCTTTGAGAAATATCGTCCGCTTCTTTCCTTTGTTGGTCATCGTGCCGACCTGGGCTATCTGATCGCGATGGTAGGAGGCGAATTGACTGTCGGCCACTCCTATTTAATCGGCACCGGCGACGTGCCAAGTGAGGACGCTGTCTCAGTTGGTTTGCTGGGAGCGGACTTCGCGATCGAGAACGGACGCTATCGCATCAAAAAAATCTACACGGGCGAGAACTGGAATCCTGAGCTGCGCGCACCGCTCAGTGCTCCCGGAATTCAGGTCGCGGAAGGAGATTACCTGCTGGAGGTTAATGGCCGGCGACTTGCGTCGCCCACGAATCTCTACAGCCTCTTCGAGGGAACGGCGGGACGGCAAACGCTGATTACAGTCAGCAAAACTCCTTCGATGGAAGGTTCGCGCGTCGTAACAGTCGTGCCTGTGCCAAGCGAGGATGGCCTTCGCACACGAGCTTGGATCGAAGATAACCGGCGCCTGGTCGACAAGCTTTCGAATGGCCGCCTGGCGTACGTCTGGCTGCCTAACACAGCCGGCCCAGGCTACACCGCCTTCACTCGTTATTACTATGCGCAGCAGGACAAGGACGGCGCAATCATCGATGAGCGATATAATCACGGCGGGCAAGTGGCCGATTACATTGTGAATGAGTTGGATCGCAAACTCATGGGCTATTTCGCCCAGCGCGATGGCCAGCCAGCAACATCTCCCATCGCAGGAATCTACGGACCGAAAGTAATGATCATCAACGAGTCGGCCGGATCAGGTGGCGACGCGCTGCCGTATATATTCCATTTGCGAAGAGTCGGGCCATTGGTGGGAACCCGGACGTGGGGCGGCCTCGTCGGTACTTTGGGCGTTCCTCCGACGATCGATGGCGGGGGGATTACTGCGCCAACTCTGGCGTTCTATGACCTTTCGGGCAAATGGGCCGTGGAGAACGAGGGCGTCGCACCTGATATCGAAGTTGAGTACACTCCAGCAGACGTTATTAAGGGACACGATCCGCAACTCGAACGTGCCGTGCAGGAAGCGTTGAAGCTGCTCGAGCAGAGTCCCATCCGACGAGTGCCTCGACCCGCACCCATTGATCGCATATCCAGGTGAATAAACTCGAGCTGCTTGCGCGTTGAACCGGGTGCTTGAGATTCATGGAGGACACACTCAGGTATGAATGAGTTCAATCAAATGCGACACAGGTTGTGCGCCATCATCTGTCTGGTCTCAGTACTGCTGTGTGCTTACCGGATCACGGCTGCGCAAACCATCAACGTAGATCGAGTCGTCGCCGAGCTCGAACCTGAAATTCAACGCACGCTGCTCGCGGGAAATATTCCCTCGGCATCAATTGCTTTGATCGCAGGCGATCGAGTTGTTTGGACTGGTGCCTACGGCTACTCGAACCTGTGGGCGCGCACACCCGCGACTCCAAGTACTGTTTATCTGATCGGCTCGACGTTCAAAGCGATGTCCACCATCGCTTTGCTAGAGCAGCTGGAGCAGGGAAAATTCAAACTTGACGATCGCGTGAATGGTTACCTGACCGATTTCAAGATTCAGGGTGAGGATCCTCAGCACCCCGTCACTTTTCGCCAACTGCTCACTCACACTTCCGGTCTGCCCGGGGATTTTGGACCATTCCCTGTGTGGGGCGACACTGTGCCGCCGTCACTTGAGGAGTACCTGCGCAAATCACTCAAGGTCGCTAAGCCGCCATTAACTTCGGTAACCTATTCGAACATGGCGTACACGCTGATCGCTTACCTTGTGCAAAAATTTTCGGGAGTGCCTTACAAGCAATACATTCAAGACCACATCTTCACGCCGCTGGAGATGACGAGCACGGCTTTTGAACCGCGACCTGATATGGAGGAGCGACTTGCAATCCCCTACACGGTGGATGAAAAGACAGGTGGTCAGACAGCTACGGTTCGACTCAAGGCTTCAGTCTGGCCGGCCGGGATTGTCTATGGGACCGTGGGCAATCAAGCTAACTGGCTAATCGCGAATCTCAATGGCGGAGTTTTCAAAGACAAACGACTGATTAGCGAGTCGATATTAAACCAGATGTTCACGCGCCAATACGATCAGTTCAAAGGAACGATCGAAGGGATTTGGGGCAATGAGACTGCAGGGTTTGGATTGACGTGGTGGACTCAAGTCCGCGACGGCGATCGCTACATCGCGCATAGCGGAAGCGTTCCAGGCTATACTGCGTTTCTGCTTGGCAATCGCGATCGCAAACTAGGCTTTGCGATCCTGACCAATGGCAATCGCTCGCATCCTTACCTCTTTAAGCTGGCCGACCGCGCGATAGATTTGATGAAGAAATATAGCGGGACGTAAACGCGGGTGTGCGACGAAACGGTCGTCGCGGTGCCAGTGGTCGCGTAACGTTTGCTACCGAAGTCTCAAAAAAGGGAAAGGCGTAAAGCGAGCTGAGCCTTGGTTTTGATCTTCTCTGCGCAAGCTCGAACGTCGGGCCTGCGCAGAGATCTGAACATGAACTCTACGAGTTGCGTCCAAGTCGTTAATTGCGATCGCTTGTGTGCGTGATTAGATCGATGAGAATTAACCTAAAAAACCTGCTTACCGTAACGCTAATTGCAACGTTGTCGATCACCGTATTCGCACAAGTCAGTTCGAAATCTCCGCCCCCATCATTCGACATCATCATCAAAGGCGGCACGGTCTATGACGGCACTGGTCGCCCGCCTGTAAAGGCAGACGTGGGAATAAAGGGTGATCGCGTTGCATCCATTGGAAATCTTAGTCGGGCTCCTGCATCAACGATCGTGGACGCCAAAGGTCTTGCCGTCGCGCCCGGCTTCATCAACATGCTCTCTCACTCTGAGACTTCACTCATTGTCGATGGCCGTTCATTGAGTGAGATAAAGCAGGGCGTAACCACTCAGATCTTCGGCGAAAGTTCGATGGGGCCGCTAAATGACCAGATGAAGCAGCGAATCCGCGATTCTCAGGGCGATGTAAAGTACGACCTCGAGTGGACGACGCTTTCTGAGTTCCTGACCTTTCTGCAGAAACGGGGCATCTCGCAAAACGTCGCCTCGTTCATTGGCGCCCCGACGATTCGCGAATATGTAATAGGCCTTGAAGACAAACCACCAACGCCCGCCCAACTCGATCAGATGCGTGAACTCGTGAGACGCGAGATGGAAGCCGGCGCGCTCGGCATCACGACGGCTTTGATCTACCCACCCGCGTTCTTTGCCAAGACCGAGGAACTAATCGAGCTATGCAAGGTCGCGGCCAGGTATCACGGCAAATACACCACTCACATGCGCAGCGAAGGCAATCAGTTGATCGAAGCTGTACAGGAAACGATTCGCATCAGTCGCGAAGCCCGACTGGGAGAATCTCTACCTGTTGGCCGGTTCGCCGGATCGAATACTGTTAGCCAGTTTCAGGACTGAAAAGCTCAAGCCGCTAATCGGTAAAACTCTTGCCGAAGTGGCAAAAATGCGCGGCACCGATCCCGTCGAGACGATCATGGATCTCGTGTTGGAAGATCGATCTCGCATCGGCACCATCTATTTCCTGATGAGCGAAGACAATATCAAGAAACAGATTCGCCAGCCCTGGGTGTCGTTCGGGTCTGACGCCGCTTCGATCGCGCCCGAAGGAGTATTTCTGAGATCTTCGGCGCACCCACGCGCTTACGGTAATTTTGCACGCTTGTTGGGCAAGTACGTGCGTGACGAGAAGGTGATATCGCTGACCGAAGCAGTGCGGCGACTGTCAGGCTTGCCCGCGACCAACCTCGGATTGGATCATCGCGGCTTTCTCAAACCAGGGATGTTTGCTGATGTGGTTGTTTTTAATCCGCAGACGATCACCGACCTTGCCACCTTTGAAAAACCGCATCAACTCGCCCTCGGCGTCAAAGACGTCTTTGTCAACGGCATGCAGGTGCTTAAAGACGGAGAACATACTGGCGCGAAACCGGGAAGGGCGCTATGGGGACCGGGCAAAATCGATTCGCGTACGGAAACGCTGGCCAAGCCCCTGCCGCCGCCAGCCCGTTGGCATTCCTTAATTGGCGAGTATGGGCCGGATAATGACATTCTGATCGTTCTTGAAAAAGGTGGCCGACTCTGTGCCTTGTTCAAGCGCGTCGAACTCGAGGCTCTGAACGAAGTCTCGAACAACGGTGAGACGAGTCGGCGAGCTACTCAAAGAAGCCTTGGCCTCCGAACAGCCGAAAGAGAGTGGAGACTTTCGCCAACCTGATCTCGTCGAACTTACAAAACTCGGCCCCACTATCAAGCTCGATATTCGTTATGCGACTACCAACAACTTTCTCGGCACCGTCTTTTACTCAGAGCCGCATGCGTTCATGCAGCGTCCAGCTGCTGAGGCACTCTTGCGTGTGCTCCGCAAACTGACAGCGCAAGGCTACGGGTTGTTGATCCACGATGCGTATCGGCCCTGGTATGTGACGAAAGTGTTTTGGGATGCGACTCCGGATGACAAAAAAGTCTTCGTCGCCGACCCGGCAAAAGGCTCGCGGCACAATCGTGGTTGCGCAGTTGATTTGACGCTCTACGATTTGAGAACAGGCAAGCCTGTCGAAATGGTGAGCACTTACGATGAAACTACCGATCGCGCCTATCCGGACTATCCCGGAGGTAGTTCGCTTCAGCGTTGGCATCGAGATCTGCTTCGTAAGACGATGGAATCAGAGGGCTTCAGTGTTTACAAGGCTGAATGGTGGCACTTCGATTACAAGGACTGGCAAAAGTATCCAATCATGAATGTTCGTTTCGACCAAATTGGGACGCTACTTGGAAGGCGAGCGACTTTGGTCGCCACTCACATCTCGCGTGGCAGCGTATTCAGTGCAAATGAGGAGTGATTTTCACTAATGAGCACTAAGACCTTAAGTTTGAACTCTATTCTTGCCGTAGTCACCTTTCTATTTCTTCTTTCTCTCCCGCTTCGTGCTCAAACTGCCCAACCGCCGGATCCACCAGACGGCTTTGACAAGATCGAACAAATGATTCCCATGCGGGATGGTGTCAAGCTGCACACGATAATCTATTCGCCAAAGTCGCATCGTGAGCCCCTGCCCATTCTCTTCAACCGGACACCTTATGGCATTGACAACATCTATCGAGGACTCCCCGGCTCCTTGAAGGAGCAAATCGATGAAGGATACATCCTCGCCTTTCAGGATATTCGTGGTCGCTTTAAATCCGAAGGGCAGTTTGTCATGCAGCGTCCGCTGCGAGAACCCGATAATCCAAAGGGAGTCGACGAGGGCACTGACGCCTACGACACGATCGACTGGATGGTCAAAAATATGCCGAACAATAACGGTCGCGTAGGAATGTATGGCACCTCCTATCCCGGTTGGCTTGTCGTTATGGCAGTGCTCGAACCTCATCCAGCGTTAAAGGCAGTCTGTGAATTAGCAACTCCGGCGGACATGTTTCTGGGAGATGACTTTCATCACAACGGCGCCTTCAGGCTCAGCTATGGTTTCGAGTATTCCTTTGCACTTGAATCTTCGAACTTGACCTCAAGCTTTCAATTTGATCGATACGATACCTATCAGTGGTATCTAAGACTCGGTGCCCTTTCGAATGCAAATGGAAAATACTTTCACGGGAAGTTACCCACCTGGAATAACTTCGTTTCCCACCCAAATTACGATCAATTCTGGCAGCAACAAGCCTTGGTCAATCAACTCAAGAAGGTGACTGTGCCGATCATGCACGTCGCCGGGTGGTGGGATCAGGAAGACTTCTACGGTCCGGTCAAGGCTTATGAAGTCTTGGAGAAGACGGACACAAATCACGTTAACTATCTTGTCGCCGGCCCTTGGAATCATGGAGGATGGAATCGCACTCTTGGAGACAAATTAGGAAACGTCGATTTTGGGAATCCGGCGAGTCAGTATTTTCGTGCCAGCATCCTGCATCCCTGGTTCGCCTATTATTTAAAGGATAAAGGAAAGCTGAACCAACCCGAGGCTGTGACTTTCGAGACGGGATCAAATCGGTGGACGTCGTTTGATGCCTGGCCTCCGCGTGCAAACATCCTTTCCCGCAATCTTTACTTTCACGAGAAAGGCCAACTCTCGTTTGATCCGCCCTCGAGCGTGACTCAATCTGAATTCGATAGCTACGTTTCAGATCCCGCGCACCCAGTCCCCTACAGACCGCGGCCTATCGAACCTACTTACAACCCTGTCGATCAGGGAGGCTCGCGCTGGTCGACGTGGTTGCTCGAAGATCAACGTTTTGTAGAAAACCGTTCGGATGTGCTGACCTGGGAAACTGAGCCACTCAAAGAAGACACAGTGATCGCGGGCAACATCGTGGCGCATCTTTTCGCCTCAACTTCCGGCACAGACAGCGATTGGGTAGTTAAGCTCATCGATGTCTACCCTGAAAGCTATCCGAAAGATCCAAAGATGTCCGGCTATGAATTAATGATAGCAGATGAAATCTTACGCGGAAGGTTCCGTCGCTCATTCATCAAGCCCGAACCCATTCCTGCAAACCAAGTCATCGCGTACGAAATCGATCTACACACTAGCAACCACGCCTTCCTTAAGGAACACCGGATCATGGTGCAGGTCCAAAGCACATGGTTTCCTCTCTACGATCGCAACCCGCAGAAGTTTGTCCAGAACATCTTTTTGGCGCGCGACTCGGATTACGTTGCAGCGACGCAGCGTATCTTTCGCTCCAACCGTTATCCTTCACACATAACCATTCCCACGCAAACGCGTTCAGAGCGGGGCACGTCGTTAGGGAATTAAGGAGGGTATTGTTCGCCTAAGACAATTGACTGGTTGGCGTACTTACGAGAGTTGAAAAGAGGCTTTTGCCGGCTCGAACCCCTGACCTCCGCATTGCGAACGCGAGCAAATCTATTCCGCTGATTGCTTTGCATTCTAACTGTCGCAACTATAATCTACAGAGACAGCCGTCCGAGAGAAGATTATAATCGCGCGATGTTAGTGAAGCCCCGATCACTCTTCATGTCGTTGGTAGCACTGACGGTGTTGACCGCTGGGTTAGCGTGCCGCCGATCCGCTCAGGGCGTGGCGACATCGCAAAACGGTTCTCTTCCGTCCACAAATTCAGGCGCTCCGAATAGTCATAACCGCTCAGCTTCGTTTGGTCTGTCTCTTCAACTTCGGCACGATCCACAACTGGACCCGCTCACTAACGCGAGCGGGTCTGTACCGCGCTAAATCTAACAACTCGGCCTGGTAAGAGTGCAACAGGTTTCATCAACGAACCCTCACGAGGCGTGGCTGAACTCTCAAGAGCGAATCGCGCGATTTGGTCCTTCCGTAGAAAAGCAACGCCGGGGTCATAAAGACGTGGCGACGACGATGATTTATACTCACGTCTTGAACCGTGGCGGCAAAGGCGTTAAGAGTCCACTGGACGCACTTTGAAGCGCGCGTCGATTCGGTTTTATACGGATCCGCATAAACCCGAAAGGTCCAGTCTGGCAATTGACAATTTATTGATAATAAGAGACCTGAGAGAACGTAGCGCTCGGTTTTATACGGAAAGAGAACCTACGTCGCCGGGTTTATTCGGAACCAGATATACATTGTTAGGCGCCTCACTATAAGTGGCAGTCACATTGAGAAGTAACGTAATCAGAGTCATAAAAGGAGGCAGCTCTGACAGATGACCTTATGAGAAGGACGACCTCGGGCCGCATCCTCGCGTCTGCGGTCGTGATCATTCTGCTGTTCGGCTTCCAGTGCCCCGCCCGCCAAGGCATCTCGATCAAGGCTGATGAGTTCGTCAACAGCGAGATGAGGCGGCAACACATCCCCGGCCTCTCACTAGCCATCATCAGAGACGGGCGGATCGTTCTCATCAAGGGCTACGGCTTCGCTAACGTCGAGCATCAAGTCCCCGTCAAGCCCGAAACCGTTTTCCAGTCCGGCTCAATCGGCAAGCAGTTCACGGCGACGGCGGTGATGATGCTGGTCGAGGAAGGCAAACTCTCGCTCGACGATAAGATCGGCAAGTATTTTCAGGACACGCCCGAAAGCTGGAGGGACATCACCGTCCGATGCCTCCTCACGCACACGTCCGGCATGGGCGACTATCCGCCCGAGATGGATTTGCGGCGGGACTACACCGAAGACGAGTTGCTCGCCCTCATCAAGTCGGTTCCGCTCACCTACCGCACCGGAGAGGTTTGGGACTACAGCAATTTAGGCTACGTCCTGTCCGGGATACTTGTCCGAAAGGTGACCGGCAAGTTTTACGGTGATTACCTGGCGGAGAGAGTATTCAAACCGCTCGACATGAATACGGCTCGCGTCATCTCGGAATCCGACATCGTAGCGAACCGCGCTTCCGGTTACCGCTTCGTGGGCGGCGAACTGAAAAACCAGGAATGGGTCTCGCCGTCTGTCAACACGACCGCCGACGGCTCACTCTATTTGACGGCCCTCGACATGGCGAAGTGGGATGCCGCGCTCTACGGCGATAAGCCTCTCAAACAATCGAGCCTCGCCCAGATGTGGTCGCCCGTAAAGTTAAGCGGCGGCGGTACAAAAGCTTACGGCCTCGGGTGGCACACGGAAGTAATAGGAGGTCGCCGCGTAGTCTCTCACGGCGGGGCTTGGCAGGGTTTCAAGTCCTTCATCGTCCGCTTACCTGAAGAGAGACTTACGATCATCTTCTTCGCCAACCTCTGGGAGACGAACGAATTCAGGCTCGCCAGCGGGCTGGCGGCGCTCTTTCATCCCGAATTCGCGCTGCCCGGTGACATACCGATTGCGGACAAAGAGCCGCAGGTGACTGCGTTGGTCAAAAGGGTGTTGCGGCAGTTTTCCAAAGACACGGCGGACTTCAAACTTTTCACTGCGGAGGCGCGGGCGCGTGTATTCCCTCAACGGGCCGAGCAGATCACCAAAAGCCTGAACACCTTGAGCCTGCCCGTCGCCGTCATCTCTTCTTCAGTCGATCTGATCGGGCGGAGAGAAGAAGGAGACCTCCGCGTCTATCGTTACATTCTCACCGACTTGGGGCGAACCTTTTCCTGTGCAATCAAGTTAACAAAGGACGACAGAATCGCTGACCTTCAACTATGGGAAGAATGAGTTAAGATTGCCCTCCGAGCAGGTTGTTCTCGCGTCGCGGGAGAAGAGCCCAGCTTCGTCAAGCCGCGCCTAACAACGGCATGCACCCGACGCCCCAGCACGAAGTCTCTCATGCGCGTTGTGTGTGGGCGCGGGTGATGCCGGGCGTTGGGCGTCTACATTGTCACAGTATAGAGTTGCTATGGAGTCATATGGAACTAGGACGAATTAGTGCCATCTTTCGTTACCCAGTTAAGTCAATGGCCGGTGAATTACTAGATGTTGCAAGGCTAAGTTGGCATGGCATTGAGGGTGATCGCAGGTTAGCTTTTCGGCGACTCACTGACAAAAGTGCGTTCCCATGGCTGACAGCGAGCAAATTACCGCAGTTGCTCCTCTATAAACCATTCGGGCTCGACAGCAACACTGCCGAGCTACTCCCAACGCACGTTTGTACGCCGGACGGGAAAGAGTACGAACTCCGAAGCGACGAACTACGGGAGGAACTTTCGAGCCGGTATGGCAGTGATGTCGAATTGATGAATCTCAATCATGGCATCTTCGACGAAGCCTGTATTTCGGTAATCAGCCTGGGCACAGTGCATTGCGTCGAGCGCGAATCAGGCCGAGACGTGGACCTTCGCAGATTTCGACCAAACGTTGTGATCGAAACAGATAGCGCTGAGCCGTTTGAGGAAGACAGATGGGTGGGCCG
>WNFY01019980.1_pt1 | contig 12643 bp, 8 predicted proteins | sample 5400091 | NCBI WGS metagenome assembly WNFY01 (sample SAMN13153364, study PRJNA577476) | soil metagenome | isolation source: 60 cm soil or saprolite under grassland replicate 1 | place: USA:California | collected 2016-06-15 | reverse complement strand
GAACTCTTTCAGAGTTTACGCAAATTCCTGGCTCCTCGTTCCCAGGGCGTTGCCCTGGGCTAGAATTAGCGAGCGCCTTTCGGCGCTGATAACTCTGTCCGATTTCTCAGGTGAGTCAACTACATGATTGCCCTCCCAAGGGGAGAGGGAATTTTCCTTTAAGCTGAATAACTATCCAATCTCTTTCAGCAGCCTTGCCCAGGCCTTCTGTTCCCGCAAAGGCCCAAACAACGCAGCTAGTTTCTTAAGCCGCGCTCTCAATTCAGCAGGAAATTCGGGGTTCGTTTCGGCTCGTGTGATTAGCTGCGCCAACTGCTGCGTATCGCCAAAGCGAAAGAGCCCGGGATAGTCATCTCCCAAAATGCCGACATTGCCGGCAACTCGCGAGGCAAGGACGGGAACAGATGCGACTATCGCCTCTGACAAAATGTTGGCGCCGCCCTCGATCCGCGACGAAACAATACAAATACGACTGTTAGCCAGAATGCGTGATGTGCGCGCGGGCGGCAACTCCCCCAGCCACCGGTAACGACAATTGATCTTCATTTCGGACCGAGCCCGCTGTGTCATGGCCCTGCTCATCGCTCGGCCTACCTGCAACACACGAACACCTGAAGCTGATGGAAGCAACCGCGAGGCAAGTGCCGCGCGAAAAGGATCTTTAACTGGTCTCAGATGGCCGATAACACAGACATCAAAATCACGATTCAATTTTCGCTTGCCGTCGGCTTTCAGTCCCGCTTCGTCAACTGATTGATAAATAACCCTCGCCCTCTTTTTGTGCGTCCCTCGCAGCTCTTTCAGAGCCATCGGTTGCAGCACAATGATCCTGTCGGCCATCTCGAGTGATTCGCGTGCTTGGCGGCTGGTCCGAATGTCGCTGTACAGATCAGTCCCAGTGAGCGCGATGACAATGGGCGCGCCAGGATTTTTTCGCCGAAATCGAGTGACAGACGCAGCACTACGACGGGCGTGCAGTGCGATTAACAGATCAAGAGTCTGGCCATCATATGTCTGATGGATCGAAACACGATGGTCCAGTTTTCCGAGGATCCTTGCCCAGCGAACTGCGGTAACGCGATTTCCATAGTACGAGCCTGGCGGAGCCGGAGTGACTATTCCAATCCTCATACTTCTCTAAGCGGGCAGGTGCGAAAGCCAGCCCAAACATCTCGGCGGTGAGGCTGGTAAAAATTCCGATAAGCGTTGTGAATAAGACGAGAGCGAGTCACCCAGCAACCTCCGCGAAGGACTTTGTGATCTCCAAACCACGGCTCGGAATATTCTTTGTAAGGCCCAGGGATGAAGCCCGGATAAGGGCTGAAGTCGCTCGCCGTCCACTCCCACACATTACCGATCATTTGCCGACATCCGAAAGCGCTGTCGCCATCAGACAATGCCCGCACATCGACACAGCCCATCGCTCGCCAATCAAGATTCGCAAGGTTTGATGTTGGAGCTTCATTGCCCCAGGGAAATCTTCGTTTGTGTTCGACTATGGCTCGGCCATCAGCGGTTGGTTCGGCGCTCGCGGCCATTTCCCATTCTGCTTCGGTCGGCAAACGACGGTTAGCCCACCGACAGAAAGCCTCAGCCTCAAACCAGTTCACATGCAATACCGGCAAGTGATCTTCGAGCGGAATTATTTCGTTGAAAGTACGACTCAACCATCGATTGCCATTCTTTAGCCAGTAGACTGGATGTTTTGCACCGGCGCTCTCTCGCCATCGCCAACCTTGATCAGACCACAGCGCGCGTCGCTCATAGCCTTGTTCATCAACAAAGCCGGCGAACTCAGCATTTTTCACGGCTGTACGCGAAATCGAAAACGGCGCCAGCTCAACCTCATGCGCATCCATCTCGTTATCGAAAACGAAGTGGTCATCCGGCGTACTGCCAAGAACGAAACGACCGCCGGGTACAAGCGTATCGCCGAGCGTCTCTGATTCCTGGTCATTGTGAGCCGAGCCTTTCACCGCCGGGGGAATCAATCCCACTTGCTTGAAGAAAGGCTTCGAATATCCAAGCGTCTGCCTCGTGTATCCAATGGCCTCATCGTGCATGTCTTCATGTAAGAGAGCTAACGAAGGGAAATAGGAAGCATTGCCAATCTCATTACCGCGTAGGTTAGTTACTTCATCAAGAACGCTCTGCATATAAGCTAATGTTTGCGGTCTTGAGGGCAGTGAAAGGTCCCAGCGTGTTTCGTGCGCAACCTTTGCTGAGTCATACAGGGAATCGCCACTAGCCATCATCGGCGAACGCCCATTGAGATGCCGTAGCACCCAGTACTCCTGAAACCAGGCAACGTGACCAATCTCCCAGAGCAGCGGATTGACAATCTTCAGACGGGGACCAATCATCTGGTCGTCATTCAAATCTTCAACCAGCGCCAGCGTGCGAGTGCGCGCTTCTCGCAGCGATTCGATAACCCTGGTCTGACGACAATCCACGTAGTTGACTCTTCCCGGCGGTGTGCAGCCGATTTTAGCACTACAGAAGTGCGTACCCGGCACAGATTTGCCACCTTTTGTGCGAACACCTGATTAGGTAGTTTCTAAAGTTGTGTTGCCGGCGCGGGGCGCTAGCCCGACCGTCAGGGAGGGCGCTTTGCACATTAGAAGGTTCCGCGCGGCAGAATGCGGGGAAATTATGTAACTGAATACTTCGCGGAGACGTCTGAGCTAAATGACTGATTCTTTTTCTATTAGTTCTTGCGCGATTGGGACCAGAACCGTTCGCGCACGCGCATTCTTACTAATTGACACTTAGGTCTCCCCAATTACGGCATTCTGCCTCATGCCGGTGCTACCCAAAACGGAGTCTGTTTCGTCACCCAGACGAGATCCTCGACAAAGGATCGCGCCTGAAAACATCTCCTTATGGTTCGCTTCAATCGGATATACCCGGCTTTTCGTGCAGGCAGTGTATTCTCTGTTTCAGTTCTAATATGTCTTCTGCTTATTTTTGTGGCGGGCGTCGGTGTGGGTATGTTTGTTCGCCCAAAACCTCAGCCTCAGTCCGCGGGAATTCCTCCGACAGACTTCGACATCTCGTTGCCCGAAGGCTCCACAACGATCACGATTACTGACCCTCGATTAGAGCGGGGAGAGCTTGCCCGCTTTGTCGTCGAACGTCGTGGCGACTCAATCAGCGGCCTGCCTGAATCACGGAGACAAATACCTCCCCGTTTAGGTCTTAGTCCCGAGGACGGGAATTTCTTTCGGCACGAACTTGGCGCTGCCATTTATCCTTCGGATTCAGTCTGGGAGCGCGCGAATCGCATCCGTAACTGGTTGGCGAATATTAGCTATCGAGTCGCACTACCCGGGCTGTCGACAAGGGTTCCTCGCGAAGCTTATATGCAAATGCGGCAGGGCAAACCGGTGCTCTGCGGCAACCTGGCAGAGATCTATGTAGCGCTCTGCGAGAGCGCCGGGCTCGTGGCGCGGACCGTCGGTCTGAGTCTGATGGTTCGCGATGGAACCTTTGGCGGCGACACCCACGCCGGCGCTGAGGTTTGGGTACCGGAGATGGGTGGCTGGGTTTATCAGGACTCGACCTTTAACTGTTATTGGGAAGTCGATGGAAAACCGGCGAGCGCGCTCCAGCTACATAATGCATTGATGGACGGTCGCAAGATAGAATTGGCGTCTTCGAATCCTCGATCGGAAGCGATGGTCCACAGTTATTACGTGGATCCGCGGCTTTTCTTTCGCCACATCTCTTATGAGTACAAGGCAGGCGGCCCCTTGCTCTATTACGTTGACGGGCGGCTCGAGCCGCTAAACATGCGCGACCGATACTGGATTCAGACAGACGATCGCAGCGTGCTTGAGAGTCTGGATACAAGCGGCAATACGATCATGGAAAGGCGGGGAGAGATTGCGCCTGGTATTTTTGTACAGCTTATCGGCAACGTGCTTTTCATCCGAGACAGACGCGAACAGAATCGGGGAATTCGAGTGCGTTCGTCGAGCGGGACCGTCGAAGTTTGCGCTTACGAGCATTGGCGGGCAGAGGAGTTGGGAGTGTTTCGCGGCAAGAACTTAGTAGCCAACGGTTCTTTCAATACGACGGCAGGAGCGGAAGGAGTCGCCGCTAACTGGTCGGTGAGCGGTCCCATCGAAGTCCTGACTATTATGGGGGGCCAGGGCATGGCTGCTCAGGCTGGGGGCAGACTCTGGCAAACGATTGGGGTGCAACCAGGCCGGCCGGTACTTGATGTACGCGAAGATCAGTGTCGCGCGGGGAACGGTAGCATGGTCGCTCGCAGACTCGTCAAAAGGCATGGAGTCAAGAGGCGCAAGCAAGCCGTCGCAAATGAGCGAAATCATCTCAGATGTCGTCGAGAGTCGCAGTGGTTATCTTGATGTATCATTTGAATTGACCGAAGGCGGAGGGTTCCGCGTAATGGACGTCATTGTCACAGAGATGCCGCTTGATGCCTTCGAAAACAGTCAACACCTGTCGCGCACTGCCCGGTACCCCAACTGATTCAGCAAAATCCAGCGAGCCCGGTAAGGATGGCCGCGCGAAAGGCAATTAACAATAGTGAGGTCTATCTCCGTTAAGGAATCGAAGAAGTCTTGATTAAGGTTGTTGTCGAGCACTAGCCGTCTGAGCAAGGTTACATATCAAAACTATTTTGTTGGTTTACTTGCTCAGGTTGGGTGAATCGCGCTTAATTGAGTAATCCGCCAAATGCGGATTCTCTGCAAGGAGGGATTTCCTTTCGTCGTAATCCATAATCGGCAGCCATCGATCAACATTCTCATGTTTGACTAAAACCAAACACGAATCCACTCCTTCGTCCATTACTATGATCATATCTGATGTCAGGTACTGACCCTTCACACGATGCAGTAGCCAGTAAACAGGTCGGCCTCGATCCACCGGAAACTGTTGTTGTGCCGAGAGGTCAAGAGAGTATGTCAGGATGAATTCATCACCGTGACGGGCAATAAGCAGCGCATTGTCGGGGAGTTCAGGCTTTTGAAAAGGGAGCGTCCGCAGCATTTCTGCTCGCTGCAACAAAAAACTTGGTTGTAAACCTTTGGGCAGCGGACCGGACATGCTCGCCAGCACAAATACCAGCGTCAAGGTGAAAGTAAAAAGTGACGCCTGAGGGAAGACATGACGTATCACGTGGAGCAGGCCTGGAACTAGAATAGCAACTTGCAAATATGACAGGTGGTCGAGGCGTCCGACTATTCCAAACTGTCTGACGTCGTGGTTAAGAAATGGATTGAGCGTGATGAGCAGACTCCAAAGCGCAATAGCAGCTATGACAGAACTGAAACGCTTAGCCAGTAAACTCCCTCGGTGGCGCGCGATAAGAAAAAGTATTGCCGGGGCAACTAATAGCAAAGCCACCATTTCAGCTTTGCCGATGGGGCTCGCTAGGCTGATAGGCCATGTCGGTTGCGTAAAGAACTCTCCGGCAATCCATGCGGGTAATGGAAAACATTTCTGAGTGGCGATAAGCGCCGGGAGAATTGCCAACAGGAGCATCACAAACAATCCGGCCAATCTGCTGTAACTGGAGGATTCTCCAACGAATAGCCAATGCCATAAGAGCGTCAGTGCTGCGAGTGAGAGAGCGATGGCCCAACTGGTCATGTGGCTGAAGATTGCGGCCACGAGAAGCATGATCGAGAGAGCAACCCACCGAACCTGATGACTTTGTGAAGCGCGAACGGCAGTCCATCCGCTCCAAATCAAAACAGTCAATGCCCCCAGATTCTTAATGAACTCTGCGATCATGTAAAAATGCATTGCTGATAACGCAGCAATTGCGCCGCCAAGCAAACCAAGCCAGCGGTTACGAGTGATGGTTGAGACCAGCGCGTAAATACCCACACAGAGCAGGACATGAAGCACGAGGCTACCGAGCTTAATGGCACTGACGATATTGCCCATCACGAGGCTCAGGAGAGCTAAAGCGTAAAATACCAGAGGCGTATTTGTAGGAAAGTAAAGATATCCGTGATTCAGGAATTCATGGATTTGCAGAACATAGTAATAACCGTCAGCACCGACTGCTACAGGATAACGGAAGAGCAACGATGCATCCCGAGCGCTGGTCAAGGTAAGCACCGTCAATAGTGCCACCAGTGGCCATCGGGTTTCCGTCGCCCTCTTCAATCTCACTCGTTTGGAATTATGCAACGAGGTATGTAAGCTGTAAGCAGCACCCGAAAGTCCGTTATTTCAGGTAACGGATCTCAACCCGGCACCGAGGGGTTTTCTAATTTCCCGTCACGCGCCATGCATCTGCTTTCACGTCCGGAGTCGGCGGATGCTCAAAAATGCTCGTCTTGTAATCAACGTTGAACTGGTAGGACGTTTGATTGTCTTGATCGAGACAATTGACCCTCTGCGGCATCTGAATTCCCCCAATATCAACGTAGTCGTCAAGACCGCACACATAATCCATCTCCCCCTTGCCGCTGCCTCGGGCCGCTTTTCCATCTATCGCGATTCTCACCGGCAGATGGGTCTTTCTGTCGAGGTAGAAGTCCGCCCTCACCTCTCTCTCATCATCAATCACTTTTACCTGCAGCCGTTTGGTTAACTCCTCTCGCACTATTCGCCGCATCTCTCTTTCAGCAATCACTGTTTCTACCACGTCGTACTTGTTGAGACCGATGGAATCGGTTCGCGCGCCGACGAGAATAGGCTTGGCCCACTTTGTCTCCAAAAGATAGACGAACTGCGCTTGCCTGAAGCGGTATTTGAAGTCCTCAAAGACAGCTTTATCGATATCCGGACGTGGAGGGAGTGGCACTTTTTCCCCAGGGCCAGCGTGCCATCGAATATCACGGTCAAAGTCCAGAACATTTATGCCATACCCCATCTTGCCCGGTCGGTAGTCAAAGAAGTTCCACCATTTGCCAGGCAAGACGTATAAACTTTCCTCGGTGATCCCCACCGCGACATCCGGTCGCGGGCTAAAGCGGAAACGCGACTTTGAGGACACAACAAAGTTACGTATGGCATAGAGCCGCTCGCGTCCTCCTTTGGCCGCGATAGCCTGTTCCCACAACCTTTCTGCTTCCTGGCGTGATTCATCATCCGCCAGATTCGCTCGCGTAGGGGCCTGGGCTGCACAAAACATAAGAGGACCTAGCAGCGTGAAAAGCGAAAGAACGAATACGACAAAAGCTCTCATAAGCTCTCCTTCGCTAAAAGATTCTTCTGAAGAGATGCGGTAAGACTTCTCCAAAAAGATGCCCGACGGCGTTTATTACATCTTGATACGGATTGAAGTGATCCACATCGGCATAGAAGTGCCCGGTGTAACGATCCATTACAATCTGTAAGCTGCCATTACCGAAAGTGCCCGTGTACGACCTGAAGTCACGTAGGTCTCTGCCCACATCTGTGTGGAAGCCGTAAAGGATTCCATTCGCAAACTCATCCGAATCGCTCATCAACCAGTCATAAACCCAGATCGGGAAATCACCCTCATAACCATGGCCGTTCCACGTCCAGTCACTCGCATAATCTAACAAGCCGGAGTTTGAAAGTTGCCATTGTGCTTCAAACTCCGCGTCGGACAATTGGGCGAGGTAGCTCAGAGTGTCCCAGTCGCTTGACTGCCAGTAAGGAACATCGACCCAAATCAAGGCATCTGCAAACTCGGTCCAGTCCCAGTAATAATCGTAGCCCCACTCGTCACCATAGAACCAATCGTTACCATACGGGTCATCGCAAGAACCACCGTAGTAGGGGTCATAGTCGCAACTTTGCGCCGATGTGCTCAGTTCTACCGCGCTGGCCAATTCATCCAAGCCGCTCAGCATTCTCTTGCCAAGGCGCTTGAGACTACTCGCCATCGACTTAACGCCGCCCGCTCGCTCCTCCGATTCGACCGTGTTCAATGAGAGCTGCGGTCCCGCAACCGCCCATGAAGAGTTCATCCTCGTCGGTTTGCTGACGCGTCGCACGCCGTCATAAACGGTGTAACGTCCGAACTCCTTCGTGTTCGCGTTGACCTTCTGGAAGGTGGCGACGAGCGTTCCATCTTCGACGTAGACACGACGCGTTGTCCCGCCCGTCCTCTCATTCTTGCGTGTAGACAGACGCCCGGCAGAATCGTAATTAAAGCTGTAGATTTCGCCCTTCGCGCTCTGATTCCGGACCACCTTTCCAGTGTCATAGTCGTATTGCGTCAACGTACGACTGCCGTCCGCGTGAACCGCCGAAGTTGCAAAGGCCAGCGCGCTCCGCCCTTTCTGATCGGAGAAGTTGTCTTCGTAACCTACGCTTGTTTGTTGCCCCGAAGAGTTGCGTGCGAAAGCAATCGAGCCGGTCGTGTTATAGCCGATGCGTGTCTCGGTGACCTTGTCTGGATGTCCGCGATCCCAGTGCGAGATTGCGCTTAACAGTCCGCGCCCGCTCAGAAAGTTCATGCCGTTAGCAGTGTTGTCATGCTGCACTGCTAGTCCCTGGTCCACTAGGCTGTCCGGCAGATCGTAAGTGTGTGTGGTTTTGGAAATCAGAGGGCCGCTGCCATCGTAAGTCGTCTGTTCCCGGATGAGGCCGATGATATGCCTGTCCCGATACACCTGGTCCAAATTGTATTCTATATGTGTGTGCTGCGAGAGAGTTGCGCCGTCGGCCTGGTAATCATACTCGTCCTGCGGCAGACCGTAACTGTTGTATTCCGTGCGCGTACGCTGTTGACTTCCATTTGCTTCAAGGTGCACGATGTCCCGCGAGACCGGGACAACGCGATAAAAATCGGTGTCGTCTATGGGTTGTTGGCTCCACTCAGTTGATTTAGAGCTTTGCAATGCGCCGTTTGGGGAGAGTTCTTCGACGCGCAGGCTTAACCCGCGCTGCCAGCCACTCGTATCAAAAAACTCCTTACGACTCGAACCATCTGTCAGAATAGCCTGCCCCCACTCGCCATTTTCATCCAAGTCAAAGGTCGTCACCGCCTCCGCATCACTGTTTGCATCTTGAGCCCAGGCCCGCATCTCGGTGGGACGTGGGCAATCAAAGAGCGAGAGGCCGGCGTCCACCGGCAAGTTATATGACGTATAGGCGAGCCTGTGACCATCGGCAGCGACAAGAGTGAGGCGCTGGACCTGTCCCCAGGAATTGTAGTCGAAGGTATAACGCGTGCCATCCGGCAAGCCCAGTTGCCTCAGCACCGTGATGGATGAATTGTTCGCTGGACCAATAATCTGTAATCCATCGAAGTTAGTCTGAATCGTCAGGTCCGAGTAACCGAACGTCACCAGCGTGCGCCCCGGCGTACCAGGACCTTGAATGATCGAAAGGAGATTTCCTCCACGATCGCGATTGAACATTAAGATACGTCCGACAGTATCTGTGATGCTGTTCAGGTGTCCGCGATTGTCGTATCCGGCATTGATATGGTTGCCGTTACGATCTCTTATCTCAGTGCATTGGAGTTGTCCGCGAATCAATTCAAACTCAAGCTGCGCCCCGTCAGGACGACGTAACAACGCGCCGCCTTTGTCGTTAGCAATTAATTGCAGCAAAGAGTTGTCGGTGGCTTCATAAGTATTGGATTCGCCCACCTGCCGCAGGGCCACGCGAGTCCCTTCGGAGGTCAAGAGGAGATAAGTAAAGTGCCCAGTTTGCGGATCGCGGAAGCGTGGTTGTACAGTTGGGAAGCCAAGCCGAAAACCCGGAGCAGGTTGTCCCCGGTCAGCGTCGAAGGCTATCTGAGAACCAGCTCTGGTCCAGACTAGCGAATTGTAAACAAGGGCGAGATTGAGGTTTAACCTGGCGCGGCCCGGCAGATTGATGAGAGTCTTACTCCAATGGAAATTCTGTGACAGCAAGTCAAATGCTGGTTGACCTGTGCGGTTATGCGGATCCAACCGCGCCGCCGCAAAGTCTTCGCTCACTTGGCTCCTCTCACCGCAATCGAAACAGCGTCGGGAGTTGCTGAATGCCGGGGCTGCGGATGGTTCTGCGACCTTCAAATGACGCACGCCGCGCAACTCGGGCAAGTGCTCCCCCAGTCGGTCTTGTGCCAGGGGCGTACGTGGTGTGGATGTTCCGCCCAGTGCCGCCGCGTCATGAAAGATGGGGATGCACAGAGAACGAAAGACGGAAATAATAAGGAGTAGGATAAGAACGCGTGACAGTGATTTGGTGATTCGGAAAAATATGGGACGCATAATGTTTCGGGACTCCTTCTGGTGAGTTGAGCCGCCATTACAGTCTGCGCTAAAATGCGGATTACTTAGCGATGCCACCTCTGTTGCGCAAAACGTGGCGGAGGTTACATTGCAACGCGGCCCGCTCGGTACGCACTAGTGTCGAGCGGGTCTTTTTTCTTCGTTCATCGAGATCGTTCACCGGGTCACGGTCACGTGACTCGGGAGCCTTCTGTTTTGTTTCAATTGGAGTTTCCAGGCGTGGCCGCAATTGTCGGGCACTCCATTTCCGCTCCACCTCTACAGTAGTTGATTGGTGCTAACCGTCGGACCGAGCGCGAGGTCAGCACCGACTAGCTAAGGTCAGCTAGAGATTTCGTTCACTCCCCTGCAAGTATTGTACCGTCGTCACTACCGAGGCAATCCCATATTCCTTGCTGCCCGTCGCTGCGAGGTTTTGCTCAAGGCTGAGGAAAGAACCTCAGTTCAAGAAAAACTATAAATCAGGCCTTCTCCTCTGATGAAGGCTTCAGGCGTGTTCGACATGTTCTGGAAAGAACAGAGTGCGTTGTTTTTGCCGTGAACCAGCAGCAGTGGGCCAGGAGCTTAACTGTTCTGGCAAAGCACGGGGCCCGCTGGTGTGCGGAAAGTAAATCAGATTTCTCGTGTGAGTTCTAATAGAGGATGCGAATTGGCTTCCTGGGTTTGCCAGGGATTGTCCGAAACTCCCTTAGTCTCAATCGGTTCGAGTTATGCTCGTAGTGGCAGTCTACTTTGAAATTGGTCGCATCCTCTTTTGTATATATCGAAACCAGTCGCACCCTCTTCTGTACGCAATCGCATCCACTCCTGTGAAGAATGCCCTTTTGACCCCTCTCAGTCGCATCGTCTTCTAGAACTCACTGAGCTCACCTCAAGTGCACGCCCGCCTGATAGCTAACCGCGACCCAGAACGAGGCCCAGGCGAAGCCGCTGACGAGACTTAGAACGCTGTATTTCTTTGCAGGCATTCCTGCTGTCGCGCATACCAGGGGGATCGTAATTCTCAATCCGGCCGCAAATCGCGACAACAAAACGGCAACTGTACTGTGACGTAGGACAAACTTGCTGACCTTCGGGTACCACTTACTCAACCGCTTTGATTTTTTGATTGCGCGCGCGGCTCTTTCATGCGCTGCGTAAAAATACATTTGATCTCCGGCGGACCCACCGATGGCCGCGGCCAGAATAGTCAAACGCCAATCCAGATGGCCTGAGCCGCAGAGCGCACCGGCAGCGATCAAGACCACTTCACCTTCCCAGAATGCTGCGACCAGGACGGCGAGATAGCCGTATTTCGGCAACAAACGCATCCACCAGCTCTGATTGTCCAGAGTCGACAGCGCAGTCATTGCATTGTTGATGATGAAACTAAAAGTTGCGGGCACTCGCGTTAAGCTACAGGGGCTCGTTCGCCGCGCGTCACATTGTTGGCAACAGCAAATGGGAGTTTACCAAGCTTTGTTAGCGGGGCAAGGTCGCGGGTTACTTCACGGACGACGTGCAAGACGCGCTCGACGTCTGAGTCGCGCAAGCGTGAATACGCGGGCAACTGAAGCGACGTTGCAGTCAATTCAGCTCCCGGGCAATTGACAGCAAACTCTTTGAAGAGCGGCAAAGACGAACAGACATCGACGTGCGTAGTTTCAAAGTCAACGCCGCGCCGGATTGCACGACGGCTGGCGCGCTCTGAATCGGAAGTGTAGATGCAATATTGATAATAGACGTGCTCGATGTCCTTCGTGACCTCAGGTGTCTGAATAGCGCGACAATCCGAGAGCCCTGCCGTGTAACGCGAAGCATGCTCGCGCGAGCGCGCGTTGAATTCGTCGAGCCTGGCCAGACCCCGCATTCCGATCAAGGCCTGAGCGTTCGAGTAACGCTGCCGGTAAGCGCGGGGAAACGGATCTAATGGCCGGATCTTCTCCCAAATGTGTTTCGAGACATCGTAATGCCCGAACATTGAAGCCGCGGCCTGCAAAGGATATCCCCAGAAAGTAAATCCCTTCGGACTGATACCCATCCGCGAAATAAATCCGGCGGCAAAACGCATCGCCAGGTCTGGCACGCTTTGAGGCGGCTCTACCCCCACTTGCTCTCGGATTCGCGCCGCCAGCCCGGCGTCGTTAGTCATCGCCATGCCGCCGCCGTAGGTGTTTATGCCTTTGAGCATTTGAAAGCTGAAGAACGAGGCTGCGCCAAACGTGCCCACCAATCTTCCGTGATAACGAGCACCTACCGCCTGCGCGCAATCCTCTATCACGATCAGACCGTGCTTATCCGCGATTGCCATAATCGCCGACATATCGCATGGTTGGCCGTACAAGTGAGTTGGCACGATTGCCCGCGTGCGTTCGGTAATAATCGTTTCGATTCTGTTCGCGTCCAAGTTGAACGACAACGGATTCACATCGATGAAAACCGGAGTAAGACCGGCTTGGCGAGCAATTTCAGGAACG
>WNFY01007210.1_pt1 | contig 12645 bp, 12 predicted proteins | sample 5400091 | NCBI WGS metagenome assembly WNFY01 (sample SAMN13153364, study PRJNA577476) | soil metagenome | isolation source: 60 cm soil or saprolite under grassland replicate 1 | place: USA:California | collected 2016-06-15 | reverse complement strand
CGCGGACCACCTTGTCACGCTCAGCGGCGAGCCCCGAGTGCTGGACGAGAAGCGCGCCGCGCGCGCGCGAGCCCCACTCGCTCGCGCCCTCCAGCCCCGGCGCGGGCGGCGGAACGTCCCGAACCCGTGGTGCGAGCTCTGCCGCGCGGCCGACGAGGCGGTCCGCCTCCGCCCGCTGCTCACCGGCTTGCCGGTCGAGCTGCTCGCGAGCCGCGCGCGCCTGCTCGACCCACACCTCCGCGTCGTGGAGCTCGTCGCGCCAGTGCTGCACGGAGCGTTCCGCCGCCAGGCGCTCGCGCTCGTCACCCGCGCGCTCGAGCTCCGACTCGGCCTCGTGCAGCTGTGAGGCGGCACGCTTTCGCGCCTCGGCCGCCGCCTCCGCGTCGGCGTCGTTCTGCCGGGCTAACGCCGGCAGGGACGCGAGGAAGCCCGATGCCGCAGAGGCGTGCTTCCGCAGCTCCTCGACGTCCGCGCGGAGGCGCTCGACCTCGGCCAGCGCACCGGCCATCTCGGCGTCACGGCGCTCGAGCTCTTCGGCGAAGGAGAGAAGCGGTTCCAAACCGACGGGACGGAGCGTATCGTCGCAAGATCGACCAACGGAGGTGCGAACGATGTTCGTGAGACTCGCGCAGTTCGAAGGCGGCACGCCCGAGGGCGTGGACGATCGTGTGGCGAACATCAAGAAGGAGCTGTCGTCCGGTGGCGGGGCTCCGGCCGGGCTCGCCGGCGTCAAGCGGGTCGTTCTGCTCATCGACCGGGACGGGGGTCGCATGGCCAACCTCGTCTACTGCGACACTCGGGAGGATCTCGAGGCCGCTGACGCGGCGCTCAACGACATGAGCCCCGGCAGCGAGGGCGGGCAGCGAACGTCCGTCATGAAGTACGAGATCGCGCTGGATCAATCCATGGGCTAGACGCTGTGGATCGCTCAGGTGGGGGATCCACGCGCTTCGAAATCGGCCCGATGATGCGTTTGCTCTGACAAGCGGCGCGCGCGGCCACGCCATTGAGAAACCCGGGGGTCTTCGCGTGAACGCTCGCCGCCTGCTCGTCCTGATCGCGCTGTGTGTCGCTCTCGTGCCGGCCTCGTCCGCGACCGCGACGTATCCCGGTGCGGTCGGCCGGATCGTCTTCACGAGCGACCGCGCCGGCTCGTCGACCTCCGAGCTCTACTCGGCGGCGGCGGACGGCACGGACGTCAAGCGGCTCACCTGGACTGATGGGTTCGAGCAGGATCCGGCCTGGTCGCCGGACGGCTCGCGCATCGCGTACGAGAGCAGCGAACAAGGTCGGTACCGCTTGTTTGTGATGAACCAGGACGGCAGCGACCAGCACCTCGTCTCGCCTGACGCAATCTCGCTCGTCGTCGACTGGCAGCCGGCGTGGTCACCGGACGGGACCCAGATCGCGTTCGCGAGCACGCGGCCGACAGGAGGCGCCTGGCACATCTGGGTGATGAACGCAGACGGCACGAATCTCCACCAGCTCCCCGGCAACATGTCTCAACATCCCGCGTGGTCGCCGGACGGCCTGCGCATTACCGGCGACGACGGCACCGGGCCGCTGTACGTCATCAACGCCGACGGGACGAATGAACGCCGCCTGACAACACCCCCCGAAGGCCGGTACGACGAAGCGCCGGACTGGTCGCCCGACGGCACCTCGATCGTCTTCTCCGAGCGCACATTCGACGGGACGTCGAGCGCCCTCTACGCGATCGACGCCGACGGCTCCGGCGAGCAGCAGCTGACGAGCGGTGCGTACGCCGACTACGAGCCGTCGTGGTCGCCGGACGGAACAGGCGTCGTCTTCACACGTCGCGCCTCCCCGGGCGGCTACTTCCAGCTCTATACGGTCGCAGCGGGCGGCGGCGCGGCGACGCAGCTGCTCAGTTCCGGTCGCAACGACATGGGGCCGGGCTGGGGCAGCTCGACGGTCAGTCCCACGCCTTCGCCGCCGCAAGCGCCTCGGGTGCAGATCTTCAGCCCGACCGTTAACGGCCTCTACTTTCCCGGCACGACGGATCATGTCTTCTACACCTGCACCTCCGACATCTCTTTCGTGGTCTCGTGTATCGGCTCGCAGCCGTTCGGCGCGATCGTCGATACCTCGTTCGCAGGCCTCCACCAGTTCTCGGTCACCGCGACGGACCTGGAGGGGCGACAAACGACTGCGACGGTCAGCTACACAGTGCTCGACTTCACGCCCCCCACGATCCAACTTCGCACACCGGTCGACGGCGGAACCTACGACGTCGGCGAGAACGCGACCGTCGACTTCGCCTGCAGCGACGGCGTCGGTGGATCCGGGATCCGGTATTGCGCCGGAACAAGGCCGAACGGGGCGCCGCTGGATACGACCCACGTCGGCTCGTGCACGTTCCAGGTAACGGCCCTCGACGGCGCGAACAACGTTGCGACGGCGACCGCGATATACCGTGTCGTCGACCGAACACCCCCTTCGATCACGATCACGACGCCGGCCGACCAGGCCGTCTACACACAGAACCAGGTTGTCGCGGCCGACTACACGTGCACCGACGAGCCGGACGGCTCCGGCCTGGCGTCGTGCAACGGAGACGTCGCCTCGGGCGCGACGATCGATACGTCCACCGTCGGTGACCACACGTTCACCGTTACCGCGGCGGACGGCGCGCACAACACGGCGAGCGCCTCGCGCAGCTACACGGTGATCTACGACTTCTCGGGCTTCTTCTCCCCCGTCACGGTCTTCCCGACCGCGAACTCCGCGAAGGCAGGGCAGGGAGTACCGCTCAAGTTCTCGCTCCACGGCAATCGAGGCAGCGACCTCTTCGCGCCCGACTCGCCTGCCTGGGCTCCCTGCGACTCACCGACCGCCGGCTCCACCGTCGCCTTGGGAACGCTCTCCTACAACGCCTCACTCGACCGCTACACGTTCCTCGCCGCGACCGACAAAGCCTGGGCGGGCACCTGCAGGGACGTGATCGTCACGCTCCGCGACGGCACAACGCACCGCGCTCGATTCGCGTTCGGCAAGTAGCCTCGGCTCGACTCCCAAGCTCTCGACGCCGGATCACCCGTGCGAGGGACGCGCGCGTACGGCTCGGCGTGTTGGATGGAAGTCCGGGTGACGTGGCTCTGCGGCCATTTGCCCTACCCGGTAATTCTGCGGCGGAGGTAACGGTGAGTGGTCTGACGGTGGGCAGGATCCACGGCGACGAGGTCGACGCTGAGCATGCGCCCGACGAGGTACCTCTTCAGCTTCGTCAGGCGGAGCTGGAGACGGTGCGCCGCCGGCTCATCCGCCTCGCGTTCGACATTCACGACGGCCCGTTGCAGAGTCTCGCTGCCGCCGGGTTCGGTCTCAGAGACCTTCACGGCCGAGTAGCTGCGCTCCCGCTCGAGACAGACGACCGCGATAGAGCGAGCGAGCTCGTCCTCGACCTGATCACCGAGCTGAGCGAAACCGAACGAGCGCTGCGAAGGCTTGTCACCACGTTGGAGGACAGCCATCCGGAGATCGCGAACGCCAAGGATCTCCTCGATGCCGAACTGAAACGATTCCGACGCCGCTGCGCGGCCAACGTCGTCGTCGAGGGCGAATGGCAGTTCCACCCCGACAGCCACTCGCAGGCGCTGGCCCTCGAGGCACTTCTTCGCGAAGCGCTCACGAACATCGCGAAGCATGCCCGGGCCGGGAACGTCACGATCCGGCTCCAGACAAGCAATACCCACGTCCTCCTCGAGATCGAAGACGACGGACGTGGATTCGACCCGGAGCAGGCGCACGAATCGACAATGGGACTGACGAGCATGAGCGAACGCGTCAAGCTCCTCGGCGGCGAGCTCGAGATCATGAGCGGGCAAGGCGGACCGACCCTCGTCACGGCAACGCTCCGCCGCTGGCGGCGGCCGTTGTCCGCGGCGTCTGCATATACATCGCCGCCGGTCGCCGCAGAAATACGCGCCGTCGTATAGCGCGCCGGACGCGGGGGGCGGGAGCTTAGGATCCGCCGCATGAGCTTCGACGACTGGATGCTTGCGCTCCATGTCCTGAGCGCGTTCGCCTGGGTGGCCGGAATGATCCTCTTCTGGGTCTTGATCGCGGCCGTGCGGCGAACGGACACCGCAGAGCGCACGATCCGGATGGAGCCGATAGTGAAGGTCGGTAACGCGTCCATCGGGATCGGTATGGGCGGCACGATCGCCCTTGGGATCTGGCTTGCGTTCTCGGTCGGCGGCTACGACATCTGGGACGGCTGGATCATCGCGGCGATCGTGCTATGGGTGATCTCGCTACCGCTTGGACAACGCACCGGCGCCGCCTACCAGCAGGGCATGGACGAGGCACGGGAGCTTCAGAAGGCCGGGCGGGCCGAGCCGAATGCGGAGCTCCTTGCTCTCAACAGAACGTCCAACGGCGTCATCTCTCACTTCCTCGCGTCGATCGTCGTCCTGCTCATCCTCATCGACATGATCTGGAAGCCGGGCGCATGAGCGTCCTCGCCGCGGTCCGCCCCGACAGCTGGGGCTTCCCGCTCTTTCTGCACGTGTTCGGAGCGATGATCATGGTCGGCGGCCTCGTCACCGGCGCGAGCGCGCTCGCCTTCGCGAGGGGCGAGGCGAGGGCTCTCCGGCTCGGATACTGGTCGTTCCTGGCCGTCTCCCTACCGGGCTGGGTGCTGATGCGAGTCGGCGCCGAGTGGATCGCCTCGAAGGAGGGCTGGAACGACCTTCCGGCAGGTGTCGGCGATCCCGACTGGCTGACGATCGGAAGAGTCATCGCCGACGCCGGCGGGCTGATCCTCGTCGTCTCGCTCATCGCCGGCGGCGTCGGCGTCCGCCGGATGCGCGAGGGAAGGGGCTCCGGCCTGCTGAAGACGACGCTGGTGCTCTCGCTCGTGCTCCTGGCGGCCTACGTGGTCGCCGTGTGGGCGATGGCCGGTAAGCCGGGCTAGTCCGGGCCAGGGCTAGGTTCCCCGAAGGTAGGCGAGCACCGCAAGCACGCGGCGGTGGTCCGTGTCGGAGGGCGGCAGCCGCAGCTTCATGAAGATGTTCGCCACGTGCTTCTCGACGGCGCCGATCGTCAGCACGAGCTGCGACGCGATGGCGCTGTTCGAACGGCCCTCGGCCATCAGGCCGAGCACCTCGGTCTCGCGGGGCGTGAGCCGTTCCAGCGGGCCGTCCGCCCTCTGTCGGGCGAAGAGCTGCCGCACGACCTCCGGATCAAGCGCGGTGCCGCCGCCGGCAACTCGGCGCACGGCGTCGACGAAGTCGTCAACCTCCATGATCCGGTCCTTGAGCAGGTAGCCGACGCCGCCCTCGCCTCCCGCGAGAAGCTCCGCCGCATAGGTCTGCTCGACGTACTGTGAGACGATCAGCACGGCGGTCTCGGAAACGCGTTCGCGCAGCGTCAGCGCGGCACGAAGACCTTCGTCGCGGAAGGTCGGCGGGAGGCGGATGTCGACGATCGCAACATCCGGTCGTTCCAGCATCACTGCGTGCACGAGCGCATCGCCGTCCTGAACGGCTGCGACCACATCGAAGCCGTTGTCCCGGAGCAGCCGTGTGAGCCCGTCGCGCAGCAGCGCGAGATCTTCGGCGATCACGACCCGCACGGCATCACCGCTCTCAACGTTGTCGGACCACCCTGAGGGCTTGTCAGCTCGAGCGTCCCGTCGAGCGCCTCCACCCGGCGCGCGAGACCCGCAAGGCCGTTGCCCGCCGGATCTGCGCCGCCGCGTCCGTCGTCCACGATCTCCACGACGAGCTCGTCGTCTTCGCGCCGAACCGCGATGTCGACCTGGTCGGCGTCCGAGTGCTTGCCCGCATTGGCCAACGCCTCTGCGACGACGAAATACGCCGCTGTCTCGACGGGAGGCTCTGGACGGCGGTCGACGTCGACCGCGACATTCACCTTCATCGGCGTCCGGTCGGCGAGCGCAGCGATGGCGGCTTCGAGTCCGCGGTCGGCGAGGACCGGCGGATGAATCCCGCGAGCGAGATCACGGAGGTCCTCGAGCGCCTCGTGCGCGCCGCGTCGAGCGTCGGCGAGCAGTCTCTGCGCGGCCACCGGATCGGACGCGAGTTTCTGCTCGGCCATCCCCAGGCTCATTCCGAGCGCGACGAGGCGGGCCTGCGCGCCATCGTGCAGATCGCGCTCGATCCGCCGGAGCTCGCTCTCTTGCTGATTCATCGCTCCGGCCCGTGTCGTTTCCAGCACGGTGATCCGCTCCTGGTCCCGCCGTGCGATCGTCACCACGACGTGCATCGCGAAGAGCGCAGCAAGACCGATGATCGGCCATAGCGGCCAGAAGTAGCCACGCGTGGTGACCGCCCAGACGAGCACGAGGAAGATGGTGATTGCGCCCGCGACACCTTCATGCATGGCCAGGCCCCGGGTCATGCGTTTGTGCCGCACGAGCTCGGGACGCTCGTCCACGAGCACGGCCCAGGCATGGAGCCCGAGGATCACGCCGAACGGAATCAGCGTCCACAACGGCCAGAAGTAGCCGCGTGACGTCGCCGCCCAGACGACGACGAGCAGGAGATTGAGCAGACCGACCGCGGTCGCGTGCAGCGCGAGGGAACGGAGGCGGAACTCCCTGACGACCGCGGGCGAACGACGTGCTTCGCCCGCTCCGGCGTCACCGAGCAGGCCGGTGACGAGGGAGCGAGACACGGCGGCGAGCGGCTGAATCAGGGAAAGCGCGATCACGAGCCCGATGATCCCGGCAGGGACGAACAGGAACGCCTTGCCGAACGTGTCGACCTGCCAGGAGCCGAAGTCGGGATGCGCCCAGCGGTACCAGATCGGCTCGGTGAGGGCGGCGCCCGCTGACGCGACCAACGTCAACTCCGCGATCGCAAGCGCCGAGCCGAGCGTGCACCGGATCAGAAAGTAGGCCTGCTGCTTCCAGAACGTCGGGTCACGGAGAACGTTCGCCGCCGAGCGCCAGTAGCCGCGCGGGCCGGGCGAGCTTCGAGGAGGGTCGGCGTTCGTCCCGAGCAGCGCGTTCGCGAGCGCGCCTTCGACCCGCGCCAGCGCCCCGACGGCGACTCGGTAGCCGACGAGAGCGGGCCCGACGAGCGGCGTGATCGCCAGGACGGCGACGAGCGTCCAGCCGGCGACCAGCACGGCGAAGCCGACGGCACCGAGCGGGATCGCAGCCGCGAGGAACAGAAGCGTCCTCACGACCTCGGAACGACGAGACGTTCTCATCTCAGGTCACCTGTACGGCCGCCGCGGCGGCAGTGCGGTCGCCGTCGAGGCGCGGCAGCCACTGCAGGCTACGTGGCAAGTACCAGTTCCACGTCCCGAGGAGCTTCATCGTCGCAGGCAGCAGGACGCCGCGGATCACCGTCGCATCGAGGATCACCGCCACCGCGAGCCCGACACCCATCTGCTTGATGTCGAGCGTCGACAGCGTCGCGAAGATCGAAAACACAGCAACCATCACGAGCGCGGCGCTCGTCACGGTGCTCGCCGTCGACCGGATGCCTCGCTCGACTGCTTCCTCGGTTCGCATACCGCCGTCCACGAGCTCCTTGATCCGGCTCAGGATGAACACGTGGTAGTCCATCGAGAGCCCGAACAACACCGTGAACAGGAAGAGTGGCAGCCAGGTGACGACGGCTCCATTGGAGCGAAAGCCGAGCAGCCCTTCGAGGTGGCCCTGCTGGAACACCCAGACCAGAACGCCGTAGGCGGCACCCACCGAGAGCAGGTTGAGCAGGATCGCCTTGATCGGGATCACGATCGACCGGAAGGTGAGGAGCAGCAGCAGGAACGCAAGACCGAGGACGAAGGCGAAAACGATCGGAGCCCTGGCCTTGTTCGTCGCGTTGAAGTCCGCGTTGCCGGCCGTCTCTCCGGTGACCGCGTACTCGGCCCGGAGCCTGCCGAGCGCTGCCGGTACGACTTCGCCCCGCAGCGCGTTCAGCGCCGCGAGTGACCGCCTGTCGTTGCCGTTGCCGACGAGCGGAATGTCGATCTGGGCGACGGTGTGCTGCGGATTGACGATCGTCCGGATCGGCTCCTTCATCAGGCCCGACGCGAGCGCCTGCCGACGGAGCTCGACGAGCGCAGCCCGAACCTCGGGCGAGGTCACGTCGGGGGCCTTGACGACGACCGTTGCCGGCGAGGGAGAGCCGGGGAACGCCCGCTCGATCCGATCGAAGGTCTGGACAATCTTCAGGCTCGCGGGCAAGTCGTTGAAGCCGGGGAGCTTCGTGTGCATTCCGAACGTGGGCAGGGCGAGCAGCACGAGGAAGCCGGCCGACAACGCAGCTGCCGCGGCCGGGAACCGAAGCGCCGGCATCAGGACGGCCGCCCAGATGCGCGAGTCCGAACGGTCGCCCTTCAGCCGCTGCAGGATCGTCCAGCGGTTCTTCAGGCGGACGAGAACGGCGGGCTTCCGGCCGAGCAGACGTACCACGCGGGCAAGTCCGGCGGCGGCTACGGCGAACAGGCCGCGGTCGATCCGGTCGCCGAGCTTCGCGAGCAGTGCGGGCAGGACGGTGAGCGAGCCGATCATCGAGACGAACACGACGATCATCGCGCCGATGCCGATCGAGGTGAAGACGTTGGAGCCCGCGAACAGCATCCCCGCCATCCCGATCAGGACCGTTGCGCCCGAGATGAGCACGGCGTGTCCCGAGGTGGCCGCCGCCCGGTGAACGGCTTCGACGCCCTGGTGGCCGGCGGCTCGCTCTTCACGCTCACGCTTTACATAGAACAGCGAGTAGTCGACCCCGACCGCCATCCCGATCAGCAGGATCACCGAGCTGGTCGCATCGGACGCGTGCTGGATGTGGCTGACGAGACTCGAGAGCCCGATCGACGCGAGCACCGCGGAGAATGCGAGCAGCACCGGCACGCCCGCGGCGACAAACGCTCCGAAGGCGAGCAGCAGGATGACGAAGGTGATTGGCACAGAGAGCCGCTCGGCCTTCGAGAAGTCGTGCCCGATGGTCTCGTTCAGAGCTTTCGTCGCGCTCGCCTCGCCGAACTCCTCGATGGTGAAGCCGGGGTGTGCCCGCTGGACTGACGCGACGGCGTCGAGGACCGGCTGGACTCGTGCATCCGCCGTCGCGCTGTCGCCCTTCAGTTCGAACTGGATCAGCACGGAGCGTCCGTCCTTCGACACGACCGCCGGACGGATCTTCGTCACCTCGCGTTGCGTCTTCAGCTTGGCGACGACGCCCGCCACCGCGGGACGCCCGTCCGCTCTCGCGCGCTTCGACTCCACGAGCACGCTCTCGCCGGCCGCCTGCCGGAAGCCTGCGTCCGCGAGGATCCGTTCCGCCCGGGCGGTCTCGCCCTGGGCGTCCTCGACGCTCGTCAGCTTCTGCGTTCCGGCCGCGGCGCCGAGCGCGACCGCCGCGGCGACGAGAGCTAGCCACCGAAGGTGGCGGTCTTCCAGTGCGCGGCGCTCCATGCGCCCGCACGTGCTGCGAGATTGCCCTTCACGACTGCCTCCTTTGCGTGATCGGACGTCACGCTTCGAGGCTGCCCGTTGTTCGGCGGCGCGCCAATCCGGGCTCCCGGCGTCCGGGGGGTGGGGTCGGCACCAGTCTCTCGGGGCTCATGAGCAATTACCTCGCGCGTAATCGACACACGCCACCCGGCGCGGCCAACCTTGGCGCGATACCGCGTTCAGAAAGGAGGCGGAAATGGAGACCGCCGAGCTTGTACAGCGCTACCTCGACAACTGGAACGAGACCGACCCGGCAGCGCGACGGGCAGCCGTCGCGGCCGTCTGGGCCGACGACGGGAGCTATGTCGATCCGCTCGTCAGCGTCGCCGGGCACGACCAGATTTCGAGCAGATGCCGGGCTACGTGTTCAGGCTGCTCGACGACAACGTCGATTCGCACCACAACATCGCACGTTTCCGGTGGGAGCTCGTGCCCGCGGCGGGCGGCGAGTCGGTGGCGATTGGCTTCGATGTCGCCGTCACCGGCGACGACGGCCGCATCGAAAACGTGCTCGGCTTCCTCGACATGGCGCCGGGCTCCTGAGCAGCCGGCTCGAGGGCTGCTGCGGCAGCGCGGCGGCCCTCGAGCGTCATCCTCGCGCTCGTTACGTCCGAGGTAATGTCCGCGCTGAGCGGCGCGATCTACGATCGCAGCATGAATGTGAGCGCCGTTCGGCCTCCGGTGGGAGAGCTGCTCCGGGACTGGCGCCGGCGGCGGAGGTTGAGCCAGTTCGCACTCGCACTCGATTCCGGCGTCTCCTCACGACATCTCAGCTTCATCGAGACCGGGCGCTCGAGACCGAGCGCCGAGATGGTGCTGCACCTCGCCGAACAGCTCGACGTCCCGCTCCGCGATCGCAACAACCTGCTGCTCTCGGCCGGCTACGCACCGGCGTACAGCGAGCACGCCTTCGACGCGCCGGACATGGGACCAGTTCGCGACGCGATCGACCAGGTTCTCCGCAGCCACGAGCCCTACCCGGCGCTCGTCGTCGACCGCCACTGGGGATTGGTCGCAGCCAACCGGTCCCTCGCGGTCCTGATCGGCGAGGTCGCACCGGCCCTCATGGAGCCGCCGGTGAACGTCCTTCGCCTCAGCCTACACCCCGACGGGCTGGCGCCGCGGATCCTGAACCTTCATCAATGGCGGTCGCGCCTACTCGATCGCCTCAAGCATGAGGCGATCGCGAGCGGTGATCCCGCATTGACGGTGCTCCACGACGAGCTTGCGTCGTATCCCGCCCCAGACATCGGCGAGGCGCTCGATCCGGCGTTCGCCGACATCGCCGTTCCCCTCCGCATCTGGCACGGGCATCAGCAGCTCTCGTTCCTGAGCACGAAAACCTCGTTCGAGACCGCCGTCGACGTCACCGTTGCGGAGCTCTCGATCGAGTCGTTCTTTCCCGCGAACCGCTCGACAGCCGACGCGATGCGCGCCCTCCTCGAAGCGATCCAAGACGACCGGCCGGACCCCTCGCCGGCCTACGAGTCCTGCGGCCGGTAGCGCAGTCCGTCGAGCGCGAGCTCGAGCATCCGTTCCTTCTGCCCGGGATCCGCCGTCGGGACCATCGCGATCCCCCCGACCATCCGTACGACGTCCATGAAGTCCGTATCGGCGCGGACGACGCCCTCGCGCTGCGCGCGTTCGACGAGCGCCGTTCCGGCGCGGGTGATGGCGGTGCGGCACGCGAGCAAGACGTTCGAGTCCGGAGCTGCCTCCAGCAACGCCTCGTTCAGGGCACGCTTGGTCGCCGCGAACCCGACGTACTGATGCAGCCACTGCGACAGCGCATCCCACGGCGGCAGCGCCGAGAGGTCATCCGCGGCGCGAGCCATCGCCTCGACCTCGTCGACGTAGACGGCCTCGAGGAGCGCCTGGCGCGTCGGGAAGTGCCGGTAAAGCGTCCCGATTCCGACCCCGGCCCGCTCGGCCACGTCCTCGAGCGGCGCTGACGTGCCGTCCTCGGCGAAGACCGCGCGCCCAGCCGCTACGAGTGCGTCGTAGTTTCGGCGCGCATCGGCGCGCATCGGGCGCTGCAGCTGGATCTCGGTGTCATTCATCGGACTTGACAGGCGGAGGGCTCCTCCATATAGTAACCGGAGGTTGCCTCCGGATGTTGTGGAGGCACCCTCCATTTTAGCGCACACCCGCCCGAAAAAGGGAGTTCTCTCTCTGAGCACCATCGCGAGTAACCCGCGGGCCTCGCGGCCCCCTCTTATTCTCGGCGTGCTCGCGCTCGGCGGCGGCGCGTACGCACTGCTTCAGTCCCTCGTGGTGCCGGCCCTGCCGGTGCTCCAGCGCGACCTGCACACCTCGACTGCGGGCGTAGCGTGGGTCTTTACCTCGTACTTGCTCGCGGCGTCCGTCGTGACCCCGATCGCGGGACGGCTCGGCGACATGTTCGGCAAGAAGCGCGTGCTCGTCGTCACCCTCTCCGGTCTCGCTGCGGGCACGTTGCTCGGGGCGATCGTCACCTCGCTGCCGCTGATGATCGTTGCGCGCACGATCCAGGGTCTCGGCGGCGCGATCTTCCCGTTGGCATTCGGGATCCTCCGCGATGAGTTTCCGCGCGAGCGCGTCGCCGGCGCGATCGCCCTCGTGTCCGGCCTTCTGGGAATCGGCGGCGGACTCGGGATCGTGCTCGCCGGCCCGATCCTGCAGCACCTCTCGTACCACTGGCTCTTCTGGATTCCGCTCGTCGCGACGGCGGTCGCGGCGGTCGCTGCAATCGTGTTCATCCCCGAATCGACGATCCGGGAGCCGGGCAACGTTCACTGGCTTGGAGGCCTGCTCCTTTCGGCCTGGCTGGTGGCTCTGCTGGTCGCGGTCAGCGAGGGGTCGACCTGGGGTTGGGGATCGGCAAAGACGATCGGCCTGATCGTCGTGTCAGGTGTGGCCGCCGTGGCATGGGTCAGAGCCGAAAGTCGCTCGCGGCACCCGCTCGTCGACATGAAGATGATGCGGTTGAGCGGCGTCTGGACCACGAACACCGCCGCGCTCCTTATCGGCTTCGGCATGTACAGCGCCTTCATCTTGATCCCCCAGAATGACAGCAGCGCCCTTCGAAGCGAAACTGCAAGCAACGATCGAGAGCCGAAACCGAAACGTTTCCCACAGGGGGTTGACGACGGAAGCTAGTTCGGATATTCGCGCCGCGCGGCTGGAGTCGGAACTTCGCCAAGAGC
>WNFY01004630.1_pt1 | contig 12646 bp, 7 predicted proteins | sample 5400091 | NCBI WGS metagenome assembly WNFY01 (sample SAMN13153364, study PRJNA577476) | soil metagenome | isolation source: 60 cm soil or saprolite under grassland replicate 1 | place: USA:California | collected 2016-06-15 | reverse complement strand
ACGGGCGGCTCCGCCGCCGGCGTCTGTTCCCAGCGCTATCTGCACGCCTGCTCTGACGGCACCTATGACTGCTAGACGTGAGCCCTGTTTTAGATCCTCAGCTCGTTTCTTGCGGGCCTCGGGCCAGTCAACCGCGTGGGCATAGTAGAGCATTGCATCCCAGACCGACATTGTTGGCACGAGGCAGGTCTTGTTGTTCGCCATGGCTTCGAGATCGCCTTGCTCGAGAAACATTCCGTGTTCAAGTGAATCAACGCCCGCGCGGGCGGCTATTCGGCAGCTAGCTGGATCGTTGGCGTGGCATGCAATCTTGAACCCAGCTTTGTGTGCCTCTTCAACAGCTACTGAGAGCAATTTCTCGTCGAAGGGAATCTCCAGCGCGTCTTTGGGACGGGCCCCTTCGTTCCAGCCTGATAGCGCAACCTTGATCAGTTCTGCGCCTGCCTCAATCTCCATCCGAATAGCATCTCGTAGCTCGTTTGCCTCGCCAAAGTGTCTGGCGAAGGAAACGTACGTGCCGTGGTGGGCTATCCAGGTCCCGGCTGCACGAATGTTTGGAGCTTTGATCTCGCCTGCCCGTGCCATATGCGCTAGCTTTATGCTGACGCCTTGGGGTGCGCCCACGTCTCGTGCGGTCGTAACGCCGCTTCGTAAACTGGCCTCGGCTAGTTCGATCGCACGCATCGAGATTTCGGGGAGAGGATCGCTGAATCGCGCGATCCAGTCTGGGCCTCCTGGACTACTGTAGTGAACGTGGCAATCCATGAGCCCAGGGATCAATGTACGCGCCCGTCCGTCAACGATTCGAATAGTAGCCCGGCTACCTTGCCACTGTGACGCGGGCCCTATCCAATGGATCCGTCCATTGCGAATCTCTACGGAGTTTCTGGGCTGAGCAGGCGAGCCCGTCCCATCCCAAAGCTGAACCTCGTCAATCAAGACGTGCAATTTTCACATCGTTCTCCCTTCGCTGGTCCAAGAACAGAAAAAGCCGATCAACCGGATCAGAAGATAACCTATGCGACATCACTCCGAACTTCTTCGAAGTGTGGTACGACACACGGCCACGAATCAGGGACCCTAAAGACGAAGAACTAAGCCTGATCTTTGGCATTTCCGGCAACGAGTCGAAGGCCGATCCGGGGTTTAGTTCTCTTCGAGGCACATTACAGCTTTCTGAACGAGGGATCTGCCTGCTATTGGATGCAGATCAAGGAAGTTGGTGCGGGGGTTGGGCCAGAGGACTGGGATACGGGCCTTCTCTAAAGGGGTCTGAACTCTGAGGGAGACGGGTTGAATCTCTTAATGCTCGCGAGAAAAATGAGGTACTTATTACCCTTCTGGCGGAGGAATATCGTCATGAAGTTTGTGAATGAGACAATTATTGTTGGTTTGATATGGGGACTTTTGGAATTAGTTCTGGTGATTTTTCCTCTCTATCTCTTTGGGACCTCGTCAGTTGCAGGCTATTTTTTCCCGGGTTACGAGGCAGGTCCATCCCCTGTGGTTCCGGTTGGATGGTTCGCACTAGCAATCTCATTCGTCTGCGCGTTCGCGCTGGCGGACGTAGGCGGAGCGGTCAAGGCTCTTGTTCTGTCCGAAACACTAGCTTTCGCAATGTCGCCGTTGATATGGACAGCTTTTCCCGGCAGCGCAGTCTTCTCGTCGCCTGACGCGATTGCAGGATTCTTCGGGCTTCTAGCAGTGTTCTTCTTTCTCGTTGCAATGGCGGGAACTGTCTGTGGGTCGCTCGTGGGCGATTGGTTTTGGGAGGAGCCTGGTGAGTTCAGATTTGCTCTCCGCCGGCACGGGGTCATTTCGTTGGCGTTGATTCTTGTCCTTGCGGTGGGGCTTTCACTGCTTGGCGTAGAATCGGCTGTTGCCGCACAAGCGCAGAGCGACGCAAGAATCAGCCTGTTGAAAGATCCCGTGCTCGTTGCTAACCAGACTTTGAGCTGGAACGTGGGCACCCAGATTGTCTGGGCAAACTTTACGGAAAATTATGGGAGAGGTGAGCTTGTTATCAGCTGGACGTCGAACCCAGATGTGTCGCTTCATTACCTCGTATCAACCACACCTCGCTACGAGGAAATCTTCGGATCTTATTCTTGCGCGGCCACATGTATAGGTTTCACCGGGATTCTGATCACTGGTCTCAATGCGCGTGCGACGGCCTGGTTCCAAGTTGACAACTGTCCCGTCTCAGGATGCCCCTCGGGAATGGTTCGCTACCTAATTACATACTGGCACTACTGAAGAGCAGATTGGCCATGCCGAAAGTAGTCTCAGGATAGCACTAATGGCGTCTGGCCAGCAGAGAATTGACGCCGCTATCTCCTTCAACTACCTCGTCCGTAGCAAGAGTCGTGGTGATACTGAATTTGGCTCTAGATTTCACCGGCACTTTCGACGAGCGGATAGAGCATTGGTTCAACCATTCTAATACCGTGCGGAATCGCGGCCATAGATCTTGCCGAGCTTGATTACAGGTTCGAATTGATGGTTCGACCAGTCTTAAGAGCCTGTCGGGACGACATCGACGTCCCGGTTGAGCAGAATTTCGTACCGTCGATTTCGCCTTTGGGTGGAATAAGGATTGGGCCTTAACATTTCAAGCCGATCTCCAGAATCGTTCTCTGTGTCGAATTGTTGCTTCAGGAATCTAGCAGACTGAGGATGTGATGTATAGGTCTCTTGAGTTCGCTCACCATGAGCTGTGATATTTTGGGATAACTGAGACCAGGAGGGACAGTGGGCATCTATGTTGACCATGCGACATGTAAGGTCAACCAGATCTTTCTTGTTCGCGTAGATTCAACTGTAAACTTGAATTAGAGTATCGCGGTCTTGCAAAATTGCTGACTCTGTCGGAGGGATCACGCTAATCTGCTTCCTTCGTAGGATAATCCCGATACGCTGTCTCGACCCTCATGAGTTGCGTATTTTCTTCAACCGGCGAGTAGCTTGGGATAAATATTTTATCGCCAAAATGTTGCGCTCATGAAAGCTTTTAAGCTCGGTTGCTCGGCAATCCGAAAAGGATTCTGTTGGCTGGCATTCACGTCTTTAGATTGCTTGTCGTCTTCTCGGCATTATTTGCATTGGCATACATTCCGTCTGCAAGCCCAAGCGTTCGGGTCTCTCTGCCATCGGTACAATTCACGGCGGCACTCCCACAAGGGTGCGATGTAACGGGGGTTACAGGAGGGTGTTCGGAATATTGGGTACCGGCGGGGGCGGCAGAGGACACGCTCGTGGCTACCATATTTACGGATGCGGTAGCCGAGTTCACAAACATTCAATCAGCCAGCCCATCCATCGACTTAACAGACCAGCCCCTGAACCCGGATCTAACGGGTCCGTTTACAACGAGTAGCAATTTCCGTATTTCCCAAAAAGTTCCGAGTGGCTTCAACCAGGTCGAGTTCAATCTAGGCAACAACTTTTGGGGATGCAATTTCGGATTTGGAAACGCTGTATCCCAGAGCCAGACGGGGAACGCGTACCCTTCCACATGCGGGCAGGATATTCGTCAAGGGATAGCTCATATGATAGACAGAACAAGTTTCGCCCTAAATGAACCAACAATTTCTGGACAAGCTGTCGCTATCGATAATCCGGAGCCTTCGGATAACGCGGGACTCTTATCCCCGAACCCGTGCGCGTGGGACTCTGCTTTCCCGGAGTCGGGCAGTCAGTGCATAATCGGCGCGGCTGGAGGAACTGCTTATGCCCTGAATAGTCCTGACAGCGGCCCGAGTGGTTACGTATGGCTTCACGCTCCGGGTAGCGCTGACCTAAACGCCGCAGCTCGGCACTTCGTTAATGCCGGCATCGCCACGGGCTTCAACCCCTCCACATCCGTTTTGAGTGGGATAAGCAGCTTCGCACAACAATCGGCCTACAAGCCCGCGTTTTACATAAGAAACGACAATGTTCCGCTACTCCATCTTGGCGACTCACTCGCCGCTGAGATCTGTTACCTCTTTACGGGCTCCTACAATGTGCCATGCACTTACCTGACTGTAACGCACACCCCTATCACGGGCTTTGTTGGTTTTAACACCGGTACTAGCGTGAACGTGAGCTGGTGGATGTACACAGCTGGAGTGGGAAGTCAACTCTGGTTCGACTCCGAATTAAGTCCCGTTCCCTCGTCAAGGGATCCGTTCGACAGCACACTATACTTCACTTACAACAGCAAGTTCTCAGCTGGAGGCGGCTCCTGGGACATGCCACCATGCTCTGCACAATTCAGCTTCATGCCCGCAAACTATGTCTACCTATGCAATTCTTCCTACGACACCATCTCCAGCCAGATGGAATATGCTCCCTGCTTAAGCTCGGCCGGGGATCCTGTTGTGGGCCAGACGAACAACGGTCCTGGCGGGGACTGTCCGAACACGAACAAGCTTTCGATGAAAAGTGCGGGAATCCAAGCTGAAGACCTCTACGGTCAGGGGGCATACAGCATTCCGGTCTTTTCTAGGCAGAACCAGTACGGATACCTCAACAACGGCTGGGCCAGAGTTATCAACAACTCAGACGGCGGGATAGCTAACTATTTCACGTGGCTCAATACCCATAACGCAAACCCAGCTCTTTCAGGTACGATACGCCAGGGGTACTCTCAGACGACGAGCAGCCTTAGCCCATATGGCATTTCAACCTCTTGGGATTTCAGCATCCTCGGAGACATCTATGATACGCTGGCCGTAACGAACCCTCTAAACGATCAACAGTTGATTGACTGGATGGCCCTCAGTGTACAACAGCTATCGAACTCTTCACTCACCTACACTCCACCCCAACATACAGCTGCGAGCTTCCGCTTCACTCTGCGCAGTGACATGTTCTGGCAGGACGGTACGAAAGTCACTGCGTTCGACGTAGCCTTCAGCTATCTATCCCTAAAGGCGGTTGGAAACCTTCAAAGCCTCGGAGCGGACCCTATGACAGGGGTAACCATACTTGGGCCCAGTCAGTTCGACATCAACGTGAACCAGGTTGGACCCTTTACTCTGGCATATCTTACAGCCTTGACGATTCTGCCCGGCGTCTATTGGTCGAATTCCCTCGCGTCACCTTGGAACAAAGGTGTTAGCACCTGCACCGCTACGAGCGCCGCGTGCTATCCAATTCAATATGTCGATAACCCGCCTTCTGGTCCTTTCATCGCACAAAGTACTATTCCCTCAGTCAACTGTACCCTTGGTTCATGCTGCGAGCAGCAGGGGTGCAACTTCCCCGCAAGTCTGATGGACGTTTCTCCGATGAAAGTATCAGCTCGATTTGACCCAATAATCAATCATGATCTTGTCGGCTCAGGTGCTTTCACATGCGGTGTAGTTACCAGTGGTGGTAGCAGTACTAGCTGCTCTTCTACGGGAGCGATGAATCCTCCAGTCGGTGGAAGCTATATCCTCAGCCGTTTCGGCAAGGGCCTGGCACCCGCTTCTAGTATTAATGGGGTTTACTTCCGTAGTAACGGCAACCTTGCGGCCTATCTCTGGTCTCAGAACACTGGTGATATCACACATGACTTTTTGAACTTCAGTGTTGTCGCTAGCTGTTTCGGTGCTGCTGTAACATCGACAGGTCCGTGTGCTCACTTCCAGCGTGGTATCGGAGCTAATGGTGGGCCAATCAGTGTTGGTCTCGGGCAGGTTGCTATTGTCAACCGGTTCGTGGGGCTCAACTGGATCGCGCCTTTCAATTGGATCTCCACTTCGCCTGTGGGCATCATTCCACTAGCGCCAGTGCTGTACGAGAATACCATAACATTGAACCCTGCCAGCATGGCCGGTTGTGGCACGCCCTACCCAACAGGGGGCTATGATTGTTGACGGAATGCCTTCATCTAGCCAGTAAGGAGAGGTCCCGCTAGTATTGGAGATGACGATGAGCAAGAACCGACTCATACCGACGGCAGTCCTAGCCGTCGTAATGGTCGCTTCTTTGCTTGGAACCTTTATGCTACCCAGTGCGAATGGACAGTTTGTGGGACTGGTCTGCTTGACACCCGCTTCAGCCACCGCATGCCCGGCGCCTCCCGTAACCGTAACTGGGTCCGTTGGTTCTCAATTGATGGTACCGGTTCTGGTTCAGGGCTCTGACGTGTTCAATGGGTTCGATATTACTTTGAAAACCAATCATACGATTCTCATTCCGGCGGGCGTCAGTCTTACCGGCAGCTTATTGAGTGGTGGGTCCGTTGTGTTGGAGTGTGTGGGCACTGTTCTGAAAGCCGGTCCTGGCTGCTCGTCAACCGATACGTCCGATACGCTTCACCTGGTTATAGTTGGGCCCCTTCAGGCGACCACTCCAGTTATCGGTCTCTTGTTCTCGGCTGTCTTCAACATCACTGGCAGCACAAGTGCGGTCATCGGCTACCAGACTGGCTGCGCTCACTCGAGTGTGAGTGGCACGTCTACATGTGTCCTCCTCTCTAGCGGTGGTCTCGGAATTCCGATGGAGACAGTGCAGGGCGCAACCTACACGGTTGCCCCCAGTCCTACGTTTACGATGGCAAGCTTTCCAGGTTTTCTATATGTGACGAAGGGCAGTGTTGGCAACACTACGATCACTCTCACCAGCCTGAATGGCTTCACCGGCAATGTCGCACTCTCGATAGCGGTCAATTCTACTGCGAAACATTTGCCAACGTTCTCCATTAGTCCCTCAACGGTCATGCTTACGGCAGGGGGGTCAAGCACCGCATTGTTCAATGTCTCAACAAAGAACAATGCCGACCGGCAGGCGTATAATGTGACAATAACGGCCACGGGTGGAGGGGTGGCCGAATCTCTGAGAATCACGGTTAACGTGATCAACTAACCTCGGGTCCTCGAGCGAAAAACTTAGCTTGTAGAACAATGAATTGTGAAAGTCGTGGCCCGCGATTAAGCTTTTTGCGGCAAACACGACTCTTGAAAGCTCAAAGAGCTGGCAAGATTCTCAAATGAAGTTGTATAAGGCGTAGGAATCGTGAAAGGTAACCCGTTTATTCTTCTTATCCTCGTCGCAATGACACCGTTTCTGCTCTTCGCAGTTATCATCGTGGGCACTGGCTATGGACTGGTTGCTTGGCAACCTCCCGTGTTATGGCAGCACTTCTCTGGGTCGAGCGGTAGCACCACTGTGATCGCGTCTGACCCCTCTGGCGTCTACGCTCAAGGGTACCTTAATGGAAGTTTTGAAAAAAGTAAAGGCATCCTGTTTCTTGACAAACATGGTACCGATGGGGGCACAGTCTGGACTCGGAACATAGGTGACACTAATGACACCGTGTTCAACGCAATATCAGTTGGAACAGAGGGTATCTACTTATCCGGGTTCAACGTCACCGGTACACAGCGCGCAATCCTTCAAAAATATGACTTGACTGGTGCGAAAGTCTGGGAACAAGATTTCCTAGCGAGCGCCTCCCTCGAAGGGGTGGGCGCTATTTCCGATACGTCCCGAGGTGTTTATGTGACGGGCATTTCCGGTCCGGTGACAAACCAGTCCTATACCGGCGGGGTGTCATGGGTTCGAAACTACGATTCTGCAGGAAACGTTGTCTGGACAAGCGAGTACTCAAACGATACCACAACCTTCAACGGAGTCTACGCATCCACTTCGGGCGTTTACGTTTCGTATTACGCCGTAAATCGAACCCGAAATCTGGGGTCATTCTTGGTCAAGTTGGATATGAGCGGCAGCTTCGTCTGGAATCACTATGTTGGAGGGGGAGTTGCCAACGGGATAGCAGGTGATTCGACCGGAATTTATCTGTCTGGCACGTCTTCAGGTCCCTCGGCCTACATTTCTAAGTATGACTTTGGTGGAAACCAGATATGGATGACATCAATTGCTTCTCCTGATCTTACGCCAATAGGAGCGGACACTCCCCTGTCACTTGATTCATCGGGAGTTTACATTTCAATTGCTACCGATGTTGCTCATGAGTTCCTCCAGAAATACGATTTGTACGGTCGCTGCGTCTGGAGCTTTCAGTTTCAATCTCCAACCCACGACGAAAATGGTTTCACGGCTTTTCGCCTTTCAACGAGCTCAGGGACCGTCTACGTGGCGGGCTCGATATACTCCGAGGGAAACACGCTGGCTCTTGTAGGGGCGCTGGGTTCTTCTTCTTCCTTGGTTTTTTTTGGCATAAACCCGCCGTGGTCCTTCATGATCCTTGGGGGCCTCATCGGCGGCTCAGCAATCAGTATCATTACGTTCCGCAGACTCCAACGAGGCAGGGCACGGCCTACTCGCACTAGACGAGAGCAACGCACCCTTCCAACTAAGGATTAACAATAGCAATGAGCAAACGATTGTCTCTCCTCCAGCTCCTAACGAAAGGGCGGGCCAGTGAAGTGAGGTTCGATTCATGAGAAGTTGGATTTGAACGGTCTGAATCTGATTCCACCAGTCTACCTCTTACGGAATCCAACAGGAATTGAACGAAGGGAGTCCCGCCATTCCCGGTTCCACTGGAATGGAAGCTGAGATTCACCTCCCTTCTGAGGATATACGAGCCTATGTGAACTGAGGCAATACTCTTCCCGGTCTCGCCTTGTAGGTAGGAACACCGAGTCCGACTGCGATCATTGTGCTCTTCTCCTTCGCGTGAGGTGAGAAGAACTCGGTTACGGCGTCATCATAGAATGTGGAGCCTGAAGCGCCTAGACTTAGCGCATAGGCTGACAGGTAGATCTTTCCAGCCACTATTCCTCCTTCAAGCTGAGCTGCGCGGTATCCGCGGTTGCCGAGCTCTCCAAGGACTTCACGAAGTCTAGTCATTAGAAAAAACACCGCGCTAGCATCGCCGAAGAGTGGTTGTCCGAGGCATAAGTAAGCGGACATTTGTCTCAGCTCGCCCCGTTTCAATTCCTCGAGAGAATTCTGTTCCCCTCCGTAGAAGTACGATCCGGGAGCGAGTCCCTCAACTGCATTCGCTATGAAGTATGTTTCGATCAAATTCTCACTTTTTGGAAGATAGTCGCGAGGAATCGGTCCGGTCGAAGATCTCAATACTGTTGATAGCTGAGAGAGTGTGATGGGTGAGCGGGCGAACCTTCGAGTTGAGCCTCGTTGGAGGATAACTTCTCCAAGCCTCCTGTGCCTGGTAGTCTCAATCATTGGAGGCGGTAGGGGAATCTTCGGGTAGGTCGTTCGTTGCGAATTCAAGGTCTCTAGGCGTACTTTGGTCCAGTTGTCAACCTCTTCCTTGCTGTGGAGAAAAGAGGCTCGATGCGCCTCCCAGATACCGGCGTATTTCGTCTCTTCGTCTGAGAGAGGCTGGACCTTAGGTTGAATAGGGTCGATCCCTTTCGGCGAGTGATCTGTGGACCGTTGTCCTTGTGGGCCTACGGGTGATAGACAGATCGTTGCCTCTTCTTCGTCTTGCACGCCCAAGAGTTCGTTGACGGTTTGATCTTCAAAGCCTTGGACTATTCTTGTCGGTGAGCCCATGGACGCTGACAGCGACATGAGATTCGCGGCGATTACTCCGCCGTCCCAGAACCAGTGCCTGTATGATCGGGCTTCGTATTTCCAAGCATTCTTCCAGGCCATTGAGGTGAAGACAATGGTCGCCCGAGCAAGCGCAATGCTGTCGTTGCTTACCGCGGCTAGTTCTGCTCTGTAATCGCCCTTCCTTATTCGTGAGAGTTGAAAGCCTAGAGGATCAAAATGGTAGACCCCTGCTTCGAGTTCTGCAATATCTCCTGCGACCACATAGAGCTCGATTGGATAGAGGGCGCCTGTAGCCGATGCGGCGCGCATATAGTGAAGCTCGCCCCCGAACCGATACTTTCTGGTAAGTCCAGCAGAGAAGTAGAGCAGTTCCGCAAGTTCTACGAGTCCAAGGTTCAGCGGTTCTGTCTGAACCGCTCGTCCAGAGATCGCCATCAGCGGTTCCGCTTCCGGCTGTGGAAAATTCCTTGGAAGAGATATTGAGGGAAGATCTTCGTAGGTCTTGAATTGTGATGGCTTGTTTGCCCAGTCGAGATAGTGTCCCGATGTTCGCAGGCTAATTTCAGAATGCTTCGTAGACTCGTGATAGTTCAAGGCGTAAGCCGTGTCGTGATTTTGTGAGAATCGAGAAGACGCAGAGGCTGTTCCAGATTTCAAAACGGGCAAGCTCTGTTATACATCTCAGACTCTGGCTAACCAAGGACGCTTAGACATGAGTAGCTCAGGAGAGGTCAAGGCTGTCGAAGTAGGGAGTCCATCTGATATCGACTTTGTCTTCCCAAATGGTTTCTCATTCTTTGAACCTTATCTTCAATATTTCGTCAGAGAGACTATTGGGGCTGGCGGTGAGGCCTACGTGTCCAGAACTTCCGAGGGAAATATCTCGGGCATATTCGTCTACGACGGCTCTGAGAAGACTGGAACAATTTACACGAGATCAAAGACAGTATTTGACTACTTTTACGAACTGAGACCCGCTAATTTCCTCTTCGCGGAGCTGAAGACCGAGCACGAAAGCGAAGTTTACGATATTTACACCATAGACCTTGAGAATCTTTCTGTTGTTCATCGGTTCAGCTATGAAATCTCGATAGCAGAAGAGAGAGATGTTGACGAGATGGGACAATTCATGACTTCGACACATCCTGGAATAAACAAGAGATGGGTGAAGGTTGCGCTTAACGAGGGAGAAAAATGCTTCTACGTCAGGTTGGGCAAGGAAATTGCCGGCTTGGGATGGCTTTCAATCGTGAACGGTATCGGAAGGCTGCACTCTCTACATGTAAAGCCTCAGTTCAGAAGAATAGGCATCGGCGAGGATATTCTGTTTGCCAGACTTCTCTGGCTCAGGTCGAAGCGTGCCCGTTCGGCCTTCTCGGAGATTTCCCGCGATAACTCTGCATCTTCAAGAATCGCAATGAAGGGGCGTATGACGCCATCTGGAACCATTTTTCAATATTTCAAGAAAGACTCTAATGGAAAGACGGATCGGAAGAGCTAGCGAATTTTCCTAGGTTCTGGGGGCTCCGCAGAATGGGCAGGCCTGAACTGTAGAGTCGATCAGTGCTCCACAGTACTTACACTTCACTTTAACGACTTCTTTGATCACGATCTGCTGGACTGGCGGTTGTTGTTTCGGAGTCAAATCGATGGTCGGCGGTGGCCGCTCTGACGGGAAAGGATGCTTCGGAAGAGAACGTCTGCTTTTCGCGACCGCATAGATGACAACTATGACAATAATTATGAATACGATGAATATGACCAGTCCAACGATTAGACCAAGATACTGCTGTAAGAAACCTGGGCCTGAGCCTGTTGTTAGCGGATAGCTAGTGGTGGTGACATACAGGGTTTCGGTGTACGTGAACCCTGCTCCCGCGTTGTTGTCGTGTTCAGTGTAGCTGTATCCTATGATGTATCCGGTTAAGGGATCGAAGTAGGTATCCCAGGTATAGGTGGCGGTGAAGATTCCGCAAACGTCACTTCGTTGATAACTAGAAGTTCCTTCAGCAAAGATAGCCTTCACGTACCTGTTCTGGGAGGGGAGTTGGTAGTTGTAGCTCGTCGACATGATGGTCATCTGAGTGTTCAGTAGGTAGAAGCTGCCGCTCTGTCCGGTCCGGTTGTCCATATAGAACCAGACGTATGGGTTGACATATCCTGTCTGGTTGTCGGTTCGCTTAACGTAATGGAACGTGGTTGATGACCAGGTGAAATTGCCGGACGGTGTCTGCGTCTGTGTTGAGCCTGTGCTGTTGCTCCAGTTCCAGGTGTATGTGTAGTTAGCAGCCACTGTTCCATTGACATAGATATTGTTCATTCTCTCCATTCCGTTGACGACGGCGTGTTCAGTGTATCCGGCATAGCAGCCGGTGCCGCTTCCGAGATCCGTGACTTCGTAATAGCTGAAAGTGTCTCCTTGATGGGGGGTGTAGCCCGCGACAGCGTGGGCTGGGAAGAATGCTAGGGAGAGCGACAGGACGAGGGCGAGGAGAATCGGGGTTCTGATCATTAGCCTCCGAAGCCTCCTCCGGCACCATGAACATGGGCGGGATGGAAGCCTCCGATACCGCTGAATGTCGAGTAGTAGGATGAGTGTGCGATGATGAGGGGTCCGTAGTATCCGAAGAAGAGGCCTGAGGGGGCGTGTGTGAACTGGACTGGAGTGTCAGTAATCTTCGCCGTTGGATCAAGCTTCTCTACAAGCTCGTTCTTGATCCCGTGAATCATCCTGACTGAGAGGCTCACCAGCTCGGAACGCTCTAGTCCGGTAGCGAAGGACCAGAGTGAGGAGTAGGCTTTCTCCATGAGGTCGAGGGTCTCATTCGCCTCTAGCGTTGGTATTGAGGTGAGTATTGCGGCCGCCACGAGCGGATATTCCAGATAGTTCTTGAGCGCGGTTACGATTATGGACATTTTCAACCGTACATCATCAGGTCCCAAGTCGGAGATCGCCAGAAAAGCGGAAGCGAGTTCCGTGTCGTCGGAGGTCTGATATCCCCAGAGGCCGAACATTGATCTGAAAGCTTGGAACTTGCTGGGAAGCTGGTTCGATGGATCACTCATTACGGATAGTATAGCGGCTGATTCGTATGAACGGGTCATTCTGGAAAATTCCTGAAGTCTGTCAGTGGGATACGTGCCATCGTATCTCCTTCCAAACATTACCAGGGCAGCAACT
>WNFY01014839.1_pt1 | contig 12647 bp, 11 predicted proteins | sample 5400091 | NCBI WGS metagenome assembly WNFY01 (sample SAMN13153364, study PRJNA577476) | soil metagenome | isolation source: 60 cm soil or saprolite under grassland replicate 1 | place: USA:California | collected 2016-06-15 | reverse complement strand
GTGTCGTGGCTCCACCGCAACCGAAGAATTAAGATCTTGAAGCGCAGAATTTTTGGCCCACTAAACACATGAAAAGACGCAAACATTCACAGGAACGAAAACCTGCCGATCTTTAGGTCTAAGACTTTCGCGTTTTTAGTGTATTTCGTGGGCAGGAAGAATATCCCCCGACAATTCTGATTTTTCAGGAAAAAACTTGCCATAGGAGCCTGAAAAGAGAGGATGGACGGCCGTGAACACTGAGGCGACGGGAGCGGCGGTCCAGAGTCCCGGGCAGTTCAACACAACGCGCTGGAGCCTGGTGCTCTCCTGTACCGATTCGGGAATAGAAAGCATCGCGGCGCGCGATGCCTTAAGCGAATTATGCAAAACATATTGGCGCCCAATTTTCGCCTATATCTGCCGCCGCGGTTACTCGACCCACGATGCAGAGGATCTCACCCAGGATTTTTTCACAAGCGTGCTCCAAGGACCTCTTCTTCAGCGCGCCGACCGCGACCGAGGTCGTTTCCGTTCGCTGCTGCTGAAGGCCCTGCGAGATTTCCTGGGACACGCCACTGAGAAACTGGGCGCATATAAACGTGGCGGCGGCGTAAAACTCGTTTCGTGGGATGATTGGATGGCCGAAGCGCCATCACAATTGTCGATCTCGGCGCAAGCGCTCAATTCGTGGTCGCCGGAGCAACTCTTCGATCTGCGTTGGGCTGCGACAGTAGTCGAACAAGCGCTTCGGCGTCTACGCGAGGAATGCCAAAGCAGAAAGCGGCTCAGATTATTTGAGACGTTGAGCCTTTATCTTGCCACGGATCGCGCAGATGTTTCGTATCAGAATCTGGCTACTGCCTTGGCGATAACAGAGTCGGCCGTTAAAAAACAACTTCACAATTTGCGGCGTCGTTATCGCTGGCTCATCCGCGAGGAAGTCGCCCAGACCGTCGAAAATCCGAGCGATGTAGAAGACGAAATTCGGCATCTGTGCGCGACGCTGGCCGCGGGCGCTGAGGCAGGAGTCTAACCACTAATGGACACGAAGAGGAGAAGATTTGCCCGCGAATCACGCGAATGGACACGAATAGAGAGATAACAATGAGCAACCAGAATTTTTTTGCGTGATTAGCGGGCAGTCTCTTTTTGCATTCGTGTCGATTCGTGTTCATTCGTGGTTAAAAGATGAATCTCCACGGTTTGTCTGATTCGGTCGCGGGCGTGATCGAAACCCCGCCGCAATGCCGCCAGTGTGGCGCGACTACGCGGTTGGGCAATGGCCTTTGCCTGAGCTGCACGCTGCGGGAGGGACTCGAGGGCGATCGCGAGGCATCCCGCGAATCATTCGAAGCGGTCTTGGCTGAAGACGAAGTGCAGGACACGCACTGGCGGGTTGGCAATTACGAAATCCTGGAGGAAATCGGACGGGGCGGGATGGGTGTGATTTATCGCGCGCGCCAGCGGCACTCACGCCGGATCGTCGCGCTCAAGCGCATAATGTCCTATGACGCCGTTTCGCGCGAAACGCTGGAACGTTTTCGGCGTGAAGCTGAAGCGGCAGCCAGTCTCGATCATCCGAATATTCTTCCCATCTATGAAGTCGGCCATGGCGAAGACGGCCTGCCCTTCTTCAGCATGAAATACGCGACTGGGGGCAGCTTGCAAAAAGCCGGGCCTGCTCTGCGCGGTGAACCGCGCGAATGCGTTCGCCTTATGGCCAAGGTGGCGCGTGCTGTCCAATACGCACATGAGCACGGTGTTTTACATCGCGATCTCAAGCCAGGAAACATCCTGCTCGACGGTCGTAGCGAACCATTCGTAACCGATTTCGGATTAGCCAAATGGCTCGACACCAGTACCGATCTCACGCGGACACTCACAATCTTCGGCACGCCTGGTTACATTGCACCTGAGCAGGCCAAAGGACCGGCAGCTAAGCTTACTCCAGCGGCGGACGTTTATAGTCTGGGAGCAATCTTGTTCGACCTGTTCACCGGGCGTCCGCCTTTTCTAGGCGAACACGCGCTGGCCGTGATTCAACAAGCCAGCGAAAAACCGGCGCCGAAACTGCGCTCGCTCGCGCCATCGTTCGATCGGGACTTGGAGACAATCTGCGCGCGTTGCCTGGAGCGCGAGCCGCAGGCGCGCTATCGCTCAGCAGGCGATCTGGCTGTCGATCTCGAACGCTGGGTGGAAGGCCGCCCGATCTTTGCGCGTCGCGTTTCGCCGCCGGTGCGGGCCTGGCGCTGGTCCAAGCGTAACCCAAAGCTTGCTGCTGCGACAACCGCAGCAGTTTGCTCTGCCATGGCAGCTGCGTTCTTGTTCTTTTCTCATAATGGCCTACCGCGTCAGTCAAGCTTGTCGATAACAGGCTTAATTCCCGAAAAGAGCGTCGCTGTGCTGCCGTTTGAAAACCTCAGCCGCAATCCGGATAACGCTTACTTTGCTGAGGGCATCCAAGACGAGATCCTGACCCGGTTATCCAAGATCGCTGATCTGAAGGTGATCTCGCGCACATCCACACAGCATTACAAGAGTGCGCCCACAAATCTGCCCGACATCGCAAGGCAACTTGGCGTGGCCCACATTCTGGAAGGAAGTGTGCAAAAGAACGGCGACGCCGTGCGCGTAAACGTGCAGTTAATCAAAGCAGCCAGTGATTCTCACCTTTGGGCTGATACCTTTGACCGTAAAATGACCGACATCTTTTCCGTTGAGAGTGAGGTGGCTAAAGTCATCGCCGATCAGTTGCGGGCGAAACTTACTGGTCAGGAAGAGCAAGTCATATCTGCCAAACCGACAGATAATGTTGAGGCTTACGATGCCTACCTGCGTGGCCTAGCTTATAGTCTAAAGACAGCAAACACCCCGACCAACGCCGGTGCCGCGCAGAAATATCTCAGAGAAGCAGTGCGGTTGGATCCGAAGTTCGCCGTTAGCTGGGCACTGCTGTCATTCGTAGATGCACGCGGGTATCGCACGGTAACCCTTCAACCGACGGTTGCGTTGCGTGAAGAGGCGCGCCAGGCAGCTGAAACCGCGCTAACTCTTCAGCCTAATCTGGGTGAGGCCATACTGGCCAAGGGGTTCTATCATTATGCCTGCCTGAAGGACTATGACACGGCTGTGCGTTACTTTGAGCAAGCGCGTCCACTCCTTCCCAATAGCAGTCGAATTCCCGAATTGCTGGCGTATGTTATGCGGAGGCGTGGCGAGTGGGACCGGAGCGAGACGTACTTCAACGAAGCCGAGCGGCTCGATCCGCGGAATGTTTCCCTGCTTACTCAGCACGCACTTTCCTACAAGGATCGTCGTCTCTTTCCAGAAGCGTGGAGGAAGCTTGAGCAGATCGTAAATATTACTCCGGACGACGTGGATACCATTGTGGAAAAGGCAGTGATCGCACAAGCAGAGGGCGACTTGCCACGCGCTTCGGCTCTCCTGGCTTCAGTGCAACCGGCAGCCGACGACACGAACGCATTGGAGACACAAGCTTACCAATCGATCCTGGAGCGCCGGCCTGCACAAATCACTTCGCGGCTGAAGGAGCTACTAGCCAAGCCTGATCCAGCGCTGGGTTTTTACAAAGGCGAACTAAGATTTTGGTTAGGCTGGGCGCAACAAATCGCTGGTGAGCATGCGGCTGCCCAGGAAAGTTGGCGACAGGCACGCAGCGAACTGGAATCGTTCCTGAAAGAACAACCGGAAAATCATATCCTTCTTGGCGATCTTGCTCTGACTAATATGAGCCTTGGTGACAAGGCCACCGCGTTAAACCTATCGGAGCGGGGCATAACTGTGAACCCAATCGAGAAAGACGCGGTAGTTGGTCCCGCTTCAATTGAGTTTTTCGCCCGGGTGGCAGCGCAAACAGGAGAAGCTGATCGCGCCATCGCCGCTTTGCAGAAGCTATTGTCGATATCTTATTCGGGGCCGCTTGGTCCGGGCGCTCCTCTTACCCCTGCATTGCTCCAGCTCGATCCCATGTTCGATCCCCTCCGGAATGATCCGCGTTTTCAAAAACTCGCTGCTTCGCACGCGCCTAAGTCCAACTGACCTCGAATAGAGACGAATGTACACTGATTGAGATGGCACGGAAACAGGCATCCACGGATTGCGCGGATTATATGGATGTGAGGAGACCTATTTTTCCCACTAAACAGGCGAAACGGTCCGCAGAAGGCGAAAACCTGCTGATGTCACAATTTTGAAAAATTCGCGCTTTCGTGTATTTCGTGGGCAAGAAGAAATCCTTTCGCTTCTCCAAGCGGGACGCTTCAATTTTTCAACGGATCACGGCCGAATTGAGCGATGCTAATCGCTCAGCTCGACGTTCCAATAAGCGAGATCGACGAAATGCTTCCAGAGATCGTGCTGCGGCGCCGCAAAAGTGACGTGGACGAAGGGACGCCATTTTGGCCGCTTCGGTTTCCGGATCAGACTCATGTGCGCTTCGCGGGGGAGCCGGTTGCCTTTGCGCGTATTGCAGGGAATGCACGAGCAAACCACGTTCTCCCACGTAGTCGTCCCTCCTCGATCGCGCGGCACGATGTGATCGAGATTTAGTTCGCTGCGATCAAAAATCCCGCCGCAGTACTGACAGGTGTTCTTGTCGCGCTCGAACACGTTGTGCCGGGTAAATTTCACTTCCTTCTTTGGAAGCCGATCGAAAACCAGAAGCACAATCACCCGCGGGATACGAATTTTGAAAGAAATCGTCGTGACTACTTCATGGTCCGGCGCGCTTGCCGACAAGTCGCGCCAGCTTTCGAAATCATGCGTCATGAAATTGTTCGCGTCGTCCGATGAAACAATTTGGGCATGGCCCGCGTACACCAGCGCGAAGGCGCGACGCGCCGAGCAGATGTTCACCGCCTGCCAGAGGCGGTTAAGCACCAAGACCTGACTGTTTAACACAGTATGCACATCTCTACGGGGACCGCATTTTGCAGACTTCCACGTAAATTCGCGCGACGGTAACATTTGGGTTTTTCGCTGTCAACGGAGGCGGCTCCGCAGAGCCCGCGATCTTCGAGGCTAGCCGTAAGCACGATTTCCATGGGAAGTTGAGACTGATTTGTCTCATGTGACGTATTTCCGTAAAATCAGCTTGTTGATTTTGCATCTGTTTATAACGTCGGAAGCATGGCAGGCCAAGGTTCAGCCGGCAATGTTCTCGCGGCGCTTTGCAGTTTCTTTATTCCCGGCCTCGGGCAATTGCTCCAGGGCCGCTTGCTGATGGCGATCGTGCAGTTTTGTCTGGCGGCAATTCTTTGGTTTTTCTTGCTGGGATGGATCATCCATCTCTGGTCCATCCTCGACGCTGCACTTTTTAAGCCGCGCTAATAAGTCAACCACCAATTAACACCCGCCCGGTTAGGGTTCTTCGTTCGCGGTTAAATGACAGCGCAATTTCCAGAGGAGCAGACCAAGTCCGGCGAATTCCAGCGGCAGCCAGACGCGTTTCGCGAATGGGTCTCTAACGACGGATCTACCTCCTACTCCACCGCGGCAGGTCGGTATCATCTTTATGTTTCGCTAGCCTGTCCATGGGCTAGCCGCACGGTCATTTTCCGGAAATTAAAAGGACTGGAAGAAGCAATCGGTATGACCGTTGTCGATCCAATTCGCGACGAGAAGGGCTGGGCGTTTCGCGATCCAAGCGGCAAAATTCCACCCGGTGCGCCGTTTGAATCCACTGATTCGATCAACGGTTTCCAGTTTTTGAGCGATGCGTACAAGGCAACCAATCCAGATTACAACGAGCGCGTCACTGTGCCGGTTCTCTGGGACAAACAAACAAAGAAGATTGTGAACAATTGCGAGGACGACATCTGTCGCATGTTCAACGATCGGTTCAATGACTTTGCCCGCAACAAAGACGTCGATTTTTTCCCGCGAGAGATCGAAAAGGAGCACGCGAAGCTCTCTAGTTTTCTATACGACAACGTGAACAACGGCGTTTACAGAGCCGGTTTTGCCACGCGTCAGCGGCCCTACGAAATTGCCTGCCGCAGATTATTTGAAGCGCTCGATGACCTGGAAGAGCGCTTATCCAAAAGTCGATATCTGTTCGGAAATCGCATTGTCGAAGCGGACTGGCGATTTTTTTGCACGTTGATCCGATTCGACGTGGTTTATCACGGCCATTTCAAGTGCAATCTGCGACGCATTATCGACTACCCGAATCTTCAGGGTTACCTGCCGACACCGTCAATTTCGATCACATCAAGCGCCACTACTACATGACGCACACTCAAATCAATCCAACTCGCATCGTTCCCATCGGCCCGCTCCTCGATCTAACGAAGCCGCATGGGCGCGAGAAAATCCGATAATCGAAATTCGGGTTTCCAAATTTCGTGGCAGATGGAGAAGTGGATGGCGACTTGACCAATCTTTTCGGTCGTGTAAAACCCGCGTCCATGAACAAAATACCTTTAATGGTTTCGATGTTATGCGCGTTTTGCTCACTGACGTACGCCGGCCCGGAAAGATATTCGGGCAAGGAAACAAAACAGGTTCCTTCGACACCGCCGTGTCCCAGGTGGACTGGTTTTTACGTCGGCGCCTTCGGCGGTTATAAATTTGGAAGCTCCGGTGCCGATCTTAGCCTGGGCGGAGATTGGAATTTTCGTCCCGAGGATCGCAATGTAGTGGAGGCGCATGCTCCGGATAATTTGGACGCAAGCGGTGCAGAAGCCGGTGGTCTGATCGGCTACAATTATCAATTCACCAACAATTGGGTCGTCGGTCTGGAAGCAGCGGGCGGTTACCTCTGGCTGCGTAATTCAGATGAAAGCGGGATTTTTCACACTCCGGCGACGGGGGACTTCAATATCAAGACGTCTTTCAAAACACATTATCTGGTTACGATTGGGCCACGGATTGGCTATGCCTTTGGCAAGTGGCTGCCTTATGTGACCGGTGGACTCGCCATTGGTGATCTCGATCTTTTCCAACGCATTCGTGGTCTCACCTATTTTTTTGAGGAGGGTGGGAAGCAAATAGAGACAAACGTCGGTTGGATGGTCGGTGGCGGATTGGAGTACGCGCTCACTGCTCACTGGAGCGCGAGAGCGCAATACCAATATGTCGATCTTGGCGAAATCGATTTTAATCACAGTCCAGGCTTCGGTGGCGTTAGCAACTTCATCGGCAATAGCGAAGCCAACCTGAGAGAACACAACGCCAGCATCGCCATTATCTACAAGTTTTAGCTTTGAATAAGCATACGGGTTTCCAGAAGGGTAAAATAGAGGTCGCCCTAGGAAGACCGAGCAATCCTCTGTCGCGCACGATGCCTTACTCTCCAGAAGTCTTCGATCTGTTCCAGCGTGCGCCCCTTGGTTTCCGGAACAAAATAATAGGCGAAGAGCCACGACGCCACCGAGGCAAACGCATAGAGCAGGAATGTTGAACTCGCACCGAGTTTCTCGACCAATGTCAGAAACGTGAGCGAAACGATCAGGTTCGAGGCCCAGTTGAACGTAGCCGCCGTGCCCTCGGCGAGGCCGCGAATTTTCAGCGGATAAATCTCGGCGATTAAGAGCCAGAAGATCGGCCCGAGGCTGATCGCAAATGAAGCGACATAACCCATCAGGCAAATCACAGCGATCCACGCGAGCTGTCCTGACGGATTTGAGATGCGGAAACTCAGGCCAAGCACGCCAAGCGTGATGATCATCCCGGCGATACCGACGAGCAACAATGGCCGGCGGCCCGCGCGGTCAACTAAGAACATCGCGATGATTGTCATGCCAACATTTACAACGCCGACGCCCACGGTCGCCAGGATCGCGCCGGAAGCGGAATTGAATCCGGCGGTCTGCAGAATTTTCGGTGCATAATAAATCACCGTGTTGATGCCAGTAATTTGTTGGAAGACGGCGAGACCTAATCCAACGACGAGAGCTGGGCGAACCTGCCGACGCAGCAAATCGGTCCAGTGTCCGCCCTCAGTTTGTTGCGCCAGGCTCGCCTTGATCTCTTCGATCTCGACGTTGACATCGCCAAGGTCACGGATGCGAACGAGAACGCGGTGCGCGACCTCATGATGCCCGCCACGAATGAGCCAGCGCGGAGTTTCCGGCAGAAAAAACATGCCGGTTCCGAAGATCAGTGCCGGAGCGACGGCGAGACCGAGCATCCATCTCCAACCTTCGACGCCGGCAAAAGCGTAACCGGTCAGATATGCAACGACGATGCCAACGGTAACAGCGAGTTGAAAAAGCGATACGACCCAGCCCCGCGCGTGCGGAGGCGCAACTTCGGATAGATAAACCGGAACGTTTGTCGATGCGAGACCAATGGCCAAACCGAGAACGACTCGGCTGACGATCAGGACGGTCGGCGATGGCGCCATTGCGCTGGCGAGCGCGCCAATACCGAAAATTGCAGCCGTCACAAGCAAAACTCTTCGCCTGCCGAAGAGATCGGCGGCTTTGCCACCGACGATTGCGCCAAGAGTCGCTCCCAACAGAACCCCACTGACAACAATTTCCTCGGCTACAGTCGTTAGGCCAAATTCGCGCTTGATAAAAATGAGCGCGCCGGAAATGACGCCCGTGTCGTATCCAAACAGAAGACCGCCCAACGCAGCGAACGATGCTGCGATGTAAACGAACTTCGTGCCACGCAGTGCATCCCTTAACGCAGCAATCTCCTTGTCGGCCATAGCTGTCGATCTTACTCCGTCATACGACCGCGAGAAGTCTGACAACCGATCCATGATTTCTCAAAGAAATTGGACGGCGGAACGATTCCGGTGTACGGGTTCCCCCGCAACGGCGAAGATGAGCGAGGATCGAACGAGAGATTCATATCCCGGTAAAAGCTTGCGTATTCTGGTCGTCGAAGATCACGGCGATACGCTGGACGCTTTGTCCCGTCTTCTCACACATTTCGGGCATGAAATTTCCGTTGCCGACGATGCACAGAGCGCTCGGGAAATCATCGGTTCAAAAGAATTCGATGTTGTCCTTTGCGATATCGCCTTGCCGGACGGCAGCGGCTACGATGTAATCGCCGAGGTCAAAAGAAAACGACCGGTTAAAGCCGTGGCGCTCACTGGATTTGGAGCACCTGACGATATTGAACGCGGCAAAGAAGCTGGTTTTGATTTTCATTTGACCAAGCCAGTGGATTTTCACGAACTGCGCGCCGTTCTCGGCCAGATCGCCGCGTAGCGATCCCTCGCGAAAACTCCCTGTTAAAGCGCTGGTCACTTCGAGACTTTCATCCCGAGTTCCTTGACGAGGAACGCCCAGCGATCGGCGGTTTCTTCAATAATTTTCGTTGTCGGTTTGCCAGCGCCGTGCCCGGCTTTGGTTTCGATTCGAATCAAAGTCGGTTTGTCGCAGCCCTGTGCTGCCTGGAGTGTCGCGGCGAATTTGAAACTGTGCGCCGGGACTACCCGATCGTCGTGATCGGCGGTCGTGATGAACGTCGCCGGATAACAACAACCTTTCGCGATGTGGTGGAGCGGCGAGTACGCGTAAAGATACCTGAAGTCATCCGGCTTGTCGGCAGTCCCATAATCGGAGGTCCATGCCCAGCCGATGGTAAATTTCTGGAAACGCAGCATGTCCATGACGCCAACATTTGGCAAAGCCGCGCCGAAAAGGTCGGGACGTTGCGTCATGCACGCGCCGACGAGCAATCCACCGTTGCTGCCACCGCCAATCGCGAGCTTCGATGCCGATGTAAACCTGTTATCAATTAAATACTGCGCGGCCGCGATGAAATCATCGAACACGTTTTGTTTCGTGTGCAGCATTCCGGCCTCGTGCCATTTCTCCCCGTACTCGCCGCCGCCGCGCAGGTTCGCGACGGCGTAAATGCCGCCCATTTCCATCCAGACCAGATTAGCCGGCGCGAACGACGGCGTGCTGGAAACATCGAAGCCGCCATAGCCATAAAGGAAAGCCGGCGTCTGGCCATCTCGTTTCATTCCTTTTTTGTATGAGATAAACATCGGCACGCGTGTGCCATCGGCGCTCTGGTAAAAGACCTGTTCGGTCGTGTAATCATCAGGATTAGATTTCACGTTCGGCTTGAACAACAGCTCGCTTGCGCGCTTGTCAAAATCGTAGCGAAAGATTTCCGTAGGCGTGGTAAAACTCGTGAATGAGTAAAACGTTTCACGGTCTTTGCGTTTTCCGGTGAATCCGGCGGCGGTGCCAAGCCCCGGCAACGCGATCTCGCCGTCAGACGATCCGTCGCGTTTAAACAATTTCACTGCGCTGTGCGCGTCCTTCAAGTAAACGGCAATGAAGCGCTCGCCGACGGAACTGACCGCTTCGAGTTTGTCTCTCGATTCCGGCACGAGCTCGTCAACCTTCAGGGGTTTGCTCGTGTCGATGGAAATCATGCGGCCCAGCGGCGCATCCAGATTCGTCCGGAAAACAAACACCGGCCCTTCGTTGTCGATGAAATTGTACTGTGCGTCGGCTGTATCCAACAGCTCAACGACTTTGGAATTCGGAGCGGCCAGATTTTTGTAAAAAATGCGGTTCTTCGGATCGGTACCGCGCTGCACGGTAATCACGAGATAGCGGCCGTCGTCGGTGACTTCAGCATTGAAAAGCCATTCCTTCTGATCAGGCCGCTCGTAGATCAGTTTGTCGTGTGACTGCGGGGTGCCGAGTTGGTGGAAGAAAAGTTTGTGATTGTAAACCTGAGCGCGGAGTTTGTTTTCGGGTTTGTCGTAACGGCTGTAGAAAAATCCGCTGCCGTCTTTTTTCCACGACGCGTTAGAGAATTTGACCCAATTCACAAGATCTTGCCGATCTTTGCCGGTTTCCACATCGCGCACTTTCCATTGCTGCCAATCGGAGCCGGCGGTGGCGAGGCCATAAGCCATCAGCCTGGCGTCGTCAGTCATATCAAGTCCGCCCAACGCGATGGTGCCGTCCTTGGCCAGCAAATTTGGATCGAGCAACTCGCGTGGCGTCCCGGAAAAATTCGTTGTGGTATAGATTACATTCTGGTTTTGCAAACCAGCGTTCTTCGAGAAGAAATAACGTCCACCTTCCTTGAACGGCACGCCAAAACGCTCGTAATCCCATAGTTCGGTCAGTCGTTTCTTGATTCCGTCGCGTTCCGGGATCGTTTTCAGAAAATCGAATGTGATCTTGTTTTCCGCTTCGATCCACGCTCGCGACTCGGGCGAGTCGGGATTTTCCAGTGGCCGGTAAGGATCTGCGACTTTTACCCCGTTGTAATCGTCGACCTGATTGCTTGTGGGCGCGGCGGGATATTTGAATTGCGCAGCCGTGTTTTGAGCGAGCGTCAACAGCACGGCAGCCACGAGCGCCAAAAATCTGAAATGCATAATTCCGGCAACTATGTCGAACATCGGCGAGGCGAGCACCTATTTTTTCCGTGTTCCAGATGTCGATCCGAAAAAGGCGTTCCTTCGATGAAATGTCTGCGCCGAAAGCTCAGTGAACATCAAGCGAGTTGCCGCCGACGTTCCGGCCGTTCCTTGGGGACGCGTGGTAAATCGTTCGCGGCGGGAAAGAAGCCCGGCGAATTTGAGCTTGCCATTTTGGCCGGGGGGCTGTCATAAAAGAAGAATGGATAAGCACTCTCGCGCCTCCTCCCGACGCGGAAAGGGAAAATCAAAGCGGTTATCCGCCGTTGGAAGAAAGCGACTCTCTCGCAGGCAAGTTGTTCCGGATCAGTGGGTTGAATTAGCAACCGACGCAATACGGGACGGCCATACAACCGTCGACTCGTTCGTTTCCCTTTTTCATCCCGAAGTGAGGTTCACAGCGTTCCGAGCTTATATGGCGGCTATGGTGAGCTTCACGGCAAAAGTGGCAATGGTAGCCCCATCTGCCAGACGCTCAGGTCAGCGTAGACGCTCAGGGTCTCGAAAATTGGGTTAGCGACTAATTTTGCGCCGCAAGGCAGCCGGTTTCGCCGCGATCATCCAGAGAGAATCGGGTCGGATTCAAGCTGCACTGTTTTGCGCGAAACCTGACTTCTGGATTTTCTCCGTCATCCTTCTAATTTCTACGTTCTAACTTCCTGAAGTAGTCCCCGTAGTTCAACGGATAGAACAGGCTTGGGATCCCATCTCCGCGATCTGACCACAAACGATCCGCAGAAACAGAAGCAGGAACAGTCAGGGAGAGTGACGGTGAACAATTCCTCCGCGGAGATTCACGCCACGATTTTTATAACGCCCCCTGAATCCCCGCGTTGACATGGCCTGCGAGGATGGTTCGAAGTTTGTTTGCCTTAAAACAAATCGCCCCGGGTACGGTAAACACTCGGGGCGCTATTTGTTTCAGCCTTTAGGCGGCTCGCTGTTGACGAGAGGGTTGTGGTACCGCGCCAAACTCAAGAACATCCTCGGAGATTTTCGTGATCGCCCAAGGTTCTGGAGTAGCCTGTAGGACCACATTGGCTTCCATGATCTTGCGACCGACTGGCCGCAATGATTTAATGGAGAAGCCCTCCGCTGCTGTCACAATGTAGCCTTGGCCACCTTGCTGGCAGAAGAATGTGCCGTTCTCTCCGCGCAACGCCTCTGCCAAGTCGGGATGTTGAATTGTCCCATTTATCGGTAGTTTCGTTTGCATGTTAATTTTGTTCCCTTCTGCTTGCCCCTGTCGTCTTCACGGCTCGGATCGGCCAATACTTTGTTTCTT
>WNFY01004627.1_pt1 | contig 12647 bp, 8 predicted proteins | sample 5400091 | NCBI WGS metagenome assembly WNFY01 (sample SAMN13153364, study PRJNA577476) | soil metagenome | isolation source: 60 cm soil or saprolite under grassland replicate 1 | place: USA:California | collected 2016-06-15 | reverse complement strand
GCGCTGTCCACCATCATCCGCAGCCCGGCGCGGACGAGTTCCTGGTCATCGGCGAGCAGCACGCGCACGGCGGTCATGGCGGCGTGCTGGCCTGGGGGGACGACCCCCCCAGGCCCCCTGGGCGGGGCACGGCCGGGGCGGGTGACGCCGGGGCCGGCAGCTCGGCCAGGACCCGGAAGCCGCCTGCGGCGCGGGGACCCGCGGTCAGCCAGCCGCCCAGCGCCGCGGCCCGCTCCCGCATGCCGATAATGCCGTGCCCTTCTTCGCCGGCTCCGGAACCGGCCGCGAGACCCGCCCCGGAACCGCCGGTCGGCGGCCCGTGGTCCTCCACTGCCAGTGCCAGCGCCCCCGGCCGGAAAACGAGCCGGATCGACGCGGACGTTCCCGCCGCGTGCTTGGCGGTGTTGGTCAGGGACTCCTGGATCAGCCGGTAGGCGGTCAGGTCGACCGCCTCGGGCAGCTGCCTGACCTGACCCGTCACGTCGCACGTTACCTGCAGCCCGGTGGCCGCGAAGGAGGCGATCAGCTCCTCGAGCCTGCCGAGCCCGCCGGCCGGCTCTACCGGCTCATGGTCGCCGGGCTGCCGCAGCAGGCCCACCGTCAGCCGGAGCTCCTCCAGCGCGGCCTCACTGGCCTGCTGGATGTGCGCGAGCGACTCCCTGGCCTTGGCCAGGTCGGTGTCGAGGAGGTAGCCCATCGCGCCCGCCTGCACGCTGATCAGCGCGACCTGGTGGCCCACCGCGTCGTGCAGCTCACGGGCGATCCGCAGCCGCTCCTGCTGCACCCGGCGGCGAGCTTCGTGTTCGCGCCCTTCCTCCGCCCGCCTGGCCCGCTCCTCGAGCATGGCCTGGTGCGCTCGCTTGGCCCGGACCGCCTGTCCGACAGCGGCCGCCACCGCGGTCCACGGCACCACCGCCACATCGGACCACCCGGTCTTCGCGTGCAGGCTGAACACCAGGTGACCGGCGAGCAGGACGCCGATGACGGCCGCGGTCCCCGCGATGGCCGGCGTCCTCTCGCTGCGCAGCGAGAACACGAACATCCCTACGACCAGAGCGGGCCCGACGAGAAGATCCGGCGTTCCCGCGGCCATGGACGCGACCGCGCCCGCGGTGGTCACCGCCGCCAGAAGCCACGGCGGCCAGCGCGCGATCGCGATGACGGCGAAGCTCACGTAGACCAGCGTCGCGATCGTCACCCCAGCGGATGACAATGCGTCTGGCTGGCGTGTGCGCGCGATCATCAGCGCGCTGGCGTAGAGCGCGGCGGAGGCCGCGACCCAGGCCAGCACGCGGTGCGCGGCCATGGCCCGGCGGCACCACTCACGCGCGGGACCGTCGCGGACACCGCGAACGCCGCCCGCGGCGCGAACGCCCATGGCCAGGTCGCGAAGCCCCACACAGGGACTGTAAGCAGCCACCGGGCTGGACGGCAAACAGGCTACTGCCAGCGCAGTAGGCAGCGCTCCGCCCGGCTGCGGCGGCACCTGCGAACGCGGTAGCCAGCGGGCGCCCCTACCGCGATCGCGGTGCGTGAAAGACACCACGCCAGGCCGACGACGGGCCTGCCCTTGATCGCGAACGATGGATGACGTCACGTCTGTCAATACGGGGAGATTCATGTCTGCCATCGCTAGGTGGTGTTTTCGCCACCGGTTCGCGGTCATCGCGGCCTGGGTGCTCGTGCTGGTCGGTCTCGGCGCGCTGTCCCAGGCCGTCAAGAGCGACTTCAACAACTCCTTCTCGCTGCCCGGCACGGGTTCCACCACGGCCCAGCAGCTGCTGGCCAAGGCCATCCCGGCCCGGGCCGGCGACTCCGACACGATCGTCTGGCAAGTCAGCAACGGCACGGTGCGTGATGCAACGGTCACCACACGGATGAGCAATGTTCTGACGCAGATCGCAACGATGCCCGAGGTCGCCGCCGTGGTCAGCCCGTACGGGCCGCACGGGGGCGCGCAGATCAGCCGGGACGGCCGCACCGCGTACGCCACGATCGACTTCGCCAAGCAGGCCAACAACCTGGCCAAGGCGGACATCACCCGGGTCATTGACACAGCCGAGGCGGCCCGTGCGCCCGGGCTCAGCGTCCAGCTCGGCGGCCAGGCCATCGAGCAGACCGAGCAGACGTCGCTGGGCGTCAGCTCGACGGTCGGCGTGCTCGCGGCCGCGGTAGTGCTGTTCATCGCGTTCGGCTCGATGTTGGCGATGCTGCTGCCGATAGTTACCGCCATCGCCGGGGTCGGCGGCGGGCTGATGGCGATCGCGCCGCTGACCCACGCGATCAACGTCGTCGATTTCGCGCCGATCCTCGGCGCCCTGATCGGCCTCGGCGTGGGCATCGACTACGCCCTGTTCATCGTCACCAGGCATCGTCGCGGCCTGCAGTCCGGGCTCACCCCCGAGCAGGCAGCGGTCAAGGCCATCGACACCTCGGGCCGCGCCGTGCTGTTCGCGGGCAGCACGGTGTGCATCGCCCTGCTCGGCATCTTGGTCCTGGGCGTCAGCTTCCTGAACGGCCTGGCGGTCGCCTCCGCCCTCACCGTCGTCTTCACCGTCCTCGCGGCGGTCACCCTGCTCCCCGCGCTGCTCGGCGTCTTCGGGATGCGCGTGCTGAGCCGGCGGCAGCGGCGCCGGCTGGCCGCCGGGGCTCCGGCACCGGGCGCCGCGGGCATGTGGGCGCGCTGGGCCAGCACGGTCGAACGGAGGCCGGCGATTCTCGCCGTCGCGGCGGCAGCAGTCATGCTCGTCCTGGCGATCCCGGTGCTGAGCCTGCGGCTCGGCTCCTCCGACCAGGGCAACGACCCCTCCTCGACCACCACCCGGCAGGCGTATGACCTGCTCGCCGGCGGGTTCGGGCCGGGCTTCAACGGACCGCTGCTGCTGGTCGCGCAGACCAGTTCGCCAGCCGATGTGGCCGCCCTCCGGACGCTCGAAGCCGGCCTGCCCAAGGTGGCCGACGTGACTAGCGCGCGCCAGATCGCCGCCACGACCGGAACCGAGGTCATTCAGGTGACCCCGGGCACCTCGCCCGAGGCGAAGGCGACATCCGATCTCATCAGCACCTTGCGCGACGACACCATCCCGGCCGCAGAGCGCGGCACCACGCTGCGGGTGTACATCGGCGGCGTGACCGCGACGTTCGCGGACTTCGCCACCGTAGTCGACGCCAAGCTGCCCTGGTTCATCCTCACCATCGTCGGGCTGAGCTTCCTGCTGCTGGTGGTGGCGTTCCGCAGCCTGCTCATCCCGGGGACCGCGGCGGTGATGAACCTGCTCGCCGCCGCGGCCTCCTTCGGGGTGCTGACCGCGTTCTTCCAGTGGGGCTGGGGAACCGACGCGTTCGGCCTGGGCACGGCCGGGCCGGTCGAGGCTTTCCTGCCGGTGGTGACGCTGGCCATCCTGTTCGGCCTGTCAATGGACTACCAGGTGTTCCTGGTCAGCCGGATGAACGAAGAATGGGTGCACGGGCGCCGCAACTCCGACGCGGTGCGGACCGGACAGGTCGAGACCGCCCGGGTCATCACCGCGGCGGCAACGATCATGATCTGCGTGTTCCTGACGTTCTCGTTCCTAGGCTCGCGGGACGTCGCCGAATTCGGCATCGGGCTGGCCGCCGCGGTCGCGCTGGACGCGTTCATCCTGCGGACCGTGCTGGTACCGGCCGCCATGCACCTATTCGGCACCGCCAACTGGTGGCTGCCCCGCTGGCTCGACCGCCGCCTCCCGCACCTGGCCATCGAACCCCCGGACCCCGCAGGCGAGCCAGCCCACCTGCCGGTACCCGCCATCCGCTGAAGGAGTGAATGTGACAGCGTGCACCCTATATAAAGGGTCTACGCTGTCACATTCACCATTTCACTCTCCCGCCGCTGCGCGCACGGCAGGCGAGCAGCGGACCAGACCATCCAAGATCAGCCTCAGCGCCAGCGGCGCCCGGATTACCCACTCAACCCCGGGCCGACCGGGGTCAACCCCGGGCCGACCGGGTAACGAGGCGTGTGCCGGCCTTCAGCCCGCAGAAGCATGCGTTCTGCCAACGGCGTGCGCGAACAGGCTGGCTGACCTAGCCTTTTCGTCGATGGTCACGCCGAGCGCAGCAGCCCGTAACAGTCGGATGCTCACCGTGTCGCGCGCAGGCGCTCGGCGGTCAGTTCGATCGGCGGCCGGGGTCGCGCAGGTCTGCGGCCCGCACGTCGGCCTCGAAGACGGTGAACAGCGTCGCGGCGTGGATGAGGAGCAGGCATTTGCGGCCGCTCAGCCACAGCAGGTTCGCGTACCAGTGCTCGCCGTCCCCCGTGCAGTTGATGAGCTGCCGCGGCCTGATCACGGTCAGGAGCTTCTTCGTGCACCGCAGGATCACCAGCCATCGCGGGAGCCACGTGCGACGTCGCTCGTCAGCCCTCTCACCTGGTGCGCAGGCGGGACCAGGCGTCGGCGCCCACCGCTATGAGCAGGATGCCGCCCAGGGTGATCTGCTCGTATAGCGGGTTGAGGCCGAGCAGCACGAAACCGTTACCGATCAGCGCGATGAACAGGGTGCCGACGACGGTACGCCAGATGGCGCCCTCGCCGCCCAGGATGCTGGTGCCGCCGACCACGATTCCTGCCAGCACGGTGAAGGTGAGCGTGGTTTGGCCGTTCGAGGCCTGCGCGCTGAGCACCCGGGACGCGTCGATGATGCCGCCGAGGGCGGCGGCCCCGCCGCTGATCACGAACGTGGTCAGCCTGATCAGCTGCACCCGGACGCCTGCTAGGCGGGCCGCCTCGGCGTTACTGCCCGCCGCGTACATGTACCGGCCGGCGATCGTCCGCGACAGCACTACCCCGAGCGCGATCACCACCGCAATCATCGTCCACGTCGAGGTGTTCACGGTCAGGAAGGAGGTCCTGGCCAGTGCGGCGTACCCTAGCGCGGTGTACGCGATGATCAGGTTCCCGCTGGTGGCCAGCGAGGCCAGGCCGGCGATCACGAATGACATCGCGAGGGTGGCGATCAGCGAGTTGATACGGAAGAAGGTCGCGATCACGCCGTTGACCAGCCCGACGACGAGCCCGACCGCGATACCCGCCAGGATCGCGAGCACGGGGCTGCTGGACAGCGCGAGCTTGGTGGCCACGACGCTGGCCAGCGCATAGGTCGCCCCGACCGACAGGTCGATGCCGCCCGCGACCAGCACGAGCGTGCCGGCTGCCGCGATGATCAGGGTCGACGCCTGCTGGTCGAGGATGGCCAGCAGGTTGGCCTTTGTGAAGAACGGTCCGCTCGAGATCGACAGCACGATGAATAGGACGAGGAAGGGGAACATGATTCCGCCACGGCGGGCTCGGCCCAGGATCTCGGTCCGCGGCTCGCGGAGAATGGCCGCAATAGCCGAGGTGCCGGGGAAAGCGCTCTTGTCAGGCTTCTCCGCCTTCGGCGTCCCAGCCTGCGGCTGGCTCATCATGCACCTCTTTCGGTGGCACCGAACGCCGCGCCGAGGATTGCCGCCTCGGTCGCCGCGTCACCGGTGAACTCTGCAGCAATCTGGCCGGCGCGCATCACCAGGACACGGTGCGCTAGGCCGAGAATCTCTTCTACGTCGGAGGAGATCAGCAGTATGCCCAGCCCGCGTCCGGTCAGCGAGGCCAGTAGCTCGTAGATCGCCCGTTTGGCGCCGACGTCCACGCCCCTGGTCGGCTCGTCCGCAATCAGCACCAGCGGATCGCGCAGCAGCGACCTGGCGAACAGCAGCTTCTGCTGGTTACCGCCGGACAGCGCGCTCGCGGCCACCGCCTGGCCACCGCCGCGCACGTCGACCTTGGTCAGCATGTCGCGTACGGCGCGGCGCTCGGGCCGCGGCCGGACTATCCCGGCGCGGCTGATCTGGGCCAGGCTGGACAGGGTGACGTTCTCCGCGACAGAGCGGCCGGGCAGCAGACCCTGCTCCTTGCGCGACTCCGGGATCATCGCCAAGCCGGCCCGCATCGCAGTGCGCGGGGTTCCGGTCACGCTGACCATGCCTGCTGGGCCGGCTGCGCCGGCGGGGCCTGCTGGGCCGGCTGCGCCGGCGGGGCCTGCCAGGCCGGCTGCGCCGGCGGCGGCCGCCGGGCCCATCACGCTGACCGTACCGGCACGAACCCGGTTCGCCCGGTAGACAGCACGCGCCAGCTCGGTGCGGCCGGCCCCCACCAGGCCGGCCAGGCCGAGGATCTCACCGGCACGCAGGTCGAACGAGACGTCGTTGACCCCGGGTGCGGTAAGCCCGCGGACCGACAGGAGCACCGGGGCGTCCGCAGGGACGAGCCGCCTCGGCGGGAACGCGGCGTCAAGCGGCCGGCCGAGCATCGCGGAAAGCAGCGAGTCCTCAGTCTGCCCGGCGGCGGGCACGGTCTGCACGAGGCGCCCGTCGCGGAGAATGGTCACCTCGTCCGCGAGCTCAAGCACCTCGTTGAGGAAATGGGAGACGAGCACGACGGTGGTACCGGACCGCGCGAGCTGCCGGACGACGAGGTGCAGAGCTTCCGCGTCAGGCCGGGACAGCGCGGCCGTCGGCTCGTCCATCACGATCAACTGGGCATTGCGGCATAGCGCGCGCAGGATCTCGACCTTCTGCTGGTCAGCTATCCGCAGGCGGCCGACGTTGGCGTCGCCATCCAGCTCGAACCCCACGGACGCCGCGAGCTCGGTGTAGCGTCGGCGCAGCTCACGCCGATTCTGGAAGCCAGCTTGCCGCGGCTCGACGCCCAGGAAGACATTCTCTGCAACGGTCAGCGATGGCACGGTGGCAAGCTCTTGCGCGATCAAGACGACGCCCCGCGAGATCGCGTCCCTGGGCGAGCGGAACCGGACCGGCTCGCCGGCCAGCAGGAGCTGGCCATGATCCGGCGAGTGGACCCCCGAGATGATTTTCCCGAGGGTCGACTTGCCGGCACCGTTCTCGCCGACCATGGCATGAATCGACCCGTGGCCGATGGCAAGACTGACGCCCTCCAGGGCGTGCGTGCCGCCGAAGGACTTGGAGATGTCCCGCAGCTCGACATGCACGCCCTGGTGACGTTCGCTTGCCGGCGCTATCAGCCGGGCCACTCGGCCGTGAACTGGCTGACGTTCGCCCGGGTTACGACACCGGCGTTCGGCAGGCTCGCCACCGGGTCGATGCCGCCACTGCTCTGTCCGGTCTGCAGCGCCTTGACCATAGCCTGTACCGCCTCCCGGCCCTCGCTGGCCGGCGCCTGGGCGACGTCCGCGTACCACGCGCCGGACTTCACGCCCGCCAGCGCTGCGGCGCTGGCGCCGTACCCGACGAGGATGACCTTGCCGGTCAGGTGCGCGCTTGCGATAGCCTGCGCGCCGCCCTCAATGCCCTGGTCGGAGCCGACGATGAGATTAAGGTCAGGCTGTGCCTGCATCATGGTCTGCACCGCGCTCAGGCCGGTGGTCGGGCTGAAGAAGCTCTGACCCTGCGCGGCAACCTTGACCGGCGAGCCGGCGATCGCCTTGCCGAACGCGCCGTTGATGGCGACGTCAAGTGCGGACGCCTTGATATCGAAAAGGTAGCCGACCTTGCACGGGTTCAGGTTCTTGGCTTTGCACGCCTGGACCACAAGGTCGCCGAGCTTGGTCCCGATCTCGGTCGGCACGAACGTCACGTTCGCGGATAGCCCCTTCACCTGCGGCTGGTCCGTCGATAGGTCCGGCCCGAGGATCTGGTCCATATTCACGACCTTGATCCCCTTGGCGATCGCCTGCGCGACCAAGCCGGTCAGCCCGGTACCGAAAATCGGCTGCACGATGATCCCGTCGTACTGGCCGGAATTGATGACGTCCTGCAGCTGGGAGAACTGGGTCTGCGGGCTGTTGTTCGCGTCGAACACCTTCATGGTGGCACCGTCGGTGGACGCCACGGCCTGCGCCGCGGCCAGCATCGGCGCGTCGTAGCTGTTCTCCACGGCGAACGAGAGGTAAGCGATGCTCATTGGCTTGTGGGTAGCCGGGGCGCTTGCCGAGGTGGACGTCGAGGCCGAAGGGGCGCTGCTGCTGCTGCTACTGCAGGCAGCGAGCGCGAGTCCCGCCGCGATGACGGCGCTGCGGCGGAGGCACCGCAGGGTTGCCGGGATAGATGGCACGGCTAAACTCCTTTGTGCTCTCTCACAGGGATGTGGGTTAGCGGTAGTTCCGGTGAGCCGGGTGCCAGCCCGGCTCACCGGTTTTCATGTATGTCAGCTCAGCAGCACATCCGTGCCCTGAAAGAACCGGGCGGATGCCGCCTTCACATGAACCTCCACTCTGAGACGCGACAGCGTTCCGAAGAGGTTCGCGTATCGCGGACCAGTGTCCGTTAAACGGTCACATGAGTTTGATCGGAAGCGTGTCTGTTTCTCCGGCAGGTGTCAAGAGCCAACTTCAGCCACCGCTCAAATGAGACTTACCAGTGATGTCCGCCATACGGACATTGCAGCCAGGTGCCGTTTCAGGAGATATCGGCTTGGCTTGCATGAGACCCGTTGGCGGCACGCCAAGATGGCCAGACATACGATCGGCCGCATTGTCGGATAGGTGTCCGTCAGACGGACATAGCCTTCTTATGGCATTGGCCAGTCGACTGGCCGGCCAGGCCGGGACAGCATGTACCGGGACGGCCGCAGTGGTGTTAAACGGAGCCGGTCGAGACCATGGCGCCGCAGACCACCCAGCCCGGTCACGACCGGTAACCGGTGCTCTCGGCCAGCTCGGCGGCGCCCCGCATGAGCTCGAGCACGACCGGGCCGAACGCCTGCAGCTTCTCGTCGTCACCGGCCCGCTGGAAGCCCTGCTCGAGGACCACGGCAAACTTCCACCTGGCCAGGATGAGGTAGTAGTCGATGTCGTCGACCTGCCGACCGGACACCTCGGCGTAACGGGCCACCAGCGCGGACCGGGGCGGCATGCCGGACAGGTCGGCGTAACCGTGGAACGCCGTCGCCGCCGAGGTCACCTCTTCGGGCCAGCTCTGCACCATCCAGGCCAGGTCGAGCTTGGGATCGCCGACGGTGCCCATCTCCCAGTCCACGATCGCGGCCAGCCGGGCCGGCCCGCCGTGCCGGAACATCACGTTGGCAAGCTGGTAGTCGCCGTGCATGAGGCCCGGGACGTAGTCGAGGGGGCGGTGCGCCCGCAGCCAGCCGGCCGCCACGTCGAAGCCGGGCAGTTCCCGGCCCTTGATCCGGTCGAGGAAGGTAGTCCACCGGTCGACCTGGCGTTCGTGGAAGCCATCGGGCCGCCCCAGGTCGTGCAGGCCTCTCGCCCGCCAGTCCACCGCTGACAGCCGGGCGATGCCCTCCGCCATCTGGTAGGCGAGTGCCTGCCTGGCCGCTAGATCGGCGTCGAACGGCGCGGGCCAGCCGGGCTGGTCCATCGGTGACCAGCCGTCGACGAAGCCCATCAGGTAGAACGCCCGGCCCAGGACCGAAGGGTCGGGGCACACGGCCACGGCCTCGGCGTGGGGCACGTCGGTGCCGGTCAGGGCCTCGATGATGCGCCACTCCCGCCGGATGCCCTCATCCCTGCCGGCCGGCGCCGACGGCGGCGGGATCCGCATCGCGCAGCGTAGCTCGCCCCGGCTGATCTCATAGATGTCGTTCTGCGTGCCGCCGGACAGGAAGCGGTGCTCGATGCGCTCGCCCCGGCCCGGCAGGCCCTGGTCGTCCATCCACCGCCCGAGGCGATGGAGGTCGATCACTGATTCCCTACCTCGTGCTCCAGGTACTCAGGGTCGGTCTCGAAGTCCCACGCCATCGTGCCTCCTCGCCGGCTGCAGCCGCCGCTTTAATTCTCCCGGCGGCTCACCCGATATGGAAACAAATCAAGACGATGTTTCAGCCCGGGCCGTGGCACGATCGGCTCGTGACATCCTTCGCGGCACTGCACGACCTGACCGGCAAGGTGGCCGTCGTCACCGGGGGATCGCGCGGCATCGGCCGGGCCATCGTCCAGACGCTGGCCGAGGCGGGCGCCGACGTAGTGATCGCCTCCCGCAAGCTTGACGCGTGCGAGGCCGCGGCCGAGCAGGTCAGGACCTCGACCGGGCGCCGGGCGGTGGCCATCGCCTGTCACGTGGGCCGGTGGGGCGACTGCGACCGGCTCGTCGCCGAGACCCTGGCGCGGGCGGGCAGGCTGGACGTGCTCGTGAACAACGCCGGCATGTCGCCGCTGTACCCGAGCCTCGACGCGGTGAGTGAGGAACTGTTCGACAAGACGCTGGCCGTCAACCTGAAGGGCCCCTTCCGGCTGGCGGTGCTGGCCGCCACGCACATGGTCACAGTGAAGGGGGATGGGGAGGTGGGTGGGGGCTCCATCATCAATATCGGCACTACCGCTTCCCTGACGGCCAGCGTGGGAGAACTCCCGTACGCATGCGCGAAGGCGGGCCTCAACGCGCTCACCGTGGGACTGGCCGAGGCCTTCGCCCCCAGGGTGCGGGTCAACGCCATCCTGCCTGGCCCGTTCCGCACCGACATCAGCAGGGGGTGGGCGCCGCCCGAGGGCGCCGAGGTCCCGTTCGTGCCGCTGGGACGGATGGGAGATCCGGCCTAGCTGGCACCGCTGGCACTGCACCTGGCCAGCGCGGCGTCGAGCTACACCACCGGGGCGATCATCCGCGTCGACGGCGGCGTCACCCGCAAGGTCTGACCAGCCGCTGACCATGCGACTTGGCTGCCTGTGCCCCAGATCGCCGACCGTCGCCGAGTCCACTGCGCATCATCTGACTCGCCGATCCCCTCACGTCCCGCCTGTCCTCGTTCCCGGCGGCCCTCCCGCGGCAGGCGTAACCACGACGATGTGACACCGTGGTGGTCCTGACCACGGCGATGTGACATCGTCGTGGTTCCGTGGCGGCGCGTTACCGGCCCCAGTCGGGCGCTGCGCCTTCTTTTCGCTGGTCTACGGAACACGCCCGCCGGGGGAAGCTGGCTGGGTCACGGGGTTTCAGTCGGCTGCGCTCGCTCCGCGAGCTCCGCAGGCCCCGCGAGCTCCGCGAGCTCCGCAGGCCCGCGAGCTCCGCAGGCGACGCGAGCGCGGCGATTAGCTGCGTCCGGGAGTGGACGCCGAGCTTGCGGTAGATCTGGCGCAGGTGGAATTCCACCGTCTTCGGCGACAGGAACAGGTCGGCCGCGATGTCGCGGCTGGACGCGCCGCGCTGTACGGCGGCGGCGACCCGGAGCTCCTGTGGCGTCAGCGCGCTGTCATCGGGTTCCCGGCGGCGGCGTGCCCCGGCCGCGCTTAGCTCGGCCTCGGCCTGCTCGGCCCAGGCGCTGGCCCCCAGCTGCTCGAAGCCGAGCCGTGCCGCCAAGAGACGCTCGCGCGCCTCGGCGCGCCGGCGGGCGCGATGCAGCCGGCGGCCGAAGGCGAGCAGCGTCCGGGCCCGCTCGAACGGCATCGGCCGCTGGTCGTCAAGCGCGAGCGCGGCGGTGAAGGCCGGCTCGAAGTCGTCATCGACCATGCCGCGGCACCGGGCCGCGGCGGCCCGCGCGACCGGGCTGGCGGTCCGGTCCGCCCGCCGCTCCAGCCGGGCGAGCACGCGCCGGGCGTCACCGGCCCGGCCCTGGCGGGCGTAGGCCTCGACAAGATCAGGCTCCCACGGGACGATCACCGGATCCTCCAGGCCGGTGCCCTCGACCAGCCGCTCGACCCTCTCGAGCTCGCTGATCGCCGCGCCGGTCCGGTCCAGGCCGAGCTCGAGGAACCCCAGCGCGGCGTACACGAACCGCAGGCCAGCGCCTATCCGGCCGGTTTCGGCGATCCGGAGCGCCGCCTGCGCTGCCGCGCGGCCGTCGGCAGGCCGTCCCCGCGCCGCCAGGATCCGCGCCCTGATCGTGAGCACCCAGCCCACCACGGCGGGCTGGCCGACTTCACCTGCGACCTGGATGGCCTCCAGCGCCGCGGCGTCGGCCGTGTCCCAGTCACCGAGCCGGAACGCGGTATCCGCGGCGACGTGCAGCATGCCGCTCAGCGCGGCCAGCGCGCCGGCCTCCCGCGCCCGCCGGCACAGTTCCAGGCTTTTCGCCTTGGCCTGCTCGAACTCCCCGAGCGGAATCTGACACCGCAGGATGAGGTGCAGCCACGACCAGTCCGGGCCGAGCGGGTCGAGGCTCTCGGCGAGGCGGGCCGCCTCGCCGAGAACCCGGCGTGCCTGCGATGCCTTCCCGCGCAAGGTGAGGGCCCAGCCGAGCAACCCCAGCACGGCCCCGCGCAGGGCGGGGTCGGTGCCGTCGTCGAGTAGCCCGGCCGCGCGCCAGGCCAGCCTCTCCGCCTCCAGGTAGGAACCTATGGTGGTGGCGCCGTTGGCCGCGTCCGAGTACATCGCCGCCGCGAGCGCCGGCAGTCGCGGCGCGACCAGCCCGGCCTGTCCGACCAGCAGCGGCACGGCCTCAGCGCCCCGGCCCCGCCAGACCATCATCCGGCCGCGCAGCTGCTGGGCCTGCGCTCGCTGATCTTCGGTGGCGGCCACCTCGGCTGCCTCACCGAACAGCGCGAGCGCGCGGTCCGCCATGCCCGCGCCGGCCGCCGCCTGGCCCGCGGCGATGAGGCGCCGGCTCGCCGCCTCCCGGGCCGGCGTGAGACGCGCCGCGCGCTCCAGCGCGCTGGAGCCCGCGGCGTAAGCGCGGCGGGCCACCGCCTGACCGCCG
>WNFY01018398.1_pt1 | contig 12650 bp, 11 predicted proteins | sample 5400091 | NCBI WGS metagenome assembly WNFY01 (sample SAMN13153364, study PRJNA577476) | soil metagenome | isolation source: 60 cm soil or saprolite under grassland replicate 1 | place: USA:California | collected 2016-06-15 | reverse complement strand
CGAAGCGGACGTCGGCGAAGAGCCTGCCCTGGTCGTAGCCGTAGAAGTCGACCTGGAAGGTGCAGCCGACGTGGGGCTCGTTGTTGGGCAGGTCGTCGAACGGCGTGTCGTCGATCTTGATGGTGCCGTTGTTGCCCGTCGGGTTGGGTGCCGCCCCGGCGACCTGCGCGGTGCCCACGAGGCTCGCCGTGAGCATTGCGGCGAGCAGGCCCATGGTCCACAGGGCTCTGCTGGTCACGCCCTTGCTATTCCGCATGCGGATTCCTGCCCTCTGTCGTCATGCTCTCTGAATCCGCCCTGTCCGGGCGGACCTGCAACTCCCCGCGTAACCTGCACCGGCTGCTCGGTCTGCGCGAGTCGCGGAAGACTTGCAGGAGCCGACCGTCGCCGTCAAACCGGACATGCTTGCTGACCAGGGGAAACGCGAGCGCGCTCCATAACGAATAGATCGCGGACCAAGCTCGGTTTGCAGACGGGCAAGCCTTCAGACGGGGCAGGGCGCGACCGGTAGGCTTGACAGGGCCACGGCCCCACGAGGCTCGCACGGGAGGGTGGACCCGAATGCCGGAACCGATCGACGCCCACTTCACCGAGGCCGTCTCCGCGTTGGCGCCAGGGCCGGGCAGAGATCCTCGGCTGCCCGTCCGGGAGGGCTCCTCGCTCACGGGGGAGCACTGCCTCGAGCTGTTCGACGCACAGCTCGGCAGCCGCCACCTCGACCTCGCGGCGCGCTGGCTGCGCGGCCAGGACAAGGGCTTCTACACCATCGCCTCCGCGGGTCACGAAGGCAACGCCGCGGTTGCCGCGGCCCTGCGCCCCACCGACCCCGCGCTCCTGCACTACCGGTCCGGCGCCTTCTACGTCGCGCGCGCACGACAGGTGCCCGGGCAGCAACCCCTGCGCGACGTGCTGCTGGGCGTCGTCGCCGCGGTCGAGGAGCCGGTCGCGGGCGGCCGTCACAAGGTCTTCGGGCATCCCGCCCTGGCCGTGATCCCGCAGACCTCGACGATCGCGTCCCACCTCCCGCGCGCGGTCGGAACGGCCTTCGCCATCGAGCGGGCGAAGCGGACCGGCGCAGGCTGCGCCTGGCCTGCCGACGCCGTGGTCGCCTGCAGCTTCGGCGACGCCTCCGTCAACCACTCCACCGCCACCGGCGCCATCAACGCGGCCTGTCACTGCGCCTACCAACGCCTGCCAATGCCCCTGCTGCTGGTCTGCGAGGACAACGGCCTGGGCATCAGCGTGCGGACGCCCGAAGGCTGGGTGCGCAGCGCGTACAGCAACCGGCCGGGTCTGCGCTACTTCGCAGCCGATGGCTGCGATCTGGCAGACGCCTACGACGCCGCGCTGCAGGCGGTCGCCTGGGTCCGTGAGCGGCGGGCGCCCGCGTTCCTCCACCTGCGGGTGGTGCGCTTCCTGGGTCACGCGGGATCCGACGCCGAGGTCGGCTACCGGACGCCTGCCGAGATCGCCGCCGACCACGGCCGCGACCCGCTCGTCGGCACCGCGCGCCTGCTCGTGCAGGGCGGGGTGGCGACGCCACGCGAGGTGGTCGAGCGGTACGAGGCGACCCGCCGCGAGGTGCTGTCCATCGCCGAGGACGTGGCCGGCCTGCCGCAGCTCCCCACCGCCGAGGCGGTGACCGCGCCGCTGGCACCCCGGCACCCCGACCGGGTCGCCACGGAGGCCGCGCGCTCGGCCGACCCTGCCACGCGTGCCCGCGTCTTCGACGGGCGCCCGCCCGAGCGCCAGGGCCCCCTCACGCTGGCGCTCGCGGTCGACGCGACCTTGGCCGACCTCCTCGCCCTGCACCCCGAGCTGCTGGTCTTCGGTGAGGACGTCGGCCGCAAGGGCGGCGTGTACGGCGTCACGCGGGGGCTCCAGCGGAAGTTCGGGGCCGCCCGGGTCTTCGACACGCTGCTGGACGAGCAGTCGATCCTCGGGCTCGCGTCCGGCGCCGGGCTCTCCGGCCTGCTGCCGGTCCCCGAGATCCAGTACCTGGCGTACCTGCACAACGCCGAGGACCAGATCCGCGGCGAGGCCGCGACCGTGCAGTTCTTCTCCCAGACCGCCTGCCGCAACCCGATGGTCGTGCGGGTGGCCGCCTACGGCTACCAGAAAGGGTTCGGTGGCCACTTCCACAACGACAACGCGGTCGGGGCCCTGCGGGACGTGCCCGGCGTGGTCATCGCCTCCCCGGCCAGGCCTGACGACGCCGCCGCCATGCTGCGCACCTGCGTGGCGGCGGCGAAGGTCGACGGCAGCGTCTGCCTCTTCCTGGAGCCGATCGCGCTGTACCACACCCGCGACCTGCACGCCGAGGGCGACGGCGGCTGGCTCGCGCCGTACCCGGAGCCGAGCGGCTGGAGCGCGGCGCACGCGCCGCTCGGCCGTGGGCGGACCCACGGGGACGGCCACGACCTCACCCTGGTGACATTCGGCAACGGTCTCTATATGAGCCAGCGCGTGGCGAGGCGGCTGTCAGGCTCCGGCATCGGCTGCCGCGTGCTCGACCTGCGGTGGCTCGCCCCGCTGCCCGTCGACGACCTGCTCCGGGAGGCCGAGGCCACCGGGCGGGTGCTGGTGGTCGACGAGACCCGGCGCACCGGCGGCGTGGCCGAAGGCGTCCTCGCCGCCCTGGTCGATGCCGGCTTCCGGGGAGCGGTGGCGCGCGTCGCCAGCGAGGACAGCTTCATCCCGCTCGGCGACGCCGCACGCCAGGTGCTCCTCTCCGAGGCGACCATCGAGAAGGCGGCCACGGAGCTGGCGGGGCGCTGAGCCCGTCGATCGGGTCAGGCGCCCGTGGCTGGCATGGCGGAGGCGTCCACGTCCGGTGGCCTGGCGCGGATCACGACCAGGGACACCACCAGCGCGAGTGCCGCGAAGAGCGCCCCGAGCTCGAATGCCGTCGAGATGCCGTGGGCGAGCACGTTGCCGGCGTACGGCGGAGGAAGCTGGCCGGTCTGCTGGAAGTGGGCGCGGAGCTGCGGTGTGGCGTGGGCGAAGAACTGCGCGACCTGGTCCCTGGCCTCGTTGCGGCTCGCGGTCCCGAACATCGTGACCAGGATCGACAGGCCGAGCGAGCCGCCGATCTGCTGCATGGAGTTGAGCAGGCTGGACGCCGCGCCCGACTCCTCCCGCCGCACGCCCGAGACCGCGACAATCGTCAGCGGCACGAACAGCAGGCCCATCCCGACCCCGAACAGCAGCATCGGGCCGAGGATCCCGTCAAGGTAGCCGCTGCCCACGGAGATCCGGGAGAGCCAGCCCAGCCCCACGGTCGCCAGCGTGGCGCCGGTCGCCATGAGCGGCTTCGGCCCCAGCTTTTGCAGCGCCCGTGCGGCGATCTGCGCGGTGACGATGATCGCCGCGCTGACCGGCAGGAACGCCAGGCCAGCCCGCAGCGGGCTGTAGCCGAGGACGTCCTGCACGAACAGGGTGAGGAAGAAGAACATGCCGAACAGGGCCGCGGCGAGGGCGAGCATGACGCCGTAGCTGCCCGCCCGGTTGCGGTTGGCGAACATGTGCAGTGGCGTGATGGGCTGCCTGGTCCTGGTCTCGATGGAGAGGAAGATTGCCAGCAGGAAGGCGGCGGCGGCGAAGGAGCCGACCGTCACCGGCTCGCTCCAGCCGTCCTGGGCGGCGCGGATGAAGCCGTAGACCAGCGCGGTCATGCCCGCCGTGGAGGTGAGCGCCCCGCCGAGGTCGAACCTGCCGGGATGGCGCTCCGACTCGGCGATGTACAGCGGCGCGAGGAGGGCGATGAGGATGCCGATCGGCACGTTGACGAACAGCACCCACCGCCACGACAGCCAGGAGGTCAGCATGCCGCCGGCGAGCAGGCCGATGGCCGCGCCGGAGCCGGAGACCGCCGCGAACACGCCGAACGCGCGGTTGCGCGCGCGGCCCTCGGCGAAGTTGGTCGTGATCAGCGCCAGTGCGGTCGGCGAGGCGATCGCGCCACCGACGCCCTGCAGGGCGCGTGCGGCCAGCAGCCAGGCGGACGAGGTCGCCAGGCCGCCGAGCAGCGAGGCGAGGGCGAACAGCAGGATGCCGGAGACGAAGACGCGGCGGCGGCCGAGGATGTCGCCGGCCCGGCCGCCGAGCAGGAGCAGCCCACCGAAGGTGAGGGTGTAGGCGTTCAGCACCCACGACAGGCTGGTGGTGGAGAAGTGCAGGGCCGTCTGGATGTGGGGCAGCGCGATGTTCACGATGGTTGCGTCCAGCACGACCATGAGCTGCGCCCCTGCGATGACCGCGAGCGTGAGCCCTGGGTGGAAGCCGCGCCGCGCGGCACCTGGGGCCTGTGCCCTCGCCGACTGGGTGACCGTCATGGCTCTGTTGACCCCCCTCGGTTAGTGTACGATGACGTTCACTAGCGGCCGAGGCTACACTGCTGTCATTGGGAACGCAAGCGTTCACTATTTGTTAACGCGGAGGTCGGCCGATGGCCGTTCAGGCGGGTCGCACGACGGGTCCGTCCCGGTCGCCGCTCGTTCCCACGCGGCGCCGTGGTGAGACCCTTGAGCACGCGATCTTCGACGCCGTCCTCGACGAGCTCCAGGCGGTCGGCTACGCCGGCCTGACGATGGAGGGGGTCGCCGCCCGCGCCCGTACCGGCAAGGCGGCGCTGTACCGCCGCTGGCCGTGCAGGGAGGACCTCATCGTCGACGCCCTCCACTATGCGCTGCCGTCCCTGGCGGACCTGCCCGACCACGGGAACGTGCGCGACGACCTCCTGGACCTGCTCCGGCGGATGACGGCGATCATCAACTCCCCGACGGGCTGCGCCCTCCAGAGCCTCATGGCCGAGATCGACCGGGAGGGCGCGTGCGCCCGCGTGGTGCACGAACGCGTGCTCGCGCCGCGCAAGCAGATGTTCCTCACGGCGCTGCGGCGCGGCGTGGACCGCGGCGAGGTCCGACCCGACGCGGTCACCCTGCTCGTCGCACAGGTCGGCCCGGCCATGGTGCTGCAGCGGTTCCTCGTGGACGGCGCCCCCGTGCCCGACGCCTACGTCGTGTCGGTCATCGACGACGTCGTCGTCCCGCTACTGCGCCCGTAGCCACCGCCTCACGGCTCGCCTCCCCAGCCCGTCGGGCGGTGACCAGGGCCAGAAGGCGAACTGGCCAACGGCACCCCGGTATTCCGACAGCAGCTACTCTTCAAGCTTGGCTTGGAACCAGCGCCGCCGACTCCCGTGCTGTATCAGTAACTGGTCGTATGCAAGGGCACCACGGGTTCGGCAGGCACGCACGCTGGCCGCCTGCCGGTCTGGGGGTTCCGCCGGATGTTCCGGAGCGTGCTCGTAGCGCAGCGGTCGGCGATGTGCCCGACGACCTCGACGCGGTCGCGGTTGCACAGAACACCGACGCGTCGGGCGATCTAGGCTAAGACGGTCATGGCCGCCGAGGCTTTGCCTAGGATTAGTGCTACGTTCCTCAAAAGCGGTACATATGCTCTGTCTCGGATCGTTGCTGGTCAGAGCACCATCGGCCTGGCTGTGAGGGCAGCAGAGCCCGTCTTTTAGTTTGTTGGGCTGGGTAGACTGGAGGTTGCTACGATCCTGCCCGCTGCCAGGAGTTGACCTGCCGATGACCACCCGCCGCCCCTGCCCACCCGCACCCGGCCCGCTGGAGGCCTACGCGGCTCGGTTCGACCCCCTGCTGTCCAGCCTGGCGCAGCGCCGCGGCCTGCGCGACTACCTGCAGGGCCTGCTGCTGCCCCGTGACCGCAACAAGACCCTGACCGCGCTGGCCGACGCCGAGCCGGTCACCGGCGCCCAACACCGCGAGGTCCAGCGGCTGCAATGGTTTTTGTCGGAGTCGACCTGGGACCACCAAGCCGTCAACCAGCAGCGGATCCAGTTGCTGTGCCAGGACCCAGCCACCGCGCCACACGCCCAAGGGGTGCTGGTAATCGACGACACCGGCGACCGCAAAGACGGCCGCCACACCGCGCACGTGGCCCGCCAGTACCTGGGGTCGGTCGGCAAGACCGACAACGGCATCGTGGCGGTGACCAGCCTGTGGGCGGACGCGCGCTGCTACTGGCCGCTGCATCTGGTGCCCTACACGCCGGCGTCCAGGCTGGCGAAAGGCAAGAGCGACCCGGGGTTTCGGACCAAGCCCAAGCTGGCCGCCGAGCTCGTCGAGGCCGCCCAGCAGGCCAAGATCCCGTTCCGGGCGGTGGTGGCCGACTGCTTCTACGGCGACAACCCCGGGTTTGTCGAGGCGCTGGGTCGCGCAGGCGTGGCGTTCGTGCTGGCGCTCAAGCCCCGCAAGGGCACCTGGGCGCCGGCCGAGGCCGCCCACACCCCCATCGAGGCGGCCCGCGAGCTCGGCTGGGGTGGCCCACGGGCGCCCGGCCAGTGGCGGCGGGTCACCCGCCGCTTCCGTGACGGCCACACCGAGACCTGGTGGGCCGCGGACGCGGTGCTGGGCGGCTGGGGGCCAGCGGGGCCGCACCGGCTGGTGGTGGCCACCACCGACCCAGAGCGGCTGCCCAAGCTGACCACCTGGTATTTGCTGACCAACCTGGCTCGCCCCGCCTCGCGCCGCGCCCAGCAGGCCCAGCTCGGCGAGATCGTGCGGCTGTACGGGCTGCGCAACTGGGTCGAGCAGGGCTACAAGCAGGTCAAGGACGAGCTCGGCTGGGCCGACTTCCAGGTCCGCGCTGATCGGGCGATCCGCCGGCACTGGACGCTGGTGTGCTGCGCGTTCTCGTTTTGCTGGCATGCCGGTCAGGCCGAGGTGGCGGCGGCCGGGCCTGCGCCGCCTGCTGCCACGGCGGCGTTGCCGTCCTCACCGGCCGCCGGCCAGGCGGCCGCGCGGGGGGCCCGGAAACGTCGCGATCCCGACGGACTGCACCGCGGCGGTGGGCGTGGCGGTGTCGTGGCCCAAGGCGCTGCGGCGGGTGCGCGCCTGGCTGGCCCCGTGGGTGTGGCTGCAGCGCTGCTGGCGCGGATGGTCGGCCAGCCCGTGGGTGTGGCTGCAGCGCTGCTGGCGCGGATGGTCGGCCAGCCCGCCGCCCCGGCAGTTGCAGCAGGCGCTTGAGTGGGTTGGGGCTGGACAGCCGCTCTACCTCTACCTTCCACCATAGTCAACAAACTACCGCTAAAGAGGTTCGCTCCTTCCGATGACATGGTCGTTGCTCACCACAGGGACAGGCCGCAGTAGCGCAGGAACGAGAAGGCCAGGTGCGGGGTGCCGCGGATGCGCTGGATGCCACGCTCGGCCGCCGCGACGACGTCGTCGAGGGTGTCGCCGGCCAGGTTGGCCAGCTCCACCCCCTTGAGGCTGGACCACAGCGGCTCCACCGGGTTGAGGTCGGGCGCGTAGCCGGGCAGTGGCTCCACCACTAGCCAGGACCGCTGACGGGTAGCCAGGCGCGCATCGCGTGGCTGCGGTGGGCGGGCAGCCCGTCCCACAGCAGGGTCGCCTTCTGCCCGCCAAGGAAGCGGCGCAGCTTGTCCAGGGCCTGGATGAGCGTGTCGGTGTCGTAGGCGACTGGCTGGTGGTGGAAGGCCAGCTGCGCGCCGCCACCGCGGGAGCCGTAGCACAGCGCGGCGGCCATGGAGGTGCGCTTCCACTTGAAGTGGTGGCGGATGACGGGGGTGCGCCCGCGTGGCGCCCAGGTCCGACGGGTCACCGGCAACAGCGAGGCGCCCGACTCGTCCCAGAACACGATGGCGGCCCGGCGACGTCGAGCATTGCGCCGGATGCTAGGGCCAGTCCTCGGCCACCCAGCGGGCGATGGCCCGCTCGTCACGCTCCACCGCGCGGCGGGCGGGGCGTTGCAGCCGGTAGTGCAGCCGGTGGCGCAGCAGCTTCCACACGTGGCCGCGATGGTAGGCGACCCCGGTCAGCCGCTCGATCGCGCTGGTGATGCGGGCAAGGGTCCAGTGGTCGGTGTCGAAGCCGTGCGCGCGGGCACCTTGGCGCAGCGCCTGGTCGATGGCGGCAAGCTGGGCGTCGGATAGGCGCGGGGTGGGTCCGGTGGGGCCGGCGCTGCGCAGCGCCTCCAGTCCACCTTGACGCCACCTGGCGTGCCAGCGGCTGACGTTTTGGCGGGCCACCCCGAGGGTGCGGGTGATCTGGGCTTGGGAGTGGCCGGCGGCAAACAGCGCCCCGGCCTGCATGCGGACGCCTTCGAACGCCTGGCGGTCGCGCAGACCGCGGGCGTTGCGGCGGTAGGCAGTTGGTCTCATACCGCCATCCTGCCAGCAAAGCCCCGATCACGTCACCGGGACTGGCGAACCTCTTTTTAGCTTGGCGCCGGTGCCCAAAGAGCTTGCCGCTTCGCGGCGGATGTTTCGGAGCTGGGCTTGAGATCGAGTTTGAGCACCCTTCCAGGAACGCCTGGCTTCCTTTGGATTCGGTATTGCCGCTACCCGCGGCTGGAGGCAGGATGCGAGGTGTGGGCGGCGCGACGGGAGGCAGGCCGACTCGGGTCCCGGCCGCTGCCGCTGACGGAGCCCCCGAACTGCTGCGCGAGGTGAGGACGGTGTCGACGCAGCACCTTCTCTCGGCGTTGGACCGCTACGCCCGACGGCTGCACGCAACCCTAAGCGCCGACCCGATCACCACGGTGCGCAGCGGCGGGACCAGCGCGATGCGGCGTGCTCGGGCCCTTCGCTGGGTTCGCTCGTCCTGGGTGGACATCGCCTGGGTGGTGTTCGCCGGGCTCAACCTCGCCGCGATGCAGCTCCTCCCCGCCTGGCAGACCATCCCGTTCCTGGCCATCTGGGTGAGCCTGACAGCGATCTACGGCTTCCGGCTGTGGCGGCTGCAGCCCACCATCATGACGTTGGCCGCGGTGACGCTGGCCACCGGCGGCGTGATCGGCGTGCAAGTGCTGCGGGGACAGGAGGAGGGCCAGTACCTCGCCGAGGTCCCGCTGATCGCGATGATGTTCCTGGTGATGGTCTGGCACGGCCGCAGGCGACTGGCGGCCATGGCGGAGGTGAACAAGGTCGCCGCGGAGAACCTTCGGCTGCTGGAGCAGCAGCGCCGGTTCCTCCAGGACGCCTCCCACGAGCTGGGCACCCCCATCACCGTGGCCCTCGGCCACACGCAGCTCATCGGGCGGGCGGTCACCGACCCGGCGATCGCCGAGGACGCGCGGGTGGTCGAGGACGAGCTGCTGCGGCTGCGCCGACTGGCCGAGCGGATGCTGCTGCTGGCGTCGGCGGGGAGTCCGGGCTTCCTGCACCTGGCGCCGGTCGGGGTCGAGTCCTTGGTGGTCGACGCCTTCGATCGGTGGGGCCAGACGCCGCGGCGGTGGTCGCTTGGGGCCGTGGAGGAGGCGACCGTGCTGGGCGACCGCGACCGCTTGGCGCTGGTGCTGGATGCGCTGATCGAGAACGCCGTCGCGCACACGGGCGTCGACGGGCGCATCGAGGTGCGCACCCGCCTGGAGGGCACGAATGTCGTGCTCGCCGTGGCGGACTCGGGCTGTGGCATCCCGGCTGCGGACCTCGGGCGCATCTTCGACCGGTTCGCCCGGGTCGACGCGCACCGGAACCGGAAGGTCGGCGGGTTCGGCCTCGGGCTGGCGGTTGTAAAGGCGGTCGCGGAGGGCCACGACGGGTTGGTCCGGGTCCGCAGCACGGTCGGTCGGGGCTCGGTGTTCGAGGTGCTCTTGCCGGCGTCCACGGGTGGGCCAGAGCCAGGGCTGGCCGGCCGTCGGGGCACCCCGAACGCCGAGGCGGCAGCCGCTCGGGAGGCTCGCCAGTAGCACGCAGGCCTACGCTTTCCGGTGGGGCCGAACGGCCCGGTGGTGCGAACTACGAGCCCTCCTTCTCGATCTTGCTGCCGCTGGGAGACAGCACATACCACTCGGCGCCGAACGCGTTCACGCCCTCGCCGGTCGTGTCGCCCACTTTGGTGTCGCCCACGTAGTGGTAGAGCGGGTGCCCGTGGTAGGTGACCTGCGTCTTGCCGTCGCTGCGGGCGGTCGTGCCGAGCTCGGCGGCCGACGCGCCGCTGCCAGCCTGCGGCGTGCCGCTGGTGGTGTACGGGGGCCAGGCGGTGGCGCAGCCGCCGAAGCACGAGGATGTGCCTGCCTTGTCCCGCTCGAACAGGTAGAGTGTGCGCCCGCGGGCGTCGACCAGGATCTTGCCGAGCTTCGAGCTTCGGACGGCGACGGTCGCGCCCTTGGAGGTGCCGCCTGTGGTGGCGGTGGCGGCGGTGGTGGTGGTGGCGGTGGCCGGCGAACCCGAGGACGCGGCGGGCTTGCTGTTGCCGCAACCGGCGGCAAGCAGCATGATAGCCGCGCCGATCGTGGCGGGCACCAACATTGTTCGCTTCATGCGCATAGGCCCCCTGAAGACGTGGAGAGCAATCAGCACTACCGAGTGGAAAACCCTCGCGCACGCATAGTGCTTCCCCTCGCCGGCCTTCTGGCTTCAGGAGATCAGGAACCAGAGCTCACCGTCAGAGCCAGCCTTCACTGGTGACGTCGTCGAACCGGTCACCAGGAGCCCGCCGACGGCTGTCGACGACGCTCGTCACGATGGCCGCCACGGTACTGCGGTCGGGGTGCGCACCAGCCGCTTGAGCTGCTTGCGCTCTGACGCTTGCAGCCGCACCACAAACGGGCTCTGCTTGCCTTGTCTGGCCACCACGCCTCCGACCTTGTGTCCTCATGGATGCGCCGGGACGATACGCCAGCCGGTCGGGGCATCATGGGCCGATGCCCCGACCGATCCCCGAGTCCACCAAGACCTCACTTGGCCAGCGAGTCCGCCAGCGCCAGCGGGAGCCCTGGCCTGGCCGGCGTGCACGTGCGGTTTCGTGCCCGGTTCGCCCACGTCGACGGCGAACTCGAAACCGGCGAGGTGCTGCCGTTGTGCCGGCTGCGCTACCAGGACTCGGCCAGCCTGTGGGGCTTTGCGATCTACCTGGCCGGCCGCGACGGGTATGAGGACTCGGTGCTGCCCAGCGGCCTGCCGATCGGCACCCCGAAGAGGCCCTGGACTGCGCCTGCGGGCTGTACCTGAACGACCCCGGCGCCTGGCAGGAGCGCCTCCCACCAGCCAGCTCCTAACCAGGCACGAACTTAGTACTACAACGCCGGTTGTGGACGGTGGGTAGGTCGTGGGCGTAGCTTGCCCTTGACGGGCCACCCGTCACCGTCGCCGTCGTCTTCGACGGGGTGGCCTGGCGGAGGATGGCTATGGTGCAGGCAACAGACATGGGTTCGGGATCGATCACCGGTGCGGACCTGGCAGCGCTGCTGCCGGAGCTGGAGGCGTTCCATGCCCGCTTCGGACGGTTCTTTTGCCGCAGCGAGGGGCGCCGGTGGGGGCAGCGGTATGTGGCCGGGCTGCTGCTGCCGATCGCGCGCAAGAACGTGGAGAACATCGCCGAGCGGGTCGGCGCGCCGCCCCGCAAGCTGCAGCAGCTGATCAGCGACTCCCCCTGGGACGACGCCGGCTGCGTCGCCGAGTTGCAGCGGCTGGTCGGCGAGCAGCTCGGCGCGGCCGACGGGGTGCTGGTCGTCGACGACACCGGGTTTGCGAAGAAGGGGACGTGCTCGGCGGGGGTCGGCCGGCAGTCCTCGGGGACGCTGGGCCGCCGCGACAACTGCCAGGTCGGGGTGTTTGTGGGGTATGCCTCGCGGCACGGGCACACCCTGGTGGACCGGCGCCTGTACCTGCTGGAGCCCTGGTTCGACCCGGGGGCGGCGCCACGGCGTCGGCGTGCCGGGGTGCCCGCGGGGCTGGGGTTTGCGACCAAGCCACAGCTGGCCGCCGAGCTGCTTGGCGGCATCCACGCCGCCGGCGTGCTGCCCTTCCAGTGGGTGACCGCGGACGCCGCCTACGGCGACGGCCACGACCTGCGCCAGCTGGTGGCCGAGCTGGGCAAGTGGTACTGCATGGAGGTGTCGTCGACCGCCGAGGTCTACCAGCGCGACCCCGCCTGGCAGGTCCCTGCCCGCCGCCCGGGGCCCGGCCACCCGCCCAGCCGGCCCCGGCCCACCCCCAGCTCGGCGCCGGCGGTGGCGGTCCGCGACCTGGTCGCCTCCTTCCCGCCAGCCGCGTGGGTGCGCCATCGGGTGACCGAGGGCGCCAAGGGCCCCCGCGAGTACCAGTTCGCCCGGGTCCGCGTCGTGGAGAAGCGGCACCGGGCACCGGGGCCTGGAGGGTGGCTGCTGGCCCGGCGCCCGGTCGGCGGCGGCCAGGTCAAGTACTACCTGTCGAACGCGCCGGCCACGGTCGCGCTGGCCGAGCTGGCCTGGGTCGGCTGTTTGCGCTGGACGGTGGAGGAGGACTTCGAGCTGGCCAAGGGCGAGGTCGGCCTGGACCACTACGAGGTCACCAAGCTGCGCGGCTGGTACCACCACATGACCCTGGCGCTGCTGGCGCTTGCGTTTGTGAAGTTCGTGCAGCGCAAGTGGGAAAAACAGCAAGCAGGTCAAGGCGAGCGTCCCGGAGGTCTGTGAGCTGCTGCGGGTGGTGCTGCCGCGGGTCCAGTGGAGCCCGGCGGTGGCGATCGCCTGGTTCCAGCAGCAGCAGCAGCAGCGGCGCAAGGCCGCCGCGACCGCGTCGCATCGGCGACGCTGGCTGCGCGAGCACCCAGGCGGCCCTCCCTAACAACCGGCGTTGTAGTATTAGTGCTACGTTCCTCAAAAGCGGTACACATGCT
>WNFY01011675.1_pt1 | contig 12650 bp, 11 predicted proteins | sample 5400091 | NCBI WGS metagenome assembly WNFY01 (sample SAMN13153364, study PRJNA577476) | soil metagenome | isolation source: 60 cm soil or saprolite under grassland replicate 1 | place: USA:California | collected 2016-06-15 | reverse complement strand
TCAATCGCCTGATGTACGGGGAGCGCGATGATCCCTATCGCATCCTGTCGCGTCTTGGCCAGCGTCTGGAAGGAACGCTGGCTCCAGAGCAGGTGCTGCCGACGATTGTCCAGACCACAGCACAGGCCCTCAAGCTCCCGTATGTGGCTGTGACGTTGAAGCAAGACGATGCCTTGGTAATGGCGGCATCCTCGGGCACGGCGACCACGGATCTCGTGCATCTTCCACTCCTCTATCAAGGAGAGCACGTCGGGGAGCTACTGCTGGCTGCGCGTGCTCCCGGCGAGGCCTTGAGCTCTGCTGACCGTCGGCTGCTCACAGATCTGGCTCGTCAGGCTGGCATTGCTGTGTACACGGTCCGACTTACAACCGACCTTCAGCGATTGGCACGTGAACTACAACACTCGCGAACGGAGTTGGTCACCACACGTGAAGAAGAGCGTCGGCGCCTGCGGCGCGACCTGCACGATGGGCTGGGATCGGTTCTGACCTCGCTCAACCTGCGCGCCGGGGCCATCCATATGCTCCTGGGGCGCGACTCAGCCGCTGCCGAGGTGTTGGTAGTGGAGCAGCAGAGCGCCATCCGCTCGGCCATCGCTGATATCCGTCGGCTCGTCTACGATTTGCGCCCACCCTCCCTCGACGAGTTGGGCTTGCTGGACGCCATTCGTGAACGGGCGGCTCATTATGGGCTGCCAGCGGAGAGATCAGACCAGCAGGAGCGTCTGTTCGGACTCAGCGTCGAGGTGCTGGCTCCTGATGATGTGCCTGCACTGTCGGCAGCGCTCGAAGTCGCCACCTACCGCATCGTACAGGAGGCCCTCTCCAATGTTGCGCGCCATGCCGATGCTCGCACCTGTGTGATTCGCCTGGCTCTCAGCGAAGGCGTCCTGCAGGTGGAGATCACCGACGATGGCATCGGCCTCCCTCCTGCCCATCGAGGAGGTGTCGGGCTGCTCTCCATGCATGAGCGGGCCGCGGAACTGGACGGCACCTGTGAGATCGTACCAGCTCCAGGAGGAGGCACGCGGGTACGTGCTCGCCTCCCGGTGCTCACAGAAGCCTGAGCAACAAAGAAAGGGACCCTGCTATGTCCGTCTTGCGTATTCTGATTGCCGATGACCACACGCTGGTACGTAGTGGGATGCGTGCGCTCCTGCAGACCGAAGAAGATCTCAAGGTGGTAGGCGAGGCGGCGACAGGTGAACAAGTGGTGACGATGGCGACTACCTTGCAGCCGGATGTGATTGTTATGGATTTGCGCATGCCCGGGATCAACGGCATCGAGGCGACACGTCGCATTCTGCAGGCGAACCCAGCCATTCGCATCCTGGTGGTCACCCTCCTTGAGGAGGACGACACCCTCTTCGCCGCACTGCGAGCGGGAGCGCGTGGCTATGTCTTGAAAGAGGCGAGCGAGGTCGAGTTGCTTAGGGCCATCCGTGCCGTGGGTGAGGGAGAGGCGATCTTCAGCGCGAGCATGGCTCAACGGCTGGTGGGGTTCTTTGCCGCCCCGCGACAGACCATCTCTTCCCTGCCTTTCCCAGATCTGACAGAGCGGGAACGTGAGGTCCTGACCTTGATGGCCCAGGGGCACAGCAACAGCGAGATTGCTCAGCAATTGGTGATCGGACAGAAGACCGTGCGCAACTATATTTCGAGCATCTTCAGCAAACTGCAGGTGGCTGATCGGGCGCAGGCCATCATCCGAGCGCGTGAGTCCGGGCTAGGTTAGGACCAACTTTATAACGAGAGTTATCTGCAACTCATACACATCGCTGCCATCCTCGGCTCTTGTCCCAATCTGACCAGGACTGTCCCGAGTTCCCCCAGGAATTCTTCCCAGCCAAAGGAGGACTCTGGTCACCTGACCGCGGGATAGTTTCTCAGCTATGCTCTGTGTAGCCAGAGAGGTACACGTGAATGCTGTCTTCCTGGTCGAGACGAGTACTTGAGAGGAGAGACGGATGAGGCACCACTCAACACACATGCACAGCATGCAAGGCGAAGAACGACTCACTGTTCCACAGAGCCCCCTGAACGAGAGCTCGTCTCCTGTCTGTCCACTGAGATCAGTTGTCCTCAGGATGCTCAAGGTTTCAGAGGTGGCAGAGCAGTGTCTGCGAGAAATCAGCGCCTATCGTCGTGGAGACCCATCCACTGATACCTACAGCCTTGAGCTGCTTCACTGTGCGACCGTTCAAGGTGACCAGGAAGCCTTGGCTGCCTTGCAGCAGGGCCTGGCTGAAGTCGTGCGGGGCTGGCTGCATGATCATCCGAGCAGAGAGGTAGCAGTTCATCTCGACAGCGAGGACAACTATGTAGTCCAAGCCTTTGAACGGTTCTGGCGAGCCACTACCCAGTCCCAGCAGGTGGAATTTCGCACGTTTGCTGCTGCCTTGCAGTACCTGCGTGCGAGTCTGCATGGTGCCATCCTGGATAGGATACGGGCGTATGCGTGGCAAAGAGAAAACTCGTTGCCGGAGTCAGGAGAACCACACAGGGAAGACGTGACTTCCAGCCGTGAGATTTGGGATCTCCTCACGACGGTGCTTTCTAACCCGCGTGAGCGGCGATTGGCCTACTTGCTCTTTCACTGTGGTCTGGGTCCCAGGGAGATTGTGGAATGTTGCCCACAGGAGTTCAATGACGTACGTGAAGTCTATTGTCTACGGTGCCATATCATGGAGCGATTATCACGGAACGCGGATCTCCTGCAATGACGGCTCAGCTAAGAGGGTTCAGGAAGAGCAGGAGCATACAATTCTCTCTTCAAACGATCAGGGAAGATGAAAGGACGAAAGGTTATGTCACAATTTTTATTGATGCGTAAAGCATTCCTGCTTACGACCCTCGTTTTTGTACTCGACTTTGTATTCGGTACAGCCGTCGCTCTTGCGCTCGGCCTATCAGATCCAGCAATTGGTTCGGCCAGGAACAATTGGTTTGCCAATGGTACTCCGCTCAGTGCTCCGGGAATTTTCATGGTTCTCTATGGAGTCTTCCTGCTGCTCGCAACACGCCAGCGATGGATTGGCACCATTGGCATCGTGGGCATCACACTGCTGACTTTGATCTCGGGTGTTGCGTCAATAGCCGATATGAATATCACGCAGCGGGTCTTTGAGCATCACCTGACCCTGTTGACCGCGCTCCCGCTGGTGGTCGCCTTCGTCACGATTCCGATCGTCATCATTCTTGGCATCCTGACACTTATGCTGCAAGTACGTGCGCGTACGCATCCTGCGATCTCATAGAGCAGATCATACACGGTGCCTGAGCCAGCACCACACCTGGTGGAACACTTTCAGTTGAAGAAGCGTTCAAGACCTCTCGTGAAACATGTGTTTCACGAGAGGTCTCTCCCACGTGCTACAAGCTCTTGCAGAAAAGCTATTTCTTCTTTCTCCCTGGACAACTTCAACTCGCTTCTCTATACTAGAGGCAACGCTCTCATTGAAGGAACAGATACATGGAAACACCGACTCACACAAGCAGATTTCAAGGCCAGTCAGGAGACAGGAAAAAGCCTTTCCCGGCGCTCTGGCTTACTATCGCCCGAGGGGGATGGCTAGCAACAGCAGGCATGTGTGTATTCTTGCTTGCCATCGCGATCCCAGTGCGCTATGCACAGCTTACCAATCCTCCCCTCCAGATACGCGCAAGCTTGTTCGCTCTGGGTCTGCCACTTCCGCTGTATGCGCTCTCCAATCTTGTCTTTGAGAGCTGTGTCGTGCTTGGCTTCTTCATTGCCGCCACACTCCTCTTCTGGCGCAGGTCGGATGAATGGTTTCCCCTCCTGGTGGCGTTCCTTTTGATCACGTTTGGAACGAGTGGACCGATCATTGTGACGCTGCAGGAGGTCAATCCTGTATGGAGCCCACTCACGGGTCTGATAGACATCGTGAGCTGGGGATTGCTTGGCTTCTTCCTCTCACTCTTTCCTGATGGACGCTTCGTCCCCCGCTGGTCGCTCTGGTACAACATCGTGATGATTGTGTATAGCCTGCTCTGGGATATTCCGATGCTTCCAGCAACGTTTCATCCGTCCAACTGGCCTCCCCTCCTTTTTATCCTCTTCCAGCTTGGCCCATTCGCGCTCTTTCTGGGATTCCAAATCTATCGCTATCGCTACGTCTCTGGACCGGTGCAGCGCCAGCAAACCAAATGGCTGCTCTTTGGGGTGGCAGTGGTACTCTGCACCATTCCTTTTGGGCTCATGAGTATCACGCCATCGCGGACTCCTGCGACAATTTTCGGGCTCTTTGTCAGTCCAGCTCTTCAATTGTTGTGGCTCTCCATTCCACTCTCGCTCTCTATTGCCATCCTGCGCTACCGTCTCTGGGACATTGACCTCATCATCAACCGCACCCTCGTCTATGGCTCACTTACAGTGAGTATTGTCGGCCTCTACATCCTGACGGTGGGCACCTTCGGGATGCTGTTGCAAGCTCAAGCGAACTTCCTGATTTCGCTGCTGGCGACCGGCCTCATTGCGGTGCTCTTCCAACCACTGCGCCAGCGATTGCAGCACGGCGTCAACCGCCTGATGTACGGTGAACGCGACGACCCCTACAAAGTCATCTCGCACCTTGGGCAGCGACTAGAGGCAACCCTTGCACCAGCTGCCGTCTTGCCGACCATTGTCGAGACGGTAGCCCAAACCCTCAAACTGCCCTACACCGCAATCAGCGTCAAGCAGGATGGATTCTTAGGCATTGTCGCCTCCTTTGGCGTGGCACAGGGATCGCTGGTTCACCTGCCACTGCTCTATCAGGGGGAACAGGTAGGTGAACTGCTGCTGGCCCCGCGTGCTCCTGGGGAAGTCTTCTCTTCGGCGGATCACAGGCTGTTGGAGGATTTGGCGCGCCAGACTGGGATGGCGGTCCATGCAGTGGACCTGACCAGGGATCTGCAGCGACTGACCCAAAACCTGCAACGCTCACGAACAGCCCTGGTGACGGCGCGGGAAGAGGAACGACGTCGCTTGCGGCGGGACCTGCACGATGGTCTCGGATCAGCACTCGCTTCCCTCAATTGGCGGGCCGGAGCCTTGCGCCAAGCCCTCACTCATGACCCGACCGCTACGCATGCCTTAGTCGTCGAGCAGCAGGAAATCATCCGCTCGACCATCGCCGATATTCGTCGCCTGGTGTACGACCTGCGTCCTCCTTCCCTTGATGAACTGGGATTAGTCGGGGCTTTGCGTGAACGCGCAGCCCACGTCACGATCACTGCCAGCCGCCAACGAGGTAGCAGCCTATCGTATTGTGCAGGAGGCTCTGACCAATGTGGTTCGTCATGCACACGCAACCATCTGCCAGGTGCGGCTCAGCGTTGTGGAAGGAACCCTTTACGTAGAGGTCACCGACGACGGCGTGGGTATGGCAGCCGGGCAGCAGGCAGGGGTAGGGCTGCACTCCATGCGGGAGCGAGCAGCAGAACTAGGCGGGAAGTGCCACATACAACCAGGACCGAGAGGTGGTACCCAGGTATGCGCCAGTCTCCCCTTTCCCACTGACTGAAGACGGACTTTATCCTGGCAGAACGCTTCACGTTGAGATATGTCCATGTCTTGATCTGATACGACAATGCTGACTTCATCGGCCATAGTGAAAGTGGTCTCGCAAGGAGCTATGCTTGAGCACCTCAGAATCCTTAACGTTGGTTTTTGTCCAGTTGCTACGGAAACCCCTTCCCCGCATACCCTGAATTTGATCCAAGTTTTCTCTACGCAGATTGTGGCCTCAACACCCTTTATCAGTGGCAAGGAAAAACATACCTCCAGTTAGTAGAGCACTTCCCTGAAGCTAGATACCAACAGCAAGCATCCGATAGCCTGATGCGGAGTATCGGTATCAACTCAATTTCTGCACGATCCGCAAACGAAACAACGATCTACCAAGCTGACGCAGCAAGAGTGCTCGGAGAGTTAGAAATCTACGCGGACACGCTCAGGCAAGCAGCTCAAATGGCCAGAGATATTGGAAGTCGAAGACGTTACCATGATGCATGGCTCGTCTATCAGCGAACGCCGGAAAGATGGACCAGAGAGTCCCCAATTCAAGCGCTGGCAAAAGACGTATTCAAGCATCCCCCCATGAGAAAGGTCAACGAACAATGACGGAATTCATGCAAGTGACCGTTGCCATTAACTCAGAGGAAGGTGCTCACACACTAGCAGAAACCCTCATTGCGAAGCGACTTGCTGCAAGCTGCTGGGTATCAGGACCGATCACCAGTACCTATTGGTGGAAAGGAAAGACGGAGCAAGCGACTGAGTGGGTATGCACCATTAAGACACGAAGCGCGCTCTACGGTGATGTTGAGCAAACCATCAAAGAAACCCACCCCTACGAGGTGCCAGGGATCTTAGCCTCACCAGTCATCGCAGGGAGCCAGGCCTACCTGAACTGGCTCAAGCAGGAAACGGGAGCAAGGACGCACAACAGAGCAGAAGGAAGAACGAAAGAGCAACTCCTACAGGAAATGATCGAGGCACAGGAACGACTGATCACAGCAGCAACCAACGCACAGGCCCGGGGAGTTGTCCGCCAAGGCGACACATGGGGACCACGCGAGATTCTGGCCCATATTGCTGGATGGGAAGCTCATGCAGTAGCCCGTATCCCTCGCATCATTGCAGGTATGCCGCCACTGACATATATCCATGATGCCCAACACGCTGCGGCAGATGATGCGGTAAATGCAGCCATAATCACTGTGCTAGGAGATCAGTCATTCGACACAGTACGCGACATCTTGCGCAAGACATACCAACGTGATATTCAGATGCTCAGAGAGCTAGGTGATACGTTCTTTACTCCGGGCAACTACGTCTATGAGCGGATAAAAGCGGCCATAGACCACATAAACCAGCACGCATTTGAGTTAGAAGAACAGCAAAGCAGCTAGACTTCACTGAACACAACATGTCGATCCTCAAAGAGGTGCTGGGCTACGAATGCAGGCGCATGCCACTAGCGGAAGTCGAGCAATGGGCGAGAGAACTCCGAGCAAAGTACCTGGAACTGCTCAGCCGTGTCTCGGCACGACCGGGATAGAGGAAACCAGACCATCCTCTCTCAAAAAGTCGTCGTAGGGCGCTACTGCACAACGCGCTTTCTCTTCACAGCCATAGCATTGAGACGCACGGATTCTTGCACCTGCTGATACTCCTTCTGCGCGGTCTGCCTTACTTGCTCATATTGGCTCGCATGAAAGATCTGCATACGCGCGCCTTTCAACTCCGGTACGCCATTCAGAAGCAGATGCGCGTGAGCAATGGCGACTGCGGCAGGAGTCTCGCCCGGGTAGTCTTTTTCGCAATAGCACACGGCGTGGGTCTGGTCGAGAGGGACATAGAAGAACTCATAGCGTGGATCTGTCGTCAATGCGCCACAAACGATGCAGGCGTCAACATCTGGAAGCGCAGGGATAATCGCTCTGTCCTGGCCAGGTTCGACTCTCTGAGCAACTGGGTCAGGCATCTCTTGCGTCTCCTCTCCCTCTTGCGACGCTGCCAGTTGTGGTTCACTAACACCGAAGAGCACTTTTTCCGCAACGGCCATGCCGGTATCGAGCCACTTCTCAATACTGATCTCTTGGATGAGCATATCGTTGATGTCATGCGCCCAGGGAAGCCAGCGGATCGCGTATGGCAGCACGTCGAGCCAGCGACGTGCACCTCTCTCTCCTGCCTGATTCGCATCATCGTCAAAAGCGATCAGGGCATAGTGCGCCATGCTGATCCGTGCGATCCAGCGACTGCGACACCCTCTACTCACTGATCCCGTCGCAACAAAGGCAGCTCGACCTGCGCTCTCCTGTTGTGCGATCATGGCGTCAAATTCGCTCTCGACCAGGACAACGGGCGAATCGGCAGCGATCGTATCGGCATTGAAGAGCCCTTCTTCGCTGCCGGTCACCTGGATATACTTTGCATCGCCCTTGCGTAGCCCGTTCAAACGGCGTATATTCAGTTTCCAGATGGAGCCATTGATCCACCAGGGAATGAGTATCCCCTCGGGCAACCAGATCCCTTCGTCATCTGGAGCGTCTTCTGCTGTCAGCCCCCAGAGATCAAGTGCGTCCTTAAACCAGCGCCCATTCTCACCAAACGGGATATAGCCAAGTCGATACCGTTTGATCGTCTCATCGATGAGTCCGCGCTTATGCAAGTATTCCAGGGCCTGCACCCCCTGTTTGCTCCACAGGTATTGTTGGGCCTTCTGTACAACCACTGCTGCGCGATCTCTCCATTTTTCAGGCGGTGGCGCTACCTGTTCATAGGCGCTCCGCCTCGTTTGGCTGGGGCTCGCATACTGTGAGCCAGGATCGAGAGAGAGGGCCTGACACGCTTCCAGAAAACTCATTCCTTCGGACTCTTGTAAAAAGGTAATCACATCGCTGCCATAGCGACCACACCCGCTCGCCCGGATTTTGCAGGAATAGCGCCCGGAAGGGACCAGGAACAGAAACCGATCGCGGCCGCCACACCAGGGACAAGAGCCATGATATTCATCCTCTCCAGTCTTCCAGGCACGCGATGGTTTGCGGCCAGAGAGCACGACGCCATGACGCTCGTAAAACGCTTTGATATCCACTGAGCTGGTATCTACTGGCACAAGAAAACCTCCCAACTGTCGCAACGTGTCGCAGGCCCTCTTGAGGTAAGAGAAACGAATGAAGTGGCCTGATAAGCCGATATGCAAAAGTGTCGCAACTGTCGCAGTGTCGCAGGAGAACCTCTTGCCCTTTTTCTTGCGACACCTCTTAAGCAGAAAAGAGAAGGGGAGAATCGAGTTGACTTCTACAAGTGTCGCAGAATTTTACTCTTTTGCGACACTTGCGACATGCGACACCTGCGACACTTCTTAAGCCAGATAAATATACCATTCTGCTCGACTCCCCTCTCTCCTCGTTTTCTCAAGGATCCCTACTTTCGCCAGACCATCTAAGAGCGAGATGACCTCTTTCGATTTGAGTTTTCTCACCGGTACAGGACCACATCTCATCATTTCTCGTGCGGTTGTCGCTCTTCCGAGCGACTGCATGTAAGATGCTACAATGTCTTCTAACGTGGGAGCCGTGTCTGCAATGTTGGCGTTGACTTGAGCATAGAGTTGATGGAGACTGCTCCGCCATTTTTCTGCCTGCTGTAGCCCAAGTATCCAGTGCGGCAGTTCTATCTTGTGTTCGTTACGGATATCGGCAAGAGATGCCACCAGGGCAGCCACCCGCAGTGCCATCAACGGTAAACGCTCATAAGAGGCGTCAAAGTCTTCTTTCCCGAAGGATCGTGCTATCGCTTTCAGAGCACTTCGGTAGGTTGCCCATTGTTGGTATGTATCCGGAGTGAGGGTGTAACTGGTCTCGGGAAGTGGTTGTACCCAGGTTTTCGTGTAGCGTCCCGTCTCTCGCTCATCTTCCGTGAGGACTGGCTCGATGTCGACCTGTGGAATCCCTAAACGGGTATGCCAGTTTCTCAGCGAGGTCGCCAGCTGCGACGGGACGCTTTTTTCTCCCATCGCGAACGGGCTATCCAGGTAGGTATCTGGAGGTGGGCAAGAGAAGACAAAGCGTGCCAGAAAGCCATCGTTCCAGATCTCTGCTCCCGAACTGGCAACGGCCTTGATCGAGGCGGGGGTGAGTGTCCCTAAAATCGGAAGATAGGGCTTTTCTATCATCTCATGGCCGCGTACGATCGTGCCAACGGGAAAGACGTCATAGCCATCGGCCATTTGCAGAAGGATCTCGATAAAATCCGCCATCGGGCCGCTAGAGCGGTGCATCGCCTTGATCAGCTTGCCAAACTCGTTATAGATCCAGCCACGCTGGCCCGCCATCGCCAGACGAACTTTCAGCAACTCCTGTACGTCAGGTGTCATCTCCGCATAGTTCGGTGGGATCGGCCCGCTCATATCCATGAGTAGTTTTTGTGGGGTGGTCCTGGTCAACCCTAAGAGCCAGTCCAGGCCCGCCGCTTTCAAGACCTTGCGTGAGACTTCTGCGGTGACGGTTTTCTTGTACATCGAGGATCTGGCTGCAAGGAGTCCCATCAGTTGGGAGTATTGGGGAGTGCTCAAGTCGACCTTGATCCGATGACCGGCGATCGTCGAGAGAGTAAAATACCAACACGTGTCGTGAAACTCTTCATATCCTTCAGGTGACACCTGCATACTGAATCGGGTGTAGACGGCTTTCTCAGGGCATGCATCGCTTCCATCCTGCTCTAGCAGTGCGGTGATCGCTTCTGGGAGGGCGGGCACGATACTGTCATCTTGTGGAATGGTGATCGCCTGGCTGGTGATGTCTTCTTCTGCAGTTTCCCCTGCGATAAGCCGTGCCAGGGCGGCATCAATACCTGAGAGAGCTGCGACCACATTTTGTATGGCCCGTTTGTTGCCTCGGCTCTCGGTTGCGGCCTGCTCTATCAGCCTGATGGTCTCGTCCAGACGGTCATCGAACGGAGGGCGATACTCTGGCAGAGTGCCATCTTGGAGCGCCTGGAGGTATTGTCTCTGTTCAGTGAAGACACTGGCAACCACAGTAGTCGTCATAGCTTCACCTCCCCCGAGGTTGGCGCGAGGGACAAATGTTGACAGAGGTAACGCAAGAGTACATAGTCAACTCCCAAAAGTTGACACCACCATAGGAGAAACGTTTATAATACTGATGGTGTCATAGCTCGATTGTTCTTGTCTGGAAAACTGCAACAATTGAGCGGACAGCAGAAACCATCTGGCTTGCCAGCGTGAAGACTCTCCTGGGCAGGGAGGGTCTTTTCGTTGGCGAACACATCACCATCTCGAACGTTCTTTCACTCCCTTCTGGCCTAGTCCTTGTTCTCCAGTGTAGTCGATCTAGCACCTCGTTTCCTCGTCGTAAGCTCGTCGTTCTCTCGTCGTTTGTCACACAGACAAGAACGGAAAAATCCGTGCAGCAACTTTTTGCAGACGGAGACGCGAATCATAACGGTTCCGCTGGTCGACCATACGCGATCCCGTCGGGAGAGAGGTACCCACTGCATGCTCGCTCACACAGAAAGGTGAACGAATCATCGTGTATAATGTTCCTCAGCACTAGTGGCATGCGTCGCTGGCGCTCTCAACTGCTTTCGACGCGTGCCAGGGGCTATGCAGCTTCCTCTTTTGCTTCTTTCTGTTGCCCGATGCCTCGCCTGGGTGCGAGCTGCAGATCAAAGACATCTTCAACCCGGTACAGGTTGAAGCGTGCGTTGATCTGTTGAGCAATTTTCAGATTCCCTTGCTGCACATGCCTTCTGACAGCCGAATCAGGATACTCATGGGCCACATTGTGTTCGGCTTTTGCCCTCCATGTCAGGATACGGGCGGCTTCGCGCGTGGTGACTTTGCCATCAGCAGGCTTGATACGAAGTTCTCGTAAAACCTCCTGTATTTGCTTGGCGGTATAAAGGATTGCCATAGGTTGACCTCCATTCTGGCTCTTCCGTGCTAAAGTATAGCACGACGTCGCAATTTTGACAATAGTTAAAAAGTGCCTAAAAGAGCACCAAAAAGTATTGACATAGGCACGACATCGTGCTATATTCTTAGTGGTGAAGCAACTATCTTCTAGGTAATTTGACCACCGAAGCGCTCAGAAATGCTGTATTCTCATAGGTTATCCGGTTGAATAGTCTACCGGATATACAGGGAAGTGGTACGTGTTTTCAGCAGGGACACAAAAAAGAGCACTGCGCAAACAGTGCCCTCTCGTTTATCGCAAGCATCCCACGTTTTCTCAGGACTCAAGATGCTTCCACAAAGGAGTATAGCATATGCCACAAACCATCGATTCCACTTCTACTGTCGATGTAGCATGTCTCATTGAAACTGACCTCAAAGAGCACATTGAGGATGATCTCAAAGCCAACGCCGTCCGTGATGGGAAGCTGGTCGAAGTCGCTTGGAATGACCTGACCGAGGATGAGCGACGGGCGGCATATGTGGCCCTGTTCGATCCGTGTGGTTGGTAAGGAGGTGCGATGATGACAACCACCGCCAAGAGCCGAGGCCCTCGTGCGGCAAAGCCACCTCGCGTCATTGACACCCCATTCATCAACCTGGACGAGCTGCCCGATGAACGGCTCACTGCAGCACGTCTCTATGAAATCGAACTGTATAACCATTCGTTGCTTGCACCTTCTGCTTTAGAAGAAGCGCGAGGCTTAGCATCGCGGGCCAGGGTAGGCGATGCACAGGCCCGTGAAGACATGATCGTCGCCTGCTTGCGGTATGTGTTCCACGTGGGGCATGGCCTGGCTCTCCAACATGGCATCACGGAGATGGCCGCTGACGTAGTTGCTGTTGGCAATCTCTCAGTGATGGAACACCTGGAGAAAGCCTACGATCATGTCTCACCGTTTGGCTATCTCATGACCTGTGCCAAGGGAGAGATGACCCGTTGGGCACAGCAGCACTCGACCATCATCACCGTTCCTAGTCATCCCAATAAGGAGAAGCGAGCACATTCCTATCAGCTCTTGGGAAGCGTCAGGACTGAGAACAAGTCCCAGTGTGGAGACTCATCTTGTGGTATACTGACGATCACCCAGCACATCTTCAGGAGGAGTGACCCATGAACTGCCCGCACTGTACATCTGCCGCAACCAAGCAACAGCGGAA
>WNFY01004625.1_pt1 | contig 12651 bp, 13 predicted proteins | sample 5400091 | NCBI WGS metagenome assembly WNFY01 (sample SAMN13153364, study PRJNA577476) | soil metagenome | isolation source: 60 cm soil or saprolite under grassland replicate 1 | place: USA:California | collected 2016-06-15 | reverse complement strand
GTTCGGTTCCACTTTGTCAATGATCGGGGTCTCTGCCGGATAGATGAGCAACTGGCGCACACTTTGTCTGCGCCATCCACGGGTCTCTGCCTTGTAAGGTTCCACCCAAACGGTTTGCACTTTTTCATCTCGCTCGAATTTTACCTCGATCTTGTCGCCTTCGCTTCGCACCACATCCCAGCTCACGCTGTCATTCATCCCCATAAAACGCCTGACCGGTTTGCCGTCCACTGAGAGGATTTTATCACCGGGCTGCAAGCCAGCCTTTTGTGCCGGCGAATCGGGTAAAACATAACCGATCACAGTGGTTGAATCCGCTTCGCTGACTGGATGGCCAACAGCCCAGACGATGCATGCAAAGAAAAGCGCCAGAAGCAGGCTGAACAATGGGCCGGCGATGGCTACGATGATTTTGTCGAGGGCGGAAATTTTCGGCAACCTTGCCCGGTCCACATCTGCTTTTCCCTCGATGATGTCCATCGGCGCAAGTTGCGGCAGCGCCACAAAGCCGCCGAACGGCAGCGAGCCGAGCGAGTATTGAACACCGTTGATTGTTTTCTTCCAGATCGGTTTGCCGAACCAGACGCCGAATTTTTCGATGTAAAGCCCTCGCCAGCGCGCGGCCAGAAAATGTCCCAATTCATGCACCACGATCAGCAGATTGAAGAGGATGAGGACTTCCAGCAGGATGAAAACGACGCGAGCGATGTGCAATAGCATTGTAATTAGAAACAAGTGATCAGTGATTGGTCATTGGTTGGACACACGAGCGTATCTGCCGTTGTAATTCTTTTAACGATTTACCGATTTATACACACCTGCGCTTCCTTACGTGCCCACTGATCGGCCTGCAATATTGCATCCAGATCGGGGTGTGCAACGGGCCTGTGCCGGTTCATGACTTCTTCAACAATCTGCCAGATATCCGGAAAACGCACTTGCCGGTCCAAAAAACCAGCGACTGCTACTTCGTTTGCGGCGTTCATGACGGCAGGCAACGTGCCACCGGTCTCGCCCGCTCGGCGCGCCAGGTTCAGCGCGGGAAAATCGTCGTAGCGCGGCGTGAAAAATTCCAAGCTCGACAATTTCGAGAAATCGAGTGGTGGCAAAGTATTCGGGACGCGATCCGGCCAGGTCACGGCGTATTGGATCGGGAAACACATGTTCGAATAACTCAATTGCGCGAGCGTGGACCCGTCTGCGAACTCGACCATCGAATGAACAATGCTCTGCGGGTGTATCACCACTTCGACGCGCTTCATCTCGACGCCAAAAAGCCAATGTGCCTCGATCATCTCGAGTCCTTTATTGAACAGCGTCGCTGAATCGATCGTAATCTTTGGTCCCATATTCCACGTCGGGTGCTTTAGCGCCTGTTCGGGTATGATCGAATTAAAATCTTTTCGCGGCGTTTCGCGAAATGGTCCACCTGATGCCGTCAGGATGATGCGGCGAACGTCCAAAGAGCTTTTGCCTTCCAAGCACTGAAAAATCGCATTGTGCTCGCTGTCCACGGGCAGCACCTTTACGTCATTATCGCGCGCCTCGCGCATCACAATCTCGCCTGCCATCACCAGAATTTCCTTGCTCGCCACGGCGAGGTCCTTGCCGGCCTCAATCGCCGCCAGCGCCGGACGCAATCCGCCGGTACCTACGATTGCGACCAGCACCATCTCCGCGTTCGTCAAGCAGGCGATCTCACGCAGTCCTTCTTGTCCCGCAAAAATTCGCGGCTTGTACGCAAGCGCGCGCTGGAGAGCATCGATCTTCGTTTCGTCAACGAGACAAATAGATTGCGCGCGTGTTTCATTCGCAGCCGCCGCGAGTTTTTCGACATTACTGTTGGCGGCCAGCCCGACAATTTCCATCCGCTCCGGAATATCGCGTGCTACTTTCAGCGCGCTCTCGCCGATCGATCCTGTCGCGCCGAGAATGACAAGACGCTTGCGCTCTCCAGAAGTCTCTGTTGTCATTTTTCAGCTACGGCACCCGAATCACCAGTCGTAGATAGAAGAACAAAAGCGGCGCGGTAAATAGCAGACTATCCAGAAGGTCGAGCGCACCGCCGATTCCTGGTAACAGATTCCCAGAGTCCTTTACGTCTGTGCTGCGCTTGATGATTGACTCGGCCAAATCGCCGAGCACTGCTGCGAGACCAAGAAGCACTCCGAGGATTGTCGCATGCGTCCAGTTTAGCGCCGATAAATGCCCCGGCATCAGTTTGAACAATGCCAGGCTGCAAAGCAGCGCAAAAACAATCGCGCCGAAAAAACCTTCCCACGTTTTCTTGCCGCTAATATGAGGGACCATCAGGTGCCGTCCAATGATGCTGCCTGTTAGGTACGCACCCATGTCGGCAAATTTTGTCACCGCGATCAGAAACAGAACATAGAATTGCCCGGTCAATTGGCCTGTGCTCGAACGTGGCGTTAGATAGACGATTTTGGTGATGAAATTGAAAAGCCAAAGCACGTAGAGCAGACCGAACAAAGTGTAAGCCATCGTTTGCAGCGGCTCGTCATGGCGAAGTCGAGCAAACATTTGTCGGCCGAAGACGGTCAGCAAAAAAAACAGCAGGACGGCAACTTCGAAGTCATAGGAATGTGCCGGTCCAATCTTGGAAAAGTAATAAAAACTGCCGGCGAGCAGCACGGCGCCGCAAATGATTCCCGTGACTTTGAAATTCGGCAGCCCCTTGTGATCGAGCATCCGGTAAAATTCCAAAAGCCCAATCATTCCGAACACGCTGATCAGCAGCCAAAACAAGATCTCGTAACCCGAGAACATGATCAGAAGAGCGATCGTCCAAAGCGCGATCGTGCTGATGAACCGCAGAATGAAAGCGGAACGGGATGTGATCACGTTTGCGCCGGTTTGCTCCAGTGTGGCAGGCATGCACTTGCATCATTCCCAAGGAACCAATCAGGCGCAAGCGTAGATGAGCAACCGCGCCAAACTAGAACACATTGTCGCTCCGCACGCTGTACATCGCCGCGGCGAGCAAGCGCGGCTCAATGCGTTGCTAAAATAGTTTAATTTGCGGGCCGACTTGTTTGTGCGTGCGATGATCCTGCTGTCGTCGGAAGACGACGGCAAATAGCCACAGGGCGGACATGACGGCGCGCTCACCTCAGCACTGCCCAGGCCGTAACCAGCACCTCGGAGTTACTGCGGCATAGGCGATGGAGTTGCCGAAGCAGCCTCTGGCGCAGCCGATGGAGATGGCGAAACCGTCTCCACCGCAGGAGCTACTGCCGCGCCAGACATTTCCAACACACGCTGCTTTTGCCTCTGTAGCTTTTCCAGCCCAGGCTGTTTTTGGCGCTTCGCTCTTGTTTTTCCCTCTCTTCTTTGGGCTTTCATCTTTGAGTCGTCGGGAATCAGGGCTCGGATCTCGGCGGAAACCTGTTGTATTATTTTGTCTCTTTCAGCTTTCAGCTGCGCGGGGTCGCGGCTCGCGCTCTGTGACTCAACATCGGGAGGAATTGCCCGGGCGTTCGTCGTGGATTTTTCGTTTTCAGCCAACGTTTTCTCCTTTCATCTAACGCTTTCTTTCTTTCGTCCGCCACTTTCTCTCTTTAGAGTCGCCGCTGATGTTAGCGTGAAGCGCGTCATCACCGACAGCTGTGTTACGGACGCCCGTCGTGTTGTTGATCATGGCCTCGTCACCCATCGCATTGTTTTCGAAACCACTACATTAGATTGGAGTGCGCTATGGCCAACGGCATTATTGAAGGTACCCTCGCTGTTGGTGAAGAGTGCGAAGGCACCGACTGCGGTGTTATCTTCGCCAGTCGTGTTGCTTAATAGCGCCCCCGCGCCAACCGCCGTATTTTCGGGTCCGTTGTTGACAAGGAGTGTTGCACCGCCGACGGCCGTGCAGAAGTTGCCGTCGGTGAGGCTTAGGACCGCGTAAAAGCCAACTCCTGTGTTGTAAATGCCGGTGGTAACGCTCGCAAGGGCGAGCGACCCATCGGCCCTACGAGCATGAAAGGGGATTCAATGAGGACCCAAGGTGAAGATCGTTATGAGACACGACTGGGTAGGGATTTGAGCAGCCCAGCGACTTGCTGGTTCGGCAACCGACGACCACGTGAAACTTTCGATGTTAACGGCTATAGAACCAGGCACTCTCATTCGCGAACTTTTCCTGCTTTCCCGCGTTCTCAATTCGCCTAATTTCTTGTCGTGCAAAGAACGATGAAGGCTGTCGTGAAGGCCAAGACCGAGCCGGGGTTGTGGCTCGAGGAAGTTCCTGTTCCCGAAGTGCGCGGCGATGACGTGCTTATTCGTGTCTTGAAAACCTCGATCTGCGGAACTGATGTTCACATTTACAACTGGGACGCGTGGGCGCAGAAAACGATTCCTGTTCCGATGACAATCGGCCATGAGTTCGTCGGCGTTGTCGACGATGTAGGCGAGCATGTGAAAGGATTCGCAAAGGGCGATCTCGTCGTGGGGGAGGGACATATCACCTGTGGACATTGTCGAAATTGCCTGGCGGGACGGCGCCATCTTTGCCCAAATACACAGGGCGTTGGCGTGAATCGCCCCGGCGCATGGGCGGAATTTGTAGCGATCCCACAAGACAACTGCTGGCACGCGGATCCGTCGATCTCGCTCGATGTGCTTTCCTGTTTCGATCCGTTAGGCAACGCCGTGCACACGGCGCTCTCGTTCGATCTGGTCGGCGAAGATGTGCTCATCACCGGCGCCGGGCCAATCGGCTGCATGGCCATTCCAATTTGCAAACGAGCCGGCGCGCGTCACGTCGTGATTACAGACGTCAATCCATATCGCCTCGGTCTCGCGCGCAAAATGGGAGCCGACCTGGCGTTGGATGTGCGTACGGAAAAGGTCGCCGATGCGATGCAGAAGCTCGGGATGAAAGAAGGATTCGATGTCGCACTGGAAATGTCCGGCAATCCCAAAGCGTTCGCCGACATTTTGCCGAACATGTTTCACGGCGGCAAAATCGCGCTCCTCGGCATCATGCACGGCAGCGCCGCGATTGATTGGAACCTGGTGGTCTTTAATCAGCTGACCATTAAAGGAATTTACGGTCGGGAGATGTATGAAACCTGGTACAAAATGACCGCCATGATTCAGTCTGGCCTCGATATCTCGCCGGTGATTACCCACCGCTTCCCCTACACGCAATTCAAGGAAGCCATCGAGCTGATGAAATCAGGCAACTCCGGCAAGGTCGTTCTGAATTGGGGCGAACGCTAAATTTTCAACCCCGAAAGCTTTCGGGGATGTTCCGGATTCCTTTTGCTTTCATTCCGAGCCCTTCGACTTCGCTCAGGACAGGCTCCGTCGGGGAATCTCTCAATATTGTTCCTCATACTGCTGCTCGGCGAGTCGCGCGCGCTTATCGCAAGGCGGCCGCATCTTCATGGCGACCTTCCAGCTCAAGCACCATTCGCTTAATGTGCTTGTAGTCCTGGTGTCTACGTAGGAATTGCAAACTTTCTTGCGGGTCGCCCCATTGCAGAATCTCGATGGTTTCCTGGCGAGCGCCCCACGAATTCATTTCACGTTGATTCGGCATGTATAGATCAATGGTGTTGCGACCAGCGAGAGCCCAGCCGTAATCGTCCACCCGATAAATTTGTCCGGTGGAAACCAGCCGGAAGGCCGTGCCCGCCGGCCAGCGCGACCAATCAGCTGCAGCGCTGCCAATACGCGGTTTGGAGACTACAACGGCACGCTTTACGCTGCGGGTTGTTTTCGTCCCCCGTTTTGTCGTGCGCGTGACTGTTCGCCTTTCTTCCACCGAGAATGGTTGGAGCTGTGGTGAAAACGACCTGGTGCCGTCCACGGGCATAGCGCGTGGCACACCATCAACGGGAATCGCGCGCCGCGTTACTTCGGCCCTGTGGATGGGTGGGCCAGCCGCCTGCAATTCCCCGCCCAGAGCATTGTGATTCCCGTACTCGCGGTGATCTGACTCTGTGTGCGTGTACGCTGTCGTGCGCACATGTTGAAAATCCGTCTTTGCCAGTGGTGGCTCGAAGGGCGGCAAAGCATGTTGGCTTGTCCCGCAGCCACTGAGCAGAATGATGGCGATAAATGCCGCAAGAATGGCCCAGGCAAGGTTACGTCGCTCAGCGTAGGTCAAGGCGAACCACCGGGGGAACTTATTAACAGTTATTCACAAGGCGCGCAAGTCCTATTTGAAGGATGCTGTTGCTGGGAGGTTAAGACTGCGCCTCAAGATCTGGGCATCGATAATGGGGATAAGTCGAACCTCAATTTCCTCGTCATTCGACATTCGTCCTTCGTCATTTTATTTATCCGCGTGATGGCTCGCGAATTCCCATACGCTCACCCTCCGGCCTGCCCGTCCATGTCGCTCGCTTCCCAGCAGCTCCATTCTGCGGCTTTGTGTTTCTTTTCCGCCCAGTCGAAATCTGTGTAATTTGTGGACTCCATGATAGCCGAATTCGAAAATCAGGTGACTCAAACTCTCAAAGAAATTAAGGCACAAGGTCTTTTCAAAACCGAGCGGGTCATCACGAGTCCGCAGGACGCGCACATTGCGATCACGGGCGGCAAACGCGTGCTCAACATGTGTGCGAACAATTATCTAGGTCTGGCAGATCATCCCGCGCTGATCGCAGCGGCCAAAGGGGCTCTCGAGACACACGGGTTTGGGATGGCGAGTGTGCGTTTTATTTGCGGCACACAGGACATTCATAAGGAACTCGAAGCAGCGCTTACCAAATTCCTCGGCACCCAAGATACGATTCTTTATCCATCCTGTTTCGACGCAAACGGCGGCTTGTTCGAGACGCTGCTCACCGACAAAGATGCGGTGATCAGCGATGAATTGAATCACGCCAGCATCATCGATGGCATCCGGCTCTGCAAAGCGCAACGCTTCCGTTACAAGCACAACGACATGGCCGATCTCGAATCCCAACTCCGCGCTGCAAAGGACGCCCGCTTCCGACTAATCGCCACGGACGGATGTTTCTCGATGGACGGAACGATTGCCGACCTCAAGTCAGTTGTTGAGCTCGCGGAGAAATACGACGCGCTGACGATGATGGACGACGCACATGCAACCGGATTTCTCGGCAAGACAGGGCGAGGCACACACGAATATCGCGGTGTGATGGGCAGGATCGACATCATCACTGGCACGCTTGGCAAGGCGCTCGGCGGCGCGAGCGGGGGTTTTACCAGCGGGCGCAAAGAAATTGTCGGTCTGCTAAGGCAACGCTCGCGTCCCTATTTGTTTTCCAACACGATCGCACCGCCGGTAGTCGCGGCGTCACTGAAGGCGCTCGAGCTTCTCAGCGCATCCACTGAACTGCGCGACAAGCTTGAAGAAAACACGACGTATTTCCGTGCCGCCCTGATCGAGCGTGGCCTGACGATCAAGCCCGGCGTTCACCCTATTGTCCCGATCATGATCGGTGACGCGGTCAAGTCACAAACGTTCGCTGCTCGAATGCTTGAGAAAGGCGTTTACGTCATCGGTTTTTTTTACCCGGTCGTTCCGCTTGGTACGGCGCGGGTCCGCACACAGGTGTCAGCAGCGCATTCGCGCGAAGATTTGGAATTCGCGGTCAACGCCTTCGCAGAAGTGAACGACGAACTAAAGTAATTGTACAGGCAGCCGTGTTGGCTGCGGACCAGACATTGCGGGCGTACAGATTATCTTCTGTGAATAAAGTGGCGCGCGGTGGTCCATAGAGCAGATTATGTTGTGCACAAAGTTGTTGGCAGCACCATAGATTGGAAGGCCCTTCGCGAAGATTTCCCGATTCTCCGCGAACAGGCGCATGGCCATCCTCTGATCTATTTTGATAGCGCGGCGACCTCACAGAAGCCGCGGGCGGTGATCGAGGCGCTTCGGAATTTTTATGAACATGAGAATGCAAATGTCCATCGTGGACTGCATACTCTGAGTTCGCGCGCGACAGAAGCTTACGAAAAGGCGCGGAAGCGTGTAGCGGAATACATCGGCGCCGCGAGCGCAGATGAAATCATCTTCACACGCGGAACTACTGAGAGCATCAATCTGGTGGCCCAGGCATGGGCCGGAAAATTTATTCGCGAAGGAGACGTCATTCTCCTGACGGAAATGGAGCACCACAGCAATCTTGTGCCGTGGCAATTGTTAGCGGAACGAACGGCAGCGCGGCTGCGTTTTGTGCCGGTTCTCGATGATGGGACTTTGAATCTCGTTCAGCTTACCAAATTACTTACGCCAGAGGTCAAGCTGTTTGCCTTTACACATATCTCGAATTCTCTGGGCACAATTAATCCTGTGGCCGAGTTGTGTGAGAAAGCGCACGCCGTAGGCGCCCTCACGCTGTTGGATGCGGCCCAGAGCGTGGGACACTTACCGATCAACGTGCGCGAGGTGGGCTGCGATTTCATGGCCTTCTCAGGACACAAGATGTGTGGACCGACTGGGATCGGCGCTCTTTATGCGCGAAAGGAGATTTTAGATTCCATACCGCCCTGGCATGGCGGTGGTGAAATGATTGTGAGCGTCGCTTTGGAAAAGAGCACGTTTAAGAAAGCGCCGCATCGATTCGAAGCTGGCACGCCAAATATCGCGGGTGCCATCGGGCTCGCTGCGGCGATTGATTACCTTGATGGAATCGGACGCACGGCAATTTTCGAACATGACTCGCAACTGGCGCGCTATGCATTTGATCGCCTGAACGAATTACCACGGACGCGCGTTTTTGGACCAGCCGAGGAACGCGGCGCCCTGGTTGGATTTGTGATGGATGCGGCGCATCCGCACGATCTCACTACGTTCGCCGACCAATATGGACTCGCGTTACGAGGCGGGCATCATTGCAACCAGCCGTTGATGCGGCGATTTGGTGTGTCGGGGACGACGCGCGCCAGCTTCTACTTCTACAACACGATGGAGGAAATCGATCGGATGATTGAAATCCTGCACAAGGCTGCGCGTTTCTTTGCATGATCCCGGAAATCGAAGAGTTATATCAGGAAGTCATTCTCGATCATTCGCGCCGACCGCGGAATTTCGGAGAGCTGCCCGATGCCGGGGTTCGTGTGCATGGCGATAATCCGGCGTGCGGCGATGAAATTCATCTCGCAGTTAAATTCGATGCTGGCGGCGGCTTGGAGGATATCAAGTTTACTGGGAGCGGATGCGCGATCAGTCAGGCGTCAGCGTCGTTGATGACGATGAAACTCAAGGGGAAAAGTCGCCCGGAAGCGATCGACATGCTCCGCGCATTCCACGATTTGGTGACAAATAACGCAGGAGAAGCGCCCAAAACTCTGGGCGATCTCCGCGTGATGAAAGGCGTGCGAAATTTTCCACAGCGCGTCAAATGCGCAATGCTCCCGTGGCGGGCAGTGGAACAAGCGTTTGAGCAGGGTGCCGGCGAAGCAACGGTTTCAACTGAGCCCGCGTGATCGCGCGAGGAACGGATGCTTTATATGGTCATCGAACGCTTCAAAGACACGCCTGCGATTTATCGGCGTCTGCGCGAAAAAGGCCGGATGATGCCCGAGGGACTCGAGTACGTTTCGAGCTGGATTGATGTCGATTTGAAAATCTGCTGGCAACTGATGCGCGCCAAAGACGAGTCGCTTTTCGAGCGCTGGATCGACAATTGGAAAGACTTGATGGACTTCGAAATCGTCCCTGTTCGCACGTCAGCCGAAGTGCGAGAAATGATGGAAAAGCGACGGTAGAGAATCCGTTGGCTTCCACCAACACCACTGCCTCAATCGGCGTTATTTCGCGAAAGCCGTACGCTTTCCTTCGTCAAATGCGACGCAGGCAATGGCTCGAGTCCTGTCGGTACTAAACCCGACGCTCAATATCGCCCTCGTCGAGAGAGAGGCGTTGCTATGCCGCGCAGAAAATTCTAAAAACGCGACGATGAAAATTGTGATGATCCTTACGATGCTGCTGGCTGCTACCATATCCTGGGCGCAAAGCGATGCCGAAGAGGCCGCGATTCGAAAGATTCTAGATGAAGAAGTGGCTGCCTGGAACAAGGGGGACGCTGATGCTTATTCCCGGCATTTCGCCTCGGACGGAACGTTCACGAATCTGCTGGGAATGTTCTTCCAAGGGCGGGAGGCGTTCCGGGAGAGACACGAGCAGATCTTTAGCGGAGCGTATCGCGGAAGCACCAAACAGTTAGACGTTGTTTCGCTTAAGTTCGTCCGTCCGGATGTCGCCATTGTAGAAACGCTGCAAACGGTCACGGGCTTCCAGAAACTCCTCCCAGGTACCAGCGCGGATGCAAAAGGGCGCTTGCGGACGCGGTTGTTGCAGGTGCTGGTGAAGGACGGAGGCGCGTGGAAAATTGCGGCGTATCACAACGTCGACGTGAAAGGAGGCGTGGCGGCACCCGAACCGCGATGAACAGTCTTGGAAATTTCCTGCTAAGGCACCAAACGGCTACCCTTCGTGCAGTGCGATGCTGGCGCCCACCCAGGTTTTGTCGATGTTGAAATCGACACCCATCATCTTGCTCTGACTCATTCGGACAAGATTGTTGACCAACGTTGGATCGCGATCGCTCTCCGGCCAAACAAACATCATGCGAATTTCGGCTTTCGACTTCTGGCCGTCGATGGTTGGCAGAAACGCGGCGTAATCGATTTTCCTTTGCAAGATCCATTCGCGCGGATTCTCCAGGGCAGCAATCTTCTCGGGTGTTGGCTCCATGTCCACGCCGTGCCCGGCAAACGAGTATAGCGGTTTCAAGACGTAATTATTGATCTTTTCGCTGGCCGGGAATTCGTCGGCAAAAAACGTTGGCGATGTGTGTTCAGTCTTTAGGAACGGCAGGGAATGTTTGCTGATCCGGAAGTACCAATTCGGATGGCCGACCCACGTGACATCGAGATCATCTTGAAACTGGAACGGCAGATTCATATCGGGCCGCTTAACTAGCTCATCGAAAATTACCCGATTATAAATGCGCTCGATCCGCACTTCACGTCCATCGCGATCGTAAAATAATTCGCGACCGCGCTTCTTAGTTTTCGTCACGCAAACCGGGCGGATACCGAGAAGGGTTTCCGTAGCAGCGAAATCGATCCGCGTTTTTTGCTTTTCCGGCTCGATCTCCAGCAAAACAACGTTTTCTGGAGCCGAATCGGCGATGACGGTGCGTCGTAACAGCGCAAGATACGCCTCATCCTTGATTCCGCCGAACGAGGAGGTCCACTTTCGCGGAATGGCTGGATACGCCTTGCGCATGCAACCAAGCAAAACCAATTGAAATCCGAACAAGCTCGGGAACGCTTGCAATTCAATCAACCGTGGGACGAGCCGGTTTCCTTCGTCACAAATCGCGAAATCGACAACGAGAAAATTTGGATGTGCCGATTCATTTGGGACTGCCAATCCTTTTGGAACCGCAGCAGCCGTGTGCTGCGCGAACTCCGGCGTACGCATGAGAGCGACGATCGCATTTGCTGCGCGCGTTACTTCATCGGTGAAGTCGCGCGTTAAAAAAATCGGCGTTTCTGAAATCCGAAAATCTGCCGGCCATTTTTCGGTTTCATTTACGCAGCGCACCAGCGCCGCGTATTTCTCTGGCGTGAAGCCGGCGTTGAAACGCTCGCGTAAGTCAGGGTGCATACCGTTGAATGACGAATACCGAATGCCTAATGACAAAAGAATGACGAAGCCTCAATGACGAAAAGTCTATCCGGTGATCTTAGTTACTCGCAAACTCAGACTTCCTTCGGCATTCGTCATTCGTGCTTCGTCACTAGGTCAACGTGCCCAATGACAGACTAGCTGCATCGATCCGGTTACAGCAAAATCAGACCAGGAACTTCCCGTCCCACATCACTTGTTCGCCGTCGAACCAGATGTCGAAGTCGCGGCCGACGCAATCAATGTGCGTTTTGGAAACCCAGTTTGCGCCAGTGTGCTCGGCGTAGGGATGACCGAAAGCGATGTGCACACCGGGAATTTTTTCGTCCTGCAAAATATGCCCGATCACATGTGTGCAGGCCGTGTTGGTGCCGATAGCAAATTCGCCGACGCGGTTGCTGTTCTCGTCGGTGCTGGTGTAGGCGCGAAATTCGTCGCGCAAATCCTTGTTCTCCGACTTCAACGAACGGATGCGATTATTTTCTACTTCGATGGTAAGCGGGTTGGATTCGAGATCGCCGAAGAGTTCGCAGAGATAATCGCCCACTACGCCGTCAACGACGAACACTCCGTTAGTGTTCATAGGCGCGGTGAAAATTTCGCCACCAGGCAAGTTGCCCCATTTGTCACGCGTGATGATCCCGCTCGTTTTGAGCCATCTCAATTTGGGAGAAAGTTCAGCCTCAAACTCAGTGCCGTGGGGCGTTTTGCAGATGATACGTTCAGCTTTGCGGGCGCGTTCGACCAGGCGCTCACTCAAGTCGTCCACTTTCACAAAGTCGGCCCGCATGCCTTCGAGCATGATTTGTCGGTTGATGTTCACCATATGACCGTGCCGAATTCTGTGGTTGTTGACGACACTAGTCATTTGCGTCCGGGCAGGGAGCTCGCCTGGCTGCGTTTGGGCAGCGAAGATCGACACCGGCGAGCGCGCCAGATCGTCCAGGATCATCTCCGGCATGAATTTCAGCGGACGCCGCGTATGATGCTCCAAGACAAATAAGCTGTAATCCGAACCC
>WNFY01004623.1_pt1 | contig 12658 bp, 10 predicted proteins | sample 5400091 | NCBI WGS metagenome assembly WNFY01 (sample SAMN13153364, study PRJNA577476) | soil metagenome | isolation source: 60 cm soil or saprolite under grassland replicate 1 | place: USA:California | collected 2016-06-15 | reverse complement strand
GCAGCGAATGGATTTTGACTTGTCCGGTGAGGATCTGGCAACGCGTCTGGCAGCGCGATATCTTGCACAATCTGCAGTCGATGCAGCGGAATGGGTGTCGAGAATCGAATTACTTCCGATACAATCAAGAAGAGAAGCAGTGCGAAGCTTACCACTACCAGGAGCCACCAGGCAACACGGTCCACTCCAAATCTCTGGGGAGGCGATGAATCCATATATTGTTGAGTCATCGGACTTTTCTCCTTAGTCCTTCCAGTGAGTGATCCAGGAGTTTCTTTCACTTGTATCCATAGTATCGAGCAGTGGGAAACACTTCACCAGCAGTTTTTCACGCGAGCAGTCTAAAGATTACCTCTAATTGAGAACGTTTTAAAACGTCCTTTTTTGACTTCGGCCCCATTATATCAAAAAAACTCATCCTGGTGCACTGGCTTCTTCCGATCACAGGCGCTTTGGCACATTCTTTGTGATGTCAAAGGTTGCCAGCTTCAGCACGTCATAGTGTGCCTGGAGCACACCGGGCTTGACGGTGTCCGTGATCGGGTCACGTTGGCCAATGTAGGTGTAGGTGACTTGTGTGACCAGATCATCCAACACATCGCGTGCCGCAGGCTGTGCCAATTGTTCGGGCGTCATCTGGAAGAGTTGTTTGGCATCGCTACGCACTTGCTGCAACCAGCCCTTTTCATTGTCAAGCGCACCAACAATGTGCTGCGAGAGCGTATGCATCTGGGGTGTGGCGTCAGGGGCTCTGTTCAGTTGACTGAGATGGAGCCGCATGTGATCGAGGTCGCCAGGGGGGTCAGTTGCAAGAAACTGCGCCACTCCCTGGTGAACCGGGTCCACTGTCAGCAGGCTCACTTTGGCAATCACGGGATCGGCCGTGACCGGTGTGCCGGGCGGTACATCCAGATGGACATTTGGGGTGCCATCGAGATAGTCCAGGATGTTGGTGAACAGGCTGTGAATCAACCCATAATTTCTTGTTGTTCCATCGAAGTCATCTTGCGCGCTGGTGGACCACTCCAGCAGCTTGGCGGTATTTCTCAAGATCCAGATGTCTAGCCCGCCATAAAGCGCTAACACCTGGAGGTGGTTCTCGTTATAGTACAGGTGACGAATATGATCGAGTCCCCTCAAACCAGTGGGGTCTTTTGGAATGAGTGCCTGGGGCAGTTCCGCATAGTAGACCCAGGTAGAGCGGTCGATGGAGGGACTGGCCGGGGTTTTTCCGGCATCTTCCACCGTGATGAGCAGGCGACTGGTTGCTGAGAGCAGGTCGTTGTGTTGTGCATCGCCCAGGTAGGCGTAATGGACGCTCCCATTCTGCAGGACCGGCAAGTGATTGGTCAGCAGGATGGGTGGGTGGATTGGAGCGGGCCCCAGCAGGTCTGGTTTTGGGGTCGTGTCTTTATCAGCCAGCAGCCAGAGGGAGTAGCTTTTCCCTGGTGGGGGAACCTGGACGTTTTGCAGATCGACCTGCAATTGATCGGCGATGCCTTGCGCAGCGTCTGCTAATTGTCCACTGCTGGCATAGAAGGCGTGCCCCACTATCGCACCTGGCGGGGACGTGCCCCTGCCAGTACGCGAGAACAGGAAGTAGGCTCCCAGGGAGCCGCCCAGCAGCACGATGAGCAGAGCAATCAACTCGAAGAGCAGCAGCAGCCTGCTCTGCTGTCTCGTGGGCGAACGCTGGAGTTGCGTATCGAGCGCTTTCCAGACCTCTGCCATGCCACCATGTCCCAGTTGCTCCTGGAGTTCATATTTGCCGAGGCGTCGGAGGCTTGTACTCATCACTCCATCTCCTCATTTATGTGCAGCTATTCTTTCCAGTATTGATCGTACATGGTGTAACGTCGAAGGTTGCCAATCTCTGAATGTTGTTGTGAATTTGTACCACGCCTTCCTTCACTGTATTCGTGTTCGGGTCGAACTGGCCGAAGAAGGCATGGTTGGCCTGTGTGAACAGATCATCGAAAATGGACAGTGCAGCAGGCTGTGACATCTGGCTGTTGTTCATTTTCTCAAGCGTTACCGCATCAGTATGCACTGCCTCGAGCCAACCCTGAACATTGTTGATAGCCTGCGTGATGCGGATAGCCAGGGTCCGCTGTGCCGGCGTCACGCCAGGGGAAATCGAAAGTTCCTTCAGATGAGCCCCAATGTGCTCCAGATAGCCAGGAGGCTGCTGATGGGCCACGTCAAACTCTAGCAATGCGACGCGAGCAACAGTCGGGTCAATCAACATCGGTGTATCCAGTGGGACATCTGTCTGTACATAGGTGCTCCCATCAAGGTAGTCCAGAATGCGTACCAGCGATCGGTGTACGAAGGCGCAAGTCGCGTTATTTGGGTCAGGTGTGCATCCTATCTGCGCGTCTCTGGCACTTCCTACCTCTTCCAATATATTGGTGGTATTCCTGAAGAGCCAGATGTCTAGCCCTCCCCCCAACCCAACAAGCTTCAGTTTCGGGTCCTGGGAGAGCAGATGCCGCAGGTGGTTGAGCAGGCTGAAATGATTGACGGTATCCGCCGGATTGGGCGTTGTTGAGAATGCAGCATAATAGCGCCAGGTGGTTATGTCGAGAGATGGTTGCGAGGGTGTTATATTTGTCGCCTCCTCGGTGATGAGGAAACGACTGTAGTTGACGAGCAAGTTATCATGCTGTGCCGTGCCCTGAAAGGAAAAATGCACCTGACCACGATTGGCGACCAGTGTTCCAAGGAAGGTAGCTGGTATAACAATCTGGTTGTTACCCAGTAGCCAGGCATAGTAGCTTTCGCCGGGATGAGGATCAGGGATGCCCTGGAGGTTGACCTGCAGTTCGTCGGTCGTGCCTTGGGAACTATTCTTGCTCCCCAGCAGTCCGCTACTGGCAAAGAAAGCCTGCCCTCTCACTTGCCTCGTCGAAAAACCGGGTCTAGAAGAGAGCGCTTGAATTCTCTGTAGTAGTATTGGCCACGTCATACCACTGGCCACTACCTCCGCTAAGAAGATCCCTGTGAGCCAGATCACTACAGTGCGTTGTAAGATTCCCTGCTTTGGCAACCGGGGTTCATGTGACGAGGAAATCATGAATTGTTGTCCTGCGTCATCTGCCATAATAAAAGTCTCCTTGAGAGCTTTTTACTCCTCCTGATCTATTCAGTAAGTGGATTACGACGAGATGAATTCCACTTCTTGTCTAAGAGGCGGAGATAGATCAGGTATTGCGCTCTACCCATTGGTAATAAATAGGTGCTGCAATCCGATAGGCACTCTTTTCAAACAGCACTAAGTCCCGCTTGAGCAACGTTTGTAACGTCAATCGCACTACTTGTTCATCGAGATTGCTCTGCTGAGCAATAGTGAGGACATCACACTCTTTTGCAAGGCTGAGAATAGCTAGACAGGTTCGCTGTTCCTGATCAGAGCGTTCCCACAAATCCCGAAAATACGTATCCCACCAGTTGTCCAATGTGCTCATTACTGCTGTGGTGACATCCTGAATCTCGGCCCGTAGACGATTCTCTGTATTCAGGTGCTCAATGATCTCCGAACACACTGCTTGCACCAAAAATGGATGACAACCTGTCACATGGATGATCTCTTCCACCACCCCCTCGCCGAAAATCTCCTGGCTCGGAAAATTGGGAGTGGGATGCGCGACCAGATGATGCGCTTCTGCAGGTAGCAGAAATCTGACCTTGAGCGTCTTCGCATTCACAAAGTATCCTGCCCAGTTTACTCCCATCTCGCCAAAAGTTCGCACCCCACTGAAGAGTAAGGCCACATGGGAACGGTTCTGGACGGTACTACGGAACCAATCCAACAAAAGATTGAGATTGAGATACCCAGCTAGACCCGCTTCTTCAAGCTTCTCGAACTCATCAAAGAGCAGAAGAACTGTGCGTCCTTCTCGTTCCAGCACCTTTTCCAAGCGATCAAGCCATTCATCGAAGAGGAGATAGGCTGTTGCATCATTCCTATACAGTGCCTCTCGTAGCTGAGCACGCTCCAGCTTTTCTATAAGCATTCCTCGTATGCTCACTGCTTTATATATTTCCTCTGCAAGCTTCCCCAGAAACACATCAATACTCGAAGAGACGCCTCGGGCCTGCAAATCATAGACAATGGGGAGATAAGCAGCTCCGAGCAGGTTCGGTAACTGCTTGAGTGTGCTGCTTTTGCCCATCCGCCTCTCACCGTTGAGCAGAAACGTTGGACGATGGTTTCCTCTGCTCAATGACTCGCTCAATTGACGGACCACATCGCGGCGCCCGACGAAGAGAGGGTCATGTGACTTGAGCACCTGGCCAGGATTGTAGGGATTGTCAATCTGGCCAACTCTTTCCGATCCCTGCTCTAGCTTTTCCTGTTCATATGTAGCGACTGCCCGCCAATTGGTGACGATCCTCCCCAGGAGTGTATTCAGTCTCGTATCTGAAAATGCTGTGTTAGGATAGATCCTTTCTAGTTGGGCAAGCATCCCTTCAAGGGCGGTGCGTCGGGTCTGCCAGCTAAGTGGGCCGCAATAGCGGGCAGCTTCCCGACTGGCATCAGCTAACCGAGCGATGGGGGTAACCCATCTTGGATCGACCAGGGTTGCATCTTGTGGCAAAACTTCGCCAAGCCGCTGGGCAGTTCTGGCAATATCGCGGATGCTCTCGCGCATCTCCATGTCATGGAGCACAACTTCCAGTGAGGTTCTCAGGGCGGCAGAGCGTTGCTGTGGCCTCTCGTCTATAATGAAGGCAATCTCTTTTAAGGCTAACTGCACATCTTGTTCCACAGCAATGAGGAGGGTTCGCCGTAAATAAGGCAGGGGAAGGAAAACACACTCATCCCAATAGAGCGATGAGGAGTGAAGGTGGACAAATACCAGCAGAGGATTTTTTCTGCTCGCACGATACGTCCAAAACGCGGAAGGACCACTCACTGGATATAGTAGCAGCCGATAGTAGCCGAGCAGATAACTCGTCAAAAATGCGACAGCTACAAGAACTCCTCCTATGGCTCCTATGATCGTCCCTCTAGCAAGAGACGAGGCAATGGCCCACGCCAGGCCACCCACAAAACTTCCTACAATGCCTCCTTTGATTCCCCATCTCTGTCCTTTTCCAGTACCTCCTACCAGCCCTAACACCACAGCTAAGGCTACTCCTCTTGCCAGTCCGACATCCACATTTCCCATATTGATGCCTGTTATTCCCAGGGCCACACTCAACACAATACCCGATCCAATATCGCCCAAAATTCCTGCTACCACCCCACACCAAATTCCAAGAGCAGTCGCTTGATAAATGAAAAGTAGCATATTCATGCCGATGGAAGGGGTTCTGATGAAATTGCAGGAGAGAAAACAGCCAGAAAGGAGCACCTGTACAGCGATGGCAAGTGGGTAAGAAAGAAGGTACAGGGGCAAGACCAGTCTGAGTATGAGGACGGTGCGCTTCAAGAAACCTTGTTGTTCGTACTCTGTTCTGAAGCGAGCAGGTTGAAAAAAGCAGAAAAACAGCCAGGTGTATGGCTCAGCCACTAGATAGCGCCAGATGTGCTGACAGGCTGAGAGAAGTGTGTGTTGGCCGAATTTCATATGCACCATCTAACGCATCACCCCTCCGTAGGTTTCTGCCAAACGACGCTCAAACTCTTGCCAGTAACCTGGATCTTCTGGACGGTAGTAATCTGGGTCTTGTTCTCGCGCCGCGAGGATTTTGTCCTCCAGCAGCATTTTGCCCACCAATTGCAAACGAATGGGCCAGTACTCTCCAGCCTGCTGTCCATACTGCAACAGGCGTTTCCTCTCGTGTTCTGTCAAACCAACTTGTATCCCTTTGGACTGAACGAAACGTTCGGCCTCCTTGATGCTGAAAGGTCTGATCTTGAGTTGCTCAAAGACGTTGAAGAAACCGCTGGTTTTCCCATAATCGCTGATAAAATCGATTAAGGGGATTTTGCTCGCAACAATTAAACACAAGCCCATCTGGGTCATGGCTCGCAAAGCAGTGAAGAAGTGAAGATCAAATACTTGTCGATTGCCGAAGCCTTCAAACTCATCTATACATAGGACGAGAACCTGATTTCTTGATGTAAGTTCCTGTACTACCCTTTCAAGCAGCGTCAACCCTTCATCAAGATTATCGAATGTGCGCCCCTGCACGGTCAGTGCTTCTATCGCGCTTTCTGTGAAACCAACGACCGTTGCACATCGGGCTGTTGTCGCATCAAGATAGCCAACGAGATAGCGCGTGCCTAACTCCTTGCGGGCAACCAGTTTTAGATAGCTCATCAGCCAGGTCTTACCCACTCGACGCAGTCCAACTATCGATGTGGATGCACCATTACGTGTGCGGTTCAGGAGTGTTTCACGCTCTCTGATTCTTCCATAAAACTCGCTTGGAACAGAGAGTGGTATGTTAAACAGAAAGGCTGATTCAGGCATAGTCTGTATTATCGAATGGCCTGGTATCCCTGGCCACGCGTCGCTTGTGCCAACTTGCTCACCCTGATGGATGGTCCCAGGATCAATTGGTGAAGACTCCAAGGGCTGGGACGAGAAATTAACAGCAAGTTGAGCGTTCAGTTCATCGACGGCTTTTCGGATGTCTCGAGCAATATGTAAGAACGCTTCGTCACGATCTGACCATCTACTGACGGGTCTGCGATCAGCGGGAAGGACCTGGAGTTTGCTGAAAGGCGCCCTCTCCCAATCGGTTGGGCGGAGGATGATAGGGATGATACGGGCTTCTTTGGCCTGGTGTCTTTCCAGGGCTCGCTTCATTTCAATGCTGTAACAATAATCAGACGCCATGAAGTCCGGACTGACCAACAGCAGAATGATGTGGGCTGAGTTCAGATGAGCCTCAATCTCACTTGACCATTCTGCGCCTGCACGAATCTCACGGTCATACCACCCTGTGATAAGACCTTCTTGTTTCAGAAGGCTCAGGTGGACTTCGAGTTTCTTCCTCAGCCGTTCGTCTTTGTGCGCGTAGGAGTAAAAGATTTCAACGGCTTTCGTAGCTATTGAGACGTTCATCAATGAGGTGGATAGTGGCACTGATTGAGGCCCAGGTGTGGATGCCGTGATACTCGAACTCTCTAACTGGTTAGCTTGTTCGATGATCTCGGCTGAAGTTTGCTGCTTCGAATCATACAACGTTATTGTATTCTCATGCCCTTCGAGTAAAGTCGTCGGCTCCGTCGATGGTGTTTTCACTGTGTCAGGCTTCTGGACCACATTAAATAAAACGCCATCGGTCGAGCGCATATATAGTACTGGCGTTCCCCATTCTACCGTATGTACTACCCCCAGGCTAATGGCTTTGCGCGCTTCACTCACTGCCATATCAACAGGCATTCCGTCCACGAGAGCTTCATAGAAGGCACGGGATAACTCAATTGCTGCCTGATCGGTAATCTCATACTGCATGGCGAGCACTGCCGGGATACCACGTCGCACAAGAATAGCAGACGTGCTAGAAAAGATATCACGCGCACTGCCTCGTGCTCCTTCGCACGCATTAAGGACAATCAGGCGAAGAGAGCGATGATCAGCGAGTAGTCGGCCCAAGCTCGTGGCGGTCAAGTAGTCTCCTTTTCCTGAGGTGTCCACCAGAGCGATAAGGCCTTCATCGGTGTGAGAGTCAAAACCACCATGCCCGATGAAGTGGAAGATATGCCAGGGACCACGTCGCATCGCCCGTTGCAGATCATGCCACGTCTGACCGGGAAGCCACGTCAACTCGACTAGGCCTTTGGCCCGCAGATCCTCAGTGGCTTTTTCAATCCGCTGCCTTTCAATGTTGATATCCAAATTGGTCAAGTCTTTGGGACTGGCCATCATTCCGAGGATGTGTAGTGGTGGGACGACATTCAGTGGTTGGGGAGGATGGGACATTTCTATGTAACGCACAATGGGCGTTTTGCTGGAGAGGCAGATAAACTCAGCCTGATCTGCATCATACAGGAATTCCCAGGGCAGTGCTGCTAACTCTGGGGATTGGATACGCAGTTTCAACCGTAGCCCCTTACCCTGATGGAAGGCTTCATGCTGGCTTACCACATAACGGCTGTGTACTTCTCCAGTAAAAAGGGCATCGAACAAAGCGTGACCAAAGTTCTGTACGACCTGTTCTTCTGGTGAATGGATTCGACGGCGATTGCCTCCTGAGCGTAGCAGCGCATTCTGCAAAGCCAGGAGCTGATTTTCCAGCGCCAGTTCATCAAAAGGAAAACGCATAGTTTCGTATGCTTCGCCTGCTGCAGAGTGAACAACGGCTACAGGATACTCGCGACCACTTCCAGTACCAACATCAATTTCGAAGTCGAGGTAGTCCATCCCCGTCTCCAATCGCTCGCCTAGAGGACTCTATTCTTATAAAAGGGTAGCCAACACTCTTCATTGTATGAAACTACATTAACTATACTCTACTTTATGCAGAAATTCAATCCAAATACAAATGAGTTAATAGCTCAAGACGTCTTTTCTTCCTTCGCTTCATTATTGCAGATCGCGAAGCACAAACAAACTTCCATCCTCAAGTTGACGTCTTGCCAGCGCAGCTTGACTAGTACGGTGTATCGCCCAACTACTCACCCAAAAGAGCGTTGCTGAACGAACGCGGGAAGCCATCCTAGCCTGGAACGTTGACAGCCAAACAAAGCGACATACCGCTATACACGGCAACAAACCCGAACAACGCATGTTGAACATATCGAGCATTGGAGCGTGCTGAAGGCCATCAAGAGAGCAGAGAAGTACCGGTAGATAGACTCCATTGACCCCATGTTGTATAATCCGCCTATACAGCAGAGTGACCATCAGGAGTTCTCCTCTTGCCAACAACACGCCTTCTGCTCGTCCGCCATGGCGAAACGCTCGCCAACCGCGACTACCGCTATATCGGAGTGAAAGATGAGCCATGAAGTCCCCATGGGCAGACGCAAGCCCTACAACTGGCGCAGGCAGTAGCTATTTTCCCTGTAGCGGCAGTGTATAGCAGCCCATTGCAACGTGCATACCAGACGGCCATCCCCATCGCAGAGCGCCATACCCTTGAAGCGCTCAAGCTGGATGCACTGCGTGAATGCAATTTCGGCACCTGGGAAGGGTTGAGCCGTGCTGAAGTGCTTGCGAGCAGTCCGGAAGATGCTCGTCATCTGCTGGAATGGGAGCGAGATCTGGCGATTGCGCCTCCTGCCGGTGAACGTTTTGCGGACATGCAGAGGCGCGTCTGTGCCGCCGTTGAGCAACTGGCGCGGGCGCACTCAGCTCAAACCATTGTGCTTGTTTCGCATGTGGGGCCAATCAAAGGGCTGCTGTGTGCCGCCATGGGTGGGCCCCTTACTTCTTCCTTGCGCATCTTTCTCGATCCGGCCACCATCAGTGTGGTGGATTGGCAAGATATGGCCCATGCCACCGTACGGTTAGTCAATAGCCATGCCCATCTGGGTAGGCAAGAGGCCCGCTGGATCCCATTGGTGGAGATGCGCCAATGGGATGGCTATCGAAATGCACATCACCTGCGACTTCGCATCCTCCTGGAAGTGGCTCCATGGATTCTCGCCAGTTGTATCCTCAAAAATGGAGACCTGACAAGTACGTCCCACCGACGGAGAACAGACACTCAATACAGCCGCAGCCAGTGAAAGAGGTTCTTCCGAGTGGCACATCTCTCTGGCAGAAGAGGTGATAGCTCCTCTTTTTCCCTCGATGAACGAGCGGAAAGAGTCGTCGCAGCCTGTCGAATTGACAGGTACATTGACAGCATTCCCAGGCGATACACTGCTCTACAAGACAACACACGAACAACGCATGGTGGACCTATCGAGCATTGGAGCGCGATGAGGGACACCAGGGAAGCAAGGAAGGAGCACGAACGATGAGGAAACACACCCTCCTCACGTTTGACCCAATGGCCAAGCATCCTTCATACACTTCACTCAGCAGTCTTTTCGTGGTCGACCTCGTGGTTGGGCATCGGCTTCAGCAAGGTAGCCCTGCACAGCCCCCCCTGGCGGCATACCAGTATTGGCCTCGTTTGGTCGCCTCAATCTTTCCTTTTCTGGCAAGCTGCCCAAGGTAATCAACGCTCACCGCGCATTCGCGAGCGAGCTGCTGGAGAGGCAAGAGATGGGCCATGCTTTCGACACAGGCCTCCAGATAGAGATCAAGGGCATGTTCTACGGCCAGGCCAACAAGATCAATGAGAGGCGTATAGTCGCCAAGGTGAGCAGTGTGAAGCGCGTGAATGTAGCGAGTACGCCACTCTCTGAGCACGAGTGCCGGTGGATATCCTTCTTGCATGAGCATCAGATTGAGCAACAGACGCCCAACTCTGCCGTTGCCATCGGGAAACGGGTGGAGGGCCTCAACATCGTGATGGGCAATCGCGGCGCGCGTCACGGGCTCATACTGCATGGCATCGTCACTGGTAAGCCAACGGACCCATTGCTCGCATGATCTTATCCATAACCAGGCGGTGCAAGATCAGCACGGTGTCACCGGTGATTGGGTTGGTGGCAAGTCTGGTCAGGGCATCGAAGGCCTGGGCGTGGTTCGTCGCTTCTAAAAACTCGCGCAAGGGATGTCCATTGACTGTCATTCCATACGCAAGCACCATCTGGGTCTCTGCCAGCGACAGGGTATTTCCTTCAATCGCATTGGAGTGGTAGGTGAGCAGCACACGCAAATCTTCGTGGAGCCTCTCAACGGTGAACGGGGGCAGAGGCCGGTATGCGTCCAGTCGCTTCTTTTTCTGCATGAGTCGCCTGGCAATGCGGGTATCCATCCGCGGGGAGTGGACCATTGGTTGATGCCTCCTCCTTGACGAGACCATGTAGGCTATGGAATTCCTCGACGAACAAATCTTTGAGCACAGTGTATGCCCTCCTCGAGGAATTCGCAACGGGCTACCTGGGACGACAGCAACAAATGACAGCACCTGCGTCTTGCTGCCGAAGCGCGGAAAGCCACCACGGACGTAAAAAATGACAGCCAAGTTGACAGCCAAACTATGCGACAGACCGCTACACCAGGGGACACACCAGAACAAGCGTTTTTGAGCCTATCCAGTCCAGGAGCGCGATGAAGGATATCAAGTGAGCGGGGAAGACGTGCCGGGAAGGGTGCGTTTCCTTTTTTTGCACAGCTCTACAATTGTGAGCGTAGCAGATTTGACTCATCCAAATCTCCCTGTGTATAATAAACTCATCTTTGCAAAAAAAGGAAACGCACCCTAAGAGGCGTATACACGACCTGTTAATTATTGAGGAATCCATACACCATCAAACGTAATTTCCTCAGCCCTGCTGAAACACGTGAAACACCTGATACAGTGAGCCACCCCGACTCAAACTTGCCTGATACACCTGATACACTGAAACAGTGAGCCACTTCGACTCAAACTTGCCTGATACACCTGATACACCTGATACACCTGATACACCTGATACACCTGATACAGTGAGCCACCCCGACTCAAACTTATCAGAAACACCTGATACACCTGATACACCTGATACAGTGAGCCACCCCGACTCAAACTTATCAGAAACACCTGATACACCTGATACACCTGATACACTTGAAACACTTGAAACACTTGACATTCTGATTAGGCTGTCAGACTGTCAAACATGTTGCAATGAAAACACTCTATTGTTACAATAGCTTTGGAGAGACATTGAACATTTCTAACGGGAGCATCTAATGGCATCATCGTCAACGACCCAGGGAAAGGTTTTCATTGGGCCTGGGCTAAGTCCATTTAAAAGCATCGTTACCATCATCGGCGTGCTGGGGATAACCTCCCTGGTTTTATGGATCGCTATCCACCAGGGGGCGTCGGCGATAGGCAGTACAATTGTCGCCATTTTGTTTATTGTGGGTTTTATCATCTACCTGCGTATCATTGCTCCCGTTCCATTTACGATTGAGATTGGGCCAGAAGTATTGATTAAACGCAGTAAGAGTGGGGAAGTGGTAGCAGTAGGTTGGGAGCAGATGACGCGTGTCAAAGAAGAATTTTTCCCCAACGGAAAACGTATAAGCATAACGGTCTATCGTAAACCGGCGAATCCGGCGGAAAAAACAAAAGCCTGGGCGGTCTATCGAGACGATGTGACTGACATAGATGGCCTGGCTGCAGCTCTTCGGCAGACTATACCTGAGGCATGTGAATGGAAGAGCGAAACGGTTCACGAATAGGCTCTTGCCTCTGTAGCCTTAAATGTAGCGTAGATGGTTTTTCCCTCTTGTAACTCCATTCGCATAGCGGAGGCTTCAGTAATTTCGGCTGTAAGTGGAGGCAAGGTGGCATTGAGTAGAATGCTCACGCGTACTCGCCCATCATGGCTGCTTTCTTTGTCAATGGGAGTGTCCAGGTGCAAAATCTGTACGATCTCTCCTGAGAAGATGTTGCGGGCCGAGCTATCGGGCAGCCTTTGATAGAGTGTGATGCTGCGGGGGTCCACCACGACAAACGCCTCCTCCCCAATTCCTGGAACCCTGTTAGCCGGGAGGTGATCTTCTAGCGCTGCCATAACCTCCAGAGTACGATTCCCATTCTGTAGCTCAATAGTGCAGAGGGTAGTGGCTTCACAATGTACAACATGTCCACGGAAGAAATTCATACCTACCAGTTCTGCAACGTATGCTGAACGGGGATGTAG
>WNFY01011303.1_pt1 | contig 12666 bp, 9 predicted proteins | sample 5400091 | NCBI WGS metagenome assembly WNFY01 (sample SAMN13153364, study PRJNA577476) | soil metagenome | isolation source: 60 cm soil or saprolite under grassland replicate 1 | place: USA:California | collected 2016-06-15 | reverse complement strand
GCATGTAAGGGTGTAGCAAGCGCATGCACTGATCCAGCACGGCACGCAGGATACCCGCCGTAGCCCGTCTGGTTGAGGCATCACCCTGCATCTGCACTTTGGCAATCTCTAGATACCAGTCACAGTAATCCGACCAGAAGAATTCATTGATCTGGCGACCTGCCTCACCAAGCTGAAATTCGTCAATCAGGCGTGTGACCTCACCGGTTAACTTCGCCAGCCGACTAAGAATCCAGCGATCCGCCAGAGTGGATGGCTGCACCTCGTCAATGGCAGGAATGCCCCCGCCAATTTCGCTGGTTGTCATCAGCACGAAGCGAGAGGCATTCCAGATTTTATTGGCAAAGTTCCTGTTACCTATAATGCGCTCAGGCACGAGTTTCATGTCATTACCAGGGCTACTACTAGTAGCAAGTGTGAAGCGCAGCGCATCGGTGCCGTACTGATCCATCACATCGATTGGATCAACGACGTTATTCTTGGATTTGCTCATCTTCTCGCCCTTCGCATCTCGCACAAGGCCATGCAGGTAGACAGTATGGAACGGAATCGTACCCAGGAAATGCATACCGGCCATTGCCATACGCGCTACCCAGAAGAAAATGATATCATACCCGGTTTCCATCACTGAGGTTGGATAATATCGCAACAGGTCCTGGGTCACTTCAGGCCAGCCAAGGGTACTGAACGGCCACAGCCATGAGCTGAACCAGGTATCAAGTACATCTTCATCCTGGTGTATATCGGTACTTTCGCAATGTGAGCAAACGGTTATATCTTCACGGCTAACCGTCATTTGATTACAGTTATTACAGTACCAGACGGGAATACGATGTCCCCACCAGAGTTGACGCGAGATACACCAGTCATGGATGTTTTCCAGCCAGTTCATATAGACTTTGTTGAAGCGCTCTGGTATGATTTTCATCAGGCCATACTCAACCGCACCCATGGCTGGTGTCGCCAGTGGCATCATCTTGACAAACCACTGCTTCGAAATGAGCGGTTCAACCACAGTGTTGCAGCGCTGGCAGTGACCCAGCGGCACAATGTAGTCTTCTGTCTTCACAATTAGACCAAGCCGATTCAGCTCTTCTACCAGATTTTTACGAGCTTCATAGCGGTCTTGTCCTGCAAATGGACCTGCCTCATTGGTCATCTTTGCGTCAAACCCGATGACTTGCACGAAAGGGAGATTATGGCGTATGCCAATCTCAAAGTCTATTGGATCATGGGCAGGAGTCACCTTAATTGCTCCAGTGCCAAAGGCGGGGTCCACAGCTTCATCTGCAATTATTGGTATTTCACGACCAATTACGGGTAGGATAGCCCATCTCCCGACCAGGTCTTTGTAGCGCGGGTCTTTGGGATTGACGGCCACGGCTGTATCACCCAGGATTGTCTCTGGACGTGTCGTGGCAACACTAATATATTCCGTAGTCTCCTGACCGTCCTTGGGCATCACAGGATAGCTCACATATGTGAGGGTACCCGGAGTATCAATGTGATTGACCTCTAGATCAGAGAGCGCGCTCATGCAGCGTGGACACCAGTTGATAATGCGTTCTCCCCGATAGATTGATCCTTCCTCATAGAGGCGTACGAAGACTTCACGCACGGCTTTCGATAGTCCTTCATCCAGGGTGAAGCGTTCACGAGACCAGTCACAGGAGGCTCCAAGGCGACGGTGTTGATCCTGAATGCGACTTTTGTACTGATTCACCCACTTCCAGACACGCTCGAGAAAGGCCTCACGACCAATCGCATGGCGGTCCGTACCCTCTTGTGCTAGCAGTCGCTCAACGACCGCCTGTGTAGCAATACCGGCGTGATCTTCACCGGGAACCCAGAGCGTGTCATCTCCTTCCATACGGTGATAGCGAATAAGAATATCTTCGACAGTGGCCGTAATAGCATGACCCAGGTGAAGCGCACCGGTCACGTTAGGTGGAGGCATGCTAATTACAAACGTTGGGCGAGTGACATCACCATTCGGTTTGAAGTAGCCACCTTCTTCCCAGAAACGGTACCATTTACTCTCAACGGCCTGTGGCTCGTAAGCTTTGGGTAAGGATGAAATTATTTGCTTCTCCTGCTCAATCATATCCCCTCCGATAATAGGTTTGCGGTCAATGTCAATGTACTTACACATAGAAAAAACCCCTCCCGTCAAGGACGAGAGCGGGCCTTACATTACTCGTGGTACCACCTTGTTTCGATCAATTTTATTGCAGAATTGATCCTCATGAGGCGCAATAACGGGCGCTCCCGTGGAAATTGCAGTTTCCAGACTCACAGGCGACCTTCGGCGCATCTACTCCGAGGAAGACTTACAGCTCCTTTGGTCTTCCCTCTCTTGCGGAGTATACGCTTACTCCTCCTACTCACCGTCACTTGTACAGTTCTATTTGTTGGTTACAGTCTACCGGGTCAACAGCAGTATGTCAAGAGTTTTTACCCTGACATCCACCCATAAAGGGAGTGCAGAGGGCGAAGCCCTTTGCCGGGAGCGCGAGGGTGTCCCTCGCTTCCTTCTTCTTCTCGCGGGCCGCAGGCCGTAAATAGAGTGATGAGTGGATGTCAGTTTTTACAGCGCAGGGGTGCAAAGAAATAGTTTGTCTCTCCCTGCACCTTATGAACCCTTTTGAACGCGATAAGACACTTGTTTACGTTTTCTTAAGCGGAGGCAGCGAAAACAGTCTATCAGCGATCAAATCACCTTGAAAGTTAAAGGGATTCAAACCCTTGATAGCGCTAGTATCGACAGTGATTTGTACAGTAGGAATGTATCCGCCCTGCTTCTGTACCAGAATTGAATAGGGTGCCTGACCGTGAATATTCTTCACAACATGTGGCACATACCATTGCAGTGTAATAGTTGAGATACAATTCTTAGGTGTTAAGGTTAAACCGCCCCACATGGCACGTCCTGGCAGATCGGTGACACGTTCTGTTGGAGGGCCTAGACTATCAACTGTCCAGTAGAACCCTTTGCTATCCGAGAAGCCACGTTGACCAAGCGAGTAGTTGCCATTAGGGCAATAACGCGTATTGCTGGAGAAAGAAGTAGTTACTTGATTGCATGGATTTGGTTTACTACCTGTTCCAACAGGAGGAGGCTTCCCATTCCCGCCAGTGGGCTTTGGGTTGGAAGTGCAACATGAAGGGACGGTCACACCAGTATCCGACGCAGCCAGGCACTTTCTGGAGTCAAACCCGTCACCACCCAGGAGTTGAGCATTCGCGGGAGCATAGACACGGATATAGTCAGCATAGGTATCGTATCCATAGACAGGGCCAGTTTGCTTATAATCTAACGTAATTGTCAGGTTATGGTATGCTCCACCCTGCGCATCCAACACAACATTATCCTGCTCGGTAGTATGCACATACTGGCTGGCTTTACTGATGCTGATGTTCGCTTGTACCACCATAAAGCCATCCTGCTTAGAAAAGGTATCCATCGCGCCACTATAACCAAGGTGCACCAGCCATGATTCAGCAAGAGGATCGGCAAAGTAAATCTCCAGATCACGTGATTGTATATCCTTGACGGCATTTTGCATAAGCTTCACAAGCTGCTTCACCTGCAGATGACGAACCTTATCTAATAGCAGTTTGCCAAGCAGATTAGTGAATGATTTGCGAGTGGAGGCATTGTTCGTACCAGTTTTCTGCCTTTGTAACGCAATGGCAGAGTAGTTTTGCTGATAGAAGTGTACCTTATCTTCCAGATTCTGTGCGGTGATAGTCTCATTATATTCTGCTACTTTTATGGGCCCAATCACATTAAGAATATGAGCAATGACTGTTGTCGTTAAGGCAATGTTACCATCAACAGGTCCTCCTCCTTCTTCCTGGAAGACCTGCATACTCAGCCTTGCAGATGTAGGATAGTCTCCAGAAAGGTTGGCGTCGCGTAGCCCCCAGAATCCAAACTTCATCCAACTGCGATATTCCGGTGGAGCCTGGCGACCCAGTTCTACACCATTTCCAGCATAATCGAGTTCAGTCACATCTTGTAGAGAAAATGGAGCCATACGCCCATTGTGAAGAGTGAGAACTCCATACAATCCCGTAAATCCACCACCAGGACGCAGTTCGGCACGATCCATCGTTTGCACCAGGAAGCGCCGTTCCTGGCCGACACCAAGTAACCAGGAAACAATTGCTATTAATCTCTGGCCCTGCACAATCATATCTTGCGCTTTGGGCATCAAGGCCAGTATAGAGGTAAGTTCCTTTTTCTGCGTATCATTGATTGGTAAATCCTTTATTGATACCTGGCTCATTTGCAGACGTACATCATTCATGTAGTATAAGGCATGTACCATGACCCCTTCGGCATTTGAGATGTCCGTACCAGTGATGAGTGGCTTCGTAGAGCCATTTGCAAGAGGCGAGCCGTGAACAATACTGGCGCCAAGGAGCGCAACACCCACCACTTCTCTCCCCATTCGCGACACATCTATACCAACTTGAACCAGGCGTTGAACCATGTCGAGCTTGTTGCTATATTGGGGAGCAAATCGCTGAATTGCCGACTGTACATCGGACCGGTTTACAAGTTGCTGCAACTGTAAGAAATCGCTTTCCGCCTCGCTAAACTCAATCTGGGCTTGTTGCAGCTTCTGTGCATCAAGGGCTGCTGTAGGATCGCTTTTAGAAATGGGGAGCAGATCTTTCACTGTGAGTAGGTGGTTGACACCATCCAGAGCAACATTCCGTATCGAGTTGTAAGTGCTATACGCGGCCAGGCCACTAACGAGAGGTAGAAATACCACAAACAACATAGCAGCCACCACAACAGAAGCCACTATACTTTGGAAACGCCTCTGCCTGCGCCGATTCTGCACATCCCGAATCCACCGTCTGCGTATCGAACGCCGTGTATGTGCTACTTGTTTAACATTTACCCGCTTCCGCCCCTTGCCATAAAGTGGTAAAACCGCCGGGATGAAGCTCTCACGAACAACAATCTGGGTTCGTGACGTACCTGGAATAGAAGCATCGGAAAACTCTGTTATAGCAAAATCATTGCTATTCGCGTCTAAATTCTCTTCGTTGGCATCTATGCCTTCTACAGTCTCTTCTTCAGAAACCTTATCTTGTCTATCCTCATCGGCAGTGTTTTTTCCCTTATGAACATCTGCCTGGCGTTTATCATGTCCGTTTACTGAAGCTCTTTCGAGAGGAACGACAGCAGGAGAGATTTTAATTGCCTGACGTTTTGCCGTATCTTCATCGTCTCCAATGAAAGCATTATGATCTATATCTAATGCAGAGCAATTAGGTTGGTAGGGCAACGCTTCTACAACTTCCTCAGAATCTGCTTTAGTAGGAGTCTCCCACAAGAGCAATTGGTGACCGTCTTCTTTAGAAATTGGTTGAGGGGTGTGATCAATTACAATCGCACCCGGGAATAATGCACGATAGCCCCATAGCGTTCCATCCTCGTGTAGCATTAAACACTGCCTGACCAGTTTCAACAGAATTTCTGATGATAGATGGTGTCGAAGCGTTATTTCTTCCACGGAATCATCCGTTGTAAAGTAGTCTTCAATTGCGTTTTTGCGTTTATAATAACGTTTTTTTCCTCTTGAACTCAGCCTCGAGATATCAGGCCTTACCCATGAGGAAATATCACGCTTTCTAGTCGATGTTGCCGGAGAAGTGTCCACTCGTACACTGGACAAGATTCACCTCCGTTTGATAAGCATATAAGAATTTGAATACTGGCTTAGATCAATCTATATGCGCCAAATTTTCATGGCAGCATATGCAAATACAGGTGTGTGTTTATTTTCCACTTCAAAGATAGTCTGACCCTCACAATACCTCTCCCTACCTGTTTGTATCCCATATTCCCACCCAAAGTCAAGTGAAAAACTTCACAATATGGTCTCTTGCCCCAAAATGAATGACGTAGCAAATGCTAAATTCGTTGCAGTTATATCAAAAAATAGCCCTATGTATATTATACGGTTGGGACTTTGAATTGATTACACAGGAACTGAAAGATACCTGTTTTGTTTAGCATTACAGTCTTTTGAAGAGGCTTCATTTCTAACCTCTACCCAATTGTTGGCTTACATGATATGCTAGAGTAAATGGAATGAAAGGAATTTGAATGAGTAGAAAAACACCAAAATACAATAGATTGTCGCAAGCTGTACGCTTCCTACGTGTTTCGCGCTTATTGTTCTGGACGATCTGGGTGATGTACCGCGAACGCCGCCGTGTCATCCGCGCTCGTGAGAAAGGCCACGACGACGTCCAGCCAAACATTGACGTGTTGATCAAGGTGCTGGTGGCCTTTCGTCAAACAGCCATCCAGCTTGGTGTCTTGATGATCAAGCTGGGGCAGTTCCTCAGCTCGCGTGCCGATCTTCTACCGGAGCAGGCGCTGGCCGTGCTGGCCTCGCTCCAGGATGAAGTGCCTGCAGAGCCATTCAGTCATGTCGTCTCCGTCATCGAAACAGAACTGGGCCAACCGGTCGAGCACCTCTTCAGCGTGTTAGAACGCAAAGCGACAGCAGCCGCCTCGCTGGGACAAGTCCATAAGGCCGTGCTTGCCTCCACCGGTGAGGAGGTCGCAGTCAAAGTGCAACGGCCCAACATCGAGCAACTGGTGCGCATGGATCTCAGTTCGCTCAAGTTTGTCATCCGGGTGATTATGCGCTTGGTGAACACGGGGAATTTGATTGATCTGATGGGGGTATATCGTGAATTCGAACGCACCGTCTATGAAGAAATTGACTTCGTGACCGAAGCGGCCAACTGCAAACGCTTCCAAGAGATGTTCAAGGATGATCCCACCATCTACATTCCCCGAGTGTATGATGAGTATACGACGCGCCGTGTCCTGGTGCTAGAATGGATCGATGGCATCAAAATCAACGAGTATGCCGCACTCGAGGCCGCAGGGATCGACCGCATGGAAGTAGCAAATCGTACGGTGCAAGCCTACTTTCAGCAGTTCTTTGAGGAGGGCTTCTTCCATGCAGATCCGCATCCAGGAAACATCTTTATTAAATCCGGCATGCCGGGTAATGGACCCATCATCGAATTCGTGGATTTTGGCATGGTTGGCTCTATTACAAGCGCCATGAAACAATCGATGAAAGAGCTCTTCCTGAGTTTTTTGACCCGTGATTCAGAGACGATGGTACAAGCATTGTCTCAACTCGGGTTTATCGGTAAAGGAGCAAATATTTCTGCACTCGAGCGCGGCCTCTCCCTCTTGCTCGAGCAGTATTATGGCATGACACTGGGTGAAGCTCGTGAAATGGATATTCCCGAAGTGGCCGACGAGATAGCAAAACTGTTGTATGGCCAACCATTCCAGATTCCTGCACAGTTTGCATTCATTGGCGCACCATAGAACGCATTCTTACTAAGCTCGAGGCGGGGCAGTTCGTGATTAATCTTGGGGGAGATATCGGTGTCGGTGCAACGGCTTTTCGTCGACGTGAAAGGAATAATACGAACACTGCTTTCCCCATTGCGTTAGCGTTGATGTTCGTGGCATGTCTTGGGGTTGCCGCCTTCTTCCTTTACGATCACGATCAAATCTTGGCATTTGCTGCTCTGGGTCTTGCAGGGTTTTTGGGTCTGAGGCTGTTTTTTCGGTGGTGAGGCAGAGATATAGCTACGCAGTTGGTCTCACCAACGCCCACCTATCATGCTCCAACCTTTCCACTAATCCTTCTCGCTCCAATTTAATGAGATGCGCCTCTACAGACCAGGCTGCAATAGGGTGCAGCTTTGGATCTACATCTATATAGATTTGGGGTACCATCTCAGAGATGGTCGCACCTGGAGACAGCTCTTCCAGAGCCTGGATTACCTGCTGCTCTCGCAGCATTCTGTGTTGAATATATTCCGAGATTTTCGCCTGCGCATTAGAAATGCTCGGACCGTGCGCAGGCACAATCTCCGATATTTCTATCTCTTGCAACTTCTTCAATGAGTTCAAATAATCGAGCATGTCACCATCAGGTGGTGCGATTACATTTGTGGTGATGCCTGAGATAAGATCCCCTGCAAAGAGCGTGCGCTGCTTTTCCAACAGAAAGCTGAGATGATCAAAGCGATGACCGGGTGTGTGCAGGGCTTGCAAGATATCTTCTCCTGCTGGGAATGTCGTCCCATCAGCAATCTCTTCATCTACCATGGGTACTCCCTGCTGACTGAAAGCGTAGATAGAAACACCGAGGCGTTTTCGCAGCGCAAGAGCGCCCCCTATATGATCAGGGTGCCCATGTGTGATGAGAATGCGCTGAATACCACCACGCTCTGCTCCTGCTTGCACAACGGCATCAAGGTAAGCGTTATCTTCGATTGCCGGATCGATAACCAACGCTCCTTCTTCTCCTCCACCAAGAATAATAGTATTTGTACCTGGCCCTGTCATAATCGAGGGATTTGGGGCCAGGATGATTGTATATGGTTGGTGCATCAAATACTCCATGCAATATCAGGGTAGATCACGATCTCGTCATATGCTCAGGCACTTCCCAGACGTTGTCAGCATCTTCTTGAAGAAAGACACGCGTTTTCCCACCTTCATGGAGAAGTACAGGTATACGAGTTAGTACATGCTTCATAGCTGTAGCTTCCAGGGCTTCTTTCACACTACCAAACACCGCCAATTCGCGCAACTGGTGAATGGTTGCAAAGACCAGTGGAAACTCCTTGCGCTCAAAGCGAGCCAGCGCCTCCGTAGGTGAAATCCAAACTCCTTCGCTTGTCTCCAGGCGATCATGAGCAGCCTGTTGTTCAATAGGCGCATTCGTTAGAAAAAAGTGGGTATCGAAACGTTTGGGCATCCCTTCTGGCGTAATCCAGTGCGCAAAGTAATTCAGGAGATCGGTTGCCAGGACAAGATGCTCTTCGTGAGCCATCTTTACTAGTGAACCCTGTCGTTCATGAAAAGCCTTGCGATATGTATAGAAGTGCTCTACCTCATGCTCAGCGAACTCCAGTAACCGTTCAGCGCGATAAGCGAGCAGGATACCAGCTTCCTCAAAAAGCTCACGAATTGCAGCAGCTCTTACACCACTGCCAGGCGCAGTGTGCCCTTCAGGGTCCACTACGGATGGCTCTGCGTGTCTACAAACACCCTCAACAAGCTCAGCAGCACGATCATCTTGCGAGACGGAACCACCAGGAAAGACGTACACATCAGGCATAAAATCACTCTGGATGACACGCCGTACCATAAATACTTCTATGCCCTGCCCAGTAGTGGTATCACGTAGTAACATAACTGCTGAGGCAATGCGAGGTTCAACTGACATAAGCTATTTCTCCGTTTCTAACGCAATTGCTAACCCACTATTGTATACTACCATATAGTTACCTGGGGCAAACAGGACGCGTGAACTAATTCAATAACAAGGGGAGACTCGCATGAAACTTGCCAGCTTTTCCACTCCAGCTATCACAAAGATCCGCATAGGCATTGTCCAGGATAATGAGATTATCGATGTTGACCTTGCAGCACGGGCTCTTAACATTATTCCACAAGAACAAATGCTCGATCTACTCGACCACTATGAGCAAGGAATGCACGAACTACGCGCAATACTGGACAAAGCGGGAGGTCGCCGCTTCAGTGAAGTCAAAACTTTTACCGAGATTGGCGCGGTACATGACCTATCTGTGGTACAACTCGCCGCCCCTATCCCGCGTCCACGCAAAAATATTATGTGCCTCGGCTGGAATTATGCCGAACACGCGAAAGAAACAGCGCTCATACGCGGGCAAGAAGCTAAAGCGCTAGAATATCCCGTATTTTTTACGAAAGCTCCTACCACCGTAAATGATCCTTATGGCACCATCATCATCGACCCGGCAGTTTCCGAACAGGTCGACTGGGAGGTCGAGCTGGCAGTAATTATTGGTAAAGGTGGTAAGAATATACGCGAAGAGGACGCTTTGTCGCACGTCTTTGGTTATACCGTACTTAACGATGTTTCTGCACGAGACCTTCAATCGCGACATAAGCAGTTCTTTAAGGGGAAGAGCATTGACGGGTATTGCCCAATGGGACCGTGGATAGTCACTGCTGATGAGATTGGGGATCCACAACAACTTACTGTGAGATTGAGTGTCAATGGCATCACCAAGCAAGAGGGAAACACCAGCATGATGGTTTTTCCCATTCGCACGATTATCGCTATCCTTTCAAAAGGCATGACATTAGAGCCAGGTGATATTATCGCTACGGGAACACCAGGTGGTGTTGGGTTTGCCCGCAACCCACCCGAATTTCTCAAAGCCGGAGATGTGATGGAAACGGAGATTGAGGGTATAGGCACACTGAGAAATGTTGTTGTGAACAAATAGTAAGGAGCATCAGGGCAATGGAGGCCTACAAACTCGCCCATTTAATTAATCAGCAAAACCAATCAGGACAGGATTATCTTGAATTTCTGCGTGTACCAGTGCTAAGCGCTGGTCTCTATATGTTGGCAGCAGGAGCAGTTGATATGCAAGAACCACATACCGAAGATGAAATCTACTATGTCATCAGTGGTCGTGGTTTTATTCAAGTAGACCAGGAAAGTCGCCATGTTGAAGCCGGATCACTGATATTTGTAAACGCAAATGTTGAACATCGCTTTCACACGATCACAGAGGATTTGAGAGTGCTGGTCATCTTTGCACCAGCGGAATATTCTGCCGCGCAATCGTAAGAAGAGGTTTTATACCCGCACTTCCTCACGAACCCAGGTTGGCATAACCCCCCAGAGGTTGAGTGCGGTGGGACGTGAATGCCATAGGCGAGGCGGTGTCGTCACATCGTGATCATAGTATTGTTGGAGTTCCGCTGAGAGTTCGATATGCGCACCTCCCGCATCGGCAAAGCGCAAGAACAGGTCATTCCCAGCACCATGACGACCAGGGCCCCAAAGGATCGGTGTCTGCTGACGACTCAAATAATCGGCCCACGCCAGTAATTCCGGGCCTGCAGGAATGCTAAAGCCGATATGATCGATATCTGGTTTCCCTCTCATAATAATGAGCGTGTGATGATCACTATTGCAGCGGAGCCAGACACATTCACGCAATAGCCAGTCGGAAATATCGAAACCTAGAGCTTCGGTATAAAAATCGACCATGGCTTCCATATGCAAGGTACAGAACGCCAGGTGTTGCAAAGCATGTGGATGGAGACGGGTTCGCCGTCCCTCACTACTAGCTGGAGGCAGTGTCAACGAATCTTCAGGTGTGACTGATATTTCAATGCGGTTCCCATCAGGATCATTAAACCAGAGTGTATCACCAGTCTCTGGATTTCCGTCACGTGGTTCCAACGCCAATTGGATACCAGACTGGTTGAGGCGAGCAGCTAAAGCAGCAAGTTCGGCATCCGTGTCAACTTCGTAGGCAATATGATGGAGACGAGTGTGTGACATGGGATCACGTCCATTACTCGTGACAGTTCGCGTATCGTTAAATAGTCCTAAGCAATGATGCTCATCCCCCAGAGAAAGAAAGGTATTTGCATCTTCAAATTCAACATCCTGGTCTGTTGAATTGATTTCGGTGGCGCGCAGATTAAATCCCAGCACCTGGCGATAAAATCGTGTCTGGGCTGCTACATCCGTTGTCCACAGTCCAACATGGGCCAACCGTTTCACTCGAACCTTTTGAATCTGCTGCTCATTCATAGTTACCTCCTGGTATACAATGCACCTGCCAAATATTCACATGTATTAACGTGTATCATACACAGGCATACCGGGAGGGTCAACCAAATTACCCGAAGGTCATATACTTTACTCTTCTTCGATCCGTTCCACATCCACTCTTATTTTGTTACCTCGTAACGCATTAGCAGCGGGGGTATATGCAGGAGGGTCCCACTCGAAAGAAATTTTCTGACGTTTAATAGGAACATCGGCGTGCAGTTTGTCCCAGCGGTCCTCACGAGCCATGATAACTTGCACATGCTGTTCATCCACCTCAAGACGACGAGAGATTACAGCGAGCAGATCGGTCTTAATCTGTTCCAACAATTCAGGATTCACTTTGAGACGATCGTGTGCCAGAACGACTTTCAAGCGTTCTTTTGCCATTTCACCCGGCGTGGGCTTCTTGCGACCTGTCATAAAATCAAATACACCCATAATTACCGTCTGCCTTCTCAGGATCACTACGAACGTACTCGCTTCTCAGTCATGGTTGAACCAAATCCAACCAGGCGTCTCAGGCGTTCCATAAATGTTAGCTCCTCTACGACTTCATCTAAGGGAACTTCATCACCAACAACACGCTGAGCAGCATTGATAAATGCGCGTCCAGCACGTGAATGCTTTTCGTAGACTATTGGTTCGCCTTTATTGATTGCCACAATAATCATTTCATCTTCAGGAATGATGCCTATTAGATCGATGCCTAATACTTCCAATACATCGGCCACATCCATCATATCTCCTCGTTTCACCATTTCAGGACGCAGGCGATTCAGGATAAGGCATGGCTCCGGCTTTCCTGCAGCCTCAACCAACCCGATGATACGGTCTGCATCACGTACCGAGGCCATCTCGGGATTTGCAACAATAATAATCTCATCAGCGCCAACGATCGCGTTACGGAAGCCCTGCTCGATACCTGCAGGAGAATCGATCAAGACAAAATCAAACTCCTGGCGCA
>WNFY01013396.1_pt1 | contig 12668 bp, 9 predicted proteins | sample 5400091 | NCBI WGS metagenome assembly WNFY01 (sample SAMN13153364, study PRJNA577476) | soil metagenome | isolation source: 60 cm soil or saprolite under grassland replicate 1 | place: USA:California | collected 2016-06-15 | reverse complement strand
CAGCGCGGCCCGCAGCGCGTCGGGATCGTCGATCCGCGCCTTGACTTCGAGCTCGTCAGCCGCTGAGACGGAGAGGCGGCTCACGCAAAGATGGCGTCGAGCACCGCGGCGGTGTCGGCCAAGCTCTCGAACACGTACGCCGCACCGGTCGCGCGGAGCGCGGCGACGTCGTAGGAGCCGGTGGCGACCGCGACGCTGCGCGCGCCGATCGCCCGCCCACACGCCACATCGTCCGGCGTGTCGCCCACGATGATCACGTCCGTTCCCGCGAAGCTCGCGCCCGTGAGCGCCGCCGCCCGCGCGGCGGCAACCGCCGGGAGCTCGGCGCGCCGCGCGGAATCCGACCCGTACGCCCCGACGCGAAAGCGTGCGGGGTCGAGTCCGGCCGATCGCAGCTTGAGGGCGGCCCCCGGAGCGACGTTGCCCGTGAGCAGGCCGACGAGCGCCCGGCGATCGGCCTCGTGCGGCTCGAGCGCCACGAGCAAGTCGGCGATCCCCACCATCAGCCGCGTCGTCTGGGTCGGCCGCTCGAGCTCCGTGCGGAGATGATCCACGTAACGTCGGCAGACCGCCTGGATCACGGTCGCGCTCTCCGCTCCCGCATGCCCCGCTAGCGACAGGAGATCTCGTACGATCTGGGGGTCGGTCTTTCCGTCGAAGCGGTAGCTCTCGATGGGCCCTGCGGTACCGGCTTCGTCGACGAGCGCGCGTTGGATCGCCCGGCGCCCGGCGCCGTCAGTCCAGAGGAGCGTCCCATCGATGTCGAACAGGACGAGCTTCATGCGGAGAAAGATAGCCCCGGTCCTACACGGTGCTGAAGATCCTTCGCTCGCGCGCGTCCCGCGCGCTCGCTCAGGATGACAGCGCCCGGTCGCTTCAGTAGGAAGTGGAGTGATGGTGGATCCGGGAAGTGCCTCGGAGCCGTAGGCTCCCATTCCTCCTACTTTTTCCCAGAGCGGGCAGCCTGTCATCCTGAGCGCCGCAGGCGCGAAGGATCTGCTTCTTGGGCGCGGGCATGAAGGACCTGTCGGTCAGCGTTTCGCCACGACCGGCCGTCGCACCGCAACCAGGAAGTCCCGTAGCCGCTTCGCGCCTGGCGTCTCACCAAGCAAGTCGTCCGACGCGACGCCGCCGCGCGACAGTGCGGCGTGCACGATCCGACCCGCCCCCGCCCAGAGGGCGACATGGGAAATGCGGCGCCCATCCGCGAAGCACAGTAGGTCGCCCGCCTCGTAGCCCGATCCCGCAGGGTCGATCTCGATCTCTCGTCCCACGAGCGACTGCTGGTCGGAGTCGCGGGGGAGCGCGATGCCCCGGGCCGCGTACGTTCCCTGCACCAGGCCGGAGCAATCGATGCCCCACTCTGTGCGCCCGCCCCACAGATAGGGAGCGCCGGAGAACCAGCGCAACGCCCACTCCGGCGGCGCGAGGAGACGCGCCTCGGCCCGCAACTCCGATTCCGGCCGGACAATGCCCGAATGCACGTTCCACACGCGCCCGTCCGCAGTCTCGACCTGCCCGTTCCGACGCAGCGCGACGCGCGCGCCCACGGCCAGGCGCAGGCGCTGATCCTCGAACTTGAGCTCGGCACCGAGCGAGCGTCCGCTGGCTCGCGTGCTCCAGTCCTCCGCCCAGTCGCTCGGTCCCACGGCCACAAAACCCGCGTGGCTCCAGGCGTGGTAGCCGTCGCCCGCGCGCACCCGGAGCCACACTCCTCCCTCATCGCGCCGCTCGAGCAGGGCGAGCGGCTCGCCGTGCAGCGCTTCACTCACGCGGTCGGCCATGATCCGCGGCTCGCGCAAGAGCGGCGCGACCGCGGCCGTGACCACGGCCGCCGGCTCGTCACGAACCGAGGCGTCCGGGAGGAGCCGGACGTCCGCGGCACGGCCGGCGTCGGCCGCAATGTGCCGCAGCGCCGCCAGGGCGTCGCGGCTGGTGGTGCAGCCGTTCAGACGCTCGGGCTCGACCGTCACCTCGAGTACGCCGAGCCGCGGGTCGGGCACCCACTTGCGCGCGACATCCGCGACATCGCGCTCGAGACGATCAGTCATGATGGGATCACGTTCCCGATGTTCGCGGCTCAAGCCGCGGCTCCGCACGTACCGCTAAAGCGGCAGTGCCCGTTTACGGGCAAACGCCGAGCCGCGAGTTCACTCGCGCATTTCACGTGACGCGGTCCGCGAGTCCAGGGATATCACGCACGCCCCGGGCGAGCCGCACGGCGCGCTCCACCGCCGTCGGCACCGCGAGCGCCGCGAGGGCCTCGGCCTGCAGGGGGGTCGCGGGCGCCGCGGCCGCGGTGCTCACCGCGAACACGACATCGCCGTCGAACAGCGTGCCGTAGGGCACGATGCGCCGCGCCAGCGCGTCGCCCGCCGCATGGGCCAGGCTCTCGAGGGCGGTGCGGTCGAGCGTGGCGTTCGTCGCGACCACGGCGAGCGTCGTGTTGCGCGCCCCCCCCGCCCCCCCCGCCCCCCCCGCGCCCCCCACCGCGCCGAATGGGGCGCCCCCCCGGGCGAAATGCGCCAGCGCGTCCACGAACTTGCCGTCCGCGCCGCGCGCGCCCGCGAGGATCGCCCCCGAACCATCGAGGATGTTCCCTACCGCGTTCAGCACCACCAGCGCGCCGACGACGATGTCGCCGCCGCTCGCGGCCCAGATCACCGCGGTCGGCACGATCGGCACGATGCCGGCGGACCCCACGGGAAGGCCGCGCCCACGCTCCCGCAGCCAGCGCATCACGCCGTCCGCCGCGCCCAGGCCGTAGGCCGATCCGCCGGTGAGGAGGAGGGCGTCGATGCGGTCGACCAAGTGGCGGGGGTTCAGGGCGTCGAGCTCGCGGGTTCCCGTTGCCCGGCCGCGGACCGCGCAGGCGGCGCGCATCCCACCCTCCGGCCCGAGCACCACGCTGCATCCAGTCGCCCGGTCGAGATCGGTCCAGTGCCCTACGGAAACGCCTCGAACGGCGGTGAGCGAGGCGGCAGGAGAAGGCGCCATGGGAGCGCGAAGCATACCTCGGCTTGCTCGCGTTGTGGAGGGCACCTAGGTTAGCGCCATGCCCAACCCCGACCCACAGAGCTCCCCGCCCCCGACCACGGTGCTGGTGGTCGACGACGAGGACGGCATTCGCCAGGCCCTCGATCGGTTTCTCACGCGGCTCGGCTACCGCGTGTTGCAAGCCGCGAGCGGCGCGGAGGCGCTCGACCGCCAAGCGGCGGAGCAGCCGCAGGTCATGCTCTCCGATATCCGCATGCCCAACATGACCGGGGTGGAGCTCGTCCCCAAGGCACTCGCCGCCGACTCGGACCTCTCCATCATTATGCTCACGGCGATCGACGAGCCCCGCACGGCCATCGAGTGTCTCAAGCTCGGCGCCTACGACTATCTCATCAAGCCGGTCGACCTGGACGAGCTGGAGATGTCGCTACAGAGCGGGCTGCGGCAGCGGCAGCTCGAGATCGACCGCCGCGAGCTCGAGCAGTGGCTCGCACGCGAGGTCGCGGTGCGCACCCGCGACCTGGAGGAGCGAACGACCGTGGTCGAGGACATCGCGCTCGCGGCGCTCGCGGCGGCGGGAGACTGGCCGGGGGCGAGCGACGCCGTCGAGAAGTTGGCGAAGGAGCTCGGCACGTCGCCTGACGACGTGACGCGCGAGATCCGGAAGCGGCGGGGGGCGGGGGGCTAGGCTTTCTGTGAGGCCTTGGCCTTCTCCTCACACGCCTTGCACCGCGTAACGCCTCGGAAGGAGCAGATCAAACAGATGAACGTGCCGCAGTCGGCGCAGGGATAGCCTTCGGAGGCGCGCTCCTCATTGCCACAGGAGCGGCACACCATCCCGTCGTGTTCCTTCAGTTTCGGCTTGTCGGTCATGGTCCGCCTCAGATGTCGAGCCCGTACACCTTAATCTTATTGATCAGCGTCGCGCGCGAAATGCCGAGCTCTTGGGCCGCCCGCGTGCGATTGCCGCCGTGGAACTTGAGCGTCTTCTCGATGTGCACCCGCTCCACCTCGGCGAGGGCCTGCGGCTGGTGACGCCGCTCCCCGCCGCCCTTCCGCAGATCGGCCGGAAGGTGCTCGACGCCGATCTGGCCCGCCCCGCGGGCGAGGATCATGGCCCGCTCGATGACGTTGCGCATCTCCCGCACGTTGCCGGGCCAGGGCGCGGACAAGAGACGGTCCAGCGCCTCGGCGCTCGTGGCGCTGGGGCACCCCGGCATCTGAGGGGCCAGGTCCGACAGGATGCGGGTGAGGAGCGCGAGCCGGTCGTCTCGCGAGCGGTCGCGCACCGCCGGCAGCCGCAGCGGCATCACGCTCAGACGATAGTACAGATCCTCGCGAAACCGCCCGGTGCGCACCTCGGCGACGAGATCCCGGTTGGTGGCGGCGACGAGGCGGACGTCCACCGTCATCTCGCGCGTGCCGCCCAGCCGCCGAAACGTCTTGGTCTCGAGCACCTTGAGGAGTTTGGGCTGAAGCTCGGGTGCGAGATCGCCGATCTCGTCGAGGAAAATGGTGCCACGGTCGGCCAGCTCGAACAGGCCCTGCCGCCGCTCCTTCGCGTCGGTGAAGGCACCCTTCTCGTGCCCGAACAGCTCCGACTCGAGGAACGTGGCCGAGAGTCCACCGCAGTTCACCTCGACGAAGGGCCCGCTGGCGCGGGGTGAGAGGTGGTGGATCACACGGGCCACCCAGCCCTTCCCGGTGCCGCTCTCGCCCGTGAGCAGCACCGTCGAGCGCTCGCTCGCGGACAAGAGCTCGACCTGCCGCCCGAGCTCGCGGATCGCCGGTGAAACGCCGAGCGATTCGAGCCCTTCGCGCTGGTGCCCGCGCGCGCGCAGCAGCGCGTTCTCGCGCGCCAGGTGGATCTTGTCGCACACGCGCGCCGTGGCGGCGGCGAGGTGGCCCAGATCGACGGGCTTGGTGAGGAAGTGCTCGGCGCCGAGCTGCATGGCACGCACCGCCGTCTCGATGTCACCCTGTCCCGTGAGCAGAATGACCGACCCGCCCAGGGACCGGAGCCGCTCGAGCACCTCCAGTCCCCCGACGTCGGGAAGGTGCAAGTCGAGGATCACGACATCGGGACGCATGCGATCGAACGCCTCGAACCCCGCCTCGGCGGCATCGGCGCGCCCCACCTCGAAGCCGATCTTGTCGAAGTAGTCCCCCACGGCGCGCAGCACGTCGGCGTCGTCGTCGATCAGGAGGATGCTGTCACCCACGGCGCGAGGCGCCGAGCGGCGCGGTGGTGGGGTCGACGATGATCGACAGGGCGGCCGGGAGGATGCGTGCTTCGAACGGCGCGTCACCCCGCGGCTCGCCGTCGAGCTGCATCGGCCGCGGGGGGCCCTCGAGCACTTCGACGCGCACCGTGCGGCCGCGCCCAAACCACAGTCGCCGGGCACCGTTCAGCGGTCGGCGCGCGAGCTCCAGGAACGCGCTCAGGCTCTGCCACAGGCCTTCGGCGCGTAACACGACCACGTCCAGCCAGCCGTCGTCCGGCGCGATGTCGTGCCGCAACCGCAGGAAGGGCGGCACGAGCTCGCCGCAGTTCGCGACCAGCACCATGGCCGCCGGGAGCTCACGCGCGACGCCATCCACGGTCACACGGTGGAGCGGGCTGGTGACGCCAGGGAGCGCGGCGAACGCCTTCATCACATACGCCGCCATCTTCCAGCGGCGCTTCTCGGCCGCCGCCGTGCCCGCCATCAGCTGAGCGTCGAACCCCGTACCGCCGCACACCGCGAAGCAGTGCGTGCCGTCGGCGCGCTCCACGGCGCCCAGGTCTATGGACGCCACCCGGCCGCCCAGGATCACGCGCGCCGCCGCCGCCGGGTGGCGCGGCAACCGCAGATTTCCGGCGAGCAGATTCCCCGTCCCGCCCGGGACCAACCCCAGCGGGATACCGCTTTTCACCGCGCCGGCGGCGATCTCCATGGCCGTGCCGTCCCCCCCGTAGGAGACGAGCGCCTCGAAGCCCTGGGCGCGCGCCTCGTCGGCGAAGCGACGCGCGTCGCCCGCGCGCGCCGTGGCGAGGACCTCGACGGTCCAGCCGCCGCGCCGCAGCGTGTCCCGGACCGTCGTCACCGCGCGCGCGTCGGTGCGTGCCGCCGCGGGGTTGGCGATCAGGAGGGCCCGCGTCATGGTTTAGTAGCGCCGCTCCCAGAAGAGGTCCAGACCGACCTGCCGCGGCACCGTGTTCCCCCCTATAGCGTTCGCATCGTTAATGCACGTCTGCACCGGCGCGAAGCTCGCTTCCGTGCGCCACTCGGGACTGATCCGGAACTGCAGCGACAGGCCGAGCATGTTCTGCACCGACACCTGGCCTCCCGCGCAGAACCCCGCGTTCACGACGAGGAACGTCTTGGGGCCGACCTGGCGCCCTACGGCGACGTTCCAGGGGACGACCGCGACTCCCTGCCCGCCGCCGCCGGGGCGGATCTCGACGTAGTCCACCGGCACGCCGCCCGACACGATGGTCTGCTCGATTTCTCCCGACAGGATCGCGAGGGCGCTCTGCACCACGGCTCGCTGATCCGCGATTCCCTGCTCGCCCCCCAATTCCACGATCCTCTTGCCGAACAGCGTCAGCGAGATGATCTCGGTCTGCGATAGGTCGTACTTCTCCGCTTCGAGCGTGACCTTCGGCACCAGCAGGGTGCCGCCGATATGCGCCACCACCGTGATGTCCTCGGGCTGACCCACGGGATGCACGACGTGCTTCGCCTTGATGTCGAGCGCCGCGTCCTGATCGGGAGTGCCGAAGTAGTGCACCGTTCCCTCGGTGACGACGAACTCGCGCGACACCGGCCCCACCTTGAGACGGTAGGTCCCCCGCACCGCCTGCAGCGTGCCGCTCACGAGGTATTGGTCGCGCTGCTTGGTGAGCCGCGCGGAGCCGGCGAGCTGGATGTTCGCCTCGTCGGAGCGGAGCCACACGTCGCTGCCCATTTCGAGCTCGAGGTCCTCGATCCGCAGGCTATCGAGAAACACGTTCTCGAACTCGGGGCCGAGCCGCTGCCGCTGGATGAGCGCGGCGAGTGACGTGTCCGCGAGGTCGTCCAGGTTCACGATGCGCTTCTGCACCAAGTCGGCGAAGTACAGGACGCCCGACGTCACCCCGGCGTGACCGGTGAGCCTGGCGCCGAACACCGGCCCCCTGAGCGCCAGCCGGCCGCTGGCGGTGATCGCCACGTTGTTCTTCAAGTCCAGCGCCTTGAACTGGTCCGCGGCGATCTGCAGGTCGAGCACCGGGTGGGTCAGCCGCTCGAGCCGCACGATGCCGGTGAAGTCGGCCCGGCCGCGCTCGCTTCGGGCCGACAGCGACTGGATGGCGATCGTGTCGCCCGAGAAGGTGAGGCGCCCGTCGACGTCCTCATAGCGCACGCTCAGGGTCGGGATGGTGGCGGCCGCGTTGGCGATCTGCAGCCCACCCCGCAGGCGCGGCGCATCCCAGGTCCCTGCGATCCCCAGGTCCGCCGAGAACACCCCGGTCACGCGCTGCAGGGACGGGGTGAGCGCCTCCAGGACGGAGAGGTCCACGCTGTCCGCCCTCGCTCCCACCGACAGGGTGTCGGGGAGCTGGCGGCGCGGCACGGGCTCGAGGGCGAGGTCCAGCGGCAGGTACGCCTGGACGTCGAGAATCTGCTGGCCGGAGCGCCACAGGTGGAGCGCTCCGCGGAGGCGCCGGTCGTGGTAGTCGAAGGTCCCGTCCACAAACGGCGCACGGAACTCGCTGAATGCGCCGTTCGAGAGCGCGAATGACCCGCTCGAGACGGGGCTGGCCCGCGTGCCCGACAGCCCGGCGGTGGCCGTGACCATCCCGCCCACGCCCGCCGTGTCCTGCTGGAGCAGCGCGTACAGCCCCACGAGCGGGAACCCCTCCAGCTGGAGGTGGGCGTCCGCCCGACCGCGCGTCGGCAGGGCGCCCTCGAGGCCCAGCTTGCCCGATCCGTACGAGCTCTGGAGCACCAGCCCGGTCACCGTAGCCGCGGAGTCGGTCACGGTCAGCTCCGTGGGCCGCTCGAGCACCCACACATCGCCCGGGAGCTGGACGGCCAGCGAGTCCACCCCGACCGCCAGCTCGCCCCCTCCCGTTTGCGCGGCTCGGCGGGCGAACCGGCCCCCGGCGAGAAACGCGCCGCCCTCCCCGATGCGCGAGCGCGCCAGCCACCTGAGCGAGTCGCGCGTCCCGCGCGCCGCCGCGAACGCGCTGGAGAATCCGAAGGTGCCGTGGGCGATCGAGTCCAGGGTCGCCTCCAGCGCGAACCTCGGGACGGGACCCGGTTGCCAGGTGACGCGGCCCCGGCCGGCAGGGACACGCCAGGCGCGCCACGCGAGTCGCTCGACGCTGGCGCGCGCGTCGAGGCCGAGCGAGTCGAGCGAGCCCTCGAGGCTGAGGAGCACGCGCGCCGCGCCGGCCAGCGCCGCGTTCCCCGCGACCTCCCCGCCGGCGTCGCTGAGCGCGTCGGGAGCACCACCGGCGAGCCACCTGACGAGCGGGTCGAGCGCGTTGAGACTGTCGGCGTCGAAGTCGAGCGCCAACTGGCCCCGCGTCCCGCGAGTCCACCCCAAGGAGCCCGACCCCGTGGTGACGAGACCCGACTGCGCGACGCGCAAAGAGTCCACATACAGCCGCCGGTCGGCAAACCGCAGGTGCACGGCGCCCGAGTCCACGCCGGCGCCGGCGAGCTGCGATGGCTCGAGGGTCGCCCGCACCGTCCCGAGCGGCGACACCGCGCTGTCGCCCACGAAATCGCCCCGGACCGTGAAGTTCAGACGTGATGGCGGAGCCACGCGGCCGAGCCAGTGGGCGAGGTCCAGGTCGCGGGCCGTCACCTGCAGGTCCTGCGCGCCGTAGTGCGGCAGGTCGAGGACCACCGTCCCGTCGCCGCGCACATCACCGCCGCGGGAATGCAGATCGACGTGCGTCTCGAGCGCGCCGAGCGGCCCGGCGAGCTTCACGGGCCCCCTAACGGCGCCCTGGAGGGGCAGCGTCGGGAAGCTGCCTCGCAGCCCGTCGAACGACAGCGAGTCCGCCGTAACGTCGGCGTAGATGCCGAGCGCGTCACCGCGGGTGTCGAGACGCACGCTCCCCGTCAGCGCGCTCGGGGGTCGCTCCCCATCCCGGTGCTCGAGGGCGAGGGCCGCGAGCGGCCCCGTGGCAAGCGTGTGTCCGCTCAGCCGGCCCGCGAACGGCAGCGTATCGAGGAAGGGCCGGGCGAACTCGAGGTCGAAGTCGCGGGCGTCCAGCTCGGCGTCGCGCAGCGCCACGAGCCCCGAGTCCGCGGCGCTGAACGCGGTGAGCCGGCCCGCGACCGCTCCGCCGCCGTACGCCAGGCGCAGCGGGTCGAGCCCGACCTCCAGCACGCGTTCGCCGTGCGAGCGCAGCCGCACGTCGCCCGACACTACGCCGGCACCAGGAACGCCTGCGAAGCGCCGGTCGATGAATTGGAAATCCTCGAGCGTCGCCGAGTCCGCGCGCAGCCGCAGATCGAACAGCAGCGGGCCATGCGGCCAGCGGAGCGTGCCGCGCGCGTCGCGCAGCGCGGAACGCGGCAACCGCACGCGCGCCAGCTGCACGTCCATCGAGTCACCAATCACCCGCAGCCGTCCCGCCACGTCCACCACTCGCACCGCGGGGTCCGAGCTCTCCATGGCCAGCCGGGAGATATCGATGCGGATGCCCCGGTCGCGCGGGGAGGACACCTGCAGGGCCGAGAGCCGAGCGTCGAGGTGCTCGAAGCGGCGGACGCGGAGCCGTCCGTTGGGGTCGTCGCTCGCGATCTCGAGGCTCGAATCGCCCGGCTCGGGCCGCTTCGCCTGCAGTCGCAGCGTCACCGTCCCGTCCGTGATGCGAACGTTCCGGAACAGGATGAGCGTGGCCGGTCCGTGCGGGCCCTTGTCCGGACCCCCGAGTCGCAACAGCTCCTCGATGTTGAGCCGGCCGCTCGGGTGCTGCACGATATTGATCACCGGCCGGCGCAGGTCGAACTCGAAGAGCACGACCCGGCCGGCCGCGAAGTCGAACGGGTTGTAGCTCAGGTTGGCCTGCGGCAGCCAGGCGACGAGCGTCGTGTCCGCATCGAACAGCCGAACCTCAGTGAGCGTCAGGCCGGTGAGGAGCGACCCCCGCACGTCGCCGATCTCGGCCCTCCCGGTGAAGACCTGCCGCAGCGCCCCCTCGCTGACGCGCGCCAGCAGCGCGCGCCCGGCTCCCGTGCCGACCAGCGACGAGAGGGCTCCCAGGAAGCCGGCGAGCAGCCCCACCAGCGTCCACAGCGCGGCTCCGAGCGAGCGGCGTATCATTTAAAAAGCCTGGCCTACCGCGAACTGCACAACGACCCGCCGCCAAAACCCCCCCAAGGCGGGACGGACCGTCTGCCCCGTGGCCGTGAGGCTCTTGTCCGTATCGTTCAGGAAGTACAGGGGGCCGGGCTCCCGCGGGTAGCCGTTATAGGCCGCGTCGAGCCGGACAGGGCCGAGCGGCGTGATGAACCGCAGCCCGAGGCCGGGAGTGACGCGCAGTCCGCTGACTGTGGTCAGCGTGTCCCCACGCTCCCACACCTGCCCCACGTCCACGAACAGGCCCAGGCGCACGCGCTCGGGAAAGATCGGCGCCGGCACACGAAGCTCGAGGTTGGCGGTGAACACGGTGTTCCCGCCGGTGGGTGACGCCTGGGGGTTCGCGTACGTCGTGTCGGTCCCAGTGACTTGACGGCTATCGGACACGTACACGCGGGGGCCCAGCTCGTTACGGGGGAACCCCCGCACGGAATTCGGGCCACCGGCGTAGAACCGTTGGTCGGGGGGGACGAATTTGACACTCTGGCCCAGCAGGCTGATGCGCTGCGGCAGGATCGTCCCACCCCGGATCCGCCAGGCGAGGACGGTCCGTCGCGACAGCGGGTAGTATTTCGAGACCTCGAGCTCCCCGCGGTTGAACTCGTACAGGGTATCCGAGAGCACGTAGCGCGACGCGTAGACGAGGGTCACCTGTGTCACGCCCCCCGCCGAGGGATCGAGCACCGAGTTCACCCGAGCGCGCACGCCGGAGATCGTGATGGCACCGAACGGCCGGCGGTTCGCGAGGAACGCCTGGTCGGACTCGTTGCACAAGAGGAATCGCGTGCAGTATACCACCGGGTCTGCGGTCGTCCGCCCCACCGAATAGCCGTAGCCGACTGTGACGGGCACGTTGCGCCGCGCGTTGAACGTCACCGCCACATTCGCTCCCACCGCCTGGCGCGTGTACGCCTTGAACTCGGAGCGCCGCTCGGCGAAAATCGCGAGGCTCGCGGTGTGGCGCGGCGACAGAAACGCCGGCTGGCGCAGTGTCAACGTCGCGTTGTAGTTGACGGTATCCGAGGTCGGATCATCGTGCAGGAAACCGCACACGTTGTTCTTGAACCCGGCGTTGGTCGGCTCCCCCACCCCGAGCTTCGAGAGCTGTCCGCTGACGTCCAGCGAGCGAGCGCCCCCCAGGAAGTCGTAAGCCGTCCACCCGCTCTGCACCCGGAAGCAGTCGAGCGAGCCGTACCCCGCCCCGACCCGGATGCGGTGGCGCGGCGCTTCGGTCACGCGCACGAGCACCCGCACCGTCGAATCGCCCGTCGGCGGGGTCGTATCCGCGAGCACCACGTTCACCGAGCGGAACATTCCCAGCCCGTACAGGTCGCGCTGCGTCACGTACAGCTGATCCTGGCGAAACCAATCCCCGGGCTTGACCGAAAGCATGCGGCGCACCGTGCCGGTGTCCACCTGGTCGGCGCCGCTGATCACCACCTGTCCGACCCGCATGCGCGGGCCGGGAATCGCCTCCAGTGTCGCCACGGCTCGGAGCGCCGCCACATCCACATCGTAGTTCCGCAGGATGTCGGCATAGGGATACCCGAGGTTCTTGAGCCGGCTGACGATGGTGTCGGCGGACGTCTGGAACAGCGCCCGATTGAACGGATCCCCGACCTGGAGGGGCAGGTCGCGCTTCAGCCGCCGCACGTCGAGGATCGAGTCGAGGCCCAACACGTCGAGCGCGGCGAGCCGCACCGGATCGCCCTCGTAGATCCGGAACTTGAGGTACACGTCCCGCCCCTCACGGCGCACCAGCGTGTCCACCACGGCGTTCATGTATCCGCTCTGGCGGTACAACAACAACAGGCGCACGACGTCGCGACGGAACTCGAGCTCATTGAAGGACCGCTTCTCGCCCAGGCCCAGCCAGCGGAGGAAAGGGCTCGTCGCGAACGTGCTCGAATTGGTGGTCGCGATCGCGGTACTCAGCGTGTAGTCGTCGATCGCGTGATTACCCTCGAACGAAAGCCCGCGCACCACCCGCTGCTGCTCTTGCTGCGCGGCGAGGGGAGCCGCCGCGAATACGGCGACGAGCAGGGTCAAACGGAGCGCGCGCAATTGACGCAGTCGGGCTGCATCCGTATGTTGGCTCGCTCCCGCCGCACTGTCAACCTTTTCGACACCTGACCCCATGCGCACACTCCTCGGTCTTGCCCTCGCCGCCCTCACAGCAGCCACGGCCTGTGGCGGGAAGAGCGCGCGCGCCGGGGGACGAGGCCTCACCTACTACGAATCCTACGACCCACGCTCCCTCGATCCCGCCCTCTCGACCGACGTGCCGACCGGTGAGATGGTGACGCTCGCGTTCGACGGACTCACAC